>Ga0181555_1000135_pt1 | contig 71331 bp, 70 predicted proteins | sample 011ome_15_FD_145601 | JGI IMG/M metagenome (GOLD analysis project Ga0181555, IMG submission 145601) | Coastal salt marsh microbial communities from the Groves Creek Marsh, Skidaway Island, Georgia - 011504AT metaG (spades assembly) | ecosystem: Environmental > Aquatic > Marine > Intertidal zone...
ATGACAACGCTTAGTTTAGATGTTGTTTTTTTTGACTTACATGGTCTTTTTGGTTTGGATGTGCTGCCTAATGGGTTGGCTATATTCCTTTCTTTTTTGGTGATTCTTGTTTTTATCAACATATTTAACCTTGTTGATGGTATTGATGGTTTAGCTATTGGAATTTCTATGATTGCCCTTATTATCGTCTATCCTACAAGTGTCATTGCACAAAATCAGAGCTTGTCTACATTTCTAATCGCCGTATCGGGTTGTATTGTTGTACTTTTTTCTCTGAATCATTCAAAAACAAAAATGTATTTAGGCGATAGTGGTTCAACCGCCTTAGGTTATCTTTTATCCTGTGTTGTACTTTATCAATTGACAAATGCGAAATTTACTTTTCCCCTGGTAGACTATACGCTTTATGGCCCTGTTTACTGTATGTGTATTTTCTGGTATCCCTTAGTTGATGTGACAAGGGTTATATTAATCCGCCTTAAACAGGGTAAGAGTATATTTTCTCCAGATCGCAATCACCTTCACCACATTTTAGTTGATTCAGGCTTATCTCATTTGCGCGTGAGTATTTTATTGATGTTAATCACTTTTGTTTTCTCGCTGCTAAGTTTTTATTTATCTAAGTTTTTATCGTTAAATATTTTATTCGCTGTCATGTTTTTATTGGCTTTAATATTAACTAAGGCCTTAATAGTATATTCAAGGACACACATTGAGGAAAAACTTAAATAACGAGCTAGGTGTTATGTTTTATGGACTTAAATTTTATTAATTTATTAAAACAATTGCAGTTCAAAACCCGAGAGGCTATGAAATTGTATCTTAATGCTGACCCATTTAATCAAAAAAGGCCATTACTTGTCTTTAAGGAAAATTAAAATGAGCCATGACCAACAAATGTTTTTTATCAAAACACGGCAGATGAAATTATTTAAAATATTAACAAGCAGGGTTAAATCAATAAATAAATCAGTGCTGAACCCAGCACGGATAATAGTTTTATTTTTTTTATGCTTAGGATCGTTTTATTCCTCTGCACAAACCCCTGAGCAGATAACTGCCGAGGCTAAATCCAGGGGAATAGCCTCACGGGCAGCTGCTATTAATGAGCTGGCTAAAAACGGAATTACCGTGAATCAGGCTCGCGAGATGGCCAGTTTAAAAGGCATGGATTTCGACGCCTTTTTAGATGATTATTTAGCCTCTCTATCGGGGGGTAGCACTGGGGTTACACAGGCCACCAGTACTTCTGCTGGAGAGAATCCCACCACTATTACCATAATCGAGGAAAACTCCGTGGTAGAGCCAGAGAGTACTCCGGTGGTTACGTCTTCAGATCCCAGTTATTTTGGCTATTCGATATTTGATAATAATCCCTTTGGCGATAAAGCCTATTTAGTGGGTAATATTGATGAAGGATATCTCTTAGCCCCGGGGGATGAACTGCGCATTAATGTTTTTGGAGACAATAACCTGCAACAGGTCTCAAAAATTGATCTTAACGGAAACATCTCCTTTCCAGGACTTGGCGTGTTTCAGGCGGCGGGATCTTCTTATGCCACCCTTAAAGACCGCCTTAAAATATTTCTAGGGCGTTTTTACAGCGGACTGCTCTCGAGTCCGCAGCGCTCGTTTATGGATGTTTCTCTGACCCAAATACGCCCGGTTAAAATCACCATTCTTGGTCAGGTAAATACTCCTGGGCCGCATCTGGTAAATGGCCTAGCGACTGTACTCAATGCCTTATATGCCAGCGGTGGGGTAAAAACCTCGGGGAGTCTGCGTGATATTAAAGTATATCGGGGAAATAAATTACTGCGCAGTTTTGACCTTTATGATTTTATCACTCAGGGTAAAATCGATCAGGATATTCGCCTGGCCAATAACGACATTATTTTTGTGGGCCCAAGACTCTCCTCAGTTACCCTTTCAGGGGCAGTAAAGCAGTCGGGAATCTATGAGCTAAAGCCGCAGGAAAACACCAGTGATTTATTTCGCTTTTCGGGTGGTCTTCCCCCGGGGGCGACCCTTGGGGCGGTGAATATCTCCCGCATTACCCCATTTGAAGGGCGAAGCCAAGAGCAGCTCTTTGATCGCTTTCTAACCACGGTGGATTTGACTCAAAATAAATCCTTTGCTCTTATCGATGGGGACAAGGTCTCGGTTCAAGGTATTCTGGATAGAGAGCGCTCAATAGTCACCCTGCAGGGGAGCGTTAATAAACCAGGATCATATTCTTTGCAGACCTATAAGGATTTAAAGGGACTGATCCAGGATGCTGGTATGGGCCTTTTAGAAAACACTTACATGAACAAGGTGGATCTCTACCGCCGGGATGAGCTGGGGAATTTGAGTTTCAAGACTTACAATTTGCAAAGCGTGCTCGAGGGTGATTTTAATGTGGCCCTTAATGACCGCGATAGGGTGGTGGTCTTTTCAGAGGCGGCTGTCCAGGGAGAGAAAAAAATCTCCATTACCGGATTTGTGCCAAGACCCAACGAGCTGTTTTGGGCTCAGGATTTGAACTTATTTGATGTGATATTCTCGGCCACCTCTTTTGAGGAGTTAGAGTATCAGTCTAAGGTTTTGACCTCCAGGGTAGATATCCGCCGCTTTGACCCCCAGAGTGGTCAGTACCGAATACTTACCTACTCTTTAGATAATTTGCCGGAGCTTAAAACCACGGCCTTAGAGCCGCGCGATCAGGTAGTGCTCTACACCCGCGGGGTAAGCCAGGATACAGAACTCTCGGTAAGTGTGCTGGGCAGTGTAAAAAGTGCAGGATCTAAACCACTAGCGGTGGACATGCTGGTAGAGGATGCGCTACTGGCCGCTGGGGGTTTTTCGGAGTTTGCCGATAAATCTAGGGTAGAGGTATTTCGTCGCAGTAATGACGCTCTAACTGGTAAATACTCAGACTACACCCAGTATGAGGTGGATTTAGATTATATGCTGGGTAAGACCAGGAGTCCTAAAAATCCATTTGTACTTGAAAACTATGATATTATCATAGCCCGCACCCCGAAAGATGCTGAGCTCACCCCAACGGTCAGTATCTCTGGGGAGGTAATTTATCCGGGCTCCCTTGTTTTGCAAAACTCAAAAACCACCGTTGAGGATCTTATCCGAGAATCTGGCGGGCTTACTGAGTTTGGTTATCTGCCGGGGTCTTATTTAGTAAGACAAGGAAAACCACTGGCCGCTGATTTAAAATCAAAAAGTAACAAAGTAACCCTTTTACCCGGAGATCAGATGGTGATTATTTCAGAAAAAGAGCCGGTAATCACAACTGGTAATGTAAAAGCTCCGACCACTTTTAAATGGCTTAAAAATCGCCGCGCGAAGTATTATATCAGAAACTCTGGAGGGACAGGGGAGCGCCCTGAGGATAAATTTGTGGTCTACCCCTCTGGAAAAACAAAGTCCATTGGCTGGTTTAAAAACCCAAGGGTCATGCCAGGCTCTCAGCTGGTGGTCACTCAAAGACCCGAAAAAGTTCAAAAGGAAGGGGGCGCCTTTATCGACAAGTTTATTCAGGTATTCTCCATTGCCACCGGGGCCTTAACCACATTGATACTGGCAACGCGCCTGTAAAATTTTTTAACCATGAGCCAAACACCAGCCACTTCCCCCATATCAGAAGATGAGATCTCCCTAGTGGATATCCTGCGCCCCCTTTGGCAAAACGGCAAGCTACTGTGGCGCTCAGGGGTAGTCGGGATTATTTTAGGGGTATTTGTAGCCCTACTGACCCCCAATGAGTACAGCGCTAATAGTGTTTTTGTCCCTAATTACGGCGGGCAGAGTGGGGGATCGAGCTCTTTAAAGGGACTGGCCTCTTTAGCGGGCTTTAATTTAGGGGGTTCAATTTCCGGAGCGAGTGAGCTCTCACCCATGCTCTATGGCCAGATCATCCAAGGGGTGACCTTTAACAAGCAACTTTTAAATTCAAAATTATTTATAAAAGGGGACTCTGTAAGTGTGCAGCAGTTTCTGTTAGATCGCCCAGGCTCGGCCATAGGATGGCTTACCTCCATCCCCTCAAAATTAATCGGTCTGTTTAAATCAGAAAAAGAGTCTTTAGCCTCTGGACTCACCGGCATCGAGACCCTAAGCCAAGAGGAGTCTGATTTAATAAAAAGCCTTTCAGGGATTATTAGTTTAAATGTAAACGACAAGGACGGCTATATAGAGCTCTCGGCCACCACGGGGGACGCCTCAGTCTCGGCTCAGCTCACAAGCATTGTTCAAGGCCTGCTGCAAGATCAGATCATTAAAATTAAAACCCAGAGTTCTAAGGAACTGGTGGAGTATTTAAATGAGCTGTTTTATGAGAAAAAAGCCCTGCTTAGCCAGGCGCAAGACCAGCTCTCTAATTTTAAGGACAAAAACAAAAACATCTCCAGCTTTAGTTTTTCTAATCAGCAGACTCGCCTAGAGACCGACCTGCAGATCGCTGCCGGGGTGTTTCAGTCCGTTAGTGGTCAGTTAGAGCAGGCCAAGCTGCAGCTAGAAAAAGACACCCCGGTGTTTTCTGTAATACGCCCAGTGTCGGTGCCGGTAGAAAAATCAGCCCCTAAACGATCCCTTATTGTGATGATTTGGGGATTTTTAGCCGTGTTGCTCTCGGCGGGTTTTGCCCTTACCAGAGGCCCGGTAAAAGAGCTCTTTAAAGAAATCAAGCAATAAGACTACTAACCCTAAATAAAAAACCCTAACCTACCAATGACTCCCGATCCTTTGACATTAAACTGCCATGAAGATTATAGCCTTTGGCATGTGGTCTACACCAGGCCCAATGGGGAGAAAAAAACAGCCATGAGTCTAGCAAAGCTAGGAGCACAGGTTTACTGCCCAGTGGTTGAGAAAATATCCTCTTGGTCGGATCGCAAAAAAAAGATTTTAAGACCGGCGCTACCCTCAATGATTCTGGTTGAAAAAGACTCTATCGCGGATGAGGATTTGTTTTTATGCCCAGGGACTTCCGGTTTTATGAGTTATAAGGGTAAACGCTCTGTGGTAAGAGGCCTTGAACTAAAAGCTCTTGATAATGTTATAAGGGGCAAACATAAAATTGAAAAGGGACTATCGTTAGGGCAGAGCATAACGGTGCCGGTGATACAAAAACAGGGTGTAGTAGAGCATTTTAACGCCTCAGAGTGCTGGGTGCGTCTTATAGAATCGGCCATGGCCGTGCGCTTTTCTTTAAGCTAGGAGTTTTTGCAAAAAAAGACTGCTTTTAGAAAGGTTGATTTAATAAAAATAAAAGAAATTAGCGGGTGGGACTCGCCATGGCGAAGCCGTGGAAAGACCTAAAGAAAAAATGAGTAAGACTTTTTATTCCAGCATTGAAAAGCAGATCCAGGAATTTGGGTTTAAGGTAGTGTCTCGGGATTTTGAGCGGCCCTGGGGGGCGTTTTTAGTGATCCATGAGGGGCAGGCCCAAAAGTTTGCGGATTATTTTTTCTCAGGCCTTGATGTAAAAGATCTTAAAATCAGCGGAAAACTCAGTCCCAAGATACTCATGGTAAGCCCGCATGCAAAGCTCTCCTGGCAGTATCATCATAGTCGTGCAGAGATATGGCAGGTGTACTGGGGCTCGGTTGGAGTAATTAAAAGTGACAATAACCAGCAAGGGGACATGCAAATCTTAAATCAGGGCGAAAGAGTAACTTTAGCACAAGGCGAGCGCCATAGGCTAATTGGCCTTGATGATTTTGGCGTGGTGGCGGAGATTTGGCAGCATACAGATAGCGTACCCTCTGATGAAAATGATATTGTGCGCTTAGAAGATGAGTATAACAGAGATTAAAATGAAAAAAAAGGCAATTATCGTATCGGGCTATTTTAACCCAATCCATAAAGGGCATCTGGAGTATTTTAACAATGCTAAGGCCCTAGCGGATGAGCTATTTGTGATAGTAAACAACGATCATCAAAGAGCGCTTAAAGGCAGTAAGGAGTTTCAAAAGGAGGATGAGCGTATGATAATTGTATCAAATATAAAAGCTGTGGATAAGGCTATTTTGTCGATTGATCAGGATCGCACGGTATGTAATACTATTGAGATGATCGCCAAGGAGTATGGAGATGAATATGAGCTAGGGTTTGCAAATGGTGGAGATCAAAATAACGATACGATTCCGGAGCGGGCTATTTGTGAAGAAATGAATGTGGCCTTAATTGATGGGCTGGGAGATAAAATACAGTCGAGTAGTTGGCTTTTAAAGAAATTATAGACCCTGAAAATGATTGCCCGGTTTCGGGCATATTAATAGTAAACAACAACGAAAAACAGGCACAGGAAATGTCTGTGAAATTAAATTGAAATATTGAAAATATGACAAAAAAAGTATATGTTGCCATGAGTGCTGATATTCTGCACATAGGTCACTTAAATATTATAACTCACGCAGCTTCACTCGGTGAGCTTACCGTTGGAATATTAACAGACGAGGCAATTGCTTCCTACAAGAGACTTCCAACTCTAAATTATGAGGTAAGAAGTAAGACAGTCGAGAGCATCAAAGGAGTTGTCAAAGTGATTCCTCAGCATACTTTAGACTACACAGATAATCTTAATTCTATTAAACCGGATATAGTGGTTCATGGAGATGATTGGAAATCTGGTGTTCAAGCCGGTGTTCGTCAAAAAGTACTTGACACAATATCTCAGTGGGGTGGTGAACTAGTAGAACCGTCATACACACAGGGTATATCTTCGACAATGATCAACGAATCATTAAAAGGTTTAGGCACTACGCCTAATGTTAGATTAGGACGATTACGTCGATTAATAGATGCTAAGCCTATTGTTAGAATTCTGGAATCCCATAGTGGGCTTACAGGATTGATTGTTGAGCATGCGAAACATCAAGAAGAAAACGGTATGGTTGCCGAGTTTGACGGGATGTGGTCAAGTTCTCTAACTGACTCAACCTCTAAAGGTAAGCCGGACATTGAACAAGTTGACCTTACCACTAGATTACACGGTATAAATGATATGTTGGAATGTACTACAAAACCAATGATCTATGATGGCGATACTGGGGGTAAACCGGAACATTTTCAATTTACGGTTAGAACTCTTGAGCGCTTAGGGATTTCAGCAGTTATTATTGAGGATAAAACGGGCCTTAAAAAGAACTCTTTGTTTGGAACTGAAGTTTCCCAAACCCGCGATACTATAGAAGCCTTTACTCACAAACTCAAAATGGGTAAACAGGCCCAAGTCACCGAGGATTTTATGATTATTGCTCGTATTGAAAGCTTTATCGTTGGTGATACACTTGATGATGCCATTATTCGAGCAAAGGCATATGTTGCTGCTGGAGCTGACGGGGTTATGATTCACAGTAAGGATAAATCTGGAGAAGACATTAAATCATTCTGCTTAAACTTCAGAACCTTCGATACAATCACTCCAATCATAGTAGTCCCGTCTTCATACAACCACATTACTGAAGGGGAGTTAAAAGAATGGGGAGCGAATGTTGTTATCTATGCTAATCATTTGTTAAGAGCATCATTTCCAGCAATGAATGAAGTGGCCACAACCATTCTCAAAAACAAAAGAAGTAAGGAGGTGGATCCAAATTGTATGTCTATCAAAGAGATTCTAGAATTAATACCAGGAACGAAATGATAAATCCAAAATCTTTTTACGAACACCTTTCAAATCATTCTGATTTTATCACAGGGGTCCCGGATTCGTTGCTAAAAGAGTTTAATGCTTGTGTGCTAAATGAACACCCTAAAAACAAGCATATTATTGCGCCAAATGAAGGAGTCTCAATAGGTTTAGCCATTGGAAACTATATCTCAACGGGTAAGGTTCCTGTTGTATATATGCAGAATTCTGGAATAGGTAATGCCGTTAACCCTTTGATGTCACTTGCTGATAAGGATGTTTATGGCGTACCAATGTTAGTTATCATTGGCTGGAGAGGCGAGCCAGGAGTAAAAGATGAGCCACAACATTTTAAGCAAGGACTCGTACAAGAAGATTTGTTGAAGGCTATGCAACTTGATTACAGAATCTTGGATTCCGAAAATCAATATTGGCCTGCATTACTTGATGATTTGTATTTGTCTGCTGTGAAGGATCAATGTCCAATGGTGTTATTGGTGAAAAAAGGAACGTTTGACTCTTATAAGTCTAACGCGTTAGAGCCACTTGAGCTTGAGTCTAGAGAATCTGCAATAAATACTGTAATCGATGGCCTAGGAAAGGACTCCATTTTCATTGGGACTACCGGTAAAGCTTCTAGAGAATTATTTGAATTGCGAGTTGCAAGGGGAGAGTCTCACGAGAATGATTTTCTTACCGTGGGAGGCATGGGGCATGCTTCCGCAATTGCGACAGGAATTTCAATGAACATAGCAAAGAGAGTTGTTTGTTTAGATGGAGATGGTGCTTTATTGATGCATATGGGCGGACTAGTCTCTACAGCACATTATGCAAGCCCTAACTTTGTTCATGTTGTGATTAATAATGGCGTGCATGAATCAGTTGGAGGACAACCAACTCTCATTAACAATGTAAACGTTAAGAATCTAGCTATTGCTAGTGGATATCAAAAAGCATATAGCGTTAAAACAGCTGCTGAGTTTATGCAGATTTGCGAATCCGATGGGCTTGGGAACGGAGCGGTATTCATAGAGTATGTAGTAAAACCAGGGGCTAGAAAGGATCTTGGTAGACCAACTCAAAGTCCAAAAGAGAATTTAAAACAACTAATGAGTGTCGTCTGTAAATAATCAACTTAAAGAATTTTTTTCGTCTAATTTAAAGTCAGATAAAAAGATAGTTGTGTCGAGTAGAGGCACTTCAAAGCGGCTTAATCTTAAAAGTTATCTTTCCTCAAAAGATCAATTATTTGATCATGTAGAGCCAAATCCAAATTTAACTCAATTGATTGACTTTTTTCATGCGGTCAAACTTGATTCAGAGACGACGGTAGTAGCAATAGGCGGTGGCTCGGTTATTGATTTTTCTAAATTGGTGTCTTTATTTTACGACATTAATATTGACGATGTAAGAATTCAAATAGAATCAGGTTCATATCGGTATCTAGATAACGCATTAAAATTAGTTGTAATACCGACTCTTTATGGATCTGGTGCCGAGCAAACACCTTTTGCTGTTTGTTATATTGGAAATAGAAAGTACTCGGTTTCAAGTCCAAAATTGCTACCGAAAACAATATATTATATTTCCACTTTCAGTGAAAGCATTCCAATTCCTGTAAAAGAAGAAAATATTCTAGACTGTTTTTGTCAAGCCTCAGAATCGCTAACCTCTGTTAATGCGAATGAGTTATCAAAAAGTTATGCGGTTAGAGCTATTAATTTGTTAGTTGAATATGGACTTGACTACGTCGGTATGAATAAGCATGTCAATGAAATAATGAAAGCTAGCGAATATTGTGGTAAGGCCATTGGTATTTCTAAAACGACCGGACCTCATGCGCTAAGTTATCATTTGACATCGGCACACGCCTTGCCTCATGGTAGGGCAGTGGGTTTGTCTTTTCTTTATTTCTTGCAATTATATTCTAGTCCAAAGTATAAAGAATTAAATCAGTTAATAGACTTTTTCGAACAGCTTAGTATTTCGTTTAACTGTGGTATTGAAGAGCTGATTGTTGTGATTCCTAAATTTTTTAACGACTTAGGATTAAATGCATCAGGTATTAAAAAATCCATTTCTTCGAGATTGGATTATGGGGACTGGTATAATTCTGTGAACTTAGAAAGGTTAGTTAATGGACCTCATATTGCGGAAGAGGATTTTAATGAAGCAACATTAAAATCATTTATAATCAATTAGTATGAAGGTATTAGTTGTGTTCATCGATATGTTACGAAATGACTTAATCGATAATAATAAGGTTTATTCTAAAAACATTTCATTAATGTTAGAAAGAATTGGCGGGATACGATACAATAATTGTTATACAGAAGCGCCAGACACTCCGAGATCATTAGCTACGTTTTGGAGTGGCAAACCACCAAGGCTAAATGGTTGTGATACAAGGCTAAAGTATCCTTATTTTTTTCTTAAAGACTCGTCTTTTTTGAACACTGCCCGTTCAAACAACTTTAAAATACATGTATTTGCAAATCCTAACAAACTGAAAAGCGGGATAATTCCATTAAATTTCAGTGAAATTCAAACTATAAGTGGTCCCGCTAAGGGAGGCATTAATGATTTTCTCAAAACAATTAATCATCAGAATAATACCTCAGATTTTATATTTATAGATCTTAGTGATTTACATTTTGCCAATGACGATTTAGCTCATAATTATATATCTGAGATTAAAGGAATAAAGGAGCTTAGTAAAGCATTACAAATCATTGAAGAGTATAGAAATCAAATGGATATTGATAAATACTTTTTATTTAGCGATCACGGACATCAATACGATTTTGAAAGAAAGAGATCTAAGACAGTTGATTTGTTAGATGATAACAGGACAAACGTATTTTTACAAATTTGGCAGGGTGAAGAAGGGCTAAGTGTAGACGATCGGCTTACGACAGTTTCTGAATTTGGCAAGAGTGTTAGAGCCGTCATTTCTGGAGACAAGAAAAATGTAGTACCTAATAGTGTCAAGAATATACGCATAGAAGATCATGAAAATTTTGATGTCAGCGTTGGTTTGCCGCTAAAAGTTTTTAGGCATATTTCTGGCGATTATGATGTTACTATTGACTTCAAAGGTGATCTAAAAGTTCATCGAGGAGTTTGCGATAAAAGTAAAGTTATTGACAATAGTCCAGGCTTAAGGGATTTCATTTTAGAATATAAAATTTTTCAAAAATATAAGGAAATGAAGAGAGTGGTTTCCCCATACAGCAACGGAAATCGACGTAGTTCAATTAATAAATTCCCAATTCTAAAATATGCTTACAGGATATTTGTACTACTTTCAGAACCCTTAATATTTAAAAAATAACAATTGAGAGAACTGATTTCAAAATCCTTCATTCAACTGCTAATTCAATTTGCAGTTATTGTGGTTCAGTTTCTCTATTTTAAGTTTTTAAATAAAGAGATAGAATTTGATTATTTCGGGCAAATATCGATTGTTGTGTCTATTACAACCGTAATGTCAGTTTTTATGAATAATAATCTATCCATATTGTGGCATAAAGGTGATGAGCATCAAAAGGGTGCCCTTACTGATTTACTGGGCCTCTTGCATTTAATTGGCAGTTTGGTGATAATTATGGTAATGTTTCTATTTGACCAAAACCAGTGGTTACCATGGATTTTAGTGGCTGTAGCATTTTATCTTGACTCATTCCATTTAAGAAATAAATGGCGGTTAGAAAAGGAGAAGCGTTTTAATAAAGTAAGCACTATAAATTCTATAGCGTTATTAGGCTCTTATTTTTTCATGTACAGTTCGATAAAATATTGGCCAAATAGTTTAGGTCTATCTCTAGTGATTCTTGTAGCTGCGATATTACGATTATTGTTGTTTAAGGCATATTTTAATTTTGTATTTCCTAATTTAAATTTGCTTAAGCCTTTTCTAAAAGAATATCGAGACCTTATTTTACTATCTGGATTGAATTCATTTATATGGAATATGGATAAGTGGATTGTTTTACGCTTATTTGGATATAATTTTTTAGGTGTGTATTCTCGTATTTTAGCGTTAGTTGAAATGCCTTTAAAAGCGTCCTCATCTGCTTTGTCAAAATTACGGTTAGTTTATTTTATCGATAACAGGGATAATCGTAGGGATTCAAATGCTATAATTGCTGCGAATATAGTGTTGAATTCAATTTTAATGGTTTGTTTATTAATTTATGCTGACGTAATACTCGCTATGGTTAATATACCTGGGGTCGAAGAAAACTTAAAGCTGTTCAAAACACTAATATGGATTTTCCCTATAAGGATTTTGATACGTGATCTCGACACATATTTTAAAAGCACTAACTCATTAATTTTGAGTATAATGCAGAAATTAATTGTAATAGTGTCTTTTGTTATAATTTATCTTATACACTATTTGCTAGTTTTGAATTCAATAAATCTAATGGTAATATCCATAGGTATATCTTCCTTATTATACCTGTTGGGTTACGTAATGGTGCAATTAAGGGATGGAGATTGATTTGCTTAAAACATGGGATTTTCCTTTTGTTTTAGATAGTGGTTCGTTGTTAGCGTTATATCGAGAAGGAAAATTTTTCGAACATGATGACGATATTGACTTGTTTTTAGATCATATTCATTTAGATAAAATGTTAAATTATTTTGAAGAAAATAATATCGAATATCGTGTGCAGTTTTTTAAAGATAATGTTGTAAAAGTAATAGTTCCGGCTTCAATAGAACACAAGAGAATAGATATTCATATTTTTACCCAGAATAATTCTGTCTACACATCTCCAGCATACCAATGGAAACATGAGTTGTCATTTTCGAGAAGATTAATCCGTAGAATATATTTTCTAATTCGTCCGTATTTGAAAAGTGAAAGGTTGGATGTGCTGGCGAGTTTTGGATTGATAGATTTTAAGGTTTGGACTTATCCAGTACATTTTTTCGAAAGTCAGTCGGAATTGCACGATTTGAAAGCCCCAGGAGATATTGAAGCATATTTAAGTTATAGATATGGCGAAGGATGGCGATTCCCTGCACCTAATTGGAATTATTGGCACCATGACAATGCTTTGTTAAATGAGTGATCGTTGTTTAGAGGCATTAAAGAGGAATGAAGATGTAGTTGACGCTGTTCTCATTGGCTCTAATTTGGATGAAACAGGCTTTAGTGATACAGATGTAGTAATATTACTGAAGGATTCAATCCGGAATACTTCAATTAGATACAAATATGATCGACATCGATTGTTATATAGGATGTTATCTAAAGATGTTCTTCAGCATCATGATTTTGTTTTCGAGGGTTTACGATCAGAGTGTTCACTACCATTATTTCTATGGTGGCCAGGAGGCATTGAAGAATTTAATAATATAAGAAATAATTCCTTGTTATCAAGTCATATACGTGGTTTAAAAGGCTTGGTTAAGTCAGAATGTAATGATGATTATTCGCTCAAGCTACTTGTTGCTTCTGTATTGTTACTCCCTCTAAGAATTCTTAATTCTAAAGGAGTATATTGCTCAAAAAAAGATTCGTTCAAATTGGTGAAAGAGCATGTTGAATATAAGAGTATATCAGATTTATTAGACATGTGCGAGAGTATTAGAATAAACTGGAAGCGTCCTACGCCCAAATTGCTACATATATTGGTTTTATTAATTTGGCCACGTTACCGTGTTAATCAGCTATTCTCTTTCTTGTATAGAATTAACTATGAATCATTTAAAATTGAATTAGAGATTATTCGAAATGAAATTAGGCATCTCAGAATCTGATTATTTTGATTGGAAAGAGAATTTTCTTTTCAGGTACAGTAAATATTGTATCGCTATATATGAACTTGGTAACATTAGTTATCCAGGCTTATCAGATATAGACATTTTGGTTATTCCAGGTATTAGAAATGGTTTCATCACTTTTGATGTGATGAAAGACAAGGAATTAAATAAGCTTCCTTTTTGCCTTCACAACCCGTTTATTGTTCCACATAATAGTGTTTCGATCTTAGAAAACGTCAATTTTGATAACCTTAACCAGATTTATGGACCAGTTTTTAATTTACCAAAATACAATCCAAATGCCGAGCGTGAGCTTTTACAGTTTATCGAAGGGGCATATTCGTTAATCGATTTTAGCTCTACGTTAGAAGTTCTTTCAGAGGAAGAACTAACTCGAATTCCCGTAATGTCGAGTTTAAGATTTACGTTAAAATATATAGATTCTTTATTCGACTCTAGTCATGCAATCGAGTATGCTAAAAAGTTTGATAGTTGTAGAAAAGAATATCTAATGGGTGTAGATAATTATTCGGAAATGAAAAGCCTTTTTGTTCAATTTATAGATTATATAACAACCTTCATAGTAGAAAAAAAAATTTCAAGAAGTCATTATGAAAATTTACTAATATATCGAGAAATGGGGCTTGATATCCCAGAGGTTTTGAGAATATTAACTTCAAAAATAGATTATATAAAATCTTTAGAGCGCGAAAATTATGACTTTGGCTCAGTTTTAAGGAGTTCATTCTTCCCTTTGAAGAAATTAGGTTTATCTAAAAGGCTGTATAGAAAGATTTTATGGGCTACACGATAAGCGTAATTATACCATTTGTTCATTTTGATGACAATATTAAGCGAACTGTTAATTCTGTGAGGCAATGGGCAGATGAAATAATTGCAATAAATGATGGAGTTGAAGAACTAGTCGAAGAATTACCAGGGGTTATTTTTTGTGAATATTCGGGAAATAAAGGTGTTTCGCACGCGCGAAATGTAGGGTTAGAGAGATCGACCTGTGATTATATCCTGTTTTTAGATTGTGGTGACATCGTGATTGATTACCCTCAAAAGTTAGGCGACAATGACATTTGTTTTTTTTTATACAGGCAAAATAATAAAGAGAATGGAACAATGTCAAGCCAAGCCGATATAAGGGAGGCTATCATTAGCGGAAATTCTCGATTTTGGATATGTTCGACTTTGTTTAAAAGAAATTTCTTAAATGAGTATTCTCTTCGGTTTGAGTTGGGTTTTAACTGGGCTGAAGACGTCACCTTTATTCTTGATGCTTTGGATAAATCTAGTACATATTATGTGTCAGATTTATTCTTAACAGAGAAAATAGAAAACGACAATTCCTTAACGAAAGACAACCACACCAACAATGTGTCTAATGTTTCACGATTTGTTTTGTTTCAAAATAAATTTGGTAAAAGATATTGGTCAAAACGTTTTTTAGTTAGAAATGCAACCCACTTGTTAGTCTTAAATTGTTCTAGTCGTTACTTAGATGAAAGATTTGAATTAAAATTAAGGAAATTCATTTTTCAAAATTTGCGGTTTCTGGGTTTTAAAAGTACACTGAAATTCGTTTATTATTTTTTTGCGAGAAAATGAAAACGTTTCGAAGGCTAATTTTATTTTTAGTAGTATTCAGCCCTCCTTTGAAATTCATTATTCTTACTCCATCTAAGTGGGCTTTGATTATAATGTTGATCGTTTTGTTTGAAAGGCTTGTTACGCGTAAGATGTTTACAAGGCGTACTTTGGCCATATCTGGAGTATGGCTTTTTTATTCTTTATTCAAGGTGGTCCTATCCGGAGAGTTTTCCTTCTTAATACAACATCTATTCTTTTATTTGGAATACTTATTAGTAGCTTTTTTGTTTGTTGAAATATTTTATGTTAAGAAATGTTTCATTGAGGTTGAGAAAGACATTGTTTGGGTAGGCCTATTACAAGCTGGATTTGTTTTAATTATGGCATTAAATGACGTATTCTATCAGGTTGTTATAAGTCTGTATAGGCAAGATTGGGTCAATTATGTCCGTGAATTGAACTCACGATATTTCGGTTTGAGAGGATTCGGGTTTAGTGGTTCTTTGACATATGACTTATCTATTGTTCTAGGGTTTTCTAATCTTGCTCTGCTCTCTTTATTCCGGCAAAATATCATTAGTTCTCGAAAAGTAGTAATAGGCACGGTGGTTTTTATCCTAGCGGGCTTATTCGTGGCTCGGAGTTATTTCATCGTGATGATAGTTATGGCTTTATTCATGTTGGATAATTCCAGAAAAATTATTTACACTAGTGCTTTAGCATTGCTAATAGCAGGATATATAATGCTCAACAGGGATAATATTCTAACCTTAGTATTAGGATCGAACAGATTATCATGGATCTTTGAAGGTTTGATATCAATATTAAACAAGGGTAGTTACGAAAGTGCGAGTACAGACGCACTCAAGTCCATGTACGACATAGATTATAAGAATCTTTTGGGCGACGGTATTTATACGAATAAAGAAGGAGGATATTATGGCCATACTGATGTTGGGTATCTACGGCACTATTTATTCGGTGGAGTTTTTGGGGTACTATTGATGCTTTTATTTTGGTTTAATTGGGCAAAGGGAGCATTAGATAACCGCCTTCTGATGTTTGTATTTATTTTGATGATTTTGATAAACTTCAAAGGCGATATCTTATTCGCATCAGGTCAAGCAATTCGAGTGATTTCAATATTTTTTCTGACATGGCGAAAGAAATAGTTTTTATAGTTAATGATCAAAATGTTGGTGGTATAAGAACTTTCCTAAAAAGTTTTGAAGTAAATTATCACGTTGTTTCTCTCGCCAATTCAAAGTTTTCGCTATGGCCGCTAAAGTTATTGTATGCGATCTGGCTGTGTTATAAGTTAAAGCCATCTACAGTTGTTTTAAACGACGATTTACCAGCACTATTAATAATTTTTTTAGTCGGTGAGCGTAGAATAGTCTTTTTACATAAAAATCCTGATTACATTCATAAGAGTAAATTTTGGTTTAATTATTATCGATTTGTTGCACGATTTTATAGTGTAAATTGGTTTGGAGTTTCTAAATCACAATCTTTGTCAATTTCGAGAATAATAAATAGAAAAGTTCATACGAGGTTCACATTGTATAATGTAGATTATTTACAGATAGAATATTGTCCGAAATATATAAATTTTATTTATTTGGGTAGGGTTGTCGAAGGAAAAGGAATTCAAGAATTGACAAACCTCTTAAGTAAAATAAGTAGTCTAACTGATAAAAAATTGGTGCTGAATATTGTTGGCCCTATTGATAATAAGAAGATGCTAAATAAAATTCAAGACTCGTGCGCGATAACTATACAAACGCATGGATCTCGAGAATTGGAGTATCTTGCTAGTTTTAAGAGTCTTTGTGCAATAAGTCTTTCGGATTCTGAAGGGTTTGGTTTAGCTAATTACGAGTTGTTAGGTGCTGGTGTGCCTTGTTTGGTAAAGGATGTGAATTATGGGCCTAGTGAATTGCTCATGAATAAACTTGAAGAAGGCGAAATAGGGTCGTTTTTGATAGATCGGAATTATCAAATTAATGAAGTTCTTGATTATTTAGCATTACTTTTTCACAATAAAGAAAATTACGACATAGCACGTCGCAAATCAAGAAAGCAATGGGAGGATTTTAATACTTTCGCTAAGGCAAACAATAAAAATCAGATTATAAAGCTATGCTTTTATTGATAAGTCAATTTAGTAATTTCGATAACATTCACAAATTATTGGACAGCATAAATTGGAATATTGCTGATTTAATTTTGGTGAACCAAAGTTCTGAAGACTTTACTTTCGATTTAGCACACGTGCTGAATGTTAAGGAATTGATGTCGTTATCTAGCAGTAGAAACATGGCTTTGTATTATGCCAATAAAGCATTGGATATTAATGCTTACACACATATAATGTTTCCTGATGATGATGCATATTTTTTGGCGGATTTTTGGGTTCTCTATAAAGATTTAGACCATACAAAAAGTTACGTGCTCAATGTGTTATACCGTGATGAGTTATTTTTTAGACCAATAAATTACCTGAATACGTGGAAAAATGTTATGTCCTCAAATTTAATGATTAAAACAAGCATTGAGGATAAAATATTTTTTCGAGAAGATCTTGGAGTAGGTACTGTGAATGGAAGCGGTGAGGATATTGACTTTTTTTGGAGATATATGTCGTCCGCGTCTTTCATAGAAACTGCATGTATTTGTCATCCTTTTAGCCGTAAAAATGTTAAATCGCTAGATTTACAAAAACACGATAAGTATTTCAAAGGCCATATTTACTTGTTAAAGGTTCACAAAAAGAGATATCTATTATTGTTTTCATTTCTTCGCCCTATCATAGAAATACTAAGTCTGAAAGATGTATGTATAAATAGTCAAATAGTTCGAAGGAGGTTGCGAATTTTAATTAATGATTAATATCATAATTACCGGTGGTGCTGGATTTATCGGTTCATACGTAGTTCGCCTGTTAGTGAGCAAGCAGAACCTCGAATGGAGTGAGCTGGAGGTGGGCGTGTTAGACCGCGGAACAGCGTGGTTGGATACGGGAACCTTCGCAAGCTTGCAGCAAGCGGGCCAATTCGTTGAGGCCATAGAGGAGCGTCAAGGGTTGAAAGTGGGGTGTATCGAAGAGATCGCCTATGAGCAAGGATTTATTGATGCAGCGCAGCTCGAACAAATTGCGCAGCCGCTCGTTAAGAGCGGATATGGTAAGTATCTCTTAAAGCTTTTGGATATATGAGCACATTCGGAGTAGGTCTTGTTGCCTTCAACATGAGACATTCTGATATTAAGGCTTTATCTACGTCTTTAAAAAATACAAATCCTATTTACCAGGTTGTTGTTGATAATAGTCCCTTGCCTCTTTCTAAAGAGATTTTTGAAGATTACAATTGGACATACATTCACAATCCAAATAATCCTGGTTTCGGTGCCTCTCACAATGTAATTTTTGATAAATTTTCAAATAGAGCAGATTATCATCTAATCGTCAACCCAGATATAACATTTTCAAATGACGTTGTTACAGAGTTGGTGAGCTTTCTTGACCAAAACATGCAAGCTGGGTGTGTAATGCCTAAGGTACATTATTCCGATGGGCGTATCCAGAGATTAGCGAAGCTGTTACCGAGTCCTAAAGATTGGATTATTAGGCGACTACCTTTTAGATCATTAAAAGAGCGTGTCAATCAACGACTTGAATTGCATCAGGCTGATTATGAATCTGGAATTTTCGAAGTTCCTTATGTAAGTGGATGCTTTTTATTGTTTCGTACTAGGATTATAGAAAAAATTGGGTTTTTTGATACTCGTTTTTTTATGTATACAGAGGACACAGATCTTTCTAGGCGTCTATGGATCAATGATACTAAGCCTTATTATTTTGGCAAAACCTTTGTAATTCACGGGTATGAAAAAGGAAGTTCAAAGAACATGAAGCTATTTAAAATACACATTGAATCAGCAATAAAGTACTTTAATAAGTGGGGTTGGATTGATAGGGAGAGACGAAAAATCAATGATGCGTGTTTGGAGCAGTTTAATTAAACTATATTTAAAGTAAAAAGAAAAGCCGGCTCAATGAGCCGGCTTTTTTCGTTGTTAATTACGGTGGGAAAACCAAGCCCATCTAAACTTGTATTTTTTTGACTTTGTGATTAAGATTGGAGTAAGAATCTTAAAAACAGAATGTTATGGGAAGGTCTACTTTGGAAACGCCGCTAAAGTCTAATTTTGAAGAACTGTCCTTTATTTGTGATCGGCCAAATTCTGATTCAAATCCTAAGGTAAAGGAAGAAACAGCAATTAATAAAGCGATATTTAGTTTAAAACAAATCGTGGCCAATACAGAATCAAATGCAGTAGGGCAGGGCATTTCTGAAAAGTCGCAAAAGCAATCATTAGAATGGATTAAGAATAATGTCTTTGATCCACGTTAAGACAAATCACTCCACCCGCAACACAAACCCTTTGTTGTGTACATTATCAATCTGAACCGTTGAATCGTCCTGCAGGTATTTTCTCAGGCGTGAGATAAAGACGTTTAGGCTCTTTTTATTGAAGTAGTCATTTTTTCCCCAAAGCGGCACTAAAATATCTTTATGGAACACGAGTTCATTAGGTTTTGCGGCTAAAAACCCCAGTAAATCACTTTCGCGTTTTGAGAGGGAATGTATTTGGCCGTCTCTGCGAAGTTCCTGTAGTCCCGGATCAAAAGTATAAGCCCCAATACGGATGAGTTTCACGTCTTTTGTATCGACAGCAGTGCTTTTGTTCGCACCTAAACGGCTCACTAAACTTCTTATGCGCACTACAAGTTCCTCTTCATCGATGGGCTTTTTGAGGTAATCTACAGCGCCAAGGGCAAAGCCTTTGAGTACATCCACTTTAAGAGAGCGTGCTGTTAAAAACAAAAAGGGTAGGCTAGGTTGGTGGGTCTGAATCGCTTTGGCCAGATCAAAACCATTGCCATCAGGGAGCATCACATCCAATACCGCGAGGTCAAAATAATCTTCTTGGACTTTTTCTAATGCCGAAGCTACATTCGTCACCAGCGTCACTTTAAAATCGTTCATCTGCAGGTATTCACGCAGCAAATACCCCAGATTGGGATCGTCTTCAATGACCAATAAATGGGTTGGTTTATCGCTCATAGGCCATCAAATATAAAGAAATCGTAGTCCCTTTGCCAAGGTCAGATTCCACTTTAATTCGGCCTTTTTGACCGCGCACAATATGCTGTACATAACTTAGCCCGAGGCCGTAGCCTTTGACCCGATGGGGGTCCTCTTGTCCGCCTCGATAATATTTATCAAACATGCGCTCTTGCTGTTCTGGACTCATTCCAGAGCCGTTATCGCTAATGCTAAATACCCAGTGCTTGCCTTGTCGCTGGGCACTAAAATGAATCTCGGGATCATTGGCGTATCGCCGGGCATTATCCCAAAGGTTATTTAAAGCATTAATCCAATGCCCCGAATCGACTTTGACCATAATAGGGCTATTGGGTAAAGCATAGTCAAATTTAAACCCTTCAAGGTCCGCGAGTTTTTTGTATCGTGCCATGAGCGTTTCGAGTTCAGGCTTAAAATCTATGAGGTACAAGGTATAGGGTTTACGACCAGATTCTAGGCGACTTAACTCCAGGACTTTATTGATATGGGTTTTCATGCGATCGGTTTCCTGCTGAATGAGTTCTACCACAGACTGCTCTGGTTCTGGGACCTTTTTCTGTAAGATTTTGGTGGCTAACCCTATGGAAAAGACGGGGGTTTTTAGCTCATGAGTCAGATTATTGATAAAATCATTGGTGGTGGTGATGATCCGACTTTGCCAGTAAAAAGAGCGCAGGACCCATACAATAACTACCAAAATGCCCACCATAAACAGCAGACTCGGAATGATCAGCCCATTGAGCTGAAACAGAAAATACCGATTTAAATCACGGAATTGTAATTCTAGCACCAGGCTTTTGGTCATGAGTTCAGGGAGATAACCCTTGAGCTCGATGGGATAGGAGAGTCGCTTATCTTTTTTGGCCGTGGGTTCTGCCGTCAGTGGACTGCTGAGATAATCCGTACTGTCTTTTGTTGACAAGCGATAGGTAAAATCAGTATCAATGCCTTGTTCCGCCAGTCTATAGGTGATAAAATCATTGAGAAAATGTCTGGACGCGTCCTGAATACTATCCATACTTAGGGTAAAATAGCCTTCATCGAGAGTGATGGCTTGCCCGATTAAAAACGTGAGTTGATTTTGGGTCGACAAGTCTTCTTTGATGCTTTGGGCCACCTTGCTGATGTTTTTTTGAAACTGAACCCGCGCCAAGTTAAGCCCAATATTCAGATATTGGTATTGCACCACAAAGAGCCCCACCACGGAGACCACAAGTACTGCGATATAAACCTTGCGTTTGTTCATAAAGACAAAAATACATTAATCTTTTGTTAGACTTTTTTATTCCTTGTGATAATCTGAGGAGATACCACGAACCGTTAATTTTACCTCAGTTAGTAGTGGTTATCTTTTCATAAACATCAAACCGTCTTGGAGGAATTCGAGGCGGTTTTATGATTTAAGGTATTGCATGAATCTGATAAAATCTTAACTTTCCACAGGCGATATTCGGTAGTCCTAATGAACGCCTAGACCAATAAATAATAAAGCAATGAATGAAATCATCACTACCATTTTATTTTTGTTCGCGTAAGTTATTAGGTGTTGATGACCGATAATAATCTCTACACGTTTGAGCAGCAAGTGGTCACTACGGTCTTGGTCTTTGTCTTGATTGTTTTGACCTGTTTGCTATTACTCGCAGCCAATAAAGTCCAAGAAAAGGTGGGCGAATATGGGATTACCGTGGTCAGTAAAATTATGGGGCTCATCCTCGCGTCTTACGCTTTCCAAAGTATTTTGACCGGGCTTAAAGACTTTTTTGGGGCTTAGTGGTCCATTTTTAGTGCATTATTCGATCAGATATCGGGGTTCTTAATCCTTAAAAATTCATTCGTTAAACAATTATTTCCCAATACAAAAGTTCGCAAAAATATGCCTAAGCATGTCGTCGTTTGTGATGATTGACCTGATGGCTATTTTACTGGTTCAAAGTAAATAAATATGGATGCGCCGCCTTTAATCGAGCGCCAAGCCGTGTTGCGCCCTCTTTAGTAAAATGATTAAAATCAAAATAGAGTATTTCAGGCTTTTCAGGATCAACGATTTCGAATTCATTTAAATCAGTGCCTCCTTGAAGAGATAATAAATCTATAAACGAGATTGAAGTGTCTTGAACACGTGAATTAATGAACTTAATAATTGAATCATTTATTCTAAATTTCAAATCAGACTTCGCATAACTGTTAGCGTATTCATTTATTTCTTTCGGTGATTTTTTTTCTGATTGAGCAATAATGTCTGGTATATCCTTATTGTAGGTCATTTTTGGGCCAATAATGTAAATTGTTGCCCCTGATACAGAACGTATTCTTTGAATTACTTTGGATAATCCATTAAAATCATAATCAGGCCAATTGTCGTGGAGTAAAATTAACTCTGCATTTATCCAAGCCGGGTCTTTTAGATTTTTGTCAAGTTGCTTCTGACAAGTCTCAGCGTCGTTTTTAGAATTCGTTGATGCTCCAAAATTATAACACTTACCAAGGCTATTAAATCTTGTTATATTACCCTGAAAACCGTTTTCTTTGAGCATATAAATTAAATCAATGCTGTGCGAATTACCCATAATCACAACGTTCGAAGGATTTTCCTCACTTGCCTGAAAATTTTTTCCTTGATATTTTTTAAAATAACGCGTTTTGTTCAGGTCGATTTGTTCTTTGTCCAAGCTATAGATCATCTCTATTTCCTTTGGAAAACCATCATTATAACGAACCATCTGTGCTATGGACCAAATGAGAAACAAGGATAACGGAACATAAATCCAAACTATATCGAAAGATTTGTTTTTGGGTTTTTTATATCGGAAAGTATTTTCAATAAAGTGCCAGAACAAGAAGCCGAGAAACAATGACGAAAGAAATAAAACAGAGATATCTCCAAGCATAAGTTCGTCATTAGTCCACTGTTTATAAAACACGATTAATGGCCAGTGAACAAGATAGATCGAATAAGATGCCTTTCCGATGTATTCTAAAATTATATTACCCAACAAGACTTTTGAAAAACGGGCGTTACCGGCTACTATAACCAATGTTGTCCCTGCTATTGCCCAAAGAGAAATAAATCCCGGCATCAATGTACGGTCATCAAAAAAACAAGAACTAAATATTATGAGTCCTAATCCAGAAACAAATAAAGCTTCCAATAGTCCATTCCCATAGGTTTTGATTCTTTTCTCCAGAGAGATTGCCCAATAGCCAAATCCAAATTCAAAGACTCTAAACGGCAACATAAAAAATACGGCGATCGGGTGTTCGCTAATGAATAATTCAGCAAAAATTAATGAACCCACAAACAACAATGACAGCGCAATAAATCTTATGTTTTTAAAATATTTAAAAGACACAAAAAGTAAAAGAGGCCAAAGCAAATAAAATTGTTCCTCAACTGAAAGGGACCACATATGAAGTAATGGCTTGAGTTTTGAAGCCGTATCAAAGTAACCTGACTCAAAAAAGAAAAAGAAGTTAGATGCTGAAAATGCAGCATATTGAGTACTTTCAGCTAATCTCACAAAAAGATTGGCCGAGAGCATAAAATATCCGGCCAGCAAGGTCAATAATATGGTAACTATGAGTGCAGGAAATAGTCGTTTGAGTCGTTTTTGATAGAAACGTATAAAACCAAATAGGCCATTTTCGAGGTCATGAATAATATTTCTAGAAATAAAATAGCCGGATAAAACAAAAAATACGTCAACGCCTAAAAACCCTCCTTTGAACAAGGGAATGTCCAAATGAAAAAGAACCACAAGCAGTACTGCGATGGCTCTAAGGCCATTTAAATCAGCACGATAATTTTGGTTTGCTTTCATTTTTTTTATTCGAATTTATTTCCCAATACAAAAGTTCGCAAAAATATGCCCGAGCATGTCGTCGTTTGTGATGGCTCCGGTGATTTCCCCTAGGGCAAATAGGGCAGCGCGTAAGTCAATAGCCAGTAGATCGCCACTGAGCTCGGCATCGATCCCCTCCTGAACCTTATCCAAAGCCTCTAGGGCGCGTACTAAGGCATGATAATGACGACTATTGCTCACCACCGCGCTTTGCCCACTTAGAGCTCCCGTATCTACTAAATCAAGTAGGGCAGTTTTAAGCTGTTCGACGCCTTCTTTGTTTTTGGCGCTCATTTGTAGGAGTTCTGGATGAGTTTCCTTGATCTGGGTGAATTGTTCTGACTGAAGCAGATCGGTTTTATTGACAATTCCAATGCATTTTTTATCGCTATGGCTTTGCTGTAGCGCGGCCCAATCTTTAGAGATGGTTTCTAGTTCCGAGTCAGAGGACCAAAGTCTTATGACCACCTTGGCCGTATCCATAGTTTTATACGTGCGCTCGATGCCCATTCCTTCGACCATATCGCCTGTGTCGCGGATCCCTGCAGTATCAATCAGGCGAAATAGTACTCCGCCCAAACGCAATTCATCCTCCACAGTATCGCGTGTGGTTCCCGCAATATCACTGACCAAGGCTCGCTCTTCATTCACTAAAGCATTGAGCAAGGTTGATTTACCCACATTAGGCGCCCCGACTATGGCCACAGGTACCCCGTCTTTGATGACCTGACCCAGATTAAAGGAGTCAATGAGTAGTTTTAGCTCTTGAGTGATTTTTTGAACCAGTTTGATAAATTCCCCGCGATCGGCAAAGGCCACATCCTCTTCCGCAAAATCAAGCTCTAATTCAATCATTGAGGCAAAGTGCAGCAGTTCTTGACGTAGGCCCTCTATGGCGTGGGAAAAGCCCCCACGCATCTGATTTAAGGCCAACTCATGTGCTGCCCCCGAGTCTGAGGCAATGAGGTCTGCCACTGCTTCGGCTTGACTGAGGTCCATTTTCCCGCTTAGAAAGGCCCTAAGGGTAAACTCTCCGGGTTGTGCCATACGCGCTCCGGCATCTACAAAATACTTAATGATTTGTTGCTGAATAAAAGGGCTTCCGTGACAGGAGAGCTCCACCACATCATCGCTAGTATAACTTTTTGGCCCTACAAAAATCGTTGCCAGCACCTGATCAATCATGCGCTCACCTTGCTTTAAATCCGCAAGATGCACCGTATGACTGGGCTGGTCTTTAAACACCTTACCACTCACTAAAGACAAAGCGTCGCTAGCTAGGCTAATGGCTTCGGGGCCAGAAAGTCGAATTACGGCGATCGCGCCGCTTCCTGGAGCAGTCGCTAAAGCAATAATGGTGTCTTGGTGATTCATCGAGGCAAAAATAGAAATAATTCAGCCAGTACGGGGTTAAGGAAATATTTTAATAATTTTATGCCGCAACCAAACTATATCTCATGTACGCAGTAGACCCCTCTGGAAAGAAAATTGACACTCAAATGCTCATGATCACGCATTTAACCCAATTTTTGACCTGTATCACAGGTTTTGGGGGGCTGATCGTGCCTTTGGTTATTTGGTTGACCCAAAAAGATAAAATCGCAGACATGGACCTGCATGGCAAAAGCATCATTAACTTTCAGTTGTCGCTGATTGTTTGGGCCATTTTAAGCATTCCATTGATCTTATTGCTCGGGCTAGGAGTAGTCATGCTGGTTTTAATCGGCCTAGTGTCGATTATTTTCCCAGTCCTAAACGCCATTAAAGCGTCTAACGGGGAGGCTCCGTTTTACCGCTGGTCGTTTACTTTTATCAAATAACTACTGATTGAGCATCACCGGCATGACCAACATGGTCACTGCTTCGCCTTCATACAAACCATCGCTTGGAGTCAATATCCCCGCGCGATTCGGTATAGAAAGCTCCAAAGTCACAGAGTCGCATGTCAGGTTACTCAACATCTCCACTAAGAATCGGCTGTTAAACCCAATCTGAATATCGTCCCCCTGATAATCGCAGGTCAAACGCTCTTCTGCTTTGTTGCTGTAATCGATGTCTTCAGCAGAAATATTAAGCTCCGCTCCAGCAATACGCAAACGAATCTGGTGGGTGGTTTTATTACTAAAGATGCTCACACGCTTAATGCTGTTTAGAAACAGATTGCGGTCTATAGTGAGTTTATTCGGGTTTTCCTTGGGGATTACCGCCTCGTAATTGGGATATTTTCCATCCACTAGGCGGCAAATAAGTTCCATATTGTCAAATGAAAACTTCGCGTTGCTCTCGTTGTACTCGATGGTCACTTCTTCTTCACTGCCAGCCAGAATTCCTTTGAGTAAGTTCAAAGGTTTCTTTGGCATGATGAATTCTGCTGCCTGAGGGGCTGTAGCATCGGTTCTGGCATATTTAACCAGTTTGTGGGCATCAGTAGCCACAAATATAAGTCCGTCGCTCGCGAGTTGAAAAAACACGCCGCTCATTACAGGGCGCAAGTCATCGTTCCCCGCAGCAAAAATAGTTTTACTGATGGCGGTAGCCAAGACATCGCCTTGAACCGCCGCTGTACTGGGTTCTTTTAAAGTTACCGCAGAAGGGAAATCGCCACCTTCGGCATAGGCTAGGGCGTATTTTCCACTCTTTGAACTGATTTCTATGGTATGGTTGTCTTCTACAGTAAAGGTGAGTGGTTGCTCAGGAAAAGTTTTTAGTGTGTCCAAAAGCAAACGGGCAGGGACACAGATCTGACCGGTAGAGTCGCTTTCGACATTTAACTGGGCCACAACGGTGGTTTCCAAATCCGAAGCCGAGACTTTAAGGGCTGAACCGCTTAGATCAAATAAAAAATGGTCTAATATGGGAAGGGTATTGTTATTGTTAATGATGCCTCCCAGCACTTGTAATTGTTTGAGTAAATAAGAGCTACTAACGATAAATTTCATAAGTTAAATGGTCTTTAAATGGCCGAAAAACGCCATTTTTAGTCTACACACAAATATATTTGAAATGCCTCGGCAAGGAAAACAAACTTATCAACAACTAGCGCGCGTATTTGCGATAGCGCGACCACTGCAAGAGCCCGCCAAAAATTCCAATAATCAGCAGCGGAAGCACTAAATTCAAGGCCAAAAAGCCGCTGCGCCATAGTGCGGTCCGTTCAGGGTCTAAAAAGGGCACATTGATTTGCTTGTTGCGGATGTTTATAAGTCCAGAGTCGCCCAATAGATAATTGACCGTGTTGAGTAAAAATTCTCTATTACCAAACTGTGCTTTGGTCCAAGAATCATATCCCAAAGGCAAGGCTTGACCCCGCTGAACTTTGTTTTGAATCACCGAGCCATCAGCGATAACCACCATTTTACTCGACGAACTTTCTTTGATCGGATTGTTTAGATCAAAAGGCAAGACCCGATTAGCAAATGCCGATTTAAAAGTGCCTTCAAGTAAAACCCCCATGGGCAGGGCTTCTTGATTAAACGCTGCTAAGCCAAAAGTCTGGCCAGTCTTATCGTCGGTCTGGCTTGCGTCCATATTGTCCGCACCCGCCTGTTGGATCATTTGAATTTGAGTGTCTATCTCACGATTCAGATCAATGACATAAGGCAGCCCTAAGGTTTTACTGCGCGGAGAACTCTGCAAGAGTATGGTCTTATTGGGTCCTGAAGCTAAGGTATCGATACTGCTTACATAGTCTAGTTTGACGGCATCTACATGAGCCATAATTGGATGAGTGCCTGAATCTTGCGCCAAAGGACTAAACCACCAAGGAAACTGCGTATAATCGCCAGCCACCTCGCCCGTGGCTAGGGTGATCGGCGCTGAAAACACATCCAGGACCAGATTTGGATTAATGCGAAGACCGTAAGCAAAGAGTAAATCAGTAAGTTCCAAGGATTGACCCATAGCAAGGGTTTGTCCGGTTTCGTCTAGCTCAGGCACTTGAGCACCATCGACAAGCCATAGGCTACGTCCTCCAGACATAATAAATTGATCCAGGACCAGTTTTTCTTCGGGCGTAAAGGCTTTTTTTGGATCAGCAAGGACGATCAAATCGTATCCTTTGAGGGCTTCTAGGGTCCCCGTAGGATTTTTGGCCACACTATCAAGGGTAAACGGCCCGACAAAATAATAGGGCTTAATGGCCTCGATAAACCCCGTAAGATTTTGATCTGCAGCCTCGGCATTCCCGCGCATTATAGCGACTTTCTTGAGTTTAGGTCGGCTGAGTTGAATCAGGGCATCAGTAAAGGCATATTCTAAGTGGCGCACCGATTCTGTGATGCGCTCTTGTATTTCAGCACCGAGCGTATTCTTGAGCAAAGGCACCGATACCGTGCGGCCGCCATAGGTCACCATGGCATAAGGATAGAGCAGGACTGACTCTTGACGCGCATTGCGCTGCACGGTGACTTGACTGGCCTGTATCCCAAATTCTGCAAGCTGATCCATGAGTTGCGGATCAGCGTTTGCCATTTGAGTTGGATCAAGTTCTGAAATTAATAGTTCATTATCTAAAGCATATCGATTCAGGAGTGAATGTGTTTCCTGAGTAAGCCGTTCAAAAGATAAGGGGAGGTCCCCCGCTAACAATATATCCACAAAAATTGGTTGATCTAACCCCTCTAAAACATCCCGAGTGGTCTCTGAAAGGGTAAATCTTTGGTCTTGAGTTAGGTCCCACTTTGGCATGTAATTAAGTCCCAATAAAGCGAAGACCAGTCCTCCTAATACGGGCTTTAACAGTACCGTCCAAGGCCGCTGATTCCCGCCATAACGCCCCAAATTACAACGACTCAGCCACAATAGTATAAAGCCAAGGCTCATTAAATAAGCAAATCCTGCCCCAGACCAAAGCCCCACAATGAATTCCAAATAAATGGCCTCCAGACCATATTGTCCCGGAACGATAAAGGTACCCGCACCGAGCAACAAAGTGAGCATAAAAGCCACTAAGGCATTTGAAGTAAAGATAGAGCACAAAAGCCCTAAGGTCATCCAAAACCCACCCAAAAGCAGTAAGCCGCTTAACCCACTCCAATAAACGCCCCAGTCAAAAGTATATGGCCCGGTAATCAAATATTCAAGGGTTAGGGGATAACAGAGTGTACTGAGCAAGAGTAAGCCCAGAACTGCATAGGCGCCCAGATATTTTCCGAGAACAATCGACCATAAAGAAACCGGGCGGGTAAGCAGCAAGGATAACGTTCCACTTTGACGCTCTGGACTAAACAGACGCATACTAAGAGCGGAGACCACCAAAAGCACACCCCAAGGCAATACCCGAAAAACTTGGGTCAAATCCCCAAATCCAGCATCAAATAAGTTTTGATCCCCCGGTAATACCCAAAAGTAAACCCCAACACCAAGCACAAAGATTCCCATAAGCAAGAGCGCCGCTGCTTGAGCGAAAAAACTACTGAAGGTTTGTTTAAGGATCGGGTTCATTTAATGTATGATCTAATTTACCGAAGGGTTATCGTGATATGGGAATTAAAAACTAACGGTAATGGAATCACGGTATTCCAATCCAAATAGGCTAGAGGCACTGCCCACCGAAGTCGGATTGCTTTTATAAATCGCTAATTCTAGAAATCCTGATGAATTCCAAATAGCCAGTTCTTTACCCGCTTCCTCGCGGCGATCTTTGGGCACGTCAAAATTAATGGCATCACTATAACGCTCATAAATATTTTTTATGCGGAATTTACGCACGGCGATAACCGGTGGGCGTCCTTTGGCCACGTCTTGAAAAAGTTGCCGCTGTATGTTAATGACCACATTTCCATAGTTGTCAATATAAATGACCGTGCCGATAATTTGGTTGCGTTCCAGATTGACCACAGGCTGAATCCCTTTGAGTTCCTTAAGGGCATTGATGGATTTACCGATTACTTCCAATGTCCCTCCTCGAGCGATATGGCATGCGGCGGCCACAAAAACATCGAGTACAGGAAAATTACTCTCCATATGCCCGTGTATATTGATCTCAACAATTTTCTCGGGTTTAATACTACTAGAGAGCAAAGCCAAAATCCCGTTATTGGCACAAATAAAGTAATGACCATCAAGTTTTACCGCAATATGTCGGTTTTCCGGAGTGAGCTCTCCGTCCACTCCAATAATGTGTATGCTCCCCTTTGGAAAACTCCGATAGGCGTTTTGAATCACATAAGCCGCCTCCACAATATGAAATGGAGAGATACCATGAGAGATATCAACAATGCGAACATTGTCTAAAGCGCTGTACATAGCGCCTTTAACCGCTCCTACATAAGGGTCTTTTTCGCCGAAATCAGTAGTAAGCGTAATGATAGGCAACGCCATGAATTGTTGATATTTTTTGTGAGAACCACAACAAAAATAAGGGACTTTTTTCAAGAGAAAAACTATATTAGCAATAACATTAACCAAGCTTTAAAAGGACCGCTTTTGAACGAAATCATACTGGAACTCACCGACGTTAGTGCCCGCGATTTTTTTGGGCATCAGAATGCACACATTGACCTGATCAAAAAGTATTATCCTAAGCTAAAAATCGTCGCAAGAGGCAACCGTATCGCGGCCTATGGGGATGAAGAAATTCTGGAAACTTTTGACCAGCAGATGACCACACTGCTCGAGCAGTTTGTCAAATACAACAGCATCGACGAAAACCTTATTGAACGCATTTTAACTAGTGAAAAAGGCACTAAGTTTGACTTGGACACCAGGAGTGACCGTATTTTGGTCCATGGCGTAAACGGTCGTCATATCAAGGCCCAAACCTTGAATCAAAAGAAAATCGTTTCTCAAATGAGTAAAAACGATTTGGTTTTTGCCATTGGGCCGGCCGGAACGGGTAAAACCTACACTGGGGTGGCTTTGGCGGTAAAAGCCCTCAAGGAAAAACAGGTCAAACGCATTATTTTGACGCGCCCAGCCGTGGAGGCCGGCGAAAACCTCGGATTTCTTCCAGGAGATCTAAAAGAAAAGCTAGATCCTTACATGCAACCGCTTTACGACGCATTGCGTGATATGATACCCGCGGAAAAACTAGCGGCCCATATCGAAAACGGCGTGATTCAAATTGCCCCTATGGCGTTTATGCGTGGACGCACCTTGGACAATGCCTTTGTAATTTTGGATGAGGCGCAAAATACGACCCATGCGCAAATGAAGATGTTTTTGACCCGTATGGGGAAACACGCCAAGTTTATGATCACGGGCGATCCCGGTCAAGTGGATTTACCGCGCCGCGTCACCTCAGGGCTTAAAGAGGCCTTACTTATTTTAAAAGATATAAAAGGAGTCGGTATGGTTTACTTAGACGATAAAGACGTCATCCGTCATAAGTTGGTTAAAGAAGTCATTGCCGCTTATAATTCAATCGAAAACCACCACGGGACCTAATATAATACATACAAGCAACGGGATAAATCAGAACTTAGTCCAAACAACCAAGTTGTCATAAAGTTTACCCGTGGTATAATCTAAATTCAATATTCTACCATACACAATGAGCCAAACGATAATAGATTCAAATTTTAATTTCCCCGGGCAAATTTCTGTTTACAAAGGAAAAGTGCGCGAAGTATACCGTCTAGAAGGGGATTTACTGGTTATGGTAGCCACCGATCGTTTGAGCGCTTTTGATGTCGTTTTGCCTAAAGGGATACCATACAAAGGCCAAATGCTGAACCAAATTGCCACCAAAATGATGGCAGATACACAGGATATTGTCCCGAATTGGCTGTTGGCCACACCAGATCCAAATGTTTCTGTAGGGATGGCCTGTGAACCTTTTAAAGTTGAAATGGTGATCAGAGGCTACCTCAGTGGACATGCAGCGCGTCAATACAAAGCAGGACACCGTTTACTATGCGGTGTGACTATGCCTGACGGCATGAAAGAAAACGATGCCTTCCCTGAGCCCATCATTACCCCAGCGACAAAGGCCGAAAAAGGAGATCATGATGAAGATATTTCTCGTGAAGATATATTAGCGCGCGGCATAGTTAGTCCGGAAGACTATGAAGTTTTGGAGAATTACACGCGGGCGCTGTTTGCTCGCGGGACCGAGATTGCTGCAAAGCGAGGGTTAATCTTAGTGGACACTAAATATGAGTTTGGCAAGACCACAGAGGGCAAGATTGTCTTGATCGACGAAATTCATACGCCCGATTCTTCGCGTTACTTCTATGCCGAAGGTTATGCTGAGCGCCAAGAGCGGGGAGAAGCCCAAAAGCAGCTCTCCAAGGAGTTCGTGCGCCAATGGCTGATTTCTAATGGTTTTCAGGGCTTAGAAGGACAAAGTGTGCCCTTTATGAGCGACGAGTACATAGACTCTGTCTCTGAGCGCTATATTGAGCTTTACGAAAACATTACAGGATCGCCTTTTGAGAAAGCTGAGGTTTCAGACATCGAAGCCCGTATTGACCGCAATGTTCGAGCGTATTTAGCGCAGCGATAATATCTGAGATTTAACCCTTAGAATTAAGCCTTACAATCACCCCAAAACTCAACTCCGTAAAATCGGCCTGACCTAGGTTCGCATTGAGATGGGCCCCAATAAAAGGGTTTACGGTGTGGTGTTTTTGTTTTGCGGAATCAGATCGTGTATCCCAGAGATAGTAGCGTATTCCGATTCGTGAGCTAATGTATTTTTTGAGTTGGTATTTGGTATTGTATTCTCCCAAAACCCAGTTAGGTGGGAGTTCGCGTGGCGGATAATCCCATCCTTCGTTGATGCGCCAATCTATGGCATAAGATGGTTTATAAAAGTTAAATCCTAATTGAGTACTAACGCCAAAATGTCCGAGTAAGACTTCACCATTAAGATGAACCCCAAAGTTTGAGGCGTAGCGCCACGGATTATCGCGAAACGCTTCGAATTCCTGCCCCGGACGCACTAAAGATTCATTACCCAAGATGTAATCGTGATAGTGCTGATAAAAACGATAAAACGCCCCAACGCCCCAACGCAGATAACCTTTATGGGTCTTTCCCCACGTGATTGAGACGGTGCGTACTGGGCGTAGATCATTAAACGCGAGGGCCAATACGTTTTGACCATAACCAAAGCGCGCTTCGAGATATTCTTGAGTTTTATATTGATCGGAGTCATTCAAATCTTCCTGCATATTCTTTTGTGATGATGGACCTACTGAATTAACTGCAGAGTACGATGTCGCCCGCTCAGATTGCGGCCATGCCCCTGATTCATCTGCTTTGTCATCATACAAGAGGCTGTGGCAGAGGTTTATATCCCAGTTTTGGCGTAGTGAAATCAAAAAGGAATTTAACCCTTGGTTGGGTAATTTGGTGTGACCATTGGATTGATGATTGTACACCAGCCCCAAGTCCATCAGGCCGTAGGCGTTCTGCCATAGTTTTTGATGAACACTTCCGCGAAAAGCCCAAGTAATGTCTGTGGTTACCGCTTGATTATAGAAATTAGTCTCGGGATCAAAACGTGTGTCAAAGTAAGCCCCGCCTAAACCAAATTCAAGACGGCTGCCCTTGATGTGTTTTCCGAACATTGGAAAAGAGACGTAGGGAATTAGGGCATAAGAATGGCCTAATAATTCAGTATTACCCAAATCAGTATACATGCCCAGCAGGCCGATGATCGGATTCTGGGCGGTTAATTTACCAGGGAGTTCTATAGTTTTTCCTATACCTAAAACAAGACTATACTGAGGGTCACGTTCGGGAAAAAAGTCATTGGCTTCAGCTGAAATTCCGTACAAAACCTCCGTAGATAATTTAAAGTTTTGTTTTACCTGAGCTTGTGTAACAGTCACATTACCAACACACAAAATCATAAAAATAAAAACTAAACTTAGGCGCATCATCACTACAGTTTTAAAGGACAAGCAATAGCTTTTTGGATCAATGGGCAACGATAAGAGGTTTGCCCATTTTAACCCAATTAATATTGAGGTGCTGATCTTTAATCAAAATAGCTGTAAGTATCCCCAGCCTTCATATTAAGCAATGAGTGATAAATCAGTTTAATCACATTTTCTACGTCTTCACGATGGACCATCTCCACAGTAGTATGCATATAACGCAGCGGCAATGAGATTAAAGCACTGGGCACACCGCCATTACTGTAAGCAAACGCATCAGTATCGGTTCCTGTGTAGCGCGAATTAGCGGCACGCTGGAACGGAATTTTTTCTTTCTCAGCAGCATCCACGATTAAATCGCGAAGTTTTTGCTGCACCGCCGGTGCATAAGCAATAACGGGTCCTTTACCAATTTTTGCGTAGCCTTGGGTTTTGGCATCAATCATCGGCGTAGTGGTGTCATGAGTCACATCAGTCACAATGGCCGCATGCGGTTTAATCCGCTCGGTGATCATTTCGGCACCACGCAGCCCGATTTCTTCTTGAACTGAGTTGGTGATATAGAGTCCAAAAGGCAATTTCTTTTTGTTTTTATGTAACAAACGTGCCACTTCAGCAATCATAAAGCCCCCCATGCGATTGTCCAAGGCACGACACACGAACTTGTCTTTGTTCATGATATGAAAGGTATCAGGGTAGGTAATCACACAGCCCACGTGTACGCCCATTTTTTCAACTTCTTTTTTATCCGCCGCACCGATATCGATAAATATATTGTCAAGTTGCGGAGTTTCTTCTTTACCCGCCTTTCGGGTATGAATAGCTGGCCATCCAAAGACTCCTTTTACGATACCTTTTTTAGTATGTATGTCCACTAATTTAGAGGGCGCAATTTGATGGTCACTGCCCCCGTTGCGAATCACGTAGATTAAACCATTGTCACTAATGTAGTTCACGTACCATGAGATTTCATCGGCATGCCCCTCTATAACCACGCGATAAGGCGCCTCTGGGTTAATCACTCCAACGGCAGTACCGTAAGCATCAGTGATGAACTCATCCACATAAGGACGCAAATAATCCATCCAAAGTTTTTGACCACCCCACTCGTAACCGGTAGGTGAGGCATTATTTAGGTAATTTTCTAAAAATTTTAATGATTCTTTTGTGTGCAATGATGCCGCCATAGTTTTATTTTTTGAGCCTTAAAATTAGCAAATTCTTCACAAGCAAACGGGCTTTAAATGCTTATTTTTGATCAGTGTTAAGGACTCAAAGTATCGATTTTATGCGGTTCACTGTACCAAACTTAAAAGGGAGGTTTTACAGACACATCTGGTTATTTCATGGTGTGCGACTAGGCTTTATACTACTTTTTGGCCTTGCGTTTTTTGTAACTCATGAGACTCAGGCGCAAATACAAATAGAATTTCCGGTCCACAAGTCTAAAAAGGATTCAATACCGAACCAAGATTATAAATTATCAGATTCGGCGCGCATCCCGCAGCGCAGTAACGATACCCTTGACCAAGAGCCTTTTTATTATGTCTTACAAGGCGATTCCCTGGTCCGAGAGTATATAGACCTTAACGAGGTGGTATTACTTAAAAGGCTTTCGTTTAAAGATATATCTGAACGCCGCAAGTATATTATACTGCGACGTCGCACGCTCAAAGTTTATCCTTATGCCAAACTAGCTGCTGAACGCTTAGCGGTAATGGAACAAAGACTGACTCAGATCAAAAGAAAAAGTAAGCGAAAAAAATATACCAAACAGGCCCAAAAGTATATGGAAGGGGAATTTTACGAGACTTTACGAAAATTTACCCGTGCCGAAGGACGAATCTTAGTAAAGCTTATTCATCGACAAACAGGACAAAGCACCTTTGATTTGATAAAGGATTATCGATCTGGGTGGCGCGCATTTTGGTATAATCAAACGGCACATTGGTTCGATATTGAACTAAAAAGTACTTATGTTCCATTTGAAAACAAGGAAGACTACTATATCGAAGACATACTGCAGCGTGGATTTCGTGACGGTTTGATCGAGCGACAAAAACCTTTTGAACCCATTGATATACTTGAGTTGGAGTCGAACTGGGCCCATAAAATAAAATAGTGGATCCACTTGTTTTCACTAATTTATTCTACTTGAATTTCTTTTGTCCTTAAATTTACCTCAGTTGAGTTTAGAAAAATAGCTAAAGTGGTTCTGGTTGTTGTACCCCAAAAATAATATCCAGACGAAAATGCCCGACGTGTTCGGGCATTTTTTATTTAATACAATAAAAAGCTACGGTGTATTTATATCAGATAACCGGCTAAAGCCCCAGCCAAGATCACCATAAGTTTAATCCGGTTAAATTGATGATCCTTGCTGCTTTCAAACAAAATAGTGGTGGCCACATGCAAAAACACCCCAACGGCCAAAGCATTGACAAAGTGTTTATGCGGGGTCAGTTCTGGAATGTATAAGGCCAATAGAGTACCCAGCGGGGTCATCAAACCAAATAGCAACAAGAATAAGAGTTGTTTGGGCGCGCTGAGGCTACTTTGGATTAAAAATAAAGACAAAATCAGCGTAATTGGAATTTTGTGAATTACCACACCCCAAAGTACATGTTCGGAATGCGCCACAGGAAACCCTTCGATAAGCGCATGAACCGAAAGGCTTATAAACAAGGCTAAAGGAAATTTTTCAGAAGATTTATCTTGATGAATATGTCCGTGCTCAGCCCCTTTGGAAAAATAGTCCAACGCAATTTGTAGCAACATCCCCAACATGAGTGCCGCCCCGATATGAGGCGCCCCTGAGGCAAATAACTCAGGAAGTAGCTCAAAGAATATGATAGACAGTAAGAATGCTCCAGAAAAGGCTAAAAGGTAATTCACCCCAGGAATCATGCGCTTCAAGGTGCGCGCAATGAAATAACCCAAGATGATCGCCAAAAAAGGAAGCAGCAACAAGACACTCATAACTCTGGCTAAAATAGGCTATTTTTGCCATCGATACGAATTGAATTATGGGAAAAAACTACCGCATGCTGGCTAAAACGCTCTTCGGGTTTGAAGAGTTACTCGCTCAGGAATTACGCGATTTAGGAGCGTCTAATGTAACTCAGGGGGTGCGTAATGTCTCTTTTGAAGGTGATTTGGGCTTCATGTACAAGGCCAATTTGGCTTGTCGCACCGCTATTAAAATTTTGAAACCCATTGTCTCATTCAATGTTTTTAAAGAAGAGGACCTTTACGATAAAGTCAAACAGGTACCATGGGAAGCCTATATGGACGCCGAAGGGACTCTAGCTGTTGATGCGACGGTGTTTTCCAAATACTTTACGCATTCTCAGTATGTCGCCTTAAAGACCAAAGATGCTATTGTAGATTGTTTTCGTGAATCTACAGGAGTACGCCCATCGGTCGATTTGGATCGTCCTGACCTGAGAATTAATATTCATATCGACCGCAACATCTGCACCTTGTCCTTAGATAGTTCAGGCGTTTCCTTGCACAAAAGGGGGTACCGTGTGGAAACAGCATTGGCGCCGATTAGTGAAGTGTTGGCCGCAGGACTCATTATGCTCAGTGGGTTTCACGGGCAAAGTGACTTTATGGATCCTATGTGCGGGAGTGGGACCATACTGATAGAAGCGGCAATGATCGCAGCAAATATTCCTGCAAACATCAATCGTGATGTTTTTGGTTTTGAAACTTGGCGGGACTTTGATGTAGAACTTTATGAAACCATTGAAGAGGCCTTAATTAAACGTATCCGAGAAGTTCCTGTAAAAATTATGGGCATGGATAAGGACGCTAGAACACTGAGTAAGGCCAAAACCAACATTAAGGAGGCCAATTTAAGCGAGTTTATTCAAGTGCAGCAGGGGGACTTCTTTGGTAGTGAAAAACCCAATGATGGCTATTGGCATTTGGTCTTTAACCCCCCATATGACGAGCGTCTGACTTTAGATGATGTCGCTGCCTTTTACGGCAATATTGGTAACACCTTGAAAAGAGGATATCCGGGCAGCCAAGCCTGGCTTATTACTTCAAATGAAGAAGCATTAAAATCTGTAGGACTAAGACCTTCCAAAAAAATAAAGGTTTTTAATGGAAAGTTGCCGGCAAAATTTGTTCAGTACAGCATGTATCAAGGCAGTAAAAAAGCCAGCAAGCAATAATCCTTCATAAAAGGGAATCAAAAGCTTAAGCCATTTTCGACATCCATGATCGAAAATTTAGTAACAACGTATAACTAAATCATCTGGCTACCGAAATAACTGATAGCTATCACTTGATCACGGGAATAAAGTAGGTGAGGGTATAGCCATAACCTACGCCAAAAGCACTGAAATCATTGGTTTTATTGAACCCAGGAATCACCAAGTTGGCAAAATTTCCTGGGGTGTCCTCATGTATTAAATGCTTTAATTGGACGTTCAGGGACAAAAAGAAATTCGACCACAATTCGGTTTTAACGGCCAAAATAAATTCAACCCAACCCGCGGTAAGTCCTGTATATTCGACATTGTCTTCACGAATACTGCTGGAATAAGTAGGGTTGGTGGTGTAAACGGGATAGCGCAATAGAGTATTACTAAAATTACTCAAGCCGTAACGCAAACCAGTGGTAATACCGTTGTTCATTCCCGTCCAGTTACGATAGGCATTAAAATCAGCCCCAAGCTTGATATAACTTCCATTGATTTGAGCCTCTAAATTTTGTTCCGACCAAAAACGCTCTTCATATCCCAATTCTACGGCAGCGTAAAATCGTTTACTAAAACGCAAATCACCCACAAGTTCAAACCCAGAGTAATTCTGATCGAAGGCCGTGCGTAAAAGCTTAGAAAGATCTCCACCAATCCTGAGTCCATAAGCCGTCAATTTTGTGGAATTCACGGCAGGTTTTAGGCCTTGGGTTAGGCTATCTAAGCCTTGCACTAAAATGGTCTGCTCTGAACCATTCTCTAGCCGTTCTTTTGGCAGGATACCCTCGTATACTGCTTCGGACTCCTGCGACTCAAAACTTTGCTGGTTCTCGAGCAACTGCTGTGGCGGCTCATTATCTGTACTTTGTGGCGGTTTTTGGCCCGAATTCTCCTCTAACTCTTGAGAAAAGGCTGATCCCCCAGACAGCAGACTAATGATAAATATACATGTGTACAGACGCATCTTCTACAGTTGGGGTGAGTAATTCTATATCGCGTATCCAGCTCAGTGGAGTATAATCAGATTCAAAAGCCATATTGTTATAAATGGTTTTAAAAGCACAAGCACGATTTACATATTGATCCTGGCGTCGATAAAATAAATCCAATTGGACAACGTCTAAGCTTTCTGCCGAGCTTGCTTGGTCAATTAAATAAAATAGACTTTGGTCACTCTCAGTATCTAAAGGCAAAGAAATCGTGACATCGGAGAGGCTTGTATACACCACGGTACTGTCTGCATTGCGCACTCTTACGGCCAGATCATTAGTCGATTTTGGGGTAATTCGGTCTGTATAATCTAATAACTCTATGGTCAGTAGAGGCGTGGTAGGCGTTTCACCGCTGCATAAATCGTCTTTAGAACAAGACCAAAGAGCAAAAAATATAAACGATAAGCCAAGCCAGCGCTTCATGGATTTGTGTTTTATTGGCAATTAACCGATTTTCTCTAAAAGTACAACATTTTCTACATGATGGGTCTGCGGAAACATATCGACCGCTCTTGATTTAACCACCCGATAATGCTCCTTCATTAATGCCAGATCACGTGCTTGGGTGGCACTGTTGCAGCTCACATAAACGATTCGTGGCGCTCCCAAAGCGAGGAGTTGTTCGACAACATTTTTGTGCATGCCGTCTCGTGGGGGGTCTGTAATCACCACATCAGCTTTGCCATGAGTCTGAATAAACTCATCGTTAAACAGCTCTTTCATGTCACCGACAAAAAAGCACACATTGTTGATGTTGTTGCGCTGTGCATTGGCTTTAGCGGCTTCAATGGCTTCTGGGACAGACTCAATCCCGACGACCCACTTGGCTTGCCTTGCGACGTACTGGGCAATTGTCCCAGTTCCAGTGTATAAATCATAGACGCCTTGATCTCCAGTTAAGCCGGCAAAATCTTTTACGATATTATAGAGTCCAATGGCTTGTTTAGAGTTGGTTTGATAAAAGGATTTGGCATTAATGTGAAAGCGAAGATCGCCCATAGCCTCGACGATATATTCTTTACCATGAAATACATGAATATCTTGATCATATAGCGTATCATTAGCTTTTTGATTGATCACATAGAGCAAAGAGTTTACTGCGGGAAAGGCCTCCACTATGGACTGGAGCAATTGGTCTCTAAGTGGGCCAGGATCCTCGTAAAACTGAATAAGGACCATCCATTGACCTCGCGTAGTATTGCGCAGCATCAGCGTGCGCAAATGACCATTCTGAGCCCGAGGGTCAAAAAACTCAAGGGCTAATTCCTGTGCTTTATGCTTTATAAATTCCCGTAGGTCGTTACCAAGGCTTTCTTGAAGATGACATTCTTTGAGATCTAATATTTTATCCCAATAGCCGGGGATATGAAATCCAAGGGCATTTCTATTGTCCACCACCTCATTTGACTCGATCTGCTCTCGTGTAAGCCATTTTTGATTGCTAAAAGAGTACTCCATTTTATTGCGATAATAAAATTGATCTGGAGCGCCCAAAATGGGTAATACTTCTTCCGCAGTAATTCCGCCAATATGCTGAAGATGGTCTTGAACCTCTTTGTTTTTGTAAAACAATTGTTTTTCGTAGTTCATGTGTTGCCACTTGCATCCCCCACAAACGCCAAAATGAGTACATAAGGGCGTGACGCGATCTTCAGAATACTTGTGAAACTGCGTCGCAGTGGCCTCAAAATAAGCGCGGCGTTGCTTGGTTGTTTGAACGGTGACTACATCCCCAGGGATGGCATTGTTGATAAACAATACGCGACCGTCTGGTGCTTTGGCTACAGCCTTTCCTTTGGCACCGGCGTCAAGAACCCGAACCTTTGAAAAAATTTTTCGATTTGAACGTTTACCCATGGCACAAAAGTACTCCCTTTCTAATAATTTCATCGCAAAATTCCTTATTTTGCAAGTCCAGTTTTTTCAAGAATACCGGTATTTTTCAACAATTAAAGCCCAAAATAATATGCAAGAACGCCAATCAAGCAGCGCCCAGAATTATATTGATTTAGAGGATCGTTATGGAGCTCATAATTATCATCCACTGCCTGTCGTTTTAGAGAAAGGCGAGGGGGTATATGTTTGGGATGTAGATGGGAAAAAGTATTATGATTTTCTTTCTGCGTATTCGGCAGTTAACCAGGGGCATTGCCACCCAAAAATAATTAAGGCTTTAACTGACCAAAGTGAGTTATTGACCCTTACGTCAAGGGCTTTTTATAACAATGTTCTTGGGCAGTATGAAAAGTATATGTCAGAATATTTTAAATTCGACATGATCCTTCCTATGAATACCGGGGCTGAAGCTGTGGAAACGGCCGTGAAAATAGCGCGTCGATGGGCTTATGAGAAAAAAGGTATCCCAGAGAATCATGCGCAGATTGTTGTTTGCAAGAACAATTTTCACGGGCGTACGACTACGGTTATATCTTTTTCCAATGATGAAGGCGCCAAGAAAAATTTTGGCCCATTTACTGCTGGATTTATTCAAGTGCCTTATAGTGATGAAGCTGCTATGGAGGAAGTATTTAAAGCCAACCCTAACATCGCAGCATTTCTAGTGGAACCCATTCAAGGGGAAGCCGGAGTTTTTGTGCCCGCTGAAGGATTTTTAGCAAAGGCCCGTGTCTTATGTGATACCTATAACGTTTTAATGATTTGTGATGAGATTCAAACGGGTATTGCCCGAACAGGAAAATTATTAGCAAGCTGCGGCAATTGTACTTGTCCTAATCGCGATTGCTCAGAGACCCCTGAAGTAAAACCCGATGTATTGATTTTAGGGAAAGCCATAAGCGGAGGAGCATATCCTGTATCTGCTGTATTGGCTAATAAACGGATTATGGAGGTCATTACTCCTGGATCTCATGGTTCAACCTTCGGTGGTAACCCTGTAGCCGCCAAGGTCGCTATGGCAGCATTAGATGTGGTGAAAGAAGAGCGTCTGGCCGAAAATGCAGACAAACTAGGAAACTTGTTTAGAGCCTTGATGCAAGAATATATTAACGGATCTAATGTGGTGCGACTAGTCCGTGGAAAAGGTCTTTTAAATGCTATTGTCATTAATGACAGTGAAGAAAGCGATACTGCATGGAATATTTGTATGCGACTGAGAGATCACGGTTTGCTCGCCAAACCGACGCACGGCAATATAATTCGATTTGCCCCGCCACTGGTTATGAATGAGCAGCAACTTCGGGAATGTGTTGACATCATTGTAAAAACGCTCAAAGAATTTGAATAGTCTACAGGTAGACTGTGAGCACTTCGGCAAGTGATATATGATAAGCCTATGATTACATCAATTATGGCAGCAAAAAAGATTGAATTAGGGGATTTTGTATCAGCAATCAATGAGGCTGTTTCCGGTGTAGTAATCGCTATTGGAGAGGAAATAACCATAGAGTCTACAGAAGGTTTTCCGATTAAATTTGCTCCTGATGAGCTGGTTGTAGAACCCAAAAAATGGCTTGAAACCAAGGATTTCCATGGCCTTCACCATAAAAAAACTCAAGATAAAACCGCTACAATACGTCCAAAATACGCGGCAAGACCAAAGACAGGGACACCCCCGATCATCATTGACTTGCATATTGAAAAACTCACCAAAAACCACAATAAACTAGAGCCTTGGGAGATTTTAGATTTTCAAATGGAATCGGCTCGAAACCAATTAGAATGGGCCATAAATAAACGTAAACAACGAATAATCTTTATCCATGGTATCGGTGAAGGCGTGCTTAAGGCAGAATTAGAAACTCTTTTTAGGCGTTATGATAACATACGATTTTATCCGGCTAACGCAATGGAATTTGGGGCAGGAGCTATTGAAGTGTATCGACTTCAGAATTCGATTTAAAACAAAAACAGCGAACGAAGAAGAATAAAACCCGAGAGTCCTATAAATTACTCGTAACAGTAGATTACTGCGTGTAAAATCTTTTCGGTCTTAAAATTAATCGCGAATAGGCGTCTGAGTGACTGTAGTCGTTAAAAAACTCGGAATGGAACCCATAAATAAGACCTCTTTAATTATTTCGCGGCCAGAAGCCGTAAGGACCAAGTCTAAAAGCGTCAAATCAATACTGCTAACGACTTGATAATTATGCTCTCGGTAAGCGTCCTGTGGTGTACTTAAAAAGATATTTGCATTCAGATAATCCGGACCAATACTGGGTTCTGTAAAATCATTAGTCGGATCTAAATCGCCGTTCAAATCTTCGTCTATAGTTAAAACTCCGTCTCCATCATCATCAGGGTCTAAGTAATTCGGTATGCCGTCTTGATCCGTGTCTAATGGATTGGTAAGCGGGTTGTTGTCTCCATCGTTATTAAATACATCTAATTCAAATGCCGTTGGGATATTGTCACCATCATCATCAAAATCGATATAATCAAAGAGTCCATCGCCATCAGTATCCTGATCTAAAGGCAATTCATCATCTGCCGATAAACCATCTAGATCATCTTTATTAACGACAACAAGCATCTCGGCCCGACCAGAAGTTGCGACAAGTTCATCAATAACCATTGGACGTGTCGGCGGTATTGCTGAACAGAAATAGTCTGGATCAGCCGATGCGTCAAATATTCTGTATGCAACATTGTTCGTATTTCCGGCGAGTTCATAACTCAAAACACCGGCACTGAGCAAATTGGCTAAATTCACCGTTAAATCGGCTAGCACAGCCTCTGTGCCAGAACTATTACGCACATAAAAAAGTATACTTTGGTCATTATCGCAATAAGACAGTGACTGATCTTCAAAATCAAAGGACTGAACGGCCACATCACCATCATCACATGAGCTAAAAACCGCCAATGATATAAGGATGTATATATAATATGTTGCGCTTATGTTTCTTTTCATTGAAACAAAGTAACAGAAAATGAATAAAATGATGATTGGTTATTGGGTGAATATTTTATTTTTGAAAATAAATAACAACTAATGCCAAAGGTTTATTTGGATAACGCAGCAACCACCGCGGTAAGACCAGAGGTGGTTGCCACCATGACCGAAGTTTTACAAAACGAATACGGTAATCCGTCTTCGACCCATAATATTGGTCAGTCTTCAAAAGCAATTTTAGAACAAAGCCGTAAGGATATTGCAAAAATGTTTAATGCGCACCCTGGTGAAATTATATTTACCTCGGGTGGAACGGAAGCCGATAACTTAGTGTTAAGGGCTGCCGTGCGGGACTTAAACACACAAGTGCTTATTACCAGTCCAATTGAACATCATGCCGTACTGCATACCGCCGAAGCACTTGCTCAGGAATATAGCGTTACCTTAGAACTCGTGAATATTGACAGCCAAGGCGCTGTGGATTTAACGCACTTAGAATCGCTACTTGATCAATATCAAGACAAAAAGGTTTTGGTAAGTTTGATGCATGTAAATAATGAAATTGGCGTGATTCTTCCTTTGAAAAAGGTAGCCAATATGTGTAAAAATTACGGCGCACTACTCCATAGCGATACGGTTCAATCCATTGGACATTATGAAATGGATTTTTCAGAGATTCCTTTGGATTTTGCAGCGGTAGCCGCGCATAAGTTTCATGGACCAAAGGGCGTAGGATTTGCTTTTATTCGCAAAGGATCTGGTTTAAACCCTATGATTCTCGGTGGGGGCCAAGAGCGAGGAATGCGCGCGGGGACTGAACCGGTTTATGCCGTAGCGGGTATGACCAAAGCTCTAGAATATGCCTATAACCATTTAGAACAGGAGGCGGCCTATGTGCTTTCGCTTAAAAAGCGTTTTATTGATGGATTAACGGCATTGCCTGGGGTTCGATTAAATGGCGGTTGTGGCGATTTAGAAAACAGCACCTATACCCTGGTAAATGTCGGTCTACCCATAGATTCAGCTCAATCTGCAATGCTGTTATTTCAACTTGATCTCAAAGGAGTCGCCTGTTCGCAAGGAAGTGCATGCCAGAGTGGGAGTAGCGGGGGATCACACGTCCTACAAGCCTTAGATAAAGTCGGTGTGCCCATGATGCCGAGCTTACGTTTTTCCTTTTCAATGTTCAATACCCCTGAGGATATTGACTTTGCTTTAGAAAGTCTTAAATCTCTTTTGGTACAGAGTGTTTAAAGCTTTTCGATGAGAAATTAATGTCGCGGAGCCTATCCTAAAGAGCCGTTAGAAACCGGCACTTAATTTTAGGTTAAAAATTCTTGGCGTCAGGTAGTTGGGGATGGCGTATTGTACTTTAGTGTATACATCTCTCACAAAGGTATTGGTGATCGAGTTTTGGACGTCAAAAATGTTAAAAATTTCCACCCCTACGGCAAAATCCTTAAATGAGGATAAAAGACCTTTTCCTGGTTTATTGTCATGCACCAAATCATAACTTATACCCAGATCAGCGCGCTTGTAATCTGGAAGTCGGGTCTGAAAGTCATAAGGATCTGCGTAACTGGGAGATCCTCCCGGTAGGCCCGTGTTGTACACCATATTCAGGTACATTTTTAAATCAGGCATCACGGGGACATAATCTTGGAAAAGCACCCCAAATTTTAAACGTTGATCGGTTGGTCTGAAAATAAATCCGCGATCATCGATGTTTTCTTCAGTTTTTAGATAGCCAAAACTGACCCATGATTCAGTTCCTGGAACAAATTCGCCGGCCAAACGCATGTCAAGACCATAAGCATAGGCGACCGCGTTATTTGTGGCGGCGTAGCGCAAACGAACATTCTCAAGCGTATATGGGTTGACATCTGTAAGGTGTTTGTAAAACACTTCTGAGTTAAGTGTGAACGGACGTTCCCAGAGGTTAAAACTATAGTCATGACCCAGCACTAGGTGTATCGATTGCTGTGCTTTGACCTCAGGAACAACTTCGCTCTGGCGATTGCGTAATTCACGATAAAAAGGAGGCTGATGGTAAACCCCCACACTTAAACGAAATAATTGATCTTTAGGTCCAAAGGGCTTAAAACTCATTTGCGCTCGGGGACTAAATACCGTTTGTGTTACTGACGAATTAACTCCATCATCAACTTGCCAATTATGTGCGCGAACACCAGCATTTAAATAGAGTTCTCCATTATTCCATTCATCGCGATAACTCCACTGTACAAATCCTGAAATTCGAGAAATAACCACATCATTTTCTCCACTACTGGCATTAAATGGGACAATAGGACTGTCAAAGGCTTCGTAAGGCTGGTTATTTTGAAAATCTACTAAAGGGGGGCGTATGGAAAAACCAGCAGAATCTATAATCTCATATTCTGAAACACGATCTCTAATGCGCTCATTAGTGTATTTCAAACCGTATTCGATTTGATGCACTCCGGACTGAATTTGTCCTCGATGATTAATATTCACGATAAGTGCTTCAAGATCATTCCTAGCGTGCGTTAGCTGACTGCCTATTCCTTCAGAAAACTCAACTTCTCCCAAATTTTCATCGCCAATACTGGTATTGACCTCTCCCAAACGATATTTCGCAAGAATATCATAATGCTCCTGTTCCGCGGTTTGGTAGGCCGAAGCCATCCATTTAGTGGTGTAACTATCAGAAACTACATAAGTTGCTTTCAGAGCACCAAATACCGTACGGTACTGATCGACTTCTTGTCCCTCATAAAAAACGAGTAACGCCCTTGGATCTTGAATGGTTCCAAAATTTGTTTGACGGGTTAGGGGCTCATATCGATAGTCATTGATCGAGGCCGTACCCAAAAATCCTAATTCAAGTTTATTTGAAACCTTATAAGTTAAATAGGATTGGAGGTCAGTGAAGCGCGGTCTAAAGTTGGTCTCAGTTTCTTTGGCATTGACAAATAGACTGTTATCCCTGTAGCGCACGCTACCCAAAACGGTAAATCTTCCATCGTCTGATTTGTCCCCGACTGTGAGTTGTCCACCGAGTAAACTCAAATCTACAGAGGCCTCAAAGTCCGTAGGACGTCGGTATGTAATGTCTAGAACTGAAGACAATTTATCGCCGTATTTGGCTTGAAAACCCCCAGCAGAAAAATCAACATTGGCAGTCATTTGGCTGTTGACAAAACTCAAACCTTCTTGTTGACCACTGCGAATTAAAAAGGGCCGATAGACTTCAATTTCGTTAACATACACCAGATTCTCGTCATAGTTACCCCCGCGCACTGCATACTGAGTACTGAGTTCGTTATTCCCGCTCACTCCGGGCAAGGACATCAATACGGCCTCGACCCCCGCGTTACCCCCAACCATTTTACGCGCCATTTCGGGGGAAAAACTTTGTATGCCCTCTATGCGCTTGCGTTTTTTTACGTCCAGTACGAGTTCACCAAAAACCTCTATATCAGCTTGCATGACGGGATTAAATTCATAATCCTCATTGGCCTCAAGGGTCAAGGCAAAGGACACGGTTTTAAGAGAGAGGAACGAAAAAGTGACTGTAACTTTCTTTTCCGCAGGAATTTCAAGAACATATACGCCGTTTCGATCAGTTACCACGCCTTGTTTTTCATAAGCCACAGTTGCTCCTGAGACGGTATTGCCCTCTCCATCAAAAACTATCCCTTTAAGGGTTGCGGTTTGGCTCAAAAGGCCAAAAGGCAACAAAAGCAAAACAGTAACAAAAAGGGTTTTAAAGCGTTTAATCATTGGCTTTTCTGTAAAAAAGTCGTTCAAAAGTAGCACTATTTCCAGCATTATCCAGCACAACGACTTTTAAATTATGGGCAGCCTCGTCCACAACGGCATCACTAAAATCGTAAGTTAATGTATTTGTTTTATAATCGTATTCCATCAAAACAAACCGATCGTTGATGGTCGCGCGGTAATCAGCAATTCCTGACTCACTGTCCTTAATGATCACTTTTAATTCTTTGGCTGTGCTAAACCATTGTCCCTCGGCAGGAGTTTTCATGCTAATGATGGGAGGGGTGTAATCAAAAAAAACACCATATTGACCCAATGTGGATACATTGGCGTCGAGTTGAGTCCCCTCGCGTGACGTATTTTGATGAATCGGCTTGCCAAAGTCGTCTAAGCGGGCGATATACGCATGAGCCAAATCTTCTGTACTTAGATGATCACCTCGGTAGGTTATTTTGACCGGTTTGTATAAAGGATATTGATCTTTATCCATATAAAGTTGTTCTCCTGAAACAGAAAGATTTAAGGCTGTGGATTCGTAAAAGCATTCTTTTGGAAAAAATATGCTGAAGTTACCTTCGCTCCAACTCGTTGCTGAAGTATGGGGTATTTCAACAAGGTTAGACCAATCGTCTATTGAATTTTCTCTGGACTTAGACTGCTTACTCCCTAAAGCTTCGTTCGTTTTAGCGGAATTATAGCTTAAGGTGTTTTCCCCCCCGAGAATAGGGACGGTAATAAGCGTCCTGTTTTGATTAAAATCAAAAAGCTCAATGGTAAATGTATAAGAGGACCCTGGAATAATTTCGACAAAGCCATCGCTTTCCAGATTTTTTAAAATTCCTAATGGATTATTGGATGGTCTGAAAAGCTTTTGAACGCGTTGTTTGCGTTCTTGATAATATCGATAATCCATATACCGGTTCATGTACTTGGTTTCGTCAAAAGAAATTCGATCAAATAAAACCTCTTGAACCAAGCTTCCATTGAGGGCACAACGAATTTGATAAACCCCATTTTTGTTGAGCGATCCATCTTGCTGGTCGTATACCCCCAAACCAAAGCCAATCCAGCCTGAAGTTTCCAGTGTTTCTGCAATAAACTCAGAATCATTAACCTTGGTCAACGACAGATTTTGGGCTTGCGCTTCTATATTTAAGTCGGATTCTGAACGTGGATACCAGCGCAATGAAGTGGGTAAAGGTCTTTTTGAGTCTTCGATTTGTATTCCGTAGATCAACGGATTTAACGGGCGAGACTGAGGGTCTCTAATTTCAAAGTGCAAATGAGGCCCCCCGCTACTTCCCGTATTGCCCGTATAGCCGATTAAATCACCTTGCTTGATGATAAATTGATCCTTACTGGGAAATAACTCAACCTGGAATTGTTCTTTTTTATATTGGGTTTGTTTGATATAATCTTGTATGCTTGGGCTAAAACGATCTAAATGGGCATACACACTGCTGAAACCGTCTTGATGCGTCAAATAAAGGGCCTTACCATAGCCAAAATGAGCCACTTTTAAACGGCTTACGCAGCCATCTGCAGCTGCATACACTGGTTTTCCGATTGTAAGATTTGTTTTGATATCCAGGCCAGCATGAAAATGACTGCTACGCAGCTCTCCAAAATTTCCTGAAAGACGAAGATCACCCTCCAATGGCGATATAAACTTTGGACCTAAAGCACCTTGCGCATTTAATACATTTGAAGAGGTAAGCACAAACATAAACACGCAAATTACTGAGCTTAAGTGGTTTAAAATCCTCGCAGAAACTAAAACAAAACGATTGGTAAAAATCAAAGTTATTGTCATTGTTAAACAAACGTGTGTGAGCAAACAAATATTACAATTTTTTCGATAATTAACAGATGCTTGAACCCCGCATCGGACAAGATTTATTAACTTTGTTTCTAAGTGTTGTAATGTTCATTGAATGGCTCAACTCAATTCTATTGTCGATTCTTTAGAATCAAAGCTGCATCAGTTGATTTCTGCGCACAATGCGTTAAAAAAAGACCATCAACTGATATCAGCTGATCTAAGTAACTTGGAACTGGAAAACCAAGCGCTTAGACTCGAGCTAAAACAATGGAAAGAAATGAGTGAAGAACTTAAAATGGCCAATGCAATACTTGGCAGCGACCAATACAAAAGAGAAACTAAACTCAAAATAAACGCTCTAGTGCGCGATATAGAACAATGTATCGCACATTTAGCACCGTAAATTAAATGGCTGAGGCACTTAAAATAAAGTTGACCATTGCCGACCGTTTATATCCTTTAACGATACAAGCGGAGCAGGAGGAGGGCCTTCGCAAGGCCGCCAAACGCATTGAAGAAATGATCAAACGCTTTGAGCAGAGTTATGCCGTACGCGACAAACAAGATGTTTTGGCCATGTGTGCCTTGCAGTTTGCCGCTCAAGTAGAACAAAAAGAGCTCGATGGGTCAAAGGATTTGGTGGAATTAGAACACCGACTCCAAGCTATAGATCAAGCGGTATTAGAGGCACTAAAGTGACGTTCTTAAAATATTCAGGTAACTGCCTATATTGATATATTATTTGGTAAACTCAACAGAGATTCTTTAAAAGAGGTGAGTTAGTGTTGTTAAAGCATGCCGTCCTAGTCACGGATCCTTGATCAACATATTAGCCTCAAACGTGTTTTAAGGAGTTTATTCAATACACTTATCGGTATAGGCTTTTTTTATACTCAGTGTTCAATTATGGAATCATATATCCCCACAATTGCGGCCTCATTAATCGCCTTAATCATAGGCTTTGTGATCGCAAAAATTATCGAAAAAAATAGTGCTTCTCAAGCACTAAATTCTGCAAAACGCGCCGCAGAAGGCATTATCAAAGAAGCTAAAACAGAGGCCGAGTCTCTTAAAAAGGAAAAAATACTTCAGGCCAAAGAAAAGTTCATTGAACTCAAGGCGGAACATGAAAAGGTTATTTTATCTCGCGATAAAAAAATGGCTGAAGCTGAAAAACGCATAAGAGACAAAGAATCACAAGTTTCAAATACTTTAGCCCAGCAAAAAAAGCTCAACGCTTCACTTGAAAAAGAACGGGCAGAACTCGAAGAAAAGTTCAAATTTATCGAAAAGAAAGAAGGCGAGATTGAGCGCCTACACAAAAGCCAAATAGAACAACTTGAAGTAATTTCAAGTCTATCGGCAGAAGATGCAAAGACACAACTCGTTGAAAGCCTTAAAGGCGAAGCCAAAACCGACGCCATGGCCTATATTCAAAACAGTCTTGAAGAGGCCAAAATGACCGCACAACAGGAGGCTAAGAAAATTATCATAAATACCATACAACGTATTGGCACCGAAGAAGCTATAGAAAATTGTGTCTCTGTATTTAATTTAGAGAATGATGACGTCAAGGGCCGAATCATCGGACGTGAAGGACGTAATATTCGTGCCATTGAAGCAGCTACTGGGGTTGAGATTATCGTTGACGACACTCCGGAGGCCATAATTCTCTCTTGTTTCGATTCTGTTCGCCGGGAAATAGCCCGCCTTTCTTTATACAAGCTTGTTACTGATGGCCGTATTCATCCGGCGCGTATAGAAGAAGTCGTTAAAAAAACGACCCAGCAAATCGAATCTGAAATTATTGAAGTTGGTAAACGAACCGTAATTGACCTAGGGATCCATGGGCTGCACCCTGAGCTGATTAAGGCGATTGGGCGCATGAAATATCGATCCTCATATGGTCAGAATTTATTGCACCACTCAAGAGAAGTAGCCCGACTTTGTGGGACGATGGCTGCAGAGCTAGGTCTGAATTCAAAATTGGCCAAAAGGGCTGGTCTTTTGCATGATATTGGAAAAGTTCCAGAAACTGAATCCGAGACGCCTCACGCCATTCTTGGAATGCAATGGGCTGAGAAATATGGTGAAAAACCAGAAGTGTGTAACGCTATCGGGGCCCACCATGATGAAATTGAGATGACAAGTCTATTATCTCCAATTGTTCAGGTTTGCGATGCCATCAGTGGTGCTCGTCCTGGCGCCAGAAGACAAGTTTTGGATTCTTATATCCAGCGCCTTAAAGACCTCGAAGATATTGCCTTTGGTTTTGGCGGGGTGGAGAAAGCCTATGCCATTCAAGCCGGTCGTGAATTAAGGGTTATTGTGGAGAGTGAAAAAGTGAGTGATGATAAAGCAGCACAATTGTCTTTTGAAATCTCACAAAAAATACAGACCGATATGACCTATCCGGGGCAGGTTAAAGTCACTGTTATCCGAGAAACTCGAGCCGTCAATATCGCTAAGTAACATTTCACGAACGCTACTTTGCTTGCGTTCTCTTTTGGTTAGTCCGCGAACACCCAGCCATAGCCTTGCTCTGGGCAATCAAAGAAGTGGCCGTTAATAAAGCGATAGTCCTTGTTTAGTTCTGACAAGGTGCTGATATCCTGATCACTTAAGGTAAGCTGTGCAGCCATTAAGTTATCCTGTAAATGTTGGGTTTGAACGGCCTTTGGAATAACCGAATCTCCACGAGAAATATGATAACTAATCAGGATTTGTGCCGGGCTACATTGGTATCGCTGAGCCATATTTTGTACTTCTGGAATCTCAAATAAATTAGGCTCATCCGATGATTTCATTCCTGCAGCTCGATCTGTGGAGCCCAGTGGGGCATAAGCGGTCATCGCAATTCCTTTTTCTTTACAATAATTGCGCAGCTTGTCTTGTGTCAGTAGCGGATGCATTTCGACTTGATTTACAGAAGGCATAGAAGAACAAGATTCCAATAAACTCAAATGATTAACGGTAAAGTTAGAAACACCAATAGCCCTAGTTAATCCGGTGCTTTGTGCGTGTTCCATTGCCGTCCAAGTATCCACAATCGGAGCATGGCTTAGAGGAAGATAATCTTGGAGCGTTTCGGGCAAAAGGACACCACTTTTAAAGGCGACAGGCCAATGGATCAGGTAAAGATCTAAATAGTCTATTTTAAGGCGATCTAAACTCGCTTCGAGTGCAGGTAACACTTCGTTCGCTTGGTGTCGATCATTCCATAATTTTGAGGTGACAAAAAGATCTTCTCGAGTACAAAGCCCCATATCAATTGCCAGCGCAATCGCCTGACCTACCTCGAATTCATTATCGTATATCATGGCAGTATCAATATGGCGATACCCCATTTTGATGGCTTCTAATAGGGCTTGAACGACCTCTTGACCTTGAGCTTTCCAGGTCCCTAATCCTAAGGCCGGCATTTTAATATCCTGCTGTAATGTAATTTGTTTCATTCTCTACTTCCTGTTTTTACGGGTAATGAATTTAAGATTTTAATTTTCTAGGGTGAAATTGTTTCATGACTTTCGCCAAATGCGCTGTTTCCACATGCGTATAAATCTCAGTGGTAGTGATACTTTCATGTCCGAGCATTTGTTGAATCGCTCTTAAGTCCGCTCCATGTTCAAGTAAATGTGTGGCAAAAGAATGACGAAAGGTATGGGGGCTTACTTTTTTATCAATTCCAGCGCGCTCAGCCAAGTCTTTAATAATGGTAAATACCATGGCTCGTGTGAGTCCTTTTCCTCTGCGGTTCAGAAACACTGTGTCTCGATAAGCAGCCTCAATTTCCATATGATTACGCACTTGGTGAATATAAATATTGATAAATTTCATCGTTGAGGGCGCTACGGGGACGATTCTTTGTTTATCGCCCTTTCCTGTAACCTTGATAAATTCCTGATCAAAGTAAAGGTCTGAAAGCCTTAAAGCAGTCAGTTCAGAAACGCGCAACCCACAACCATAAAGTGTTTCCAGCATAGCACGGTTGCGCTCCCCTTGAGGATGTCCTAAATCAATGGCCCCAATAAGGGCATCAATTTCTGTAACAGAAAGCGTATCGGGTAGATAGCGCCCAATTTTAGGACTTTCCATCAGGGTTAGTGGATTGTCGGGTCTTAGATCTTCGAATACTAAAAAATTAAAAAAGCCCTTTAGACTAGAGATCAGCCGCGCCTGTGAGCGCGCATGAAGCAGCTTGGCTTGTTGATAGACAAAATCTTGAAGTACGTCTAACTGAATTTTTGAAGGGGCAGGCGCGGCGTCGTTTTGCTCAAGCCATAACCATAGTTTTTTTAAATCAGCTTGATAACCCTTTACCGTATTTACAGAGAGGCCACGCTCAATTTTGAGGTATTGGGTAAATGCTTTTATGGATTGTGGCCAATTCAAACTTTTGAATTTATTTGGAGTGCGAGTAAAATACGTTAGATAATAACACCATGAAAATACGGTTTTACGCTTCGGGTTTAAAATTATTTGAATTAAATTCGAAAAACTTATAAATCGTTTACCCATGAAAAAATTATTGACCCTCCTGTTTTTGACCATAATGACTTCCGCAGGCGCCCAGGGTTTGGATTTTGGCGTTAAACTGGGCTTTAACTTTGCCAATGTTTCAGGAATTGAAGATTTTGAGCAGCGCACAGGGCTTTCAGCCGGGTTCTTCGCTGGGGCACGATTAGGAGATAAACTCGGGTTTCAAATCGATGCGCTTTATAGCCAGCAAGGTGCAGAAGTAGGGGATACTTACTCTGACATTGTGCAGGATTTTAACCTCGACTACATCAGTATACCCGTTGTGGTAAAGTATTATATCACGGATAATTTAAACATACACGCAGGGCCTCAAATGGGGATCTTGCTTAACGATGAGACCAGTGTACTGAGTCAGACCTTTGATGCGATTGAAACCGACACTGTAGATTGGTTAGGTTCTTTAGGCATCGGTCTTGATTTGCCTTTAGGACTGCGCGCTGAGGCAAGATATAGCTTTGGACTGACTCGTGTTAATGGTTCCGTGACGATTCCGTCGCTCCCTACCATCCAAGAGGGACGCACCCGAATGACCACCTTAAGTATCGGCTATTCTTGGCTTTAAAACCGATTTTAAAGGCTTCTCCCTTTAAATATTTTAACCATTGCAACAGCGCAAACAAGGGCTAGGGTAATGAGTATTATTGCCCCGAGCCACTGGCTATACAGGACGTATCCTGTTCCGAAAAGGGCACAATAAACCAAAACAACCCCAAGTAAAAAAAGGAGTAAATCGCTAGAGAATCGCTCTTTTGAAGGTTTTAAGGAAACCCCTTGGGCGTCCATTTTTTGTTTAAATCCACTCCATCCGCGTCCATAGGGGGTGATTTTGTTATAAAATTTAATCAAGGTTTCATGGTCAGTAGGCCTGGTCAATAAGGTCACCAAAATCCAACTCAATGTGGTGATTCCAACGCCCCAAAGTAATTTTTGTGTGGCATCAAATCCAAAGTCAACAAATTCAAAAGCCAAAGCCAAGGCAAATGACACAATCATTCCAGTGATTTCGCTGTAGGCGTTAATGCGCCACCAAAACCAGCGTAGGATAAAAATCAAACCAGTTCCCGCTCCAATTTGAAGCAATATATTAAAGGTGTCTAGGGCACTTTCGAATTGAAGCGCCAAAAGACCAGCCAAAACCATTAAAATAACTGTAGACCATCGGCCGACCCAGACCAATTGTTTTTCTGAAGCTTTTGGGCGGACAAAACGTTTGTAAAAGTCCAGCGCAATATAAGATGAACCCCAGTTTAAATGCGTCGAGATTGTACTCATAAAGGCCGCAATTAATGAGCTGACAACCAAGCCTAAAAGGCCAGGGGGGAGGTAAGTCAACATGGCCGAATACCCTAAATCATGCCCTTCAGTTGCATTGGGAAAAGCAGCTTTTATATCAGAAAGCTCAGGATACAAGATCAAAGAGGCTAGAGCAATTAGAATCCACGGCCATGGCCTCAGCGCATAATGCGTAATATTGAAGAGCAGGGTGGCCCCAACCGCATGGCGCTCGTTTTTGGCTGAAAGCATTCTTTGGGCGACATATCCACCACCTCCTGGTTCTGCCCCAGGATACCATACCGACCACCATTGAACAGCAATAGGGATAAGCAAAAGCGTCCAAAGCGTATCACTATTTTCAAAGTCTGGTAAAAAATTAAGTTTATCCACCACATTGGCATGGGTCAATAAAGCTTCAAGACCGCCCACTTGAGGCAGATTAATGATATAATAAGCAGCCCATACAGAACCCACCATAGCCACAATGAATTGTAAAAAGTCTGTAAATATTACCCCGCGCAAACCGCCGAGAGAGCTGTAGAGTACAGTCACCACAGAGGCATAAACCACGGCTTCCCAAGGTTCTAGATCAAATAAAATACCGCCGATTTTAATGGCTGCCAAACACACTGCGGCCATAATCATGACATTAAAGAATACCCCTAGATAAATGGCCCGAAAGCCGCGCAAAAAAGCTGCCGCTTTACCACTATAGCGCATTTCATAGAAGGCTAAGTCTGTCAGTACTTCCGAGCGTCGCCATAGTCTTGCGTAAACAAAAACAGTTAACATACCGGTTAAAAGAAAGGCCCACCACACCCAATTACCGGAAATCCCATTTTGACGGACAATATCCGTGACTAGGTTCGGAGTATCGGCACTAAAGGTGGTGGCCACCATCGAAATGCCCAAAAGCCACCATGGCATATCTTGGCCCGATAGAAAAAACTCTTTGGTATTGCTGCCAGAACGCTTTGCCACACGCCAACCAATAATTAGAAAAATCAAAAAAAACAGGCCAATAAGCAGCCAATCAAGAGCGGTGAGTTGCATAGGGTTAATATTTAAAAATCAATTCTACGCGACGATTTTTTAACCGCCCACGCGAATTGCTATTGGTGTATAAAGGTTGTTGTTCTCCAGCAGAAAATGCCTTAAGTCTATTCGGATCAATGCCTTGGGAAATAAAAAAACGACGCAGTTGTTGCGCCCATTTTAATGCCAATTGATAATTGTCTTGATCATGGCCCACATGATCAGTATGGCCCCATAATTCAAGATAATTTTGAGGATCAAGCGCCAGCCATTGGGAGATTCCCTGGGTTAATTCATTGAGATCGCTGTTTACAATAATGCCTTGATCTGAAAAGCTAGGATGGTATGCGATCGAATTGTATTTAGGTAGATTTGGGTTTTTTGGCGAATTTTCTTGCACGGTTACTGAGCTGGTTTCCCCCGTAGGGACTTTAGGTTCATCATCCCAGCCCTCAGCAAGTAACATGGAAGGTTTTATAACAATAGGGGTGATGATCGAATTTTTATCAAAGAGTCGCTGCAGATCTCCGCGGCATTTGATTCGATCAGGGTTGAAGCCCGCGGCCACGAGCTTATTCTTTACCATTACACTGCGCTGTACCCCAAGATTAGGATCGGCTATGGGTTCACTGGGATCATAATGACCGATTATCTCCAGAGTCAGGTCTGGATTTATTCTCATATTATAGTTCAGCTGTTCAGACAAATCTTTCCAGTTTTTTTTCCAAATCACTTCAGGAGTATTACGCACGATATCCAAAGCATCCAATCCTAGGACTAATGGCTCAAACTTCTTTACCTCTGGTGTTGTCTCTCCCGGAAGTGGCTCTAGCGAAACAGTCTCGACCGCGGAATCTTCTGAAGACCCATTATTTAAGGCTTCTGAATTTTCACTACTTTTTTGGATTGACTCTGTAACAGCATTATTCCCCTGGGTTATTAACGTCTGATCAATAGCAGGCGCTTCATCTGTGTTTAACTCATTTAAAGAGTCTGCCGTTAGAGTGTTTACAGGCTTTTGTTCAAGATACTGGTTTAGGGCAAAGCCAAATCCTGACCATAAGAGTAATAGAATCAAAAACTTTTTAAGAGGCCCCTTCATTCCAACACTAGAAAAACTTTGTCTAAATTTACAAAAATGAACGAGCCTAACGCCACTGTGCACTAGGGAATTTAAGTCAAATTAAAGTTGGACAAAACGACACCAAATAATGCATTAATTGGCAGGCTCGAGGAGTTTGAACGGCTTTTACAATTGTCCCTTAAGAAAATTGAGACAGAGTGGTTATGGACCTCTCCTAATCCCCAAATACCTTGTTTAGGGGTTCAACTCGCTCATATGGAAGGTAACCTAAGGCAGTATATTGTAACTAATTTAGGTCATCAAAAAGATTTACGTCAAAGAACACTTGAATTCACTGTCCGACCTGAAATTAGTCTTCAACAGTTGACCGAGGGCTTATTGGAGACTCTGGCACAGGCAAAAAATTTAATTGAGCATGTGCCAAGCCGCGTCTGGAGTGAAGTTTATCATGTTCAGACCTTTTCCATGACGCGGCTTGAAGCTTGTATCCACGCCATAGAACATTTAAATTATCATCTTGGCCAAATAGCCTTATTGATAAAACTATTCCATCCTCAAGACCTTGACTTTTATCCTGAGATCAAATAAGTATTTGAAAAAAACGCAATAGATGCACTAGGGCCTAACGTGTAATACCAATAACATTGTTATTCACGTTTAACACCTAAAACATTGTTATTCATTTTAATACTGTCAATTTTGGTAAAAAAATTAGCGCAGAATCCCGCTGTTTTTACACTGATTTGTGTAATACACGCTGTAAGAGCCGATTATTAAAATCATAACGGGCATCACAAGTCCACCTGGCCCATAAATATCATAGGCTCCAGCAATATAAAAGTTGAAAAACATTTGCACTAAAGCCCCTATTAAAGAGGCAATAAACATAAGATTAGCAAAAGCTTTTCTGAGCAACATTAAAATAGCTGCACACATCCCTCCCCAAACAGCAGTGGCAAAAGCAGAAGTGGCCCATGACGGCGTGGATTCAATAAGTTCTCTTTGATTGTCGGGAATCATGGCGAGCTGTTCTGGAGTAATTAACATTTGACCCAAATAAGCCATGGCACCCATGGCATTCCAAATCAAAAGTAAAACACCCAAAACCCAAAACCAGGTTGTTGGTTTTTGTGAGGTTTTCATCATTGCATTGTTTAGGTTGTTAGCGTAAATATACACCCTTTCGATTTTTGAAAATCGTTTGAAACATGATTTAAATACAAATTTCGAGTAAGGGTAATTATTGTCGATAAGCCGCTAGCTAAAGACCGTAACAACTCAAATTATCAAGGGTTTAACAACTGAACTTGATTCTTGAGTCGCTCCTTAATCATGGAAAGTATTCTCTTGTTTATAGCCGAAGAGTCTAAAGTGTAGATTTGATATTCTTCAAGGGTGAATTGTCCTAAAATGAGCCCCTTTAGAATATTGCGGATCTTCATATCCTTGTGAATCGCAGATTCTATATAATCCATCTTCCGCTGTGGCGAGATTTCATAAAAGACCCCTTTATGTTTGTCAATATAGTGGCGAAATAAGGCCAAAAGCAGGTCGTTTTGTAACTTTAAAATAGGGCGGAGGGTATTGTTCTGAAAAAATTCTTGATCAGACATTTGATCATAAGTCTTCACCCCGGGCAACTCAGGACGCAAAGCGATGAGTTCGACGTCACGCTTGTTCATAACTTAACTCTTTAATGATTGGACATCGCCAGAAGAGGGCGCTTCATAGAGCTCAAGGTCGAAATAGGAGACCGAAGCGATAAGGTGGTCAAAAATATCGGCTTGTATGTGCTCATAATTCTCCCAACGCTTGTCACTACTAAAGGCATAGACTTCTATAGGAATCCCATGATCAGTGGGCGCTAAATGGCGTACCATTAAGAATAAATCTTTATTGATGGCTGGATTTTCATGTAAATACGCATCAATGTACTTTCTAAACACACCCAAATTAGTTTGATTTCGCCCATTGATAAGCAGAGATTTATCCGCTTGATTCTGAACATTATATTTGGTTATATCTTTTTCGCGATGCTCAATATAGGGCTTGATTAATGCGATATTTTTGAAGGAAACTACATCTTCAGGCGTTAAAAAACGAACCGAATTTTGTTTGATCATTAGTGATCTTTTGATCCGTCTACCTCCAGATTCTTGCATGCCACGCCAGTTTTGAAAAGAATCCGAAATCAGACTATAGGTAGGAATTGTGGTAAATGTATTGTCAAAATTCTGTACACGAACCGAGGCTAGATTAATTTCAATGACAGTCCCATCCGCTCCGTATTTAGAAAAGGTGATCCAATCTCCAATACGGACCATATCGTTAATGGAGACTTGAATACTGGCCACAAAGCCCAATATGGTGTCTTTAAAAATAAGCAAAATCATGGCAGAGGCTGCGCCCAAAGAGGCCAGACTTTCAATACTAAATCCAGTCATTAAATTGATGATCAAAAATATTCCTGTCCCCCAGGTAAACATCATCAAAACCTGCATATAACTCTCAAGTGGCTTATCCTTATACTGCTCATAACCAGCCTTTAGGTAGGTTTTAGTGGTGCGCAGTATACTTCGGACAATGAGAACACATAAAACCACAAAATACATGGACGTGACCTTTGTGGCCAATTGTGCAATTTCCGGATAATCGTATAATCCTATGGGTATAAAATACCACAATACAGCAAGCGGGGAGAGGTGGGCGACAAAACGAGGAAAATTACTTTCCACGAGAAAGTCGTCGAAAGTGGTTTTGGTCTTATTGCTAAACGCCTTAAAAAGTTGGACGATAACGCTTCGAGTGACCCGGTCTAACAATCGTATAATCAACAAACCAATTACGATTACAACAATGGCATTGATCAAATTGGCCCAAAACAAAGAGAATCCATGGGCATATAAATAATCACGAATCCACTCGGTAATAAAAAGTACTTCTGAAGTTGTCATGATAAATATTTCTTTTCAACATAAAACGGCCCAAAAGGCAACAAAGCGCAAAACGCAATAATCAACCACTGTTTAAAGGTCCAATCTCGGGTTGATTTTAGGCTTAAAGCTAGAACTTCGTAGGCCACAAATAATAAGCCATGCGCCATTCCGACCACTTCTACTCCTAAAGGCCAATGCCATATATATTTAAGCGGCATCGCCACGCCAAGAAGGAGTAAAAAAGATATTCCTTCAAAGCGACTGACCCAAAAAAACAAGCGATTTTGATTCACAAAATATTTTTAACAAAGATACCAATGTTTTTGACTTGAGCCTCCCTTCAACTATATTTGCCCAAGGGATAAAAAACCCATGCTATGATACATTTAAAAGAAAAAAACGCTTTCATTACCGGAGGAACCAAAGGCATAGGATTTGGAATTGCTCAATCACTTTTGCAGGAGGGTGTTTCTGTGGTAATCACAGGGCGTACAAAAGAATCATTACAGAAAGCGACTTCAGAATTGACTCCATTGGCAAAGAGCCATAGTGCAAAAATTCTAGGTATTGTAGCCGATGTGCGCGATTATGAGAGTATGGCGTCTGCGGCAAAAAACGCTATGGAAAATTTGGGGCCCATTGATTTAGTTATCGCTAATGCGGGATTAGGACATTTTGCACCGGTACACCAGCTTAGTGTTGAGCAGTGGCATGAAACCATAAACACCAATTTGAATGGTGTATTTTATACCCTGAAAGTTTTCGCTCAAAGTTTGATGGATCATCAAGGATATTTCATCAGTATTTCGAGTTTGGCCGGAACTAATTTTTTTGCAGGCGGTTCAGCCTACAATGCCAGTAAATTTGGTGTAACAGGATTTACTCAAGCGGCCATGTTAGATCTTCGTGACTATGGGGTGAAAATGACCACTATTATGCCCGGGTCTGTAGCGACATATTTTAATGATCATGTGCCCAATGATGACGATTATTGGAAAATTCAAAAAGAAGATTTAGGTCAAATCGTCGTTCAATTGATTTCTATGCATCCACGGAGTCTTCCCAGCAAAATCGAATTACGTCCAACAATGCCCGGTGGCACCCGTAAATAAATCCAGAATTCATTTTAGGTAAGGGTGTTAATCTTTCGTCAAAACCATCATAAAATGGCGCTGCGGTAGAGAAAAACATTAATTTTAATCCTCGGTGATTTAGAATATCCAAAAACGATGGGGCATATAAGTGGTATGAGAACTCAATTGACGATAGGGTTAATTTCTATGATTTGCGGGGTCAGTTTTGGCCAAATCGATGGATCAACGTCTAACACCTCTGGAGAAAATCCATTTTTTCGACCGACACCCACAAGTCTAGTCCCTGAAAACAAGCCCCCAATTAGTTTAACCATTCCTTTTAAAGATAGAGACCCAAAAATGCAGTTTCCTACGCCGAGTCAGGAAACAAAACAACTTGATATGACGGCCTCTGATGGGCTTTTGGATCATATTCCAGGTAAGGCCCCTAAAGCTTTTCAAAAGGATAAAGAGCCTCGGCCAGAATTTGCGCGGGATCAAGATTTAGGCGACGTTACCACATCAGGAGATTTTGTCCAAATAAAATATCGCGACCATGAATATGTAGATGGTGATTTGATTCGCGTTTATGTAAACGGCGACGTGGTACAGTCGAGTGTTTTCTTAGGAGCCAGTTTCTCAGGGTTCACTTTATCGCTTCAGCCCGGAGCAAATCGTATTGAATTTGAAGCCATTAATCAAGGCAGTAGTGGGCCTAACACGGCTGAGTTACATGTATACAACGAAAAAGGCTTTATAATTTCTGCCAAAGAATGGAATCTTTTGACTGGTTATAAAGCCTCTGTACTGGTAATCAAGGATTAAAAAAGCGCTCTTTACAGGCGATTATTCAAGTTCCTCCATAGTACTCATGACTTCCTCATAAGTGGTAAGTGTCAGATACATTTTACCGCCCATCATGACTATCGGGGTGTCCATTTCATTCAAACGTTCTTCACCACCCACAATCAATTTCTTGAGCTGCTCGCGCACTTTTGGATAGGCGTCAATTTCAGTGAGGGTGTAGAGATAAGGACTTTCATCAAGGGCAGCAGTTAACGTATCACAATTGGCGACGCAAAGCGTTGTTTTGTAGATAGTTAGAGGCCATTTTGGTTGAATTTTTATAAGTTCTACTTCGCGAACAAGTGAGCGACGTGAGAGTTCTTCTTGGACTTCTATAGTATAGGTGTATTTTGGTTCTTGGCCGCGTTCGATAATTAAACTGCTGACTTCAACACGAGATCGCGCAGGAACACGAACCGCACGTGGTTTTCCGGCTCGCTGTTTAAAGCCAGTCCCGTTGACATATAGAATTACATCAAAATCTTGAAGGTTTTTGTTTACCGCGTACAAATTCAAACGGTTGTTGACGAGTTCGTCTTCAATTTCAATCGGACGTTCTTGAGCCATTAAGGGATTAACAAATAAAAAAACGAGCAGTAACGAAGTAAACAAAGTTCTCATATGGACAGTGAAATTTTAAATAAAGAAAGACAAACAGTCTTATGTAACGAAGATAATAAATATTAATCAGCCGCGCTTAGAGCCAAAAGTTGATTTGATTTTGACCATTAAAATACTTCCTGAAAGCATTAAGGTGATTATGTTTCCCACGATTATTGGAGTAGATTTTACGTGTAAACCATAAACAATCCACAAAGCGACCCCAGCAACAAACATGAGGTACATTGGAAGTGAGAGCTGCTGTGTATCGCGCGACTTAATTGTTTTAATCGCTTGTGGTAAAAAACTGATCGTTGTAAGACAGGCGGCGAGATTACCGATTAGAGAAAATAGTTCCATAGCATTTTAATTTTGCGCAAATATAGCCTCAGGCAAAGAAGTTTGATTATTGTGAATTAACCGGATTATATGATATATTAACTCATATTTATTCTATTTAATTATTTTAGGTTAATAATGAATATTTCACAGGGCATATACCGTTCAAGTCCACAATGCACGCAGTAAGGATCAAATGATCAACCTTTAGCGTATTCTTCTCAATCTCCTTTTGTATTATAATATATATTATGTCAAATAGAAAATATGCAATGTCCTCTATTCGATAGATGAGCAACAATATTTCTATGATCATATAATCACGAAAAACTTATATCTGTCTCTGTCATTAATCCACTACATTTGCACGGTATGGCTAAGTCTCAAAAAGGTTCAATAGAATTTATCGCCCTAATGGCATCGTTAATGTCTGTGGTGGCTCTAGCTATCGACGCATTACTCCCCGCATTGGATGTCATCGGACTGGCCGTAAACACCCAAACGCCCACGGAAAATCAACTCATCATCACCATGATCTTTTTGGGTCTTGGTATAGGTCCTCTGATCTTTGGGCCTCTTTCAGATAATTTAGGACGCAAACCTGTGGTCTATTTTGGTTTTATTCTATTTCTATTGGCGAGTTTTATCTGTGTCAGCGCTGAGACTATAGAATATATGATTGCAGGCCGAATCCTTCAAGGTATTGGACTCTCTGCGCCCAGGACCATCAGTATTGCCATAATTCGCGATAAATACCAAGGCGATCCCATGGCACGAATCATGTCCTTTGTCACCGTTGTCTTCCTACTGGTCCCGATCGTCGCTCCGGCCATTGGTAAATTGGTTCTTGACCATTTTGACTGGCAGTCTATTTTCCTCATGCAACTTTGGTGTAGCGGCGCTGTCGCGCTATGGTTTTGGAAACGTCAACCGGAAACTTTAGCCCCAAATAATAAAAGAACGCTGCGGTTTCAAGATTATATTCATGGCCTTGGTGAAGTGTTCAAACAGCCAAAAACTATGGGTTATACGCTGATTTCAGGGCTTGTTTTTGGTTCATTTATGGTCTATCTCGGCGGTGCACAACAAATATTTCACCAGCAGTACGACTTAAAAGAAGAATTTCCTCTGATTTTCGCTGGATTATCCATAGCCATTGGTCTAGCAATCTTTTCAAATGGTCATTTAGTCATGCGTTTTGGGATGAAAAAAATGGTCACAACGGCACTCTATGGCTTTTTTGGCGTGGCGCTACTGTATGTCCTACTGTTTTATGGTCAGGACAATCCAGGGATTGAAATCCTTATGCTATTTTTCGGACTTCAATTTTTTGCCATTGGGTTTTTGTTTGGGAATCTCAGAGCGCTCGCCATGCAGCCTATGGGACATATTGCGGGAATGGCAGCTGCCATTACAGGGTTTATTTCCACGATTATGGCTTTACCCATCAGTACGTTTATCGGCACCTATATCGAGGATCAAGTCTGGCCCATTTTCTTAGGTTTTACCATTTGTGGGGCCATTTCACTGATCATTTTACCGATAATCAATAAATTGAGCTTAAAGGAAGCCCGTTGACAATATTGGGCTATTTTCGTCGGTAATAAGCCGTTTTCAAGTAGTGTCCGTGTTCAAAACCTACGGCATGATCGATGTCATGGCCAGTCTTTTCAATTAAATTAAAGTCTTGACTTTTTACTGCAGTGAAGCCTTTTTTATGGGCTTGTAAAAATTGGTCCATATCCACCCGCGAAGAACATGAGGCCAATATCAACCAGCCCTTTTTGGCCACTAATTGGGTGCCTAAACGTGTCAGGGTTTCGTATTTATTCAAGGCTAAGTCCACGCCATCGGCACTATTGGCAAAGCTCGGTGGATCGATCACAACCACATCATACTGAATCCCCTTTTTAATCTTTTGTTGGAGTAAATCAAAGGCATCACCGCAGAGGGTCTCATGCTTTCCTGGAAATTCATTCAAGGCCGCATTTCTCTCAGCCAAGGATAGGGCTTGAGCGCTGATATCGATACTCGTGACTTGTTTGGCGCCATTGGCTAAAGCGTGGACCCCAAAACCTCCAGCGTAGGCAAAAACATCAAGCACGCGCTTGCCATGCGACAACTGCCCTACTCTATGTCGATTGTTTCGATGATCCAGAAAAAACCCCGTTTTATGCCCTTTTAAAACGTGGGCTAAAAAACGTACGCCATATTCGTGGAATTCAATTTCGGGATTCGGTAAACTGCCATAAATCAATACCACTTGATCCTCTTCCTCAAGCTTTAAGGCCCTCGAGACATGACGATTGGCCCTTAATACTATGGATTTTGGAGCGCATAAACTTAAAAGAACATCTCTAATCATTGCTATATAGGGCAACCACATGAGGCTGTATATCTTCACAACCATTACCGCGTCATATTGATCGACAATAAGACCGGGTAAGCCATCATTTTCGCCAAAAACTAAGCGTATGGCGTTAGTTTTATCAATCAATGGGACTCGTTTTTCTATGGCCTTTTTAAAAAGGTCGAGAAAAAAGGCTTCATTGACTTCAGCCCCTCCATCAAAGTGGAGCATTTTGATGGCTATTGGAGATTTGGGATCCATCAACCCCAACCCAATCACTTTATTGGATTTATATGCAAAAATAATCCCAACATCACCTGCTTTAGGTGTTTTGTTAGTTTTGAGAATATTTTGATCGAAAATCCAAGGATGATGTTGACGCACAGAGCGTTCTCCTTTGGCCGATAATTTAACTGCAACGATTTGTGGTGCGTGGTTCTGTGGATCACAATGATCCCAAAGACTAATGTTTTTCCCCACTACGTTTTAGATTTTTTTGATATTTTGATTGCACGATGTCTATTAAAATAAGTACCGTAATCACAAAATAAAAAGTGGTTTTTGTCATCGGGGTTATCGGGTTACCAAAAACATTTATATGAGCCAAATGACCCCCTTCGGACAACAACATGATCCCTACAATAAACAATATAAACAACCCAAGGACTTCGTACAAGCGATTTTTTTTAAGGAATGCTGTTACGCGTCCCGAGAGCCAAATCATGAGCAAACCACCGACAACAATGGCTGTGGCCATAACCCAGAATTCATCGGTGAGGGCCATAGCCCCTAAAATTGAGTCAAAAGAAAAGACCAAATTCATGACAATGATCAGCAATATGACTTGAGTTACACTTTTGGTCCCCCCAGAGGACTTTTCAAGCGCAGGGTCAAAATACATCATGTGCCAAATTTCCTTAAGGGCTGTATACATAATAAATACCCCACCGATTAACACAATAATGCTGTGGAAATTAAAGGACCCTGTCAAATAAGAATTGTCCGCAATAACAAACCATGGATTCTGAAACCATTGAATCAGCTGTAAGAGTAAAAAAAGTAAAACAATACGTAAGACAATGGCCCAAGCAATTCCAATGGTTCGGACTCTTGCCTGATCCTTTTCAGGAGCCTGTTTTGAGGCAATAGATATGTAAAGCAGGTTGTCTAAACCCAAAACTGCTTGCAGCATAATCAGCAAAACAAGTGAGGTCAAATGCTCTAATGTCAATAGGTCTTCCATATCAATAAGCTAATAGATCTTCTAGTGTATTTTTCAATCGGTTTTTTGCCAAGTATTGTTGTTCTAAAGCGCTGGCGAAAGGAATTGGGGTTTCTAAACTGGCCGCGCGGCGTATAGGCGCATCCAAATACTCAAAACATTCCTCGGAAATAATGGCGGATAAATCAGAGGCAATACCGCCAAACATACTATCCTCTTGAAGCAATAATACCTTACCTGTGGCTTTAACCACCTCAATTATGGTCTCCTTGTCTATAGGTGCCAAACTGCGCAGGTCGACAATGCGACAATGTGCTTTTAAGTCTTCAGATAATTCTAGAGCCCAATGCACCCCAGCACCGTAGGTAATTAAGGCTACTTGATCTCCATGGGTGAGCACAGCTGCTTTTCCTAGAGGTAAATGATAATAATTTTGAGGGACCATTCCTCTTACACTTCGATACAAGGCTTTGTGTTCAAAGAACAACACAGGGTTAGGGTCGGCAATACTGGATGCGAGTAAGCCCTTAGCGTCTTCGGGAAATGCAGGATAAACCACTTTCAAGCCCGGTGTATGGGTAAACCACGCTTCGTTGGTTTGACTGTGAAAAGGCCCCGCCCCTACACCTGCCCCACAAGGCATGCGCACCACGACATCAGCCTTTTGACCCCAACGATAATGACTTTTGGCCAAGTAATTGACAATTGGATTAAACCCGGAACTCACAAAATCAGCAAATTGCATTTCAACGACAGCCTTAAATCCATTGATCGATAGGCCCATAGCTGCAGAAAGTACGGCCGACTCACAAATCGGTGTATTGCGGACCCGTCCGTGTCCAAATTTCTCTAAAAGCCCTTCGGTGATTTTAAATACGCCACCGTATTCAGCAATGTCTTGACCCATGATCACAAGGTCATCGTGATGCTCCATTGCCTGCCCGAGTCCTTGAGCTATTGCATCTACAAAGCGCATTTCCTGAACTTCTTCAGAAGGATTAATTACCTCAAAAACAGAGGCTTGAAATACATCACTTAATTCATTGATTTCAGTAGATTGTAGTTTAGGCTCATCGAAAGCCAAGGCTAAATTTTCGTTAATCTCATCGAGTATTTGTGCCTTTAAGGCTTCTTCGTGCTCTTGCGTTAGCACCTTTTGATCTCTTAAATAAGCGGCATAGGTTTCCAAGGGGTCTTTCAAAGCCCATTGGTCCATCAATTCTTGCGGGACATATTTAGTGCCACTGGCCTCTTCATGCCCACGCATTCTGAAGGTTTCAAACTCAATTAACACAGGGCGCGGGTTTTCGCGCATCGAATTGACGATATCGGCTAAATTGGTGTAAACTTCAAGGATATTATTGCCCTCTAAACGATGTCCTTCCATACCATACCCTAAGGCACGATCCACTAGATGGGCACAATTGTATTGCTCGGAAGTTGGCGTGGAGAGTCCGTATCCATTGTTCTCGATGCAAAAAAGCACCGGAAGACCCCAAACAGAGGCTACATTCATTGCTTCGTGTATATCGCCTTCACTTGTTCCTCCTTCACCAGTAAATACGGTGCAAACCTGATTGTTTTGTTTGAGTAAATTCCCCAAAGCAATCCCATCGGCCACACCAAATTGAGGGCCTAAATGTGAGATCATACCCACGATATTGAACTCTTGAGTTCCAAAATGAAAACTCCGATCGCGGCCTTTGGTAAAACCATTTGCCTTTCCTTGCCACTGAGAGAATAAGCGATATAGCGGAATGTCTCGTGTGGTAAACACACCGAGATTCCTGTGCATGGGCAATATATATTCCTGAGGGCTTAGAACTGAGGCTACACCCACGGATATAGCTTCTTGTCCGATGCCACTAAACCATTTGCTGATTTTTCCCTGACGCAGCAGAATGAGCATTTTCTCCTCAATCATACGTGGTTTTAGCATGCGCTCGTACAAATGCAACAAGCTTGCATTATCGAGGTTTTTACGGTCAAAATCAAAAGGTTTTACCGGGATGGTTTCGCGGCTCATAGAAAAATAATTACTAGGGTTAAAAGTAACAATTAATTGTGTCTTAACCCTTCAGCCATGGGTAAAATTTTGGGGCTCTAACCGCACAAATTCAGTATATTTGTCAGGTTAATTTTCATGTTCATGACCCATATTCCCTCAGTTGACTTGGCTGATTTTTTATCAGATGACCCTAAACGAAAAGCTCAATTTGTTACCCAGATTGGCGACGCTTATCAAGAAATCGGTTTTGTTTCTCTAAGCAATCACTTCTTATCGCGTGACCTTATGGATAATTTATACCGAGAGGTAAAAGAGTTTTTTAATTTACCGACAGAGGTCAAGGCTAAATATGAAATTCCAGGATTAGCAGGTCAGCGGGGCTATGTATCTTTTGGAAAGGAACACGCCAAAGGCCAAAGCAAAGGAGATTTAAAAGAATTCTTTCACTTTGGACAAGAACCCTCTGAGGAGGCGAACCTCCCTCAACCATACCCTGAAAATGTATCTGTGACGGAATGCCCTAAATTCAATGAAACGGGAATGGAGGCCTACAGAATGCTTGAAAAGACCGGGATCTACGTGCTTCGAGCTTTAGCGCTGTATATGGACCTAGAAGAAACATATTTTGATTCGTGGGTAACCGATGGCAATAGCATTTTAAGACCAATACACTACCCTCCTATCACCCAAGAACCTGAAGGCGCTGTGCGCGCGGGTGCTCACGGGGACATTAACTTAATCACCCTTTTGATGGGGGCCTCAACGGGGGGACTGCAAGTCTTGACTAAAGAAGGTCAATGGGTCGATGCACTCCCAGAGGAAGATCAATTGGTGATCAATGTAGGAGATATGCTAGAGCGTCATACAAACAATAAACTGCGGTCGACAATTCATAGAGTGATCAATCCACCGCGAGACCAATGGGACACACCTAGATATTCAATACCTTTTTTTATGCATCCTCGGTCAGACATGAAACTGAATTGTTTGGACACCTGTGTTACTCAAGAGGCTCCTAAAGCATATCCAGACATTACCGCAGGGGACTTTTTGGAAGAGCGTTTAATTGAAATTGGTCTAAGAAAAAAATAGTACCCTAATTCGAATTTATGCCATGGCCGACTTACGCGATCAGCTCAAACATTTATTTCCAGATCACACGGAGTCTAATGAACCAGCACAGCCCGATTCAGACCAACAAGACTTTTCTGCCAAAGATCAAACCGCGCCCCTAATTTGCCGCTTTGAAAAGCGCAAAGGCAAAGGAACAACCATAATCGAAGGGTTTGAAGGAGACTCAGAAGCCCTAAAAGCACTGGCCAAAATGATAAAACAACAATTTAGTGTGGGCGGAGGCATTAAGGAGCACAGTATTATCTTACAAGGGAATTATCGTGATCAAATCATGGATTTTCTAAAACAAAAAGGATACAAAACCAAGCGTGTAGGCGGATGAATCCTTTTACCGTACATATTGGCGGTGTTCCAGAACACTTTAATTATCCCTGGTATTTACTGATGAAATCCAAAGATCTTCAAAAAGAGCAGATCAACTTAAGGTGGCGGGATTTTGACGGCGGTACTGGGGCCATGGTTCAATCATTAGTTGATGGAGAAATTGATTTGGCCGTTATGCTCACCGAAGGGGTGACCAAGGCCATTTGTGATGGCGCGCCAATTAAACTCATTCAGTATTTTGTTTCTTCGCCACTTGTTTGGGGCGTACACACACATGCAGTCAGTGGTTTAACAAACCCTCAAGACTTAATAAATCGGATAAAAAACCAAACGAATCAGCCCCTTAATGTAGCCATTAGCCGTCATGGCAGTGGCTCTCATTTGATGGCTTATTTATATGCTAAATCTCTTGGGATTGACCCAAATACAGAGTTTTCTTTTCGTGAGGTTGGAGACCTTGATCATGCCCTAGAGGAGTTAAAGTACGGACAAAGTGATATTTTCCTTTGGGAGAAATTCACCACCCAGCCCTACGTCGCACAATTCGATTATAAACGTATTGATCAGTATCCAACCCCTTGGCCTTGTTTTGTCCTCGCCGGGCGTGAAGATTTTCTTACCAACCATTCCGATACCGTTGACAAAATAAAACAAGGGATTAACAAACATGCCATAGCCATGCTTGAGCGCCCCACCCTTGTTGAGGAGCTCGCAACACGTTATGCTCAAGAATCATCGGCGATTGAGTCCTGGCTCTCTCAAACGCAATGGAGTCAAAAACCAGTAGACTCATCAACGCTTGAACAGGTCCAAAATGAACTCTTAAACCTAGGTCTTATACAGGAAGTTTGCTCGGATAAACTTTTTTTTCTAAATTTTTAATCCCCCTACGCAACCCTTCAACACAAGATTGTATCTATAGGATATAAATACTGTGTTATGGTAACTTTTTTAATCGTTCTCGGAGGCCTTTTAGTCACAAACTATTTATTATTGGAATTTTCCTGCAATGATGCTTCTGAAGCGGACTTTCCTCAAAAAGATTAATCTTATCCCCTTTTAATTATTTCTAACAGGCGCACTCCGTGTGGTCTTTAG
>Ga0181555_1000143_pt1 | contig 69990 bp, 58 predicted proteins | sample 011ome_15_FD_145601 | JGI IMG/M metagenome (GOLD analysis project Ga0181555, IMG submission 145601) | Coastal salt marsh microbial communities from the Groves Creek Marsh, Skidaway Island, Georgia - 011504AT metaG (spades assembly) | ecosystem: Environmental > Aquatic > Marine > Intertidal zone...
TGGATTAGCAGTTTTCTTTAGGTGGAATTGATACTCGTCTTGCCTTTAGAGTTATTGTAATGGACCAGCAACTGATTTTTTAAATTAACTAAGTCTGTGTCCAGATTTGCAAACTCGATATCCTTAAGTAATTTCTTTGAGGGGCCTTGTCTTTTTTTATCCCAGTTTTTGGGACTTATGTTGAGATTTGTCCGGGCTTTTACATCAGTATGTCTACCGTCGCGCAACCTAATGTAGATGGTTGCCGGATCATTTGAGCTTTGTAGTAATAAACTAATAGTGGCCATGAAACTATTCTATTATGCAAAATTAATAGACTTAGCCCACATTTAGTCCACCCATACTCAAATTAATAAAAAGAATAACAAACAATATCAATAGAGGGTAAACGCTATAAACCCTTGTATTCATTGAAATTAATAACTGTTTCTCAGTAAAATTGAGGTGTTAATAACTCGGTGGTTTTGGACAGAATGTGGAGCCATCTTCTCCACACTCCTTCAAAAAAGGCTCTCTGTGAGAGCCTTTTTTTATTGACTCTAGCCAGCAGAGGGGTGTGTCCTTAAAAGGCTGAACCCCTTTTACCTCCTAATATTTTTCTAATATGGTGGTAATGAGTTGAGGTGATTGATATAAGGGGTAAATTACATTTCTAATTGTAACATCTCTAATTATTAAAAAACTACTCTACCTATTTTTAGCAATAACAATTATCTCATATGTAGGAGATGATGATGGGAACACAATCAATAATAGCAACAATCTAACCATTAATCCCCCAAGTTGGATACAAGGGACTTATCTCCAAGATATTGGTGGGCAAACCATTAGTAATGGATATGAATTTAAGTCGAATGATTTCTGCGGGGTGACCAGTAATATCTCAAGTTGTTATAAAGCGCAATTAGATTTATATGAGAGCACCCCAAATTTTGAAACTGATGTTTACGAGGAAGTGGATAACAATAGGTATTTTATTGAAATTACTCTCGGACCGACTATTTATTCCTTTGAATTTGAGAAGGTTTCAAACACAAGCATAAAACAAATATTGCCAACTGGAGAAATAACTTATATACTGCAATAAACCATAGGCATATCCTCTTCTGTCAGTTCAGCCACTTCTAAACCTCTTAAGTAAGTTAAACTAACATTTAAACTTGAATGCCCCATAGCCTTTTGAAGTTTGGTTATAGAGCCAGTTCTTTTAAAGATTTCTATTGCCCCAGAGTGGAAGAAAACTACTCTACCTTTTGTTAGCAATAATCGTTGCTAGTAGTTCTTTAATATATGTTGGAACTGGAACTATTCTAATCCTAACTTTTAATCCTATCAGATAGCTCGTTATCAATTAGTGTAATTAGTTTCAAGAAATCTTCTCTAAGTTCTGGTCCTTCTATAATTATTGATTTTAACCACAATTGCATATCATAAATTTTGTTTCTAAATGGAGTTGAAAGAATTAGGTCCACACACTTTTGTTTCTCTTTATCATTTCTTGGGTTATAAACATAATGTTCCGTTAAATAATAACCCATCTCCACACATACTAATTCTGTACGTTTTTCTTCCTCTGTATAATCTTCAATTAAAAAAGGCATTCGAGAGACTAATTTTTTAATATCATCATTTTTTATTAGCTCAATATAACCGGAAGTAATAAGAGAATTTGTAGATCCCAGATTAGGGTTAAATGACCAATTTAAAGTCAAAATATTAACGATTGAATCCATTTCCTTAAAGCTATTTTTATTTGAGAAGTTGTAGAATCTCTCCAGATTATCCCAGCGTGGTTTGTGATAACTTAAAGACTCATCAAGCCCCTTTAAATTACTAACATACTCTTCTTTGAGACTTTTTAAATACTTGATTTCTAAAGTTTCATCCTTCTTCATTTCATTCCAATTATTAATAATAAAGGAAAGTGAAATTCCCAAGAAAATAACAAGGAACTCAAGAGAGTATTTAAAGATATATTTTTTTGTTTTTTTATTCATCTATTAAATTTGCTCTAAATATAAACAACTACTAAAGTTAATTGCCTTTATTAAAAACTCAGATTGAGATTGTTTCGCTAAAAGTTATTATAAGTGGACCAAACCATAGGCATATCCTCCTCTTTCAGTTCAGCCTCTTCTAATTCTCTTAAGTGAGCTAAACTAACATTTAAATTTGAGTGTCCCATGGCCTTTTGAAGCATCATGTCAGGGTTATTTCTTGAACAATTTACCCAGCCACTCAAGGAATTGTGCAATATAGTATTCTGTGCTTTTCATTTCAATTACAAAAATATCATACGCCAATTACGTGACCAATTTAAGGATCTTGTCAAAGCAATTAAAATCTTTATCATCTTTGCCGTTGCAATTTTATGAACTCACTTCGGCTCATCCTTTCTCGTAAACGCTATTTTGCTCCGGCATATGCTTTTTTATGCCTGAATTTGATATATGGCACATGGGCGATTTACATACCGCAAATTAAAGAGCACATAGGGATCGATAAAGCAGAACTTGGCCTGGCTATTTTTGCCATGGCCCTAGGGTCATTTTTGAGCCTAATTTTTGCTCCTGGAATTAATGACAAAATTGGGTGCGGAAAGGCAACGGCCTATGGAATTGCAGGGCTGTGTATTTTTGGATTGGGCCCTTTTATCGCTACAAATTATTATATGCTCAGTACGGCACTGTTCCTATTGGGCTTAGTTCAAGGGTTTCTAGACGTTTCTATGAATGCCACCGTGGCTCAAATGGAGAAGGACGACAAGGTGACACTGATGGCGGCAATGCATGGGTTTTTCAGCTTAGGAGGGGTGATCGCGGGACTTGGGACTTTTTTGATTGCCCCATTGAACTCTGCGGTCTTGCATGTCGCCTTGATGATTAGTCTTATTATAGTATTTAACCTGAAGCTGGTCGGCCAATATCGAGAGATTGCCTCTCCTCAAGGCGGTAAGTCCAGTAATTCTGCACGCAGAATAAGACCATTATTGTTTCTTGGGATTATTTGTTTTGTGGTTATGGGAAGCGAAGGAGCAATCGTTGATTGGAGTGGTTTGTATTTAGAAGAAATTATACGCGCTCCTGAGCATCTTTTAGGAGTTGGATTTTTTGGGTTTTCGGTAGCGATGACTCTAGGTCGATTTTTTGGAGATTATGTTAGTGAAAAAATGGGCTCTGAGGGAGTCTTGAGCTTAGGGACCTTTGTTGCCTTCATAGGATACCTTGGCGTGCTTTACCCTAATTTATACGCAAGCATTATCGGGTTTACGGCCATCGGAGCAGGGCTTTCGGTAATGGTCCCTGAATTGTTTAGAATGGCCGGAAGAACCAATGATATGGCCTCTAGCCGCGCCATAGCATTGGTTTCGGGATTTGGTTATACAGGCTTTTTAACCGGACCGGTCATATTGGGCCTAACGGCCGATCACTTTGGTTTAGTAACAAGCTATTACGGGCTTACGTTTTCTATTGGTTTTGTGGGCGTGATTGCTTTGACTTTATATTATCGCACCATTAAAAATCAGAGTCGTTAAATCTTAACGCACCACAAAATTCATGTTGGCATTTCCTTTGTCCCCCTCGACTGAAAGGAAATAGGTTCCTGAAGCTAAACTTGCAGGAATGTCTAACGAATTACCTTCAAATGAACCTGTCATTAATACGCGACCGATAGTGCTATAAATGGTAAACTTACCCGTTTGTGCTTCGGAAAGTTGCACATGCATGCTGTTTTGACTTTGAACAGGATTTGGATAAAGGGCGATATCAAGAGCCTTTGGCGTGCCAACATTTAATACATTACATTCCATCTGTTCAGGGTCGAATCCAGCAGGGAATGCCGCTTCAAAAGTCTCCACTCCCGTAAGGGGCCAAATATCAATATTAATGATAATATTATCTGGATTGATCAAACAAAAGGTTGGGTAAGCGTTTACACCAAAGTTATTATCTACGGCCTCACCACCGCCTTCATTACTCACTGCTGGAGCATGATTAAAAGGACCCCCAAAGGTTTCCTCATATTGGATCACCTGCTGATCATTGTCAAAGCCGTTATTAATGGATAAGCAATACACCTGGCCTTCGTTACAACCGTATCGGTCATGAAATTCATTATAGGTCGCTTGCCAAGTCTGACAGGGACCACACTCTACAAAGAAAAAGTCCAAAAACACATATTTTCCTGAAGCCGTAATGCTATAAAGATTGTGCTCATTACCTTCTGTATCGGTGACTGTAAAATCATCTACGGTATCCCCAACATTGTAGTTTGTTACTTGAGCATTGGCTGATAGGGAGATGCTTATCAGTCCAAAAAATAATAGTATTTTTTTCATAAAATAGAGGTTCGAGTAAAAATATATTTAAGACAAACTGCAGTTTTCAGCCATTAAGGATTTTGGCAAATTAGACCAGTCCCAGCTTTTGGCCGCAGAAAGTTTTTAAAAGATAGTGAATTGTTGAATACTATTTTACCGAACAATAAACTGTTTCCTCGCGACCCCTTTGGCCGTAGTCACAACAATGAAATAAGCCCCGGAAGCTAAATTGTCTATTTGCACACGGAAATCATTGGTTACTGTCGCTTGTTTGACAACCGCCCCATGAGTGGAATAAATGGTATAACGCTCAATGCGCTCCGCCGCCTCAAGAGTGAAATGATTCAACGCCGGATTCGGATAAATCTTTAAATCGACTATGGCCTCAGACGCATTTGCTGCGTTTGGATTTGAAGCCGATAAATTATAAAAGGCATTGGCAAAGGAGTAATTATCGACCTGTAGTTCATAAAAATAGTTGTCATTACTAATGGCGGTTGAGGCGATAACATTTGCATTGGAGGCGTCTACTAACTTCAGGTAACCGCCAGTTTCATTTTGAACCCGGACGATATAGGTTTGTGTCTGTTGATCAAAACACAAGCCCCCCAAAGCATAGCCGGGGATAAAGCCACTCACAACAGCGCTTTGAGGATCGATAACCGTGGAGACTCCTGTGGTTAAATCAATTTCTGCCAAACGCAGATCGGTATAATAAGTTTGATAGGTTTGACTGTAATTGTCGTAATCGGTGTCTTGGTATAATCCGTAAAGTTTACCTCCATTTTGGTTGTTAAACTCTAAGGCAGAATATCGGTCGTCATTTTGCCAAATGGTTGGTGCATTTAAAATAGCGCCCGTGGCAGCGTCAATACTATAGAGTTTGTACTGGTTTGTGTCAACTCCGATAAAAATGTAGGTGCCGGTATTGGAGTCGAATGTAGAATTCCCAATGGCTACGGCCTCAACCCCAGGTAAGATGGCAATAGAAGAGACTAGCCCGGTGTTTAAATCGATTTCTCCAAAATGTTCTGCAGATCCATCCCACCAAAGACCATAGGCCCTTTGGGTTTGTAAATCATACTCCATTTCAATGGCCTGAGTCGCACTAAAAGGCGTACTTGTGGTTTCTAGGTCGTCCAGATCCATGACGTAAAGTTGTTGGTTGTTTTGGGTGTCAAAACCCCAACAGATGTAACGACGGTTTTGTTGATCATAGGTTGATGCCCCAGCAGCTACACCGATTAGAGAATTCGAGCTGAGTACAATTTCTGTGTTTCCGCTCATTGGATCGATGGTGACAACATCAAAAGGAATTGTGGAAGAGCCGTTTTCTGTTTTCTTTAAGCCGTAAAGGATTTGACCAAAGGCAGGCCCTGTTGTCAACATCATTAGTGTAATGATGAATGCAAATTTTATCTTTTTCATAGAGACAAAATTAAACGATTTCAGTGAGAATAATCTTTTATTTACCACGTTATCTTGACTAAAACACTTTATATGAGCAGACTAGCGTTTTTGTTTTTATGCTTTTTCACGCCTTTTTTAGGGACCCAAACTCCGGATCAATTAAAAGCCCTAGAGGTGCATAATAGAGAGCGTGCTTCGCTCGGGGTTCCGGCTTTAGTTTGGAATAAAATCTAGAGGCTGATGCCAAAAAATACGCGGATTACCTCGCGGCCAAAGAGCAGTTCAAACACAGTAAAGACTTGGAAGAACTGAACCAAGGGGAAAATCTCTACTCCTTTCATTCTTACACTACGATCAATAACCGAAAAAGACCCAATCTTGAGCCCAGAGACTATTGTTTGGACGCCTCGGAGAGCTGGCTAGAAGAGAAGAAAGACTATACCTACGCTGAAATCGGCAGCCGTAAAAACAGGAACAAAGTCATCGGGCATTACACCCAGATGATTTGGGACACTACAAAAGAAATAGGCATTGCTTATTCGGTCAGTAAATCAGGTAAGGTCTACGTCGTGGCACGTTATTTCCCTAGCGGCAATTGGGTTGGGGAGCATCCTTATTAATTAATAACTGTCCTTAAGGGTTTGAATTTTTAGACTTTGGTCGAAGGCTTTGAACGTTTCGAGGTCATGGTTTTTTGATGCATTGCTTGAAACTTTGCTTATGGTGATGGTTTTTTCTTCGCCGGGGAGCAAGTCAAAATAATTTTCCGAAAAGTTACCCGGCAGAGTGCTCGACACAAACACATTCTTAGCCAAACGCGCAGCCTTGAGGGTTACCGCGTAATGATCCGCAAAGTCCGAAACGCTCCAAGAAATGCCTGGATCCGGGAGGTTAAGGTCTTTTGGCGGCACGAGATAAATCTTGTTTTCAGCCAAAAGCGCTTCATTTTCCGAATGAAACTCGGCTTTGATCACGAGTTGATTTAATGGGCCAGTCTGCGAGAATACGCTCATAGGAATTTTAAAGACTGGGTTAGTTTGATTGCCTTGGGCCAAAATAGATTCGTTCCACTGACGTAAAACTTTTCCCTCGAAATCCAATAACTCAATATGGAGCTGCCCCGAGGCATCATCTAATGCGTCGGAAACTACGAAAAAACTCATTTGGTCCTCCTTTATTTCTTGACTCAGCAAATAAGGTTTGAAGGCCTCTTTTACAGTGTAATGCAGGGCTTTCCATTTTCCGTAATAATCAATACCCGACCAAGACGCCACCGGCCAGCAGTCGTTGAGCTGCCAATACAGTGTACCCATACATTGGTCGCGATGGCGCCTATGGGCCTCAATGGCGATCTTGATTCCTTTGGCCTGCAACAATTGACTCACATACAAGTAAGACGCGAAGTCTTTAGGCTTATTATAATCCCTGAGCATATACTCTTCGATGGTCTCATTACCGATGCTCGAGCGCTGATGTGAGGTCATCACCTCAGAGTAGATGTCGTGATCCTCGGCTGTAGTATATTTCAGGACAGAATTATATTCAGGGAAGGACTGAAATCCGTATTCCGACATAAAGCGAGGGATGGCTGTATTGTACTCTTCAAAGGCCTTTTTACCCCACCAAACCCACCAATAATGGACATCTCCACTATCGTATTGTTCTTTAACGCCCATATCGGCAGACGGAGAGGAGGACCAATAATTTCGATCGCCATCGTATTGTGCGACGACCTCAGGAAGCACTTTGTGAAAAAGCGCGTCATAAGAGTTCCAAATGGAATCTGCGATCGCTTGCGATTGCTCTTTGGCCACCTGTTCTTTCCAGCCCCAATTTTCCCAGGCCGAAAGGCTTTCGTTATTGCCACACCATAGGGCGATAGAGGTGTGATTCCTCAGTCTCTTGACATTATCGATGGCCTCCTGTTTTATATTGTCCAAAAACTCCGGCTCGCCGGGGTAAACCGCGCAAGCAAACATAAAGTCCTGCCAAACCAAAAGACCATACTGATCACACAGGGCATAAAACTCATCTGATTCATAGACACCGCCGCCCCATACGCGTATCATATTCATATGGGCGTCTCGTGCCGATTCTAATAAAAACTTATAGTGCTCTGAGGTGGGTCGGGTCAAAAACGGATCTTGTGGAATGTAGTTCGTGCCCTTCATAAATACTGGGACCCCATTGACTTTAAAGTAAAAGGACGTCCCGTAATTATCCGGTTCTCTGATGAGCTCCAGAGTTCGCAAACCAACTTTTTGGGACGTTTTATCAGTGTTTTGGCCTTGAGAAATGCGTACACCAACGTCATAGAGGTGTTGATCTCCCAGGCCATTGGGCCACCAAAGTTCTGGATTGTCAATAACAAAAGGAACCTTCAGGCTATTGACCCCCGAATGGAGCGCCATTTGCATAGTCTCCAAGACTTCGCCATCAACTAAGATTTCCACTTGTGCGGAAGCGTTTTGGTCCGTTTCTATGCCCATTACTTCAATTTCCGCGGTGAGCTGCGCTTTATCGTCTTTTAGATTTTGGCGCACGAACAAATCTTGAATTTTTATTCCACTCCAAGCCTTCAAAGTAACCGGGCGCCATATGCCCGAGGTCACCAAGCGTGGGCCCCAGTCCCAGCCAAAGTGATAGCCTGCTTTGCGGGTAAAAATACTGACCTCTTTTTGGCCATCAACCTGACCTATTTTGGCCAAATCATTACCAGACATGGGGATGGTGTAGCCGAGGGCGTCAAATTTTTCCACCCCCTTATTGATCGGGGATTCGAATAGGATTTCCAAGGTATTGTCCTGAGGTTTAAGCAGGTTTTTAACCGGTACATTAAAGTGGCGAAACATATTGTCGCTCTTCAGGATCAGACTGTCATTGAGCCGCACTTGAGCGTAAGTGTCGAGGCCTTCAAAGTTTAAGGCGATATGGTCTTGATCAAGTATTGTTTTGGAGACCTCAAAAGTACAGCGGTAAACCCAGTCTTTTTTATCAATCCACTGCAGCTCGTGCTCGTTTAGGCGATAAAATGGATCTTTGATCAGTCCGAGATGTAACAAATCGGTATGAACGGTTCCAGGAACCTCTGCCGTGGACCACTCCTGCTCATCCACTGCCCTGAAAGTCCAGTTCGTATTGAGAGCGATCTGCAAGGGTTCTTGCTTTGATTCACAACTTAAAAAGGCAAATATTGAAAAGCCAATCAGGAATAAATTCCTCAGATTTTTTGTGATCATTGGGGTACTATTTGAATGACAATTTCAATAAAAGTAGGTAACAATTTTTAATTTTACTTTATTACACATTAACAACTAGAGCGCCATGGCTATAAATCCTAACACCATAACGGGTCAAATCTATTTGACAATTTTTGATTTGCTAGAAAAAGACCCTGGAGGAATTCAATGGACAGAGCTCAACAAACGCATAGAAGAGCGGCATCCCGATTTTCATCCAAAAACCATTAACGGTTGTGTTTGGAAACTCATCGAGAAATTTCCTGATCGAGTCCATAAACCTGAGAAAGGCCTGTTTCAATTGATTCAAACGAACTCATAATAATTTGATTTTATGATTGAGCAATATTTCACCTGCCCGCATTGTTGGGAAGAGCAATTCAAATGGGTTGATGGGTCAGTTGCTGAACAGGAATTCATCGAAGACTGCGAGGTGTGTTGCAACCCCATACAATTTTATATTCAGGTTGAGCAGGGCGAGGTTGAGTCCTTTTCGGCTGAGGCTATTGGGCAATAATTTTGTTTCAGCGTTTAACGCATTTATTAGACTTAACTTCTATTGTCTATAATTTCGTAACTTCATTTGTAATTATAAACCAATAACAACCTAATCATGAAAAAATCATTTCCCCATTCATGAACTGGGGGCGCTCGTCCCAAATATTGGGCCTTATTTTAGTCATCGGCTTAGCGGGCTTAACCGTCAAGTTGCCGCGAATATTCGATTGGCAGGAAGATTTATTCTTGCAGCGAAATATATCTTTTATCCTGGTTCCTTGGGCGATTATGATCTTGAATTTTATTAGGTCAGACATTAAAAAATTGTCGCTGATAGGAGGATTAATTATTGCTCTGGGCGCGGTGTGGATAAATTCATTATTTCCACATATGAGTGCTGACGTGCTGCTCTTAACCGTGTTATTTTTGCCCCTAATCATGTGGTTTGTCTATGGCTATATATGGACTTCAGGGCACTGGCATTCTTGGGAACAGCGGATAAAATACCTCAAATTTAACGGGGATCTTTTGGTTTTAAGTGCAGTTCTAGGACTAAAAGGGCTGCTGCTGATGCTGGTTTCTTTTGCTTTATACGAACTTATCGGAATCGAGATCAAAGATATTCATGTGGTAAATGTAATTACTTGGGGCGCCCCAGCAGTACCGCTTACGGCGAGTTATTTGCTTTTACTCAATCCAAATCTGGTGCGCGGCATTACTCCTTTGGTCGCTAAGTTATTTTCTCCCCTAGCTTTAATCGTACTTATCACATTCACCGTGGGACTGGTCTTTGGCACAGATGTGATGGATCAAGAGCGACAAACCCTTTTGGTTCTTAATGTTGTGATCGTCTGTGTTATGGCCTTAATTTTATTTTCTGTGGGGACGACCGATAGCCCATTATCCAAAGGCGCGCAATGGGTGGTGCTTTTGCTCATGTCGGAAGTCATCTTTTTTGATGATGTTTTAGCCCTTACCTCGGTGGTAAAGCGAGTTGTTGCTCTAGGATTGACTGCGAATCGCACGGCTGTCCTAGGAACGAATCTCTTAACTTGCGTTCATTTGTTTTTGTTGACCAAAGCGATTTGGTTCAGCCGTAAAAGGAACGCAAAATCCGACCACGCAAGCGGTGAAGATCTGTCACATGGCGACCAGACGATAAGTCGAGCGATTGTCGAATTTTTACCGATATATGCCCTGTGGGCGGCGCTCATTTGTTTGTTGTTTCCATGGATATTTTAATCCGTGTTAAAGACGTATCTTTAATCTTTAATTTAATACAGATTTTGTCCCAAAAAATTGCTCATAATCCATGTCTCCAGATAAGGAAAATACCATCGAATTCAATGAGGTGACGGCCAAGTTGCCGGAAAGTTTGCGCCCATTTATCGTCAAGCAAACCTACAGTGAATACACCGCGCAAAATCAAGCGGTTTGGCGTTATGTGATGCGATTGAACGTGGATTATTTAAAGAAAGTAGCTCATGAATCCTACATAGAGGGACTGAGTCTTACCGGAATAACCGTGGATGAAATCCCTCATATGGAAGGGATGAATCGCATTTTAAAGGATATTGGTTGGGCCGCTGTTGCCGTGGATGGATTTATTCCCCCCAATGCTTTTATGGAGTTTCAAGCGCACAATGTTTTGGTGATTTCTTCCGAGATCAGGACCATTGATCATATCGGATATACCCCAGCTCCGGATATTATTCACGAGGCGGCAGGGCACGCGCCAATCATTGCCAATCCAGAATACGCAGAATATCTGCGCCGATTTGGAGAGCTCGGGAGTAAAGCAATTTCTTCCCCCGATGATGATTTGATTTACGAGGCCATTCGCAAATTATCCATATTAAAAGAGAATCCGAATTCAACCCAACAAGAGATTGATCAAGCCACCAAAGAGGTTGAGGAAGTTCAAAACAATGTTCAGGAACTTTCGGAGATGGCCAAAATCAGAAACCTTCATTGGTGGACTGTTGAGTATGGGTTAATCGGAAGTTTAGAAAATCCAAAAATTTATGGCGCCGGTCTTTTGTCTTCTATAGAGGAGAGTAAAGATTGTCTGGCAGAGGCGGTCCAAAAACGCCCCTACACAATCGATGCCGCTGAGGTGAGTTTTGATATTACGGCGGCTCAACCGCACTTGTATGTAACGCCAGACTTTGCTCATTTGAGTTATGTGCTCGAAAAATTTGCCAATAAAATGGCGGTGCGCACCGGCGGATTATCCAGTATTAAAAAATTGGTCAAGTCGACCAAAATGGGGACGGCAGAGCTTTCTACGGGCATTCAAATCTCAGGGGTATTCACACGAGTCATCGATTTTGAAGGCGCTCCGATTTATTTGCAAACGACGGGACCGACGGCACTGGCGTCGCAAGGACGTGAGCTAATCGGTCATGGTAAGCACCAGCATCCCGATGGATTTGGTTCTCCCGTTGGTAAATTAGAAGGCACAAATTTAGCTATTGAAGACATGTCCCCAAGAGATCTCGAAGCCTATGGAATCGTTGAGGGCAAACAGGTGACTTTGAGTTTTGAAGGCGGGGTTTGTGTTCAAGGCCGAATCGTAACTGGCAAGCGTGACATACGCGGGAAAATTCAGCTCATTACGTTTAGAGAGTGCCTGGTGACTTATCAAGATGAAGTTTTATTTGATCCGAGTTGGGGTGTCTATGATATGGCGGTCGGGAAAAGCGTGGTTTCTGCTTTTGCTGGTCCAGCCGACGATAAGTCCTTTAAAAATATTCATAAAAAACCTGAGGTGACTTCTCAAAAAATCCAATACAGTGAGGCAGAAATGGCTTTGCATAAAGAATATGCCGTATTGAGATCGTGGCGTCAAAACGCTCCCGAAACACCCTTAAGTTCCGAGGCCCTATCTGATTTTTGGATGCGAAACAAGGACAAATACCCAAAAGAATGGTTGTTGTTTTTGGAGCTATTAGAACTCATGAATTCTATAGACCACTCGATGCGCAATGAAGTGCAGAGCACTTTGGAAGCTTTGCGCAGCCACAAAGAAATGGAACAGCTGATGAATAACGGCTTAAAGCTCTTGTCTTGAAATGATTAAATCCGTATTCGCTAGACCAATTAATTGACTAAATTGCAGCCTCTAGATAAAAACTCATCTAATGAATCTTAGACATTCCCTACTTACCCTTATCCTGGTCTTTATCGGCTTCGGTTTAAATGCCCAATCGACTTATTATCACAAGCAACTCGATGACCTTTCGCTTCAAGAAGGTTCAGCCCGTTTAAAGGACACAGGTGATTTGGTTACCGGCCGAGTCATTACGAATTATGATAACGGACAACTGCGTATAGAAGGCCATTATTTAGCGGGTAAGAAAGAAGGGGTGTTCCGCTGGTGGTATGCTTCTGGTCAATTGGGCTCAGAAGAGTATTTTGTCAATGACTTAAAGCACGGGGTAAGTCGTCAATGGTATGCCAACGGCCAAATCAAACAAGAATCTGAGTACAAAGAAGGACAGCCAAAAGGCCGCACCAAGTATTGGGAGGAAAATGGCGCTACCCGAAAGATAAAAAAGGCTCAATAGGGCTTTTGCGCAAGTTTCGGTGATTGGCTAGTGAGTATTTAGCTTTTCAGCTGTATTAATCGCTCGTATTTTATTTCTTCAAACGAATTAATGACTAAGTCTGCCTTAGTGTAGTCCTGTGCTTTGGAATTAGGACTATCAAAAGCAATGGCGAAGATGCCCGCGGCCTTGGCCGCGGTAATTCCATTCTCGGAATCCTCGATAACGACACATTGTTCTGTCCCAAAGCCTGAGGCTTGCGCAGCTTTTTCAAAAATTTCAGGGTGGGGTTTTGACGCTGCTAAGTCGGCTCCAGAGCGTTTGGCGATAAAGTATTGATCCAGATCAAAGCGCTTAAAGATGCGATTGATATTTTCCATCGAGGCCGATGACGCCAAAACCAGGGTTAATCCGTTTTTGTGGTACTCTTGAATCAACGAAAGGACTCCAGGAATCAAATCGAAATTAGGATCCTCGTCAAACAGTGTTTTAAAATGCTCCCTTTTGATGGCGACAAGCTCTTCGGGGCGCTGAGATAATTTAAAATTGGCACAGAGGGTCTTACAAATCTCTAAAGTCGCCTGCCCGGTAAAGGACGCATATAACTCTGGACTAACGAGAATGCCGACCTCTTCGAACATCATATAATAGGCCTTATGATGCAGTAGTTCACTGTCCACGATCACGCCATCCATATCAAAAAGAACGGCTTTTATCGTCTTAGATCTTTGGTCATGTGTATTTAAATTGTTCATATTCTCACTTTGATTTGAAGCAAAAAACCCCGGACGCAGTCCGGGGTTTATCTTTTCTGTGCTCAGAAAAATTATTCGTTTACGCGAATTTCTACACGTCTGTTTTTAGCACGACCTTCTGCAGTAGCATTGTCTGCAATTGGCTCGTTTTCACCGTATCCTTTGGCAGTAAGTCTTGAAGGACTCACGCCTTGTTTAGTGATAAGATATTGACGTACCGCTTTTGCACGGGCCTCTGAAAGACCTTGATTGAAAGTAAAGGTATCTATGTTACAAGTGTGTCCTGCAATTTCTAAGTAAGTTGTAGGGTAGGCTTTAAGCACCTGAGCGATTTCATCCAACACAGCCTTACCTTCATGGTTTAATTCACTGCTGCCCAAAGCAAATAGAATAGCCGCAGTTGAGGTATTAAGCTCTTCAATCACATCGATACTCATTTCTGGACAGCCACCATTGGCTACGGTTCCAACTTCTTGAGGACATGCGTCATCTTTGTCGGCTACGCCATCGCCATCGGCGTCAGGGCAACCTCCTAAATTAGGATCTCCAGCTTCAGCTGGACACGCGTCATCTTTATCGGCTACACCATCTTTATCACGATCTGGACATCCGCCGAGTTCCATAGGACCTTTTCTTTTGGGACATTCGTCTTTTCGGTCTTCAACCCCATCACCATCTGAATCAGGGCAACCGTTAAAGTCTGCAGAACCAGCTACCTCAGGACACTCATCCTTGGCGTCTTCTATGCCGTCTCCGTCCGTATCAGGACAACCGTTAAATTCTTTTAACCCAGGGACCATAGGACACTCATCTTCATCATCATTGATTCCATCTCCGTCCGTGTCTTTTCCACCAAACTGAAAGACTAAACCAGCACTGTGCTGAAAGTGATCCTGGCTATAGGTATCGTCAAGTCCCGATTTAAACGTACTCATTACGTTAATTGCTAAGCGATTTTCCAACACCCAAAATTTAAACCCAAGGTTGGCATTCATGGTATAGAATCCATAGGCATAACCGTATTTTACCCAGCTGCGCCCAGCACCAAAACCAAGATATGGATCGATGATCCATGATTTATCTAAGGCATCAGCGAAACTAAAGTTCAAACTGGCGTCCAAACCGTAATAACGCGCCGAGTCCGCACCGAACCAATCGCTGAACGGGGCGTCTCCTATTTTATCAATTTTGTTAATCGATCCGGCCACATTCAGGCTTAAGCCACTGAATAAGTAACGGCCTACAGAAACACGCGAGGCCGAAGGCATAAAGTTATAATGATCTCCAGCGTTGAAGTATTCACTCCAAAAACTGCCGTGATATTTGTTGCCTTGTGGACTAAAATTTCCGCTAGTAATATTTCCAGCCCCTCCATTTACCGGATAAAAATCTACCGCGTTGGTTCCGATTTCAATGGCCCATGGGTTTTGTCTGTCTTGAGCATTGAGACTGAAAACACCCGATAAAACAAGTGCTGCTGTCAGTATAAACGTTTGAAGTTTCATGTCTTGTGTTTTTTGCAAAATTAAGGCAATTTTATAGAAATCCGATAAAACACGCCTTTTTTCGGTAAAATTTAATCTTAAATCAACACTTGAGATAGAAAAATATCAAAAGATCTATATTTCAGGACTTTAATTTATGACTCGGTATTGGCAGTAAACGGAATCTCAGGATTGAGTAACTCGCGAATAAGCTCAAAAAGTTGCTCTTGATATAAGCTTAAGGTCTCCAAGGAGATCTCCTCTTGGCGTTTATATCGATCTGGTTTAAACGCATAGGTCATCAGTCCTTGACCAAAGTTTTTAAAGGAAAGTATCCCGGCGATGGCTTGTTGGTCCATGAACTTGAATCCTTTATCGTCTTTAAAATGCATATAGGCGTAAGTCAAAAGTTGAAAAGCCTTTTCTTTTTTGTGACTCTCTGTGAGTTCTGCCCAATCACTAATGTTTAAATCACTGGGCTGAACATTACCAGTTTTATAATCAATCACACGCAGGACACCGTTGCATCGATCAAGGCGGTCTACGACACCGCATAATTTTACTGGGGCGTGAATTCCGGGTATGCTCAATATCAAATTATGTTCTGTTTCAACCTCAAGAAGTTCCAAGGTATCCCCGCGCTCTAAGGCGGCACAATCCCAATCAATCAACTGTTGACAATAACTTTTTACGACCTGGGTGACAATGAGATTTTTTCCGCGCGCCAAAGCACGTAAATTGTATTTATCGTCAAAGTGATTCATGACGACTCGGTCAACTTGTTTTTTAAGCGCTTTTAAATCAGAAAGGACCAAGGCTTTTCCAGCCATTGGGGCGTACATTTCTTTAATGGCATCGTGGACGACATTACCCAGTATGTTTGCGGCAATATTGTCTTCCATAAGCTGTTCTTCTGGAAGCCTAAGGATTCGTTTAAAATAAAATTCTTGAGGATCTCGAACATATTGACCGAGAGACGAAGGTGAAAGCCCGCCCACGACAAACTCATTGAGCTTATCCATTACGTCAGGGGTTTTCTCATAGGTTGCCAAAGGGACAAAAGCCACACTGACCTTTTGTAGGGCCGTTGTCTTGCTAATCTCATGAGTACTTGGCGCCGTAAGTTCCATGAGTCTTAAAAAACGGCTCGGCTCGCCCACGCTTAGACCCTTCTGACTGTTTTTATACAAAAAGCTCACGGACTTTGCTCGCTGGATCAATCGGAAGAAGTGATAGCCATAGATGGCATCTTTATCCGTATGTAAGGGCAGCCCAAATTCCTTTTTCATATCGTAAGTTATGAATGAAGCACTGCTCTTGCCTTGTGGAATAACACCTTCATTAACTGAGAGCATAATAATGTGCTCAAAATCAAGTACGCGCGTCTCAAGGACCCCCATGATTTGCAAGCCTCGATATGCATCTCCTTCGAAATCCAGTGACTCAGTGACCATCAAATGATCAAACAAGGCTATGATTGCCCCAATATTGTCCAAAAAGCCATAGCTTCTGGCTAAGCCATAAAGCTGCTGCAAAAGATCCAATAATTTTTGAATGCCGATACGATCAACGGCGTTGAGTTGTTTGTGCTCACTCAAAGTGCTGAGCAGCCCCATTAAGTTTTTCAGGAGGTTATCTTTGCCCCCCGCATTGGAAAACATGAGCTCGATAACCGGCCGCTCAGACGCCCGCGTCAACCCTTTAATATCCTCAAGGTCGATAAAAAGCTGGTGATTCTTTTGAATCCATCGGCTAATGTTCTGCCATGAGGGGAGTAATAACTGCCCAAATGGATGGGTTAAAATTTTATGTATATGATTATGGTGGATCCGTTTATTAGAAGATTTGTGCCATTGCAAGAGCGCTTCAATAAACCAAACACCGGGATAGGCCTTAAGCGGATAGCCCATGGTAATATTGATATGGTTTATCGCCTCAGGGATGGCGTAAAGCACAGGAACAAGTAAAGATTCATCGGCCAGCACTATAGCCATTTTGCCGACTTTATCCGGGGAGATATCGTTTAATAATGAAGACAATGCTTGGATTTGCCCTTGATCACTATCGCTTTCTACAAAATGTAGCGTTTTGGCTTGTCGATAATGGTCTGTGGTAATTGAGGACAAAATATTATGGTCATGCTTATCTTTTGCCGCAGAGGCTTTAGCCAAACTTTGCTGTGTCTTATAATAGGGCCAGCGATCAAAATATTCACGGATGAACTGAGAGACACTGTGCTGCGGGTCATTGGCAAAAAACTCATCTAAATCCCAAAATACATGGCTATTGCCTTGAGCAAGCATCTCTTGAAACAGAAGTTCCTCTGCGGGATTAAGGGCATTAAATCCGATAAATGCGTGGGGCTTATCGCCTATGGCGTTTAAATAATGGCTTAAGTCTTCTGCAGCTTGCCGATAGACCAGACCCTGATACGCCCCGCCTTGACTCAGAAGATACTGGGTGAAGGCGTTATAAAAAGGCATTAGTCCCTCCCAAAATTTCAGATAGTCTTTGATCAAGGGCGTAGCCTCTTTGAGTTCCCAGCGCTCGAAGGCTTTAATTTGGCTTAGATAACCAAAAAACGCTTCGGGGAAAACAAGGTTTCGGTCCAGTTCATTAAAATCATTAAGCAAGGGTTCGGCCCAGAGGAGATAGTCATTAAAAGGAGTAGGCGTGAGGGCGTTATAGACTTTGTACCCCTCGAGCAATACCTGGGTGGGGTTCATGATTTCAATGCCCGAAACTTGACTGATAAAGTCCTCAATGCTTAAAATAGTTGGGGCAAAATAGACTTTATTGGTCTGTTCAATTAGGACTTGATTGAGAAACCCTCCAGCGCGTTTGCTGGGCAAGATTAGGGTATAATCCGAAAGCGGGGAGGCTCCTTGACTGAGTTCACGGATTGTTTCTGAAAGGAAGGTTTCCATATCCTAAAATAAAAAAACGCCCCCACAAGGGAGGCGTTTTTTCAATATATATCTGTGATGAATTATTTCTTCAAAGAAACTTCTACACGACGATTTTCTTGTCTTCCGGCTGCAGTATTGTTGCTAGCTACTGGGCGATCTTCTCCGTATCCAATGTAAGAGATACGAGCATCATCGATTCCTAGACCAACTAAAGCATCGTGAACTGATTGAGCACGAGCTTCAGAAAGCTTTTGGTTGTTTTTAGCGCTACCAACACTGTCTGTGTGCCCTTCTACTACAAACATTGCGTTTGGATAAGCAGCCATAACATCAGCCATGTCTTGGATCACTGAATTTGATTCTGTGCGAATGGTTGTTTTACCAGTATCGAAAAGAATGGTCTTAGAATATTCATTCAATTGGTTAATGATTTCAATAGTTACTTCTGGACATCCGTTGTTTGCAACAGTACCAGCGATATCTGGACATTGGTCATTTTTGTCTTCTACACCGTCGCCGTCAGCGTCGTAGAAAGGACATCCTCCGTTAGAGCTAGGACCAGCTTCATTTGGACAAGAGTCGTCTGCATCAGTGATTCCATCACCATCCGCATCAGGACATCCGTTAAGTGCAGCTACACCAGCTTCAGTAGGACATGCATCTTGTGGATCAGCGATACCATCACCATCAGTGTCAGGACATCCGTTAAATTGAGCTAAACCAGCTACATCAACACAAGCATCGTTACGATCTTCTACACCGTCACCGTCAGAATCAGGACATCCGTTGAATTGAGGAAGACCGGCAACTTCTGGACAAGCATCTTCGTTGTCGTAAAGACCATCACCGTCAGTGTCTTTTCCACCGAATTTAAATGACGCACCAACTGAATGTTGGAAATGCGTAATTCCGAAATCTTCCATTGCGTGCTTAAACGTACTTTGGAAGTTAATTGCTAAGTTTTCAGCAACCCAAAAACGAAGACTTGCTGTGGCGTTAAGTGTTCCAAATCCTACTTCATCAACCCAGGTATAACCTCCACCAACACCTAAAGATGGATCTAACCAAGGGCCACCGATTTGGTCGCGCATTGAGTAGTTCAAACCACCATCTGCAGCATAGTATACTAAGTCTTCAGTGCGTGCATCACCAAGTTTTGTAATCTTGTTGAAGGTACCCGCAACATTAAATGTGAAACCATCTCCTAAATAACGTCCAGCCGCTACACGAGTTACAGCGGGAACAATGTTGTAGTGGTCAGTGACGTTAAAAAATTCGTCAAATAAATCACCTTTCACTTCTGTCTCACCAATCATCACAGGAAGGCGTCCTGCATCTACAGTTCCAACAGAGTAAACATCAACGGCATTGATGCCAATTTCTACTGCCCAAGGATTATTTGCGTCTTGTGCATTTGCCACACCAAAGGCGAAGAAAACGCAGGCAGCAACTAAAATACGGTTGAGATGTTTCATATTCTAAAAAGTTTAATTTTTTAAGTGTTATTCAAGCAAAAGTAAGTTGTTAAAATTTATTAACAAAATCAAATCTAGTAAAATTTTTGCAATTACCTACCATTAGTGGGTTAAAAGTCAATTTGACCCCCTAGAATCGATGGTTTTTTTGACCTTAATAAAGGCCTGAATTGCCCGATCTAAATGTTCCTGAGTGTGGGCCGCTGAGAGTTGTACGCGGATCCTAGCTTTGCCCTTAGGGACAACAGGATAGAAGAAGCCGATCACGTAAATTCCTTCAGCTAAAAGCAGATCTGCCATTTCTTGAGCGAGTTTAGCATCGTAAAGCATCACAGGGACTATGGCAGATTCACCATCAACAATATCAAATCCAGCGTCTTGCATTCCTTTTTTAAAATATGCAGTATTAGCCATTAATCGGTCCCGGAGACTGGTGTTTTTGTCTAATAAATCAAAAACTTTTATCGATGCGCCGACAATTGAGGGGGCCAAAGAATTGGAGAAAAGATAGGGTCGCGAGCGCTGGCGCAAAATTTCAATGATTTCACGTTTTCCTGTGGTATATCCACCCATGGCACCGCCGAGTGCTTTACCGAGGGTTCCGGTAATGATGTCTACCCGTCCCATAACGCCTTTTTCCTCTAAAGTGCCGCGACCAGTGGGCCCAATGAATCCAGCTGCGTGACACTCATCGATCATGACGAGGGCTTCAAACTCATCTGCTAAATCACAAATTTTGTCGAGCGGCGCCACTAACCCATCCATGGAAAAAACCCCGTCCGTAACAATAAGTATGAACCGCGCGCCATCGGCTCTAGCTTGCACGAGTTGGGCTTTTAGATCGCCCATGTCATTGTTCTGATAGCGATAGCGTTTGGCTTTACACAAACGAACGCCATCGATTATGGAGGCATGATTTAGGCTGTCTGAAATGATTGCATCTTCGGGGCCTAAAAGCGGCTCGAACACGCCACCGTTTGCGTCAAATGCTGCCGCGTAAAGAATGGTGTCTTCGGTCTGGTAGAAATCCGCAATCTTTTGTTCGAGGGTTTTGTGTATGTCTTGTGTTCCGCAGATAAACCGCACAGAAGACATCCCAAATCCATGAGAGTCCAGCGTATCTTTGGCGGCTTGAACAACTTCAGGATGAGACGACAAGCCCAAGTAATTATTGGCACAAAAATTAATCACCTCAGCGCCGGTCGATATTTTGATAACCGCATCTTGTGGCCCAGTAATGACACGCTCTTTTTTGAATAAGCCTTGTGCTTTGATGCCTTCTAATTCTTGCTGTAAATGGTCTTGAATTTTACCGTACATGTCGTTAGTTTTTACCCTACTAAATTAAATTTTATTTACAACTATTGGGTCTTGGCGAAGATAAACTATAAGGTGGGCTTTGACCTCGATCCCCATAGCCTTGAGTCCGTCGCCATAGGCGATTATTTGTTCTTTATCCTGTGGTTTTGCCGCCCCTGTTTTATAATCTAAGACGACCGCCTGGTTTTGGCCGATCATATTGATTCGGTCTGGACGCAAAACCCCACCAGGGGTAATGATACTGCGTTCTACAAAAACGTCGTGTTCCCCTTTGTACAAATGAGCTAGTTCGGGGTGTTTAATGGTTTGTTGCACTAGATCTAATGCTTTTTGTTTTTGATCGGAATCTAAACGGTATTTTAGACTAATTTGATCTAGGGCCTGAACGTAATCCTCTGCCTGAATGATTAATGCCATTAGCTCGTGAAAAAGTGAGCCAAAGCCAATACCAACATCAAACCAATAACTGCTTGCGCGTCGCTCTGGAACCATGCTGATGGGATGTTGTTCAGGGGTCACGATCTGTAAGGGGGCGTTCAGGGTCTGAGATGATTTTTTTACGCTGGCTTGAATTTTTGGAAGGGTCCCGAACTCGTATTTGTGGAGCCCTTCTTGCCAATATCCTTTTGCCGTCAAGAAATCTTTTAAAAGGCGATTAAAGCTCAATGATTTCGAGTCCTCGCTGAGTTTGTTGCACAAGATGTAAAGCTCTTCTGTGGGGCGTGTGGTCCCGACATAATAAAGGTTTAGGGTGTCAAAGAAATAAGTTTCCCTGAGTTGCGCATCAATGTCCTTTCCTTTGGGACTGTGCTGAGCCAAATGCGCACTGTAACGCACGGGTAAGTATTCAAAGCCTTCTTCAGGAAAAGGGTACCAGACGTGGCCGACTTTGTTTGGGTTAAAGGACTCATGAGCATAAGGTAAAATCACGACGGGAAACTCAAGGCCTTTGGCCTTGTGAATGGTCATAATTTGTATGGCCTCTTGTCCTGTTCCTGAACTAAGACTTAATTTGTCTTTGTCTTGCTCCCATTGCGCCAGGAGCTGCCAAATTGTGGCCTGCGGACGTTTGGCGTATTGAAAAACCCAGTCCAAAAATTGGGTGATAAAGGCGCTGTCCCTCAGTCCCCATCCGAATTGATTTAAGGCATAGGCAAAACGGTCGTAAAGGCCCATAGCCGCCATTTTCTTGAGTTCAAAATCAATGCCGAGCTGGGTCAATGCGGCGTGAAATTCATCCAAATCGTCTTGGGTCATCCGGCTTAAGAACGACATTCTACTGCCAAGAGGTTTATGGGTGTCGAACAAGAAATTACCCAGGCGCGCCCGTGGGCGCTTTTGATAAGGATTGGCACTGAGATAGGCCAAATCAATGAGCGCCAAAACCACTGGGTTGTTTTGAATCAGCAAGGCCTCTTCTGAAACTACCGCATAGCCCTGCTCTGAAAGATACGCCCCAATCTTTGAACATTTTTTATTGTCACGGGTTAAAATACAGAGTTCACCAAGGCGGCGCCCGCGCTCTAGCTGCTCGGTGATGATATGCTCTATGCTCGAAAAATACAGTTGATCTTTTGAGTCCTCTTCTTGATCTTTTTTGTCCAAAAATTCAATGGAGACAAATCCATTTTTTTTGTGGTGAATATTTTGATCATTGCCTTGGGCATAGAGCGCGGCATGGTCTGTTTTGGGAAGGTAGTCTGCCGCAAAAGTATAGAGCTCATTGTTAAACGAAACGATATCCTGATGGCTCCGGTAGTTCGTGTCTAAAGACACAATTTGTGGCGGTTGTAAATCAGGGCTTTTCCCCAAAGCGAGGTCAATAAATTGTTCCGGGTGCCCCCCACGCCAGCGGTAGATGGATTGTTTGGGATCCCCCACAATCATTAGGCTGTGTTTTGGATTTTTCGGGTCTGCTTGGGCTAAATTATTCTGAATAAGCGGCAGTAAGTTCTGCCATTGAAGCGATGAGGTATCCTGAAATTCATCAATAAAATAATGAGTGAACCGCTCTCCTAAGCGTTCATAAATAAATGGCGCAGGCTGGCTTTGTATTTCTTCACTCAAGAGTTTATTAAAATCACTGATCACCAGGGTATTATTTTCTTTTTTAATGCGCTCAAACTCCTTTTCAATGGCTTCGACCACAGTTAAGGGCACGAGTTGATTCAAGGTATTTTTTATGTGAATGCTTTTAATGTGTGCTCTGTGAATCTGCACCAGGGCCTCAACCACAGTGTCATAAAGATCATCCACGGCGGCTTTTACCTCTGCGGGGGCGGTTTTTTTGTAAAAGGTTGGACGCGGCTCCAAAGCGGGGTCTTGCTCTAATATTTTTAGCAGCCATTTGCGCTCAAAATTTGGCATTTGCTTAGGGTCCAGGACTTCTTGCATGACCTTGATAAAAGAACCGTAAGATAGATGTTCAAACAAAACTCCATGACTGTCACAAAGGTCTAAGATGGATTGTGCGAATTCGCGCATCAGAGTATCGAGGATCTGCTTACGCGCCCTGAGTTTTTGGGTAAATTCGATAAACTGCTCTAGGGGGATGTCTTTGAGCCGCGCCAGGTAAGGGGCGTCGTTTTCTTGGACGATCATCCATGCCGTCTGGTTGAGGTCAAAGGCGATATCCCATGATTTACTCTCCTCGGTTTTGTTTAAGGCGAAAGACACCAAGAGGTCTGTAATCTGAGGATCACGACCCGCTTGGTCAATCAGGGCATCGACCGCCTCAGCGAGCAGTAAGCCCGTTTCGAGACTGACCTCAAAATTACTGCTGAGCTTAAGGTCTTTGGAAAAGGTTTTTAATAGGCGATGATTGAATCGATCAATTGTTTCGACATGAAATTGAGCGTAGTGATGCAGTAAGTGGACCAAGACGCCTTGACTCTTTGTTTGCAGCCGAGCAAGGGTCATATTGCTGCCGTTTAGAATCTCTTGGGCAAGATCCAGAACAGAACCAGTAAATACTCCTTTAGCAAAAGACTCAAGGGTATTTAAGATCCGATTTTTCATCTCGGCCACGGCCTTATTTGTAAAGGTTATGGCCAAAAGTTTTTTGTATGTGTCGTCTGTTTTGGCATGCAAGATTTTGTCCAAAAAAGCAACGGTCAAGGCAAAGGTTTTACCACTGCCGGCAGAGGCATTGTATACCCGAAAAGGCGCTTTAAAATTTTGTGATTGATCCATCTTGCGCCTCTAAGATACCATTAAGATTTTCTATAATTAAATAAACAGGAACAAATTCGGTAGTGGCCCATGCCGGAATATTATTGCTAAATTTGCCTCAGTTTAAACCTTTAAATACATAATTATGGCTTTTGAATTACCTTCTTTACCCTACGCGCACGATGCTTTGGAACCCAACATCGATGCCCGTACGATGGAAATACATCACGGGAAACACCACGCGGGTTACACGGCAAATTTAAATGCAGCTGTTTCTGGAACGGCGCTTGAAGGCCAAGATATAGAAACTATTTTGCGCGGTTGCGACATGAATAACAAAGCGCTACGTAACAATGGCGGCGGGTACTACAATCACAATTTGTTTTGGCAAGTGATGAGACCAAATGGCGGGGGGACTCCTGAAGGCGCCTTGGCTCAAGCCATTGAAACGGCCTTTGGAAGTTTTGACGCATTTAAAGAGGACTTTTCGCAAGCCGCTAAAACACAATTTGGCTCAGGATGGGCATGGCTTTGTGTTCAAGCCGATGGTTCACTAGACGTTTGCGCTACAGCCAATCAAGACAATCCACTGATGCCGGGAATCGGTTGCGGGGGCACGCCAATCTTAGGGCTTGATGTTTGGGAACATGCCTATTACTTGAACTACCAAAACAGACGTCCTGATTATGTTGAGGCATTTTTCAATGTGATCAATTGGGCTGAAGTTTCTGCGCGATTTGAGGCGGCAAAATAAGACGTAAATATTCTAGTGAATGCTTGAGGTATTGTCTGGAGGAGTACGAATAAATATCAAATAAAAAAGGTGGACGAGAGTCCACCTTTTTTGCCCCAAATCTTACCATGAACTTAACCTACTTATGTTATGGTAGTGGTCAAATATAGGCAAGCCAAAATTACTTTTGACCTACTTTTCTTACTTTTCGTTAAAGGAAAAAAATAATCGACAAACGGCTTAGTAAGCCCGTTCGGGATTCCCTTCGTAGAAGTGTACAAAGGCCCGATTCACCACCACAGAACCTCCTTTGGTTGGGTAGTCTCCTGTAAAGTACCAATCGCCTAAATGTTCTGGGCAAGCCGTATGTAAATCGTCTACAGACTGGAAGATGACTTTTACTTCGGCGCATAGGTCATCTGTAGTGATAATTTGCGCAATTTTATCAGAGATTTCTTCGTCACTAAAGGGGGCATAAAGGGCCTTTACGTGATTTTCAATGTCATGACCCAGGGCGGCTTGGGCCAGGGCGGCCTTGCATTTCGCGTAAATTTCCTCCACTATCCCGGCATTACCCCGTTCTTGATGCAAAGCGATGGCCGCATTGAAGGCCACTAAGTGCTCCAAACGGGCCATATCGATACCATAACAATCTGGGTAACGAATTTGTGGCGCCGAAGAAATCACAATAATTTTCTTAGGATTGAGACGGTCCAGCATTTTGAGGATGCTCTTTTTCAGGGTCGTCCCGCGCACGATACTATCGTCAATAATCACCACATTATCCTCAGGGTTCACCACCCCGTAGGTTACGTCATAAACGTGGGCAACCAAGTCATCTCTACTGCTGTCTTCAGTGATAAAGGTGCGGAGTTTTACGTCTTTGATGGCCAGTTTCTCAGTGCGAATGTTTTGATTTTGAATGGACTCAAGAGCATCAGCATCCAGACCCTCTTTTAATGCCAAAATTTGCTGAGTTTTCTGCTTGTTGAGTTCGTCATTTGCCGCTTCCATCATTCCGTAAAAGGAGGTTTCTGCGGTATTGGGGATAAATGAAAATACCGTGTTATTGATATCGTGACCGATGCTTTTAAGGACCTTGGGCATTACCAAACGCCCCAGCATTTTGCGCTCACGATAAATCTCGGCATCACTCCCTCTTGAAAAATAAATGCGCTCAAAAGAACAAGATTTTCGCGGAAGAGGTTCATGAATTTGAGATAATTTGGTTTGGCCAGATTTTCGAATGATCAAGGCATGGCCTGGAGTCAATTCATGGATTTGCTCAAACGCGACATTAAAGACCGTTTGAATTACAGGGCGCTCGCTCGCCACCACGACGACTTCATCATCTTCGTAAAAATAGGCCGGACGGATTCCTGCGGGATCCCTTAGGACAAAAGCATCACCATGACCCAGTAAGCCGGCCATGGCGTATCCACCATCCCAGTGTTTCGCTGCTTTTTTGAGTATTTTTTCGATACTCAAATGCTCTACGATATAAGGCGAGGCTTCTTTTTTGTTGAGGCCTTGTGCTTTGGCTTGCTTATAAAGCTTGCGTACGGCGTCGTCCAGAAAATGCCCGATTTTTTCCATTACCGTGATAGTATCGGCTTTTTCCTTGGGGTGCATGCCGAGTTTAATGAGATTTTGAAAAAGCTCATTAGTGTTGGTCATGTTAAAATTTCCCGCAATGATCAGGTTGCGGTGCATCCAATTATTTTGACGTAAAAATGGATGAACAGTTTCTATGCTATTTCCGCCAAAAGTTCCGTAACGCACATGACCTAAAAGTAACTCACTCAGATAAGGAATGCGTTTTTTCTGCTCTTCTATATTGTCGCTTAGGGCGGCGTCTTTGGCAAATTCGCTATTGATTCTGGCGTTGATTTGACCAAAAACATCTTGTATGGGTTGTGCCGCGTTTGAGCGAATGCGACTGATGTAGCGTTCACCTGGGGAGACATCAAGTTTAATGCCCGCCAAACCGGCGCCATCTTGGCCGCGGTTGTGCTGCTTCTCCATCATCAAATACATTTTGTTGATCCCGTAAAAAGACGACCCGTATTTTTCTTTGTAAAAGCTCAAGGGCTTTTTTAATCGGACCAGGGCAATGCCACACTCGTGTTTTAATGAATCACTCATAGTATCAGGCGAACTTAATGGAGTTCAATATCAAATTGGGTCAGTTGTTTAAATTGTTCCAAACGACTGTACAGTTCTTCTCGAGTTAAATTTTGGAGGCGTTCGGCGCCAAATTTCTCTACACAAAACGAGGCTAAAGCGGAGCCGTGGACAATCGCTTTTTTCATATTCTCAAAGCTGTAATCCTGGGTTTGGGCTAAAAATCCTGCAAAACCTCCAGCAAAGGTATCCCCGGCACCTGTTGGGTCAAAAACTTCTTCCAGGGGTAATGCGGGGGCAAAAAACACTTCGTCTTTATGAAATATCAGTGCACCATGCTCTCCTTTTTTGATGATGACGTATTTGGGGCCCATGTCTTGAATTTTCTGTGCGGCGCGCACCAAAGAATATTCGCTAGTGAGTTGGCGGGCTTCTTCATCGTTAATAGAAATGACATCAACGCGTTTCATGACCTTTACTAGCGCATCCCATGTGTGTTCCATCCAAAAATTCATGGTGTCCAGGATTACTAATTTCGGTGCAGTCATTTGATCCAATACGGACGATTGCACTTCGGGGTGTAAATTACCCAAGAGTACAACCTCAGAATCGCGATAGTGTTCAGGAACCACTGGTTTAAAATCTGCGAGGACATTCAGCTCTGTGGCTAAGGTATCGCGGGTGTTCATGTCGTTATGATATTTTCCTGCCCAGAAAAATGTTTTGCCGTCTTTAACGATCTCGATGCCTGAAGTATCCATACCTCGGCTTTCCAGAAGTTCGAGGTACTGTGCGGGGAAATCTCCGCCTACTACCGAGACTAGGGCGCCCTTAGCGTGGTATTGTGCCGCCGAGAGCCCAATATAAGTGGCGGCACCCCCGAGTGTTTTATCGGTTTTACCAAAAGGCGTTTCGATGGCGTCGAAGGCTACGGTGCCCACAATAACGAGTTGACTCATTGGGTCGTTTTAAGTTAGGTCAAAAATAATCAAATCTGCCGGATATCCTGGATTGAATTATTTGAAGATTTAAGGATTGTATTTAAAGAGTCCTGTGAGCCAACCCAAAAAAAGGAGCTCAGACTTTGTTAAAACGCGTTAATACTATTTTGATCAACGCAAAAGTTCCTAAGTATTGCAGTTTGTCGATTAAAAACACTGAATGAATTAGGTCAAAGTAATAATGCAACTCAAGTTACTACAGGTATACCAAATACTGAGGTGCCAACGGCCCCTACAAACCTGGTCGCATCGAACATTACAATATCTACGACTGATTTAAACTGGAATGCATCTACCGACAATATCGGGGTTGTGGGATATTATGTTTATCAGGATGGCGTTCAAGTTTCTGACGTTACAAGTGGTACATCAACCACAGTTTCTGACTTGACTGAGAGTACTCAATATAGTTTTTATGTGAGGGCTTATGACGCGGCTGGTAATTTGTCTGGCCAGAGTAACACGATAACGCCTACGATTGATAGTCCTTGTGTTGCCTCAACCATTTGTGAAACTTCATTTGAGGGAACAAATGGATGTTGGACATTATTCACTTACACTGGAGGTAGTGATGTTGATAATACAGGAAGTCTTGATTGTTCGTTTTCAGCGTATAACGATTCTAAAGTAATTAAGATAACGCAGGACGGTGGAATTCAAACGGATAGTAATGACTTCAGCGGCAATAGCTCTGTCGATGTATCCTTTTATCATACTGGCTATAACAAGAGTGGCCGCTCGTGTGGCGAAATATCAAATACAATAACATTGGAGGTGAGTACAAATGGAACTTCATGGACCGTTCTAAACATCTATAATAGCAATGATACTTGGCAACAGGCAACAGGGACTATAGATGGTGCCTACATGACTTCAGGTGCATACATAAGAGTTAAAGCTGACGCACCATCTAACAAATACTATACTTTAATTGATTCCACCCGAATTGACGTAAACTGCGACTAATCACTTCCGCCCAAAATCTGCGGGGATTTCGCCCCAGGCTTTGGTCTCCCATTTGAGAATGGAAGTGGCATAAGTGTTTGATCTAAGCCAAGACTCGGCTCGTGAGATCAACTCAAATAAAATTTTATTAGAAGAATGTGGTGCCAGTTTGGTGCCACATTTTTTTTTGCGCACCCAGCCTATGGCTATACGGCTATCACTGTAAATGGCGCGATCGCTGCCTTCTTTTTTGAGATAAGCCAGACCATGGACCAAGGCCAAAAACTCCCCGACATTATTGGTGCCTTGAGCGAAGGGCCCTTGATGAAATAATAATTTACCGGTCTGGGTGTCGACACCTTGGTATTCCATGCGCCCGGGGTTTCCAGACGAGGCGGCATCTACCGCGATACTGTATAAATTTGGCTCACCGATATGTTTGAGCTCTGCGGCACTTAATTCAGATTTATTGCGACTACTCCGGCCCTTATTGACACTGCCAGCATTGCCTGCACTCAGTTTTTTACCCGCTTCCACCGCCGCTTTGTAACTCCCGTCTAAAGCACGCTGAGCCTGCTCCCGCGTAGGATAAGACTTATACTGGGCCCCAGAAATACCATTGATGGCCTTTTGACAGTCCGCCCAATTGGTGTAAAGCCCAGGGGGATTACCGTGCCATACCGCATAAAATTTGGGTTTAGTGGCCATGAGTCTCTGGGTTTAGTAGATTCAGAACCACCGTGGCAAAATGCTCGTGTTCTAACACTTGAACTTTTCGAGCAATGTCTTCGGGCTGATCTGTGGCGGTGACATGGGTTTCCGCCTGAAAAATAACAGCGCCTTCGTCGTAGGCGGCATTGACATAATGGATTGTAATGCCTGTTTTTTGCGCACCACTCGCTTTAACCGCTCGGTGCACGTGCATACCGTACATGCCCTTGCCCCCAAACTCAGGCAATAGGGCTGGATGAATATTTACCATCCTGCGGGGGAAGGCCTCCACAATAAACTCAGGTATTTTTCTCAGAAATCCTGCCAGCACGATGAGGTCCGGAGCATCTTGTATCAGCCAGGCTAAGACATGCTCAGGATTGTTTAAATCACTGTTTTGAAAAAGCCTAACCGCGACGCCCATGCGCTCCGCTCGCTGAATCACCCCCGCCTCCGGGTTGTTACAATATACTGCGCTCACCCGGGCCCAAGCAACACTTTTGGACTGGGTTATGATTTGCTTTGCATTTGTGCCACTGCCTGAGGCAAAGACGATGATTTTTTTTTGGCCGTGTGACATGGTGAGGATTTGAAACAAAAATAATGGAAACTTCAGTTTTGGCCCGTATAAAGCAAAAATATTGGCCTCTAGGGACCGGTGACAATAAAAAGCTTGGGCTTTGGCCCGGTAAAGGGCGAGACGCTTCGGCTTTTAATTTATTATAAGGGGGTACATTTTGGGCCTAAAACCTTGTTTTAAAGTAAAATGTTTTATTTTTGCCCCTTGTAAACCAATCTAAATTTTAACAATTATGTCAGACATTGCATCAAGAGTAAAAGCAATTATCGTAGACAAACTAGGTGTTGACGAAAATGAAGTTGTAACTGAAGCGAGCTTCACTAACGACTTAGGTGCCGATTCATTAGATACGGTAGAATTGATCATGGAATTCGAAAAAGAATTCGATATCCAAATTCCAGACGATCAAGCTGAAAACATTGCGACTGTAGGTCAAGCGATTTCCTACATCGAAAACGCAAAATAAATCTCATTCCTCTATGGAATTAAAGCGAGTAGTTGTTACAGGACTTGGTGCACTGACCCCCATCGGAAATAATCTTTCTGAATATTGGGAAGGTCTTAAAAATGGGAAAAGTGGGAGCGCCCCGATTACGTATTTTGATACGGAACGGTTCAAAACAAAATTCGCTTGTGAGCTCAAAAATTTCAATGCATTCGATCATTTTGATCGCAAAGAAGCCCGAAAACTCGATCGCTTTGCTCAATATGCCTTAGTGGCGTCTGACGAGGCAATCGCCGATGCAAATTTTGACCAAGATCGCTTGGACAAATTCCGTGTAGGGGTGATTTGGGGTGCTGGAATTGGGGGCTTAGAAACATTCCAAGATGAAATGATCTCTTATGGTGAAGGGGATGGAACGCCACGTTTCAACCCCTTTTTCATTCCTAAAATGATTGCCGATATTGCCCCCGGTAATATCTCAATCAAACATGGCTTTATGGGCCCGAACTACGCGACGGTCTCGGCCTGTGCTTCTTCTGCAAACGCCATTATCGATGCGCTAAACTACATCAGGTTAGGTCATTGTGATGTCATTGTTACCGGAGGAAGTGAAGCGGCTGTAGCCATTGCTGGTATGGGTGGTTTTAATGCCATGCATGCTCTTTCTACACTTAACGAAACGCCAGAGACGGCATCGCGGCCGTTTGATGCGACCCGTGATGGATTTGTACTGGGTGAAGGTGCTGGTGCACTGATTCTTGAAGAATATGAGCACGCTAAAGCGCGTGGCGCCAAAATTTATGCCGAAGTCGTCGGTGGTGGTTTGTCCAGTGATGCGTATCACATGACAGCGCCCCATCCTGAGGGACTCGGTGTTGAGCGCGTAATGCTCAACTGTTTGCGTGATGCGGGCATTAGTCCTGAGCAAGTCGACGCCATTAATACCCACGGAACATCAACCCCTCTTGGTGATGTGGCCGAACTCAAGGCGATTGTCAAAGTTTTTGGCGATCACGCTCCTAACATCAATATAAATTCTACAAAGTCGATGACGGGCCACCTATTGGGCGCCGCTGGTGCTGTAGAGGCCATTGCTTCGATTTTGGCCATGAACCATAGCTTGGTTCCGCCGACAATCAATCACACCACCGTAGATAAAAACATTGATCCACGCCTGAATTTAACCCTCAACAAGGTTCAAGAACGCGAGATTACTTACGCCATGAGCAATACCTTTGGTTTTGGTGGACACAATGCTTGTGTACTCTTAAAAAAGTATACTGAATAGTCATTTATGGTGTCCATAAAAAACATATTTTCCTCTCGTTCGCAAGAAGAGGAAGAGCTTTTTCATGCCGTCAAAAAAATACTCGGATTCAGTCCACACAATCTTAATTGGTATCACGAGGCGTTTACCCATCGCTCTACCCAGTCCGTAAATAGCGAAGGACAACCACAAAACTACGAGCGTCTTGAATTTGTGGGAGATGCTATGCTTGGTTCAATCATTGCCGCTTATTTATTTACTATGGTCCCCGAGGGCAATGAGGGTTATTTGACAAAAATGCGCTCCAAGGTGGTAAGCCGAGAGCATTTAAATGAACTCGGTAGGGATTTGGACTTAATTTCTTTGGTGAAAACGACCGTGCCCATTGATCAATTTGGAGAAAACATTCATGGCAATGTCTTTGAGGCTTTGGTCGGAGCGATTTATTTAGACCGGGGTTACGCTTGGGTTCAAAAATTTGTTCAAAATCGGGTGATTGATCCGTATGTGGATATCGAAAAATTAGAAGGTAAGGTGATCAGCTATAAAAGTTTGGTCATCGAGTGGTGCCAAAAGCACAAAAAACAGTTCAGGTTTCAGACCTACGAAGATAATGGCGTTGAGGCCATGAAGCACTTCGCTGTAAAGCTCTATATTGATAAGGAAGTGGTGGCCAAGGCGCGCAGCACTTCTAAGAAAAAGGCTGAAGAGTTAGCGGCAAAACGCACCTTTTACAAGCTGCAAGAACAAATGACCCCGCACACCGACCAGCCGCCAAATTAGGCCTAAAACGTTTTCGTTCGGTTTAACGTAAAATTCAAGTTAATTCGCCGGTTAAGCTCAAAACTATTCTTAATTTTAGCAAAATTTACGCCTATGGCTGTACATCGTTTGCAACTGGAGGAAGAAGATGATGACTTTGCGCTTTTTGCCATCCATTGTGGTGAAGCGCCCTTCAAAATGGCGTTTTTGATGAATCAATCTTTGAGGTGGCAGCTCAAACGCGAATGCGAAGATATTTTGGTCACCAAGGCGGGAAAACAACAGCAGTATCCAAAATATCGCTTTGTATCTAAGCTCGATCAAATCGATCATTTACTCTTGAGCAATAAGGATGTTCCGCAGGAGGATTCGCCCTCAGAGCAGTCTTATGGTTTATTTGATGCGTTCAATGGGCCTAGCTTAAGCGTGACTTATTTAATGCCAGAGTTCAAAAAGGTGGACTATTTGCTCAAGATTGAGTCTGCATTAAGCGATCGTGAAATCAAGTCTATAGTCACGCAGATTAATTCAATAAAAGAAGTGGTCTCGACTTATGTCATTCCGCATCAAAAAATTAAAAACATCAACCCTTTAAATAACTGATTATGCCGCATTCCAAAAAGACCAAAATTGTTGCCACACTGGGCCCTGCTACAGCAGATAGGGCCGTACTTCGCGGCATGATGGAGGCTGGAGCCAATGTTTTCCGTATAAACTTTTCTCATGCGGATTATTCTGAAGTCAAAGAGCGCGTAGAGATGATTCGCGCACTGGAGGAGGAAACAGGAATTTCTGTAGCGATATTGGCGGATTTACAAGGCCCGAAATTGCGCGTAGGAAGTATGAAAGATGAGGTGGTCGTTCAACCCGGGGATCAAATCAACTTTTGCACCGGCAAAAAGTTTGAAGGAACTAACACGCGGGTCTACATGAATTATGATCAGTTTCCTCAAGATGTTAAACCTGGGGAACACATACTTTTGGACGACGGAAAACTGATGTTTAAAGTTCTTGAGACCAATGGAAAGGACAAAGTCCTTACAGAAGTGGTACAAGGGGGCCCTTTGCGTTCCAAGAAGGGGGTTAATTTGCCTAACACTGCGATTTCTCTTCCTGCCTTAACTGAAAAGGATAAAGAGGATGCAATTTTTGCCATTGGTCTCGATGTCGACTGGATTGCTTTGTCCTTTGTGCGTCACAGAAAAGATATTATTGAGCTTCGCGAATTAATCGAGGCCAATGCCGATCATAAAATCCCGATCATTGCCAAAATCGAAAAACCTGAGGCCGTTAAGAATCTCGATGAGATTGTTAAAGCCGCGGATGGTCTTATGGTCGCCCGAGGAGATCTAGGCGTAGAGGTTCCTGCAGCTGATGTGCCTTTGATTCAAAAAGAAACAGTACTTGCCGCCAAACGCGCACGTATTCCGGTAATCATTGCGACCCAAATGATGGAATCAATGATTACGTCATTAACCCCGTCGCGTGCTGAGGTAAACGATGTGGCGAACAGTGTTATGGATGGTGCTGATGCCGTTATGCTCTCAGGGGAAACCAGTGTCGGGAAATATCCAGTTCAGGTCATTGAAAAAATGGCCAGTATTTGTCGTAGGGTAGAAAATAGTCCACTAATCAAAGTGCCCCATGAGCCACCGGGGATTCGCACCAATAGATACATTACAAAAAGTGTGTGTCACCATGCGGCCAAAATTGCCGACGAAATTGATGCTAAGGTAATTTGTACCTTAACCAATAGTGGGTATACGGCTTTCCAAATTTCTGCATGGCGTCCAGCGGCACATATCCTGGTGTTCACTTCAAATCGCCGTATTTTATCGCGGTTGAATTTGCTATGGGGCGTACGCGCTTATTTTTATGATAAGCATGTGAGCACAGATGAAACAGTTTGTGATATAAACGAAATTGCTGTAAAGAAAGGTTATACTCAAGAGGGGGACTTTTTAGTCAACTTAGCCGCGATGCCGATCGTGGACCGCGGCATGGTTAACACCCTGCGTATTTCACAGGTTTAAAGAATATTGGCTTCGTGGGCTTGAATTAATACGCCATTCTCTCTTGGGGTTAGGCTGACCCGTCTCATGAAGTTTTTGCTGCGATAGACATAGGTCATTTCTTGTATTTGCCCTTGGGCACGGCGCACGGCCAATTCACTTTTCCATAAACCTTTTTTTGGTTTTTTGTCCGGATACACGGCATTTTCGGGTCCTTCTACAGAGGGACATTTTAAATCTTCCGGAATACCAAAGAGTCTTTGGGCCACCAAATAAGCTTGGCTCAAATTCATGCGCGGCATAAACAGGGACTCACTCACAGAAGGCGCTGTTAGATCATCCGAGACGGCACGTGTGTATTGAGGAAGCTCTAACGACTCTAAATGCTCAGGCTGATTTTCAATCAGGTGGGCCGTATATTGGGCAGCGTTCATTTTATGGCTCGGCGGGGCATAAGGCCCCAGGTATCCGCTAAACGCAAAGCCCTCTAAATCATTAAAACGCACCCCGTACATGGCGCCCGGAATTCCTCCCACGGTCATCGTATTGTATTGAGGCATTTGTTCTATCAGAACTTTCGATCCCCAAGGCATTAGTGTGAGCCGCTCACTGTGGAGATTATTGTGCGCTCTGAGATAAAGCCCCCCTGGCGCTAAGACATAGGCATAAGTTATTGAATTCATAATCAAGCTTAAATCACATACCATTTCCGGGACAGCTTCCGTAGCTTGGTTTTGGGTCTCGGGAAATTGTTGCTGATTTGCTGTGGTGTAAGAACTTTCAAGAGTAAGTTGATCGGGGGTCAGGAGGGAAACATCACTTGGGATATCGCAGGCTAAACAAAAGCTGGCAGTGCCAAAAACGGCAGAAAAAATCAGTGCATTCATAGATAAAGGAATTAAAGGTGAAACAAAAATTAAGTAGAGGTGTTCCGATATCGATGAATATTTTAAGGATTGTTTTGATTTGTTCAAAAGCTGTTCCACTTTTATACGCTGGACACATCCTAACAAATGTTTAACACAAAATTGCCCGGCGGCCCTAATGCGTGATTTGTTAACTTTGACACTTTAATATGCCACCTTATGGGATTGTCCTTGGAAATAGAACGTAAATTTTTGGTCCTAAGTGATGCATTTATCGCCCAGGCAAGCACGCGGGTAGAAATGCGTCAAGGATATTTAAACACGGACCCTTATCGTGTAGTGCGGGTTCGGCTGTCAAGAGATTTGGATTCTGATCAGCGTCAAGCGTTTATCACCATAAAAGGGAAGTCTTTGGATAACGGATTGAGCCGCGTAGAATGGGAACAATCCGTCGATTATCACGAAGGGGAGCAGCTCCTGGGTCTCTGCCTGCCGCATCCTATTGAAAAAACAAGATATTTAGTGCCTTTTGAGGGCTGTATTTTTGAGGTAGATGTGTTTCACGGACAAAACCAAGGCTTGATTGTAGCCGAAGTTGAATTACCTGAGCGTACGACTCAATTCCAACGCCCGGATTGGTTGGGAGATGAAGTGACCTCAGAAGGAAAATACACTAATGCATCTTTGGCAGAAAAGCCGTTTTCAACCTGGGTGGAGTAAGTTTTTCAAGTACTCGGGATTAATTTCACGCCTTTGACCTTTTTGTCGTTGCTCTTCAAAAGAAACATTTGTGGCAGGTGTCCGCTCGGTAATCATTGCTGAAGCTGAAGCGTGTATGGCTTTAAAACCCGCTTGGGCAAACAAGTTTCGGTTCTGTGCATTAATCCCCGACCCGGGCATTATGGTTATTTGATTTCCAAATTGAGCGTTGAGGCTCTGGAGCAATTCAAAGCCTTCTTGAGCGGTAGGGGCTTGGCCTGAAGAAAGCAGGGTGTGGCAACCTAAATCGCCAAGTAATTTCACTGAATCCGCAGGACTGGGCACCCAATCAAAAGCGCGATGGGCGGTAATGTGAATTTTTGGGTTTAGGGTTTTTGCCTCGTGAATCAGTCTTTCTAATGTTTTGAGATCAAGCGTAAAATCTGGATTAAGGGCCCCGATAACAATGCCTTCAGCGCCTGATTTGATCGCGAGTCTCAGGTCGTGAATCATGGTAATGACCTCTTCAGGTGAATAATGAAATCCCCCGATACGCGGACGAATCAATACATGGACTGGAATTTGGGTTTGGCTTTTGACCTGCGTAATAAGCCCCATACTCGGGGTCAGCCCGCCGACCTCTAGACCCATGCATAATTCAAGTCGATCGGCACCCATCGCTTGAGCCATTTTGGCGCCGTCTAAAGATTGAACACAAATCTCTACGATCATTTTTCAAAAATTATTTCGTCAATAAAAGTCCAAGCATTTTGTCCTGCGCCCTGCTCTCCTTGAGGAATAATCCCATATGGGGTGACCTTGAGCGCGCATGATTTTAGGGTTGTTCCCGGTGCATTTGGCAAGGCCCAGCTCTGGTCATGCGGTCCGTTTTTAGCAGGAGCATCAATAGGCAATGTTATGGTTTTTTGGTGACCATCTGAGTAAATGAGCTCGAGTTTTATTGATTTAGGGGCATAAATCCATTGCCCGGGACCGTGATAAAAGCGCATATTAAGGCTCTGAGCTTCTGCGCCTTGTTTCAGGTCGAGATTTATTGAAATATCCTCCCCTAAAAAGCCAAGCCATTCGCTGTCGCCATAGCGATAGTCGTCACCGCGCTTACCGTTGGTAAGCGCGGTAATGCCCCCCGCATTGTAACTCGAGTGCGGCTCTGGAACCACACGACTCACGCTCCCTAAACCGGCGTGAAGCATTAAACTATCGCGCATCACACGCCCCACGGTTTTACCATTGCGAAGCAGGCGCGCCTCGAGACCGGTATTTTCTTTAATATTAATCGGTCCAGTGTAAGCGGTCCACGGCCCTTGGTTTAGGCGGTATTCCATGTTGAGGTCCGGCAGAGGATTAATCAGAGCGTAATTAATTACCGGCTTTATTGCCGTTTGTCCTGTAGCTTCCACCGCGGCGCCCTCCGCGGAAGGAGCATGCGCTTTGGCATCTGAACTTTGTCCCTTTATTCCATTTTGATCGACAGGACTCGATGAGAACTCAACCCGATGAATCGAAGCGATATCGTAAAGATGGTTGGCGTAATTAACCCCCATAGCGTCAAGACGAGCGAAAAAGGACCCAACGCGGCGTGTGAAGCCTGCATATTCGCGGTCTAATGATTTTGCCGGACCATGCCAAACCACCTCACTCAAGGCCAAGATCCGAGGAAACACCATGTATTGAACTTGCTCAAATGTGGGCATATATTCAGTCCATACATTGCCTTGGGCTCCTAAAATATACTGCGACTGTTCAGGGCTTAGTTCATGAGGCACCGGGTTATAGCTATAAACTTTTTTAAGGGGAAGGTAGCCGCCAATGGCCGGTGGCTCCTCGGGCAAATCGCTTTGGTAGTAATCAAAGTAACAGTGCGAAGTGGGCGTCATAATGACGTTGTGTTTTTGCTTCGCCGCTTCTATGCCCCCTTGCGTCCCGCGCCACGACATAACTGTAGCATTTGGTGCGAGGCCACCTTCCAGAATTTCATCCCATCCGATAATTTGCTTGCCCTTGCTGTTAATGAAGGCCTCCATACGGGTAATAAAATAACTCTGTAATTCGTGTTCATCCGCAAGACCTTTTGCATTAATCACTCCTTGACATGCAGGGCAGGCGGCCCAGTGAGCCTTTGGGGCTTCGTCACCGCCGATATGGATATAAGGTCCGGGAAATAAGTCAATAACCTCGTTCAATACGGCCTCCAAAAAGGCAAAGGTTTCTTCCTTTGCACAATAAATATCTTCAAAAACGCCCCATTTTGTCGCGACGTCAACGGCTTCCATAGTACAGCCTAGCTCCGGATAGGCCGAGATCGCGGCTTGGGCGTGCCCGGGCATTTCTATTTCTGGAATAATGGTGATGTGGCGTTTTGCGGCATAGGCCACCACTTCTTTAATCTCTTCTTGTGTATAATAACCACCATAAGGGGTGGCGTCAAATTGATGAGGCTCATCGGAGTAGTGCCCCACCAGAGTTTCTTTGCGCAGGCTTCCGTGCTGGGTTAGTTTTGGGAAGGATTTAATTTCAATTCGCCAGCCCTGATCTTCGGTGAGGTGCCAATGAAAATAATTCATTTTCAAGAGGGCCAAATAATCGATGTATTGCTTGACCTGATCGGGACCAAAAAAGTGACGTCCTACATCCAAATGCATCCCGCGATAGGTAAACTTAGGGTGGTCTTTTATCAGTCCTGTGGGCAAATAAAATGGTCTATATACCGTATTGTTTTGCTCAAGGTATTCCGGCATGAGTTGGCGCAGGGATTGAGCGGCATAAAACGCTCCCAAGTCATCGGAAGCACTGATGTTTAGATGTTCTTTTTGGATTTCTAGATGGTATGTCCCGGTGGCGAGTGCCGGATCAATACTAAAGATCCACTGCGGCCGGTTTTGGAGGGCATTTTGATTTGTACCAAGGCCCCCAATACTTTGCTGTGGTGCATCAATCGTTTGAAATACAAAGCCGTGAGGGGTGAGAAATCCCTCCAAAAATTGCTTTGTAAGGTTAAATGTATCAGGAATAGACCACGAGATGTTGGCGTCAACTAAGTGTTTCTGACCGCTCGGATAGATGACTTGAGGTTGAGGAATAATATGGGTTAGGTCTTTAGAGTCGATGGGCTCTGGGGCCTGACACGTCAAAAACAAAAGAGAAAAAAGCAGAAAAGTGCCGTGTAGTTTCATGGGTCGATTCATTGTCGGGTTAAGGTACAAAATAGAGATTTATGGACTGATTTTTGACACTAAAAATCCCAAATACGACCGCTATAAATTCTGTAAAATGGCCGGAAGATTTTGTCAAAATAAGGTATCTTTACTGAAGATTGACGGGTTTAGGCTCGTTCTGTAAATAGTACAAAAACACCTCAAAACAAACGGCTTATGGGATGTGCCAGCTGTAGCACGGGAAAGGATGGATCGCCAAGAGGGTGCAAAAATAACGGCACCTGTGGTACCGATGGCTGCAATAAGCTCACCGTTTTTGACTGGTTAGGCAATATGTCCTTGCCTGCTCATATGTCTCCGTTTTATGGGGTCGAAGTGCGGTTTAAAAATGGTCGTAAGGAGTTTTTTGACAACCGTGACCAGTTGAGTCTATCGATTGGAGATGTGGTGGCGACTGAGGCTTCGCCAGGACATGATATTGGAATTGTGACATTGACAGGAGAATTAGTGCGCGTTCAAATAAAACGCAAAAAGGAGTCCATGAATTTGGAGTCTTACCCTAAGATCTATCGCAAAGCGTCCCAAAAAGACATCGACCTTTGGCAGAGTTTACGTCAAAAAGAAGACGAAGTTCAAAAGCGCTCGAGGGAATTTGCCATGGGCCTAAAGCTGAAGATGAAAATAAGTGATGTCGAATTTCAAGGAGATGGAAGTAAGGCGATTTTTTATTATACCGCAGAAGAGCGGGTCGATTTCAGACAATTGATCAAAGAATTTGCTCGGGCCTTTGGCACGCGTATTGAAATGAAACAAGTGGGGTTCAGGCAAGAGGCCGCGCGTTTGGGAGGAATCGGGTCATGCGGCCGGGAGCTATGCTGCTCGACATGGCTTACGGACTTTAGATCGGTCAACACAGGTGCGGCACGCTATCAACAGTTGTCTTTGAATCCACAAAAACTTGCGGGTCAATGCGGCAAACTCAAATGCTGTCTCAATTTTGAGCTAGATGCCTATATGGAAGCGTTAAAAGTGTTTCCAAAAATGGAGGTTAAATTGAAGACAGAAAAAGGGGTAGCGCTTTGTCAGAAAATAGACATTTTTAAAGGCCTCATGTGGTATTGTTACGATAAAGAGTTTATGAATTGGCATGAGTTGCCGGTGGCAAAAGTCAATGAGATTATCGAGGCCAATAAGAAAGGCCAAAAGGTTGAAAGCCTTGAGGCCTATGCCGTAGAACAAGCGCCAAAAGAGCAAGAAATTTATAATAATGTGGTGGGCCAAGACAGTCTTACGCGCTTTGATCAACCTAAAAGAAAAAAGTCGCGTAATAAGAATAGAGGGGCAAAAAACCGCAGAAAAAACCAAAATAAAAATGCCTAGGACGCTGATTGCAGTTTTGTGGCCGATATTACTCGGGGCCTGTGCTTCTGATCAGATTGCCGATTATCAAAGTATTGATCAAGGACTTTGGGCAAAAGATCACAAAATAGAATTTGACCTGCCCGCTTTAGACAGCTTGAGGCAATATGATGTCCTTTTGAGTCTCAGAAACAGTAATGACTACCCGTTTAACAACCTTTTTTTATTGGTCACCATAACCCATCCGGATGGGTTTGCCGAAATAGATACCCTTGAATACCGTATGGCGGCCCCTGATGGCACTTGGCTCGGGGTCGGCTCGGGAAATATTAAAGACAATTTATTGGCCTATAAAGAGGCCATGACCTTTGAGAAAACTGGGCGATACCGACTTTCTGTTCGGCATGCCATGCGCAATAATGGCGAAGTTCAGGGCGTTTCCCCATTAAAGGGAATCGTGGAACTGGGATATCAGATAAAACCACACGGACAAAACGGCGATTAGTTTGTTTTTGGACGCGGATCAGATCAAAGTAATTTGAGGGAAACAGAATTTTTTATTCATGAAAAAAAATAAAAAGACCACAAAAAAAACCAAAGCCAAATCTGGTTTTCGTGTATATGTCCTTTGGTTTTGGGGGTTATTTTTGTTTGGTATTTTAAGTGTTGTCGCCCTTTTTTCGTTGACTGCAGCAGGCGTTTTTGGTCCGCTTCCTGATGAGACTCGCTTAGAAGACCCTGAGAAGGATTTGGCCACCCAGATTATTTCGGTAGACGGTCAAGTTATTGGAAAATTTTTTACCGAAAACAGAACTCCAGTAAAATTTGAAGACCTTCCTGAGCATTTGGTACAGGCCCTAATTGCTACGGAGGATGCACGTTTTTATGACCACTCAGGTGTAGACGGTCGCGGAACTTTGCGTGCTTTGGCTTTTTTAGGCTCGAAAGGGGGCGCCAGTACCATTAGTCAGCAATTGGCAAAACAATTTTTTACCGATCAAGTCTCGAGCAATAAATTTGAGCGGGGGATGCAAAAAGTCAAAGAGTGGATCATTGCTACTCGATTAGAACGCCGCTATACAAAAGAAGAGATCATAACCATGTACTTTAATGTTTATGACTTCTTGAATTTAGCCATCGGAATTGAGTCTGCAGCACAGATATATTTTAATAAACAACCCCAAGATTTGAACATTCAGGAATCAGCCATGCTTGTCGGGATGTTTAAAAACTCGGCCTTGTATAATCCCAAACGAAATTCAGTGGGCGTGACCAACCGTCGTAATGTAGTGCTGGGTCAAATGGCTAAATACGATTACATTTCAGGGCAAGTTCGCGATTCACTTCAAGGCTTGCCTTTAGGCATAAACTTTACCCCACAAGATCATGACAAGGGCCTGGGAACTTATGTGCGCGAATACATCCGAGGTTTTGTAAAACAATGGGCTAAGGATCATCCAAAGGCAGATGGAAGCCTTTGGAACGTGAGTGGCGACGGGCTTAAAATTTATACCACCCTCAATGCGCAAATGCAGCGATTTGCCGAAGAAGCAGTAGATCAGCACATGAGTCAGCTTCAGAAAGTCTTTGATCGTCAAAATTCAAGAAATAGAACCGCCCCGTTTTTAGACATTACTCCTGAAGAAGTGCAGGGCATATACACCTCGGCCATGAAACGTTCAGACCGTTGGCGTGAGATGAAGCAACAAGGCAAGTCTGAGAAGGAAATTATTGAAAGTTTCAAACGCCCCACATCAATGACGGTATTTAAATATTCCGGTGATGTGGATACGATTATGTCGCCTTTGGACTCTATAAAATACTACAAGTCGTATTTGCGTGCAGCCATACTCTCTATGGTTCCTCAAACCGGTGAGATCCGTGCTTGGGTCGGGGGCATAGATTATAAAAATTTTAAGTACGACATGGTACGCTATGGCCAAAGACAAATTGGCTCTACGTTCAAGCCTTTTGTTTACGCTACAGCGATCGACCAAATGCATATGTCCCCTTGTGACACCCTGCCCAACGCCCCCTATTGTATCCCACAGGGACGCTTTGGCATTCCGGAGGATTGGTGTCCCAAAAACTCAAGTGATACCTATGGAGGGATGATGAGCTTAAAGGAAGCTTTGGCAAACTCAGTAAATACGGTAACCGCTCGATTAATCGATCGCGTTGGTCCAAAGCCAGTGATTGACTTAGCGGAGAAGATGGGGGTAGCCCCTGGGCGGATTCCTCAAGCCCCGTCAATTGCTTTAGGAACGCCTGATTTATCTCTTTATGAAATGGTAGGGGCATATGGGACTTTTGTGAATGAAGGCGTTTATGTGACGCCAAACCTGGTTCAACGCATCGAGGATAAAAACGGAACCATCCTTTATCAACATGTGCCTGAAACAAGGGATGTGTTGAGTCGGGAGTCCGCTTATGTTACTTTAAACCTTATGGAAGGGGTTACCGAATCGGGCTCAGGCCAGCGTTTGCGTCATAGTTGGGCTAAAGGGAATGCTGTTTATGCGGATGCTGTTACAGGATATCCCTATGCCTTTGAAAATCCAATCGCGGGAAAAACAGGGACGACCCAAAATAATTCTGACGGATGGTTTATGGGGATGGTACCAAATTTGGCCACAGGGGTTTGGGTCGGCGGTGAAGACCGATCCACTCACTTTGAAGGCATTGCCTATGGTCAAGGAGCAACGATGGCTCTTCCTATATGGGCTTTATATATGAAGCAGTGTTATGCTACGCCTGAGTTGGCAATTTCAGCAAAAGAATTTCCCAAACCCGAGGTCTTAACAATAGAAACGGATTGTAGTGTCTACGGAAAAGCACAGAATCAGGGTGTAGATTTGGGAAATGAGTTGGATTTTTAATGGATGCATTAATGCGCGGCGTGTAACACGCCTGAGTCTAACGACTAAAACGATCAATTTATGATCAATAAAACAGTAAACAATGTTGCCGAAGCTTGTGCCGGTGTCGAGAGTGGAATGACACTCATGCTAGGTGGCTTTGGACTTTGTGGTATTCCCGAATGCGCCATAGGTGAATTGCAACGCTTGGGTGTAAATCAATTGACTTGTATTTCTAATAATGCGGGCGTCGATGATTTTGGCCTCGGTCTATTATTGCAAACCCGACAAATAAAAACCATGATCGCCTCTTATGTGGGGGAAAATGCTGAGTTTGAACGCCAAATGCTCAGTGGAGAACTTGAAGTTCAATTGATCCCACAAGGCACTCTAGCCCAGCGTTGTCAAGCAGCACAAAGTGGAATACCCGCTTTTTATACCCCAGCGGGCTACGGTACAGAGGTTGGTGAGGGCAAAGAATCTCGAGAATTTAACGGTAAAATGCACCTCCTTGAGCATGCTTTTGAGGCTGATTTTTCATTTGTCAAAGCGTGGAAAGGTGATACTGCAGGGAATTTAATCTTTAAAGGCACCGCGCGAAATTTTAATCCAAATATGTGTGGCGCAGCTAAAATCACCGTGGCTGAGGTAGAAGAACTTGTGCCTGTAGGGACTCTCGACCCCAATCAAATTCACATTCCAGGAATCTTCGTTCAGCGAATATTTCAGGGGACAGATTACCAAAAAAGAATTGAACAACAAACCGTAAGATCCAAATAACATGGCGCTTGATAAATTTCAAATTGCGGAGCGCATTGCGCAAGAAGTTAAAGATGGCTACTATGTAAATCTAGGCATTGGTATTCCTACACTCGTGGCCAATTTTGTGCGGGAAGATATTAGCGTTGAATTTCAAAGTGAAAATGGAATTCTTGGAATGGGGCCATTTCCTTGGGAAGGGGAAGAGGACGCTGACCTTATTAACGCCGGAAAACAAACGATTACAGCACTGCCGGGAGCGGCCTTCTTTGATAGCGCTACGAGCTTTTCAATGATTCGCGGCCGACATGTTGATTTAACCATCTTGGGGGCTATGGAAGTGGCCCAAAATGGCGATATAGCAAACTGGAAAATTCCCGGAAAAATGGTAAAAGGAATGGGAGGGGCAATGGATTTAGTCGCCTCGGCCGACCGTATTATTGTTGCGATGACCCATACCAATAAGGCGGGAGATTCTAAGTTGTTGTCTTCTTGTACCCTGCCACTTACCGGGGTGGGCTGCGTCAAGAAAATTGTAACGGATCTGGCGGTCCTCGAACTCCGTGATAATGCCTTTCATTTACTGGAACGCGCCCCTGGCGTGACCGTCAAAGAAATACAACAGGCGACCCAAGGTACCCTAATAATTCCGAACGAAGTTCCGGAAATGTTAAAAAAATAAGCTTTTAATCGAATTTATAGGCTTTTTATCTATTATTTGATCATATTTTCGCAGTTTTGTGTCAGTTAATGTGATGAACCTACTTCATCATCTTGTTGTTATCAAGCCCCAAATCTGCACCATGTAGATTTAGCATTAAGCCCGTTCTTTGTGAGGTTAGAACGGGCTTTTTTGTGTTCATTTTGAAATGTTTTTTTTGGGATTTAAGTATGGGATGACCCGCCAAAAATTGATTTTATGTGAGGCCTTTGGGAATGGCCTCAATAAGGCTTTTGGTATACGGTGATTTTGGCATGGCGTAGATTTCATCGGCGTCTCCGATTTCAACTAGGCGTCCTTTTTGCATGACCAAAAGTTGGTCCGACATGTATTGTACAACGGAGAGATCATGTGAAATAAAGATATAAGTAAATCCAAAATTTTCTTTGAGCTCATTGAGTAGATTCAGGACCTGGGCCTGAACAGATATATCCAGAGCACTTACAGATTCATCGCAAACAATGATTTTTGGCTCAAGCGCAATGGCCCGAGCAATACCCACGCGCTGCCTTTGACCTCCTGAAAGCTGATGAGGATAACGAGAGGCGAAGGATTTACCAAGCCCTACTTGCTCCAGTAATTTATGGAGTTTTTGTTTTCTATTTTGACTAGATGCACCGATGCCATGAACTTCCATGGGTTCAAGAATGCAATCACCTATAGTCATTTTGGGATTTAAGGAGGAAAAAGGATCTTGAAAAATGATCTGGATGTCTTTGCGCAGATGGCGCCATTGGGCACTAGAGAGTTGACGGATGTCTTGTCCTTTATAGTAAACCGAACCACTACTTGCTTTTTCGAGCTGAAGAAGTGTTTTGACTAAAGTCGTTTTGCCACAGCCTGATTCACCTACAAGACCCACAGTTTCTCCTTCATAAACTGAAAAGGACACCTGATCAACGGCCTTAGTGATTTGTTTTTTACCAAAAAGAAAGGGCTTTTGGAAGAAGGCTTTACTGAGGTTGTGCACCTTTAGAAGCGGTTCTTTTAAATAGATCTGTTGATGTTTTGCTCCGCGCTGCTGAGCACTATATACCTCTGGGGTAAAACTCTTGTCCTTTATTGAGGCTACCGTGGCTAAAGATTTGAGACGAAGGTCTCCTTTAGGGCGTGCAGCGATTAGGGCTTTGGTGTACTGGTCTTTTGGATTTAGAAAAATTGCCTTGGGGTCGCCTTTTTCGACGATACCCCCTTGATACATGACTAGGATTTCATCAGCTATTTCCGAAACAAGCGCGAGGTCATGTGATATAAAAATCATGGACATCTTGGTTTTTGCTTGGATTTCTATAAGAAGCTCAATAATATCTTTTTGAACAGTAACATCCAGAGCCGTAGTGGGCTCGTCCGCGATGAGCAATTTTGGAGCGCAACTTATGGCCATGGCGATCATGACGCGTTGCATTTGGCCTCCACTGAGTTGATGAGGATAACGGCGGTAGATGGAATGCGGATCTGGGAGTTTAACTTGCTCGAATAGTTCTATGGTTTTTGCCTTGGCTTTTTCCTTACTCAGGCCCAATTGGAATACGAGCATTTCGTCTACTTGAGCGCCACATCGTTTGGCCGGATTTAATGCGGTCATTGGATCTTGAAAGATCATGGCAATATCGCTCCCTCGAAGTTTTCTTACCGCCTCGGGTTGATTGGGAAATATGGTTTGGCCCTCAAATGTAATTTGTCCTGAAACTTCAGTATTCGACGTGTCGAGCAATCCCATAATGCTCATTGCCGTGAGTGATTTACCGCTCCCTGATTCCCCGACGATGCCGATAATACTATTTTTTGGCACCGAAAATTCAATTTCTGACAATGCTAACTTCGGTGTTGGTCGAATAAAACTAACACTTAGTCTAAAAACTGATAATAAGGGTGTTAAATCAATGTTCAAAATAGAAAAAATTAAATCCCAGCCTGTTGGAGCATTTCATAAGCCTCTTCAATATATATCGGGATATCGTCGCCAAAATCGCGGTTTTGTTCTCTTTTGGAGTGCAAATGTCCTAAGCGAACAATGATTACATTATCAGTTGGGTTGACCATGACGTATTGCCCTAGATGGCCCTTCATCATAAAAAAATCATGGCCCATATGGCTGTGCATCCACCAGCCATAGCCGTATTGAGGTGAGTTCTCAAAACGCGGGGTGAGGCTCTTGGCCACATAAGCGCTGTCTAAAATTTGTGTGCCCATCCAGTTGCCTTTGTCCTTGTAAAGTTTACCAAAACGCGCAAAATCAAGGGCATTTGAGGCCAAACAGCAGTAGGCCTTTTCAATACCAGATTCCTCTGAGTCGAGCTGCCAATAGGAATCGTGTTCCGCTCCTAAAGGTTGCCAGAAATATTCAGTAAGCTGCTCACTTAGGGTTTTGCCATTGGCTTTTTCTATAACCATACCCAAAAGCTGTGTATCTCCACTGGCGTATTTAAACTTTTGCCCTGGAGTGTCTACTACTTTTAAATTTAAAATGACTTCGCGTAGATGGTCGTCAAAATAGGCACGCGTTGTGATAGACAAAGGCGAGTAGTAGGCCTCGTCCCAATTTGTCCCAGAAGACATCGACGCTAAATCCCCCACTGTGGTTTGCGCAGCGAGGCCCTCGCTAAATTCCGGGAAAAAATCGCCAACGGGTTGGTCCAAGCTTTTGATGGTGCCATTCATAATGGATTTTCCCAGTAGACCTGAGACCATACTTTTGACCATAGAAAAGGAATTAGTATTTGAGCTATCCGAATAACCCTGATAATATTGCTCATAAAAGACACTGTCATTTTTTATTACCACATAGGCAATGGTGCCCATTTCTTGATGCTTTTTTTCGAGTCGATCAGAAGCACTGGTTGTATTATAAAGTCCGTGTTCTGGCCAAGAATATTTTACGGGACCTGCGGCGATCGTTCTATTGTCAAATTCATGGTAATCGTCCAGGAATGCAGTAACATGACCTTTAAGGTAAATAGTGCGCACAGCTTTTAATAAGTAGTCCGTATTTGTGGCGTAGGCCAATAAGACAATAGAAATACCGCTGATTATCAGAAGGCTGATGATTTTTTTGAGACTTTTCATTGTGGTATAAATGGGTGTTAATTGTGTATTTTATCCTTTATTCCCGGAGATCGGTATGTTTTAATACGCCTACAGCAGCAGCGCTAACCGAAAGCGGCAAGACAATAATAACCCCTACAAAGGGGATAAGTGCTAATAAATTAAAAATAATCCCGTTGCCCACTGCGAGACCGCGGTATTGATTGAGAAAACTTTTGCTTTGGCGGTAGTTAAAAAAAGCTTCCAAACTATAGTCCATATTCCCCACCCCTACGAAATAGGCTTGAATCAAAAATAAAAGAGGTGTAGTGATTAGACCAAATGGAGGAACAAAGCTAAAAATCAAAAGCAATAGGGTTAGTCCAACCTCTCGAACTAAATTTCCTAAATTAAGTCTGAGTCCTCGCCAAAGCAGGGCCCAAAAATTATTACCACCTTTGGGTTGAAGTTCGGGCTTAAGGTACGTTCTGATTTTTTCTGCTACGGGACTCATAAAAGGGGCGCTCAATGCCAAAACCAAATATTTAGTCATGATAAAACCCAAGAGCATGACGCCAACAGAACCCAAAACACCCCCAAGGTCTGCCATAAAATCCGCGCCAAAAGTCCACGGCCAGAATCCTTTGAAGTAAGTACTGACCATCGATCGGGTTTGCCAGGCCATCGTACTTATCCCAAATGTGACCAATAAACTAATCCCAAAAGGGATGGCCATAAAGGTCCAAAGGCGAAGCGTCCGAATCAGCTTGAATGCCTCTGCGTATGCCGTTAATCCTAAACTAATATTTTTAAAAAGCTTCATATAAAATCTTCAGAAGTCCTCTGACCAGGGTTACCGAACCCTTTGCAATCCTTTTTGATCAAGACGATCTTTTTCTATTTTCTCATTGATGTGCAAAATGAACTCATCAATACTCTGGTGTAGTTCGAGCAATCGTTTTTCAATGACTGTCGAATCTGGAGTCGATTTTTTGGCTTCTTGATTGAGTAGACTTATTCGGGTTGTGACCACAAGGAGTCTGGCGTTAATTATTGGCGATTGGAGTGTTTCAGGAACAGTCACAGACAAGGAGTCTGTTTGCAAGTGTAAATTATTACTGCGGAACTTCAAGTCTTCTAATGGGATATTGACCAGGTTTTGTGAAATTCTACGAAAGTCCTTAAATACCGGCCAGTCTGTGATAATTTCTTGGGCCTCGGGAGTTAATGGCGGAAATTTAAAGGGTGTTTGACAATAAAATTGAACGATCTCAACAAGTTTTATAGAGTCAGATTCCTTGTTTTGTTCTTTGCAAGCATTAAACGTTTGCAAAGTTAGCAAGCCTATGAGAAAAACGAAGATAACGCTGCCTTTCATGAGGTAAAGATAAGACTTTGCACGGCTGTTGAGTAAAAAAATCCATAGATGCCTAACGAAATATGTATCTTTGATCAAACTAACCACCATGTCCACAACACGTATTTTAATTGTTGGCGCTTTAGGCCAAATCGGGACAGAACTCACCCAATATTTGCGCAATATTTACGGTAGGGATAATGTAATCGCAAGTGATCTCAAATCCCCAACCGAAAAAATTTCTCAATACGGCCCTTATGAGCAGCTCGATGCACTGGACGCGGAAGGGCTACGTGGGTTACTGAAAAAACACGAGATCAACCAAGTTTATTTAATGGCCGCCATGCTCTCGGCAACTGCTGAAAAAGCACCGATGACGGCGTGGGATTTAAACATGAATAGTTTATTTCACGTCTTAGAAGCGGCCAAAGATGGACTCATTGAGCGTGTGTTTTGGCCCTCGAGTATTGCGATTTTTGGACCGACTACGCCCGCAGACAATACTCCTCAAAAGACGGTGATGGAGCCAACCACGGTTTATGGAATAAGTAAACAAACAGGAGAGCGTTGGTGTGCGTATTATCACAAAAATTATGGAGTTGATGTCCGAAGCTTGCGTTATCCGGGGCTAATCAGTTATACAGCACCTCCAGGTGGCGGAACAACCGATTATGCCATTGATATTTTTCACAAAGCATTAAAGGACAAACACTACAGTTGCTTTTTAAGCGCCCATACCGAGCTTCCCATGATGTACATGGAAGATGCGATACGTGCGACCCATCAGCTCATGGCCGCTGATTCCGAAAAAATAAAAGAACGCGGGGCCTATAATTTAGCGGGGATGAGCTTTGATCCTAAGACTTTGGCTGGCGAAATCTTAAAACACATAACGGATTTTACTATAGACTATACCCCGGACTTTCGGCAGGCCATTGCAGATTCTTGGCCAAACAGCATCGATGATAGTGCCGCGCGAATGGATTGGGGCTGGGCTCACAAGTATGATCTGTCTGCGATGGTTATGGCTATGCTCGTTGGCTTAAAAGAAGCTTAGCCTCGCCCAATTTATTAGCGCACCATAAACGGTTTGCGCAAATCTTCGAGACGCTGATTCCAATTCAGACGACCAATGATTTCGTAAGAGATGCCAAAGCTATGATTTCCATAAGAATACCGTGAGAGCGGTCCAGTCCCTACATCATAAGCATAAGTAAGGCTCATACCACCAAACGCGAATGTGCCCTCGCGAGCACCCCCCTAAAAAATCAAAGACCGCGATACCAAAACTTCAAGTTCTGGCATGGACGGTCTTCGAACATCAATTAATTATCGTAATTCGAACCTGAATTATCTCAAATCAAAGCGGTCAAGGTTCATCACCTTATCCCACGCTTTGACAAAATCACTCACAAATTTATCTTGAGCATCTCCCGCGGCATAAACCTCGGCAATCGCGCGTAATTGAGAATTTGATCCGAATACCAAATCCGCACGAGTTCCTGTGCGTTTCACTTCTCCTGTAGCGCGGTCCTTTGCGATATAGGTGTTTTTATCTTGCTTTGATGGTTCCCAGGCTACGCTCATGTCCATAATAGTAGTCATGAAGTCATTGGTTAGTACCCCTGGACGATCCGTCCAAACACCGTGCTTACTCCCGTCTGCGTTGGTGTCCAGTACGCGCATTCCAGCTACGAGCACAGTCATTTCAGGAGCTGTTAAGGTTAAGAGCTGAGTGCGGTCTAACAATAACTCTTCAGCCAAACGATCATGCATTCCAGAAACAAAGTTTCTAAAGCCATCAGCTTTCGGCTCAAGGAAGTTCACAGAGGCGACATCAGTTTGATCTTGAGACGCATCGGTACGTCCAGGACTGAATGGAACAGCGATCAAATGCCCAGCATCAGCGGCCGCTTTTTCGATCGCAGCACATCCACCAAGCACGATAAGATCCGCCATAGAGACTTTTTTACCATCAGTTTGTACCTCGTTAAAAGCTTTTTGAACGCCTTCAATTTTAGCCAAGACCCCAGGCAAGTGGTCAGGACGGTTTACCGCCCAACTGATTTGTGGCTCTAGTCGTAGACGACCACCATTGGCTCCACCACGCTTGTCACTTCCGCGATAAGTCGCTGCAGCAGCCCAAGCCGTAGAAACGAGTTCAGAAACGCTCAAGCCACAATTTAAAAGAGCAACTTTTAATTCTGAGACATCATTTTGATCGATACTCTTGTAATCTGCGGTAGGCACGGGGTCTTGCCAGATTAATTCTTCTTTTGGCACTTCAGGACCTAAGTATCGAGATACGGGTCCCATGTCGCGATGCGTTAACTTGAACCAAGCACGAGCAAAAGCATCAGCAAATTCATCAGGATTTTCGTGGAATCTTTTTGAAATCTCCAAATATGCTGGATCGTGAATTAAGGCCAAATCGGTTGTCGCCATCATTGGTGCATGACGTTTGTTTGGATCATGAGCATCAGGTACAGCATCGGCTGCAGCTCCGTTTTTCGGTTGCCATTGTTGTGCTCCAGCAGGACTTTTGGTGAGCTCCCACTCATAGCCAAACAAGGTGTCAAAATAGCTATTATCCCAAGTAATCGGGGTTGGGGTCCATGCACCTTCCAAACCGCTCGTAATGGTGTCGCCACCTTTACCGCTGTTGTAAGTGCTGATCCATCCCAAACCTTGGTGTTCGATTGCAGCTCCTTCAGGTTCTGCCCCCACGTGTTTTACATCTCCTGCGCCGTGTGTTTTTCCAAAGGTGTGTCCTCCTGCGATAAGAGCCACGGTTTCTTCATCATTCATGGCCATACGCGCAAAAGTCTCGCGAATATCACGCGCTGAGGCTACAGGATCTGGTTTGCCATTTGGTCCTTCTGGATTCACGTAGATGAGTCCCATTTGTACCGCACCAAGAGGGTTTGCTAGATCACGATCCCCAGTGTAGCGCTCGTCACCGAGCCACTCGGTCTCTGGTCCCCAATAAATATCACCTTCTGGTTCCCATACATCTTCACGTCCACCGGCAAATCCAAAAGTTTTAAATCCCATAGATTCTAAAGCGCAGTTTCCAGTCAGGACCATAAGGTCTGCCCAAGAAATACTGTTGCCGTATTTTTGTTTGATGGGCCAAAGCAATCTGCGGGCTTTGTCTAGGTTTCCGTTATCTGGCCAGCTATTTAGCGGCGCAAAACGCAAAGTTCCCGCTGAGGCGCCTCCTCGACCATCACCAACACGGTAAGTCCCTGCGCTGTGCCATGCCATACGGATAAAGAATGGTCCGTAATGTGCATAATCTGCAGGCCACCATTCTTGTGAATCGGTCATTAGGTCAAATAAATCTGTTTTCACGGCCTCTAAGTCAAGATTACTAAAGGCTTCTTTATAATTAAATGAGTCATCCATCGGACTGGTTTGTGGTCCGTTTTGATGCAATATTTTTAGATTGAGTTGATTGGGCCACCAATCTGAATTAGACAGGGCGCCGGCCGCCGTGTGGCGGTGGGATGGATTCGTAAACGGACATTTTCCGCCGCTCGATCCATTAGAATGATGTGATTCCATAATAATTAGTTTTGTGCTAAGTTAGTAAGAGAATCCCTGGTAATTTATAACAGGAGATACTAATACTCAATAATTAGATAAATTCTCCTTATTGGGTTAAAGATCACCAGGACTCATCTTTTTTCTGTATATTTAAGTTCCGCAATTTTATCTTATGAATACGACCCAATCGCTGCAGGTTTTTGATACTGCATTAGAAGCATCGCGCCAAATAGCAAAAGAAATTGCCAAAAATATTACGGAGAAAAATGACCAAGGAAAGCATTGTGTTCTTGGTCTTGCTACGGGTTCAACTCCAAAAAGTGTTTATCAAGAATTAGTCCGGATACATCGGGAGGAAGGTTTAAGCTTTAAGAAAGTAATCACCTTTAATTTAGATGAATACTATCCTATGGATCCAAGCGCAATTCAGAGCTATCACCGGTTCATGAAAGAGCATTTATTTGATCATATTGACATTCCCGAGGATCAAATTAATGTGCCTGATGGTCAGCTTAATGAACATGAAATTTTAGAATATTGTGCTCAATATGAACAAAAAATCCAGTCGCTCGGCGGTTTAGATATTCAAATACTCGGTATTGGTCGCACGGGCCATATTGGCTTCAATGAACCAGGATCAGGAAAAAAATCCAAGACAAGACTTATTAGCCTAGATCGAATAACCAAGCTCGATGCTGCAAGTGATTTTAACGGGGCAGAATACGTGCCGAATCGCGCTATTACTATGGGGGTTGGCACTATTTTAAAGGCGCGAAAAATAATTTTAATGGCTTGGGGCGAGGGTAAAGCGGAGATTATAAAAAAGGCTCTAGAAGGCCCCGTGACCGATCAAATTCCAGCTACGTTCTTGCAAAATCATAGCAATACAGGGATTTATTTGGACAAGGCTGCAGCGTCTGATCTAAATGCCTTTGCGACGCCATGGCTATTTGGGCCGATTGAATGGACAACAGACATGGTTAAAAAGGCGGTCATTTGGCTTTGTTTTAAAACACAAAAACCCATTCTCAAACTTACAGAAAATGACTATGCCGAGAATGGACTTGAAACGTTGCTTACCGCTCACAATGGAGCTTATGCAATTAATTTGGACGTCTTCAATAAAATTCAAAGAACAATAACTGGTTGGCCTGGAGGGAAGCCTGGAGTAGACGATCACTATCGCCCTGAACGATCTAAACCTATGCCAAAACGAACAGTTATTTTTAGTCCCCATCCTGATGATGATGTTATTTCAATGGGAGGCACTTTTAAACGACTTGTTGACCAAGGACACCAAGTTCATGTGGCGTATCAGACTTCGGGAAATATCGCTGTATTTGATGATTATGTTGTTCAGCTCATCGATTTATTCGACGAGATAAATCACTCAGAAGGAATTTTGGATCACGATCTCTCAGCTTTGGTTAATCTAGCTTTGAATAAAAGAGATTTATATCAAATGGATGGGGAATTCTTGCGCAACCTTAAAGGACTTATTCGCAAGGTTGAAGCCAAGGCAGCCTGTCGATTTGTTGGTGTTCCTGTAGATCGAATACATTTTATGAACCTTCCGTTTTACGAGACAGGAACAATCAAAAAAAATCCATTAGGCCCAGATGATGTGGCTATGACTGTGTCTTTACTAAATGAAATAAAGCCTCATCAAATTTTTGCGGCGGGGGACTTATCTGATCCCCATGGTACGCATAGAGTTTGTCTTGATGCGATTAATCAAGCGGTGGTTCAATGCAGTAAAGAGTCATGGTTTAAATCTTGTTATGTCTGGCTCTATCGTGGTGCTTGGCAAGAGTGGCCAATTGAAGCGATTGATATGGCCGTACCCTTAAGTCCAGAAGAGGTGTTTAGTAAACGTAAAGCGATTTTTAAACATCAGTCACAAAAAGATGCTCCAGTATTTCCGGGGCCTGATAATCGCGAATTTTGGCAAAGAGCCGAAGAGCGAAATGCACATACTGCTGAACTCTACAACCGGCTTGGATTGCCAGAATATCAAGCTATTGAGGCCTTTCAGCGCCTAAGAATTGAGAATCAATAGGCTAAATATTAAACCAGTAGTTCAGCTTAAGGTTGATCGAACGATAGCGTTTGTAAAAATTCACCGAGTCATAACTGTCATTGTAAACCAAAAACAAATCGGACATAGGAGCAAATCGCCATTGTAGGCGTGAGTTAATTCCAAAATTATCGCTGAAATTGCTGTATTGAATAAAGTTTGACCAGAACAGATTTTTGGTAAAGGTCCATTCTAATTTTGGAGCGACTAAAAACAATTTGGCCGAAGGATATGGATTAGCTAATCGAATATCGTTGTAGTCAAAATCGATACTCATGTTAAAGGTTGGCTGGGTTCGATAATTAATTCTTCCTCTCAAACCAAATCGCTTGCCGTTAAAAAATTCTCCTGCAGTAGCGGTAGCCCCCCAAGTAAAAATTCCAGCGGGTTGCGAATTGTATTCTAAGCCCCATGAATTATAATTGTATTCACTGCCCATGGGTAGCGCAAGGGCATCATCGTTACGCGTCGGATCAAAATCGTCAAACAAATGAACGTAACGCATAAAATAGTTGAGTTCCAGTCGCGATTGATTTTTATAATTTACGATATATTCAAATTTCAGGGTCTGATCAGTCTGCTTGTAGTCCAGGTCTTGCGCAAAATAGAATTCGTTGTAACAACCGAGCTGGTAGGTATTGACAGGGCCGCTTTTAGGATAAAAACTGCGGGTGACTTTATCGGCTTTTTTGATGAATCCAGTACGGGGAATAAAGCCTAAATCGGATTCAAATTCTTCATCGACAAAAAGAGCCAAAGTAAAGATGTTCCAGAATCTGTTGTTAAAGCGCAACTGAGCTTGCCCGGATAAATTGCCTGCTGTGTCATTTTCGCTCAGCGATTTGTGGGCAAAAAATTTGCCCGTCCAATTGTTATTTGATGAGGCCAGACTATAATCCACACCCAAAACGCGATTAAAAGTCTTGTAATCTTCTGGCAATACTTGATCCCCTGTAGCTTCTCGGTTAATGACAAAAAGCCCAACTTGAGAACGACCAAAGACTCTTTGCTGTAGGGCGAGCATGCTGTTGTTGTTGCTGGGAATTCCGTTAGCCTGATCTGCTCTTGTTTGCAGAGACAAAAGCCCAAGACGTAAATTGCTGTTTAACTTGCCGCTCAATCTTAAACCACCGATAATGTCATTTTGAATGGTGTTGCCTTCTAAATCGGTCGCAATGCCGATGCGTCTTGAGAAAAATGGGGAGGCGTCGCGGGTATTTCCGAAGCTTGAAAAAAGGTCGCTGTTGTCCAAAAAGAATTGGCGTTTTTCGGGCAAGGAAACTTCAAATCTTGAAATATTGTTAATCAAATCATCCACTTCAACATTGGAGAAATCTGGATTAAGAGTTAAGTCCAAATTCATTTGGCTCCCAATAGGAATTTTCACATCAAAGCCAACTTTAGTGTCATCAGTTCTTGGTGTATCTAACTCAAAATCTTTACTGCGTGCGAAATTCACATAAGGAATAAAGTACGAAGTATTGTTGTTTTTAGGTAAAGGGCGGTCAAAATTAAGGACCCCTAAATAGCCCAGATTGGAAAGGAGTTGATTTTGATCAATCCGACACCAGGTGCTCCGTTCATTCGTTTGCAAATCGAATCGATAGGCTTGCATCTTCCAATCAGTGCAACCTTCCGGGTATTTTAATGAGTAAAACGGAATGGCCAGCTCGGCAACATAAGAATCGCCGTCTATATGTCCTTCAGAAAACCATTTTACATCCCAGTCTGGATTAAAAGAATTTCGATCAATTCCCCCATCTGAAACAAGAGATTCTCTCTGTGCTCCATATGGATTGACTCCAAATTGGTAGGCATTGACCCCGTCCATAAACGTGTCAAAAAAGAAGGACACATTATCCGTGGTAGATCCCCTGAAGTCCCGTTTGAGTGAGGTGGCGACAAAATCTGTTCCGCTACTTTTTGCTTGGATCGCGATATAGAGATAGGTGTCATCAAACAAAAACTTAATGTAGGTGGGATATTGAGCGGGTAAGGTATCTGTTGGAAAGTTTTGACGAAAATGCGATAAAACCTCTGCTTTTTGCCAGACGGCATCGGTGATATTGCCGTCTATTATTGGCGGCACCTCTGTGTAATGTGCAGTGGTAATTGGCTTATCCTGAGCCCAAAAATATTCCGGGAAACCCACCAGGATTAACACATAAAAGACAAAACAAAATCGCTTGTTTAAGCCCCGATTGTTCATGTTTATTGAACTCAAGTTATTGAGCCCATGAAAGTACATTTCTTTTTTTAGTGATGCGCTTAATTTTTGTTAAAATCAAAGTAGCGGAAGAGTCAAATTGATTTTTCAAGTTTATAATTAACAATGAAAACTATAGAGAAATTCGTAATTTAACAGAGAATTCTATATTTATGAAGCGACGAAATTTTATCGAGAAAGCCACTTTGTCCACACTTGCTCTGGGTCAAATCACTCGGCTAAATAGTGCCATTAAAGACCAGCTGGATGATGATACGGTCCCAGTAGAAATGAAGGCCAGGATTAATCACAGTGTTTGTCATTGGTGCTTTGAACAGATTCCTTTAGAAGATTTTTTGATCACGCTACGGCGATTGGGTATCGGGGCCATTGATCTTGTAGGGCCAAAGGATTGGCCGCTTCTTAAAAAGCATAATATTCATTGCTCCATGTGTAATGGGGCAGAATTAGGCTTGACAAAGGGGTTTAATAATCCTAAATATCATACACAGCTCATTGAAAATTATTCTCGACTCATTCCAATGGTTGCCCAAGCAGGTTATACCAATCTGATTTGCTTTAGTGGCAATCGCGAAGGGATGAGCGATGAAGAAGGTCTAGCCAATTGTGTCGCCGGCTTGAGTAAGATTTTGCCCATTGCAGAGGCCCATGGCGTTGTTTTGCAAATGGAATTGTTTAATCAAATAGACCACCCAGATTATATGTGTGATCACTCCGATTGGGGCATTGAATTATGTAAAGCCCTTGGCAGTGATTCTTTTAAATTGCTTTATGACATCTACCATATGCAGATTCAAGAGGGAGATATTATAAGAACAATTCAAAATAATCACCAATACTTTGGTCATTACCACACGGCAGGGGTTCCCGGACGCCATGAGATCGACGATTCACAAGAATTGTATTATCCTGCGATAATGAGAGCGATTGCCGCAACCGGCTTTGAAGGTTATGTCGCTCAGGAATTTATCCCCACCTCGGATGATCCAATAGCCTCTTTAGTGAAGGCTGTTGAGATTTGTGATGTCTAAAAATAAACTGCTTTTCTGGGATTAATCGAAATTGCTCCGGATATAATCCTTAAACTCTTGCCAGTTTTCTTTGTTTAGTTGAGAGCGCATGCGGTCTTCAGAAATACTGCCTACGATAAGTCCCAAAGCACGTAACTCTTGAATACCTTTTTGAACCGCTTCTCTAGGAAGTTTGATGTGGTCTGCCAGACAGCTTTCCTGCCAATCATCACTCGCCGTCAGACATTCTAGTATGGCTACTTTGATAGGATGCGCCATAGCAGAAGCGGCTGCAGCCAATTTAATATGATTTTCAATAAACATTCGGCAGGCTAGGGCATTTAATTATTCGAATGAACAAAATAAGTAAAAAAATATTGTTTTTCAATGATTTTTGGCTTTCGAATAACTGTTAAAACTCTATACTTTATTTAATTAGCTTGGATTCTGATTAACTTATGATTTAATGGTATCCAAATAAAGCATCCAATTTAAGAGTCCGTTGTGGCGGAGTATAAGTCAAAGTAAAATAAGACTTCCATAGGCACCTCAAGAGCCATGGACAATCTCATGCCGAGTTCCAAGCTGGGATTATAACGATAGCTTTCTATTGATATTATTGTTTGTCGACTTACCTTGAGATAATCCGCAAGTTTTTGTTGTGACCAATCCTTTTGTAATCGGTATTCTTTGACGCGATGGCGAAAGATCATAAAGAATTCACTTTAAATATTGTACTTTTAAATGAAGTTATGCTGCTCAAGTATTGAAATTGCTTTGTAAATATAGTGATTTTGGTGTAAAGCATTGTTTACACCTTCAGAGTTAAGCTTGCTTTACACTGAATATGTAAAGTAAGCTTAACTAATTAAAGGGGTGTTTAAACAATAAAAACTCAAATTCCAGCCCGATGAAAAGAAGAACATTTGTAAAGCTTGGAAGTGCCGCTTACGCAGCGAGTCTCTTGCCGTTTTCATGTATGAGTCAGAATGAATCAATGGCCAAAATGGGGTTACAATTATATACGGTCCGTGATGCGATGGAGCGTGATGTATTGGGTACATTGAAAGTCCTCAAAGTTATGGGCTACACTAATTTTGAATCATATGGGTATGACGCATTGAATAAAACCTATTATGGGATGAGTCCAGAACAACTCAAGAATATGCTCGGTGATCTCGAACTGTCCACTGATAGCGGCCACTATGGTTTTGCTGATTATTTATGGTCTTCGAAGGAAGAATTGCTTGCCTATACAGATGCTTGCATTGAAGGGGCTTCGCGACTTGGAGATAAATTTATTGTATGGCCTATTGTCCGCGAGGCCGATCGGAATTCTGAGGGGTTTAAAAAGTTGGCAGAACAATTGAGTATTATTGGAGAGCGGGCTTCAGCGGCGGGTATGGGCTTTGCTTATCATAATTTTGGTTATGAGTTTGTGCAATACGATGAATTTATGCCCTATCAATACATTATCCAACAAACGGATCCCGCTAAGGTCAAACTTGAAGTTGATTTTTATTGGGTAGCCCGTGCAGGGATGTATACCCCCAAGGAAATAATAGAACTTGCCCCTGGACGCTTTCCACTTTGGCATATTAAAGATATGGATAAGGTAACTCAAGATTATACGGAGCTAGGAAATGGGTCAATCGATTATAAACGTTTGATGCCGGACCCCGATCGAGCGGGTCTTAAGCACCACTATATTGAACAGGGGGGTAATTTTGCTCAAGATTCGATGAGTAGTGTGGCGCAAAGCGCGCAGTATTTTAAAAAGGAATTGACGCATCTACTTTAAAAACTACTGATGAAAAAAATAGGACTTTGGTCGAGTACTGCTTTGGTGACTGGAAACATGATCGGTTCGGGTATTTTTTTATTGCCCGCCACGCTGGCCGCTTTTGGGGGAATTGGACTCATGGGTTGGCTGTATTCGGCTATTGGCGCCTTGTTTTTTACCTTGGTTTTTCGACAACTGAGTCAACGCCTGCCTGAAACCATCGGCGGGCCTTATGCTTATGTAAAATTGATGCTCGGTGATTTTTGGGGCTTTTTGGTAGGTTGGGGCTATTGGGTTTCGATTTGGTGCACGAATGCAGCAATTGCGGTAGCCTTTGTAGGTTATTTATCGGTTTTTATTCCCGAAATCAACCACAACACCCCGCTGGCGATCAGTTGCGGTCTCGGCGCGATTTGGGGGCTTAGTGCCGTGAATAGTTTTTCGATTCGCACGGTGGCCTGGGTGCAAAAAATAACTACAGTTCTAAAACTCTTACCTATTTTGGCCATCGGGTTTATCGGAGTCTTTTATATTGATTGGTCTTTGATCAATTTTGATAATTTATCGGGCCAAAGTGATTTTCAGGCCATTTCGGCGGTAACCACGCTGACTCTTTTTGCTTTTTTGGGACTAGAATCGGCCACAGTCGCCAGTGGCCGAACTAAAAACGCCGCAAAAACAGTAGGTCAAGCGGGAATGATTGCTCTTGGGATTACCGGAGTCACTTATATTTTATCCTCTGTTGCGATTTTTGGGATTCTTCCTCCAGAGGTCTTACAAGATTCATCGGCCCCTTTTGCCGATGCTGCTTCAGTATTTTGGGGCGAAAAAGCTAAATATATCGTAGCGGCCGGGGCTATTGCCGCGACCCTCGGGGCCTTGAACGGCTGGTTGCTCATACAAGGTCAAATTCCTATGGCCTCTGCCCAAGACGGACTATTTCCTAAAATTTTTGCTCGGGTTAATCGGCATGGGGCGCCAATTATCGGAATCGCTATATCAAGTGTATTGGCCTCTACCGTTTTAACCTTTAGGTTTTCCGAACAGCTGGCGCAAGTCTTTGGATTTATGATGAATTTATCGACGCTTTCAGTGCTGACGCCTTATTTGATGACCATAATCAGTCTGCTGTTGCTGCTCAAAAAAGACGCTATCCCGAATCGAATGATGCAAGCGGTTTCTTATTTATCGATCGCCTTTTGTCTTTGGATCATTTACGGCTGTGGCCTTGAGGTAGTCGCCTATGGAAGCCTGTTGGTGTTGGCGGGAATTTTCATTTACTTTACGGTAATCAAGTCTAAAAAATGAGTTCATTTTTTGTCCATCCAGATATAAAAAAAGCCGAAACCCTGCCGGCTCAATTTTATCGTGATCCCGAGGTATTCCAAAGGCTCGCCGATGAGGTGTTCTGCAAAACATGGCAATTTGTTGGGGATCAAGAAACCCTATTGCCGCTGAGTGAATCGCACGCCCCATTGAATTTTTTGTCGCCGCTCATTGAGGAGCCCTTGCTCTTGGTGCGCGATCAATCAGAGCAAATACGTTGCATGTCTAACGTCTGTACCCATCGCGGGAATCTTTTGGCCCATCACCCAGGCCGAGGCAAACAACTCATTTGTCATTATCACGGACGACGCTTTGGCTTAGATGGACAATTCAAAAGCATGCCCGAATTTGAACAGGCAGAAGACTTTCCACGTCCCTGCGATCATTTACATCAGTATCCTTTGCGCAATTGGCATGGCTTACTTTTTACCAGCATCGAGCCTGCTTTTGATCTTGATGAGGTTTTAGGTCAAATGCAAGAGCGGGTTGGATTTATGTCACTTGATCAGCTCAAATTTGACCCTGTGCGCAGCCGTGACTATCTCGTCAACGGTCATTGGGCGCTGTATTGTGACAATTATTTGGAGGGATTTCATATTCCGTTTGTCCACCAGGGCCTCAATGCAGCCATTGATTACGAGACCTACGAAACGCATTTGTACCCGCACATGAACCTTCAAATCGGACTCAGTAAGGGGGATTCGCTTAGTTTTACACTACCAAAGGGACATCCGGATTATGGTAAGGCGGTCTCGGCCTATTACTATTGGGTTTTCCCCAATATGATGTTTAACTTTTATCCTTGGGGACTCTCGATTAATGTGGTGCGGCCCATCTCAAAAAAGCAGTCCAAAGTCTCTTTTATAACCTATGTTTTGGATGCCTCAAAACTTGATCAAGGTGCGGGTACTGATTTGGATAAGGTCGAGCGCGAAGACGAATTTGTAGTCGAGGCGGTCCAAAAAGGCATTGAATCTCGTCATTATTCCACAGGGCGTTTTAGTCCCGCCCGAGAGCAGGGGGTCCACCATTTTCACCGCTTGCTCGCGGAGTTTTTAGACAAGCCGAAGCCTTAAATATTAAATGAATGCTTCGTACGCGTACATTCTCAAGTAATTATTTCAACTGGATTCTGGGCCTTTTGCTCATGGGTCTTGTGCTTCAAAGTCATAAACTACTCAATGCAAACTATCTATATTTTGATGATTATACTGTCGCACCGGCTTAACTGAACTTAAAATTCTAAGGGAGTAGTTAGGTTTAAAATATGAATTGATCTTTCATTAAACCGTTACAATCAACTTATAACGCAGTTTATTTTTTCGTACGAGGCGTAATGATTAAAATAAGTTTACTTGTAATTAACAATATTAATATTAAATTTGAGCAAGCAACAATTATTGTAATCTTTAAACAACTAACCATGAAAAAATTAATTTTAAGCTTAATGCTTGTGGTCTTTGCATTGCCCATGAGCGCACAATCCGATTTTTACGTAACTCTTTGGTACGGACAGGTCAAAAATTCTGATGCCCAAAGCCACATTGAAATCGAGCGTGAGTACTATTCTAAAATGTGGAAAGAACAAATTACCCAAGGCAATATTTTGGGATGGGACATGTGGCAAATCATGAATCCTGACGTCAATGAAATGACCACGACTTTTGTTTATGTGACTTTACACACGAGCCCGACATTTTCAATGAGTCCAGTGAATTCCATTCCAGGGAAATCCGATGAGGATTGGCAAGCGGCTCAAAAAGAGGCTATGAATCATTATGTTAAGAATTACTCTGTGATAATGTCGGTAAAAGGCGGTTACGGGCCTCAAATGGGCGGAACTCCACCCGAATATGGAGTATTGAACTACATGCAAGTAGATCCTTATCGCGCTGCAGAGTACGAGCGTGCTGAGTTGGAAGATTTTATGCCTTCATTCAAAGAAAACGACAAAGTTCGTAAAGGATGGGGTCTACATAAAGTATTGAATCACTACGGCACAGAAAATCCCATCAACTACGTGACGGCAGACTTTTATGACAGTTACGATGCAATTTTGACTGCTCGTAACAATACAGGAGAAATGTCAGAAGAAGATATGGCTTTTTGGAAAAAATTTGATGAAGTCAGAACCCTTGCAGATTCACATATTGTTCGATTAGTTCAGGCTGTTCGGTAATTACTTTAAATTGGAATACAAAAAAAGGCCGCGATAATCGCGGCCTTTTTTATTTGATCCTTTGGCTTGATAACATAGCACTTATTCTTGCATTAACGCGGCGTTGTAATACGCATCTTCGCGCCAAATCACTCCTTCGTCGTCTAGCCAATGCTGATTGTGTGATTTGAATTTAACTTCTTTCCCGGTTTTCTTGTGACGCAGCATAAAATCCCACCAAGAGATAATCACTTTGCCATCACCTTCATAATCAAGAACATCAGGATAACCACTTTCTTGGATATAAACGATGTCATACATTTCCATGAATGCCGCAAGTTTTTCTTTGTGTGCCGCTAGACCTATGAAACTCTGATTAGGGTCATTGATGTCGTAAATGCGAGCCCCTTCATTGTAGCCTTCAAAAGCCTTGTCCAAATCTCCGGTTTCAAGATAAGCGAACGCCAACCGAACTTTGGCAATTACAGGGTGATCTTTGTAGATTGTCCCGTTAGTTTTTGTTTCTCTTGAGTCCGAATATTTCTGAAAGTGCGCAGTATTATCTGAAAAAAGTAAGCGATTAATTTTCTTTCCTGAATCATCAAAAATAAAGGTACTGTTACGTGGTGTATTGATTTTGAAGCCATTGTTTTTATCAAATCCGGTCATCATTTCATAGGTGTAAACGTAAACAGGTCCGTCTTTGAATTCCATGGCATCAGGGTAAGCAGGAGGTCTATTGTCAATTTTTAAATTGACCATATTATTGCTCAGCCATATTGCTTGGCCCATGAGATTGCGTCTTGTCCCGCCCGTATAATCAGGGTCATTATTCATCATGTTGTACATTTTGAATCCCTCTGTAGTTAGGGCTTTCAGGGTCGTAGTGTCTCCAGAGGTATAGGCTTTTGTGAATTCGGCTACAATATCCAAGGCTGGATGTTTGTCAAAAATTTTACCGTTGGCATGTTTTTGCGCACTAGCTACACCAAAAGATAATAGAACTGTAAATAAGAATAGTTTTTTCATGATTTAAATTTTATTGGTTTGATGCTCAAATATAATACATTATTGCAATAAACAACAAAAGGCACTTATGAATTGTCCAATAAGGAATTAGGTTAATTCCCGAACTTATTGTTCTAAGAACAACACCTTATAAAGTACCTCGTTTTTGCGGTTGAATACTTGGTACGGGCTATTATAGACCATTATAATAGGTTCGCCAGTCAATTTTAGGTTATATTTCTGAGCAATACCTCGAAGTTTTTGGGCTGCTTTTTTCTCACGCCAGTCCATGGTATAGCCTCCATATTGAATGGCAATATAATGCCCTGATTCCGACTCTAGGACCTGGACATTCTTATCGTTTGCCGAGGGTGTATTTTCTGAAGTATACTTAGAGGGCAAGACAAATTGCATCACCGGCTCCCCGGTAGTATTGCCCATTTGTACTGGAGTAGTCATGGCAATTTTCGCCCCGGTCTCATTCCCCCCGGATATATATCGGAACAGGGATCCAAAATCGCCGTTGCTTTGAATTTTCATCACAGGAGGGTAATAGCGCAACTCGGCTTCTTCGAAGTTCTCAATCAATTCATACGGTTGAGTTTCATATTTCTGAGCCATGGTATTGCTGAAATAAAATAAGGAGAGTAGCACTAATAGTGCGATTCTTGAGTTCATAATTTTTTCTTTTTCACCTCAAAGATAATTTAAAGTCCGTGGTCAAACCACATTTAATCAAAATATTTCACGTACCTTGTAGGTATAATTATCTAAAAATGAGTAAATTATATTCTTTTCTGTTTTCGACAGAAAATCGCGCAAAACTCGAAAGACTCACGGTGATTTTGGCCATTGCCGGCTTTTTCACTCATTTGGCATTAATCGGGGTGGCTCAGATCTGGCCTATCGAATTATTTGGCGGACAATTATTGCAAAACCCCATCAATGCAATATACACGCCGTTTTCTTTTATTCTTATTTTCGAGATTTACTTATTGATTTTCTATTTGCCGCGCTCTTTTAGCACCTCCCTTTTGAAACAATTTGAGGTGATTTCACTAATCATGGTGCGCAGAGTTTTTGGGGATATTACCAAAATTAATTTTGCTGAGATAGAAATAAGTGACCCGGGGTTTATAAAGCTCGTTATTGATTTGGGCGCCGTATTGATTATGGCCTTAGCGATTCTGCTGTTCATTAAGGCCAAAAATAAACTCAAGGCTTACGGACAACCAGATATGGATGCAGGAGAGCAAAAGTTCAATAATTTAAAACGTCAGGTTTCGGCAATATTGCTGATTATTTTGGGAGGAATTTCATTGCTTCATTTAATGGATTTCGCTGTTGTACAATCCACAGGCGAACATCTGGTGACCTCCTTTAGCAACGATTTAGACTCGATTTTTTATAAAGATTTCTTTACGACATTAATTCTAGCCGATGTCTTGATTTTGCTGCTGTCTTATGCGCTTTCTCAAGATTATTTTAAACTGATTCGCAATACAGGATTCGTCATTACAACTGTTTTATTGCGCCTTTCTTTTGGTGCGTCCCAACCATTTGACGTGTTGTTGATCATCACCGGTGCCTTATTTGGGTATTTAATGTTGATCATGTACATCGGATACAGTCGAGAAGTTCATGAGAGGTAGGACTGAAAATCAAGCGCTTTCTTCCTAGGAAAGGACTATGCTAAGATGATTTTAATTGCGTATTGCAATGTTACTAAAACATTATTTTTTAATTTTGTTCCCTCAAATTACCGTGAAAAAAATATGCTTTCAGAAAAAATTTCTTACCCTAAAACGGCTTGTGCCTGCGCCGTTTCCCTTGATTTATTAGGCGATAAATGGTCTTTATTGATCATTAGAGATTTGTTTCGGGGAAAAAGTAATTACTCAGAATTTTTAAAGCAATCTCATGAGGGTATTGCGACAAACATTTTGGTGGACCGCCTCAAAAAGCTCTTAGCTATGGAGATCATAGACTATAGACGAGAGCCACAAGACAAAAAAATAAAGAAATATTTTTTAACCGATAGGGGCATTGATCTCTACCCAGTGATCTATGAATTGCAGCGATGGACGCTAAAGCACGTAGATTTTGATTATACAGAAAACACCAAAAATTGGAATACTTTAATTCTGAATACCCCGAAGGATGAGGTAATCAAACAACACCAGAACGGGTATAGAACATTGCGTCAGAACGAGTTCGGTTTTTAATCGCCCAGTAAAATCTCTTATTTTTATTAACTTAACTTCAAAATCCAAAGTAGTTGAGTTATGCCGCAGTATATTCTTTCCATAGATGCTGGAACGACCAGTTCTAGAGCCATAATTTTTGATGAGCATGGCACTCAAATCGCAATAGCACAGCAGGAATTTACCCAAATTTTCCCGCAAAAGACCTGGGTGGAGCACGACGCTGTAGAGATATGGGAGACCCAGCTTAAAGCTGTCAAAGAGGTCATGGAAAAGGCTGGAATTGGTCACGATGAAATTTCAGCAGTAGGGATCACCAATCAACGGGAAACCACCGTCATCTGGGACCGTAAAACAGGCGTCCCGGTTTATAACGCCATTGTCTGGCAAGATCGCCGCACTGCAGCCTACTGCCAAGAATTAAGCGCGGCAGGTCACGCGCAAACTTTTTTGAATAAATCAGGTCTGGTCATCGACGCCTATTTTTCAGGCACCAAGGTCAAGTGGATATTGGACAGTGATCCTGATTTGCGTAGGCGAGCCGAACAAGGTGAATTAGCCTTCGGGACTGTAGACAGTTGGCTTATTTGGCAGCTCACTGGGGGCCAAACGCACGTCACCGATGTGACCAATGCCAGTCGAACCTTAATGTATAATATTCATGACCTTTGTTGGGATCAAGAGCTCTTGTCGATGCTGGATGTCCCCGAGGCGCTTTTGCCTGAAGTCAAGTCTTCCTCTGAAGTGGTTGGACATACCGCAAAAGAAATTTTTGGCGCCAGTATTCCCATAGCTGGGGTGGCAGGAGACCAGCAATCAGCACTATTTGGGCAACTTTGTTTAGAACCAGGAACGGTTAAAAACACTTATGGCACAGGCTGCTTTTGTATCATGAATACAGGGGGCAAGCCCGTGGTGTCAAAAAATAAAATGCTTACGACCATCGCCTGGCAGATCGACGGAAAAGTGACCTACGCCATAGAAGGGAGTGTCTTCACCGCAGGAGCCTTAGTGCAATGGTTGCGTGATCAATTGCACATGATTGAACACTCATCCGATATTGAGTCGCTCGCGGCATCGGTGGAGCAAAGTGACGGCGTAACCTTTATCCCCGCACTCTCAGGACTCGGAGCCCCGTATTGGGACCCTTATGCCACAGGAACCATTTTTGGTATCACTCGGGGCACGTCTCAGGGCCACATTGCCAGAGCCGCTCTGGAGGCCATTGCCCTTCGATCCCGCGATATTATTTTAGAAATGCAGAAAGACGCGGGGGTTGATTTTAAAACCTTAAAGGTTGATGGTGGGGCGAGCAACAATGATTTACTGATGCAAATCCAGGCTGATGTTTTGGTGGCGGAGGTGATTCGACCTAAAGAGACAGAAACCACTGCTCTTGGAGCCGCCTTTCTGGCGGGACTCGCCGTAGGTGTTTGGCCATCAATAAAAGCCCTGGAAGCCATGTGGGAGAGTGATCGAGTCTTTTCCCCGGCCACGAACGAATCAACCCAGGAAGTCATCAATTTATGGCACGAGCGTATCAACAGAATTTTATCTTAAATGAAGTGGTAAGAGTGCGCACTATTGACTATTAAACAATAAGAAACAAGGTCTAGACCATGCAACGATCAGTCCACGTAGAGCGTGTAAAGTCACAGAATCATTGGGATGTTGTGATTATTGGTGGAGGGGCTAGTGGACTGGGAATTGCGGTTGACGCTGCAAATCGTGGCTACCGAACCCTACTTTTAGAACGTCATGATTTTGCTAAAGGCACCTCCTCACGAAGCACAAAACTCGTTCATGGCGGCGTTCGATATTTGCAAAATGGGGATGTTTCTTTGGTGATTGAGGCGCTTAAAGAACGGGGAATAATGAAACAAAACGCCCCGCATTTAGTGCGAGACATGAGCTTTGTTATTCCCATTTATTCATGGTGGGATGGCCCATTTTACAGTGTCGGACTCAAGATATATGACATGATGGCTGGAGATCTGGGTTTGGGTAAATCCCAGTGGTTGAGCAAAGAAGAAACGACGGCAATGATTCAAAATGTGAATCAAGCCGAATTACGTGGTGGGGTTGTCTATCACGATGGACAATTTGACGACGCCCGAATGGCGATCACCCTCGCTTTGACCGCTGATTCGCTCTCGGCAAGTCTCTTAAATTACGCCGAAGTTACCGGTTTAACTAAGCACAATGGACTTGTGAATGGAGTCACATTTCAGGATACATTGACCGGAGAAAATAATGAGATTTCCGCCTCAGTGGTGATTAACGCCACAGGAGTCTTTGGTGATTCAATCATGAAAATGGATGATGTAAATGCTGAGCCAAGGATTACTCCGAGCCAGGGAATCCATTTGGTCTTAGATCGTTCTTTTTTAAGGGGCAATCATGCCATCATGATACCACAGACTTCTGACGGCAGAGTGCTCTTCGCGGTACCCTGGCATAATCATGTAATTCTTGGCACAACGGACACCCTTATTGAGGCACCTCTTTCAGAGCCTCAAGCCCTGGATCACGAAATCGACTTTGTTTTGAGTAACGCGGCCCAATACATGCACAAAAAACCTACGCGTAATGATGTTAAAAGTGTCTTTGCCGGATTGCGTCCTTTGGCTGCAAATGCGGCCAATGAGGGCAAAACTAAGGAGATCTCCAGACACCATAAAGTTCACGTAGGCACAAGTGGACTCGTTAGTGTATTGGGGGGTAAATGGACTACTTATCGCAAAATGGCAGAAGTTACCGTCAATGCCGCGGTTATGGTAGGTGGCTTACCTACTAAAAAATGTAAAACCCGAAAGCTTAAGCTCTTTGGGCATGAGCCAGGATTGGCTTTTGAGGATCCGCTTCACGTTTATGGATCAGAACGGAGCAAGGTGTTAAATCAAGGCCCCAAAATCCAAAATAATTCATTGAGTGATAAGTATTACATTAGCAAAAATCAAATACTTTATAGTATAAGGAATGAAATGGCCATGCGTCTTGAAGATATTGTAGCGCGAAGGGTCAGAGGTATGTTTTTAGACGCCAAAGCGACTCAGAGACTGCTCCCGGAAATCGCTCAAATTATGGCAGAGGAACTCAAAAAAGATTCCGACTGGATA
>Ga0181555_1000153_pt1 | contig 68158 bp, 60 predicted proteins | sample 011ome_15_FD_145601 | JGI IMG/M metagenome (GOLD analysis project Ga0181555, IMG submission 145601) | Coastal salt marsh microbial communities from the Groves Creek Marsh, Skidaway Island, Georgia - 011504AT metaG (spades assembly) | ecosystem: Environmental > Aquatic > Marine > Intertidal zone...
CTCCGGGAGGAAAAGGGGCGCAACAACCTGGAATGACCGGGCAAGTGAAAGAAGATTTGCTCTGTCGTTTTGGCGAACTTGGGGTGCGCGTAGCAGACGGAAAACTGGGCTTTGATCGAGCACTGCTCCCTGAGTCTGAATATTTACAAAGCTCGGCACAATTTAAATATGTAGACGTGGCTCAAAACAGCAGAGTCATCGAATTACCTGAACAGAGTTTGGTTTACACGATTTGTCAGGTGCCCGTAGTTTATTTACGTGGAGACACCCCAGAGATTCAAGTCCTCATGAGTGATGGCACGCAAGAAACAATATCCGGGTTGACCTTGAGTAAAGAATTAAGTCAGGCCATATTTAAACGAAGCCATAAAGTCGCTCAGGTGACCGTGATTTGTTAATTTATGGTGCATTAGAAAAGAATAATAATGAAGAAATCCAGAATAAAATTAAGTCTTTTACCAACTCGAGTAGTCATCCGCTCGTTCTGTCATCTGCTTTTTGTGTTGGCTTTAGGATTGAACTTAATTTCCTGTGAATTGATTCAAAAACAAGATAAAATTATGCACAATAAAAGTGCTTCAGAACTTTTGGGTAACCCAGATTATCCTGCAATTTCATACGGTGGTTATCGTGGGTTAGATCGTCAAGATCAACCTACTATAGCCCAACTTAAAGAGGATTTGTTAATCATGCATGCTATGGGTATTCGGTTTTTGCGCACCTATAATATGCAATTTCCCCATGCCTCTAATTTGGTTAAGGCCATTGATGAACTTCAAATGGCACAGCCCGATTTTGAAATGTATGTCATGCTGGGGGCATGGATTGATTGTCTCGGGGCTTGGACCGATGAACCTGATCATTCTCAAGAAAATTATAAGGCCAATAAAGCAGAGATTGAAAGAGCTGTGGCGCTAACCCAAAAATATCCGCACATTATTAAAGTAATCGCGGTGGGGAATGAGGCTATGGTCCATTGGGCGGCCTCTTATTTTGTCAGGCCTAAAGTTATTTTAGGATGGGTAAATTACCTACAAGACTTAAAGAAAAGAGGCGATTTGCCTCAAGAATTATGGATCACAAGTTCAGATAATTTTGCGTCTTGGGGCGGAGGAGGCCCTGAATATCACAACGCTGATCTCAATGACTTAATTAAGGCGGTGGACTATCTTTCGGTGCATACCTATCCCTTTCATGATACCCATTATAATCCTGATTTTTGGCAGCAAGATTTAAGTGCCGTAAAGATGCCAAATGAAATGCTCATGGGCCATGCATTGGCGTACAGCCAAAAACAATTTCAGCAAGTGGCTCATTACCTCAAGGCTATTGGGGTAGAAAAGCCGATGCATATTGGTGAAACAGGTTGGGCCAGTAGCTCCGACGGGCTATACGGACCTGAGGGCTCACGAGCGGCGGACCAGTACAAGCAGGCACTTTATTACCACTCAATGAGGGATTGGACTCAAAAAGCAAACATAAGTTGTTTCTTTTTTGAAGCCTTTGATGAGCCATGGAAAAGTGCAGCAAATCCGTCAGACTCAGAGAATCATTTCGGTCTGTTTACCGCGGATGGTCAGGCTAAATATGCCTTGTGGTCTTTGGTTGATGAGGGTGTTTTTGAAGCATTAACCCGCGATGGGCAAACAATTAAAAAGACCTATGATGGAAATAAGGAATTGTTAAGTGAAGACGTATTTGTTCTGGGAATCGAAAAGCAACCCCATTCTGTGCAGTAACAAAAGGATTAGATGGTAGAAAAAAGAACACATATTATTTTATTGTTTGCCGCGGTTATGGCGTTTTTTGGATGTCAGAATCGGGCCCAATCGCAATCAAAGTCGGTTTGGGTTGAGCAAGGAATATTGAAAACTGCTCAGGGCCCGTTTTTCATTAAGGGGGTTTGTTATCATCCCGTAGCCATAGGAGAGACAAAGAGAAGTTTTGAGCGCTTGTCAGAGGATCTAAAACTCATGAATGAGGCGGGTATTAATACCATCAGGGTTTATGAACCCATAGACTCGGAAGAGGTGCTCGATCAAATTCATCAAGCGGGAATCAGTGTGATTATCAGTTTTGGCTATAATCAGCAGGGGCGTTATGATTTGCGCTCGGGCTCTTACCTAGAGTATGTGACCCGATTCAAAGATCATCCGGCAATTTTATTTTGGGAACTCGGAAATGAATATAACTATCATCCTGAGTGGTTTGGCGGCACCATGAACCTTTGGTATACGACACTGGCAGAGGCTATTAAGGCCATACATGAGAAAGATCCGAACCACCCTGTAGCTACAGCCCATGGTGAGGTGCCCACAGAGCAGGTGCTCGATCAATTGGCAGAATTAGACCTTTGGGGGCTTAATGTATATCGGTGGGATGAGTCGCACAAGGCCATTCAAGATTTTAAGCAAATTAGTGATAAGGCCGTTTATTTTTCTGAGCTGGGCGCCGACAGTTATATGACTGCGCCAAAATTAGGTTATCAGGAAGGAGCAAATCAAAAGGCTCAAGCCGATGCGTTAGAGAAGATGCTAACTGAGATTTTAATACCTGAGACTCAAGCCGCGGGGGTCGCGATTTTTTCGTTTACCGATGGGTGGTGGAAGGCGGGGCATCCCGATCGTCAAGATGTTGGAGGCTGGGCTCCAGGGAGTAGCGGCGTGCCTTATGATGGAACTGCTAATGAAGAATATTGGGGTCTTGTGGATATAAATCGCAATACAAAGCAGGCCTATAGAATTGTTCAATCTCAATTCAAATCGTTTAAAAGATAAAAATAATTCAGGGCAAATTGATGAGTGTGATGTCTGAGCAGATGTTAAAAACCGGAATTAAAATTGAGGTATACGAAACCTCGCGATCAGGAGGGAATTTGACCCAAATAGACCACAATCAATTGGTCCAGTGGATTCAGGGTGATCAAGATTGCGATGCCCAAGTTGAATTATTCCCGGATCGTCATCGTCAAAAAATCACCGGTTTTGGGGGCTCTTTTACTGATGCTACATCGTATTTAGTTCATCAATTGAGTCCATCCCAACGCCAAAAAATTATACACGCTTATTTTGGGGCTGATGGTGCGCATTATTCTTTGACGCGAACCCACATGAATTCGTGCGACTTTGCGCGTAGACAATACAGTTATGCTCCTGTGGCTGGGGATAAAAACTTGACTCATTTTAACATTGAGCACGATCGTGATTATCTGATTCCCATGATTAAGGCCGCATTAAAAGTTTCTGATGAAGGATTTAAAATAATCGCCTCTCCATGGACGGCTCCTCCTTGGATGAAAGACAATAATTCTTGGGTTGGAGGGAATTTATTGCCGGAGTATTATCCTGTTTGGGCCCAGTTTTTTGTCAAATACACCCGGGCATATGCTCAAGAAGGCATACCGCTTTGGGGATTTACAGTGGAGAATGAACCTCATGGAAATGGCGGAAATTGGGAGAGTATGCATTTTACCCCTGAACAAATGACCGAATTTGTTCGTGATTACTTAGGGCCTGCCCTAGATGAATCAGGGCTCCCACACTTAAATATTTTGGGTTATGATCAAAACAGAGAAGGTTTAGATCATTGGGTTTCGGTGATGTATCAAAATGAGGAAAATGCGCGCTATTTTCACGGAACGGCAGTGCACTGGTATGAAAGTACCGTGGATTACTTCCCACAGGCCTTGGAGCGCGCCCATGAGGCGGCTCCAGATAAATTTTTAATACAAACTGAGGCTTGCTGTGACGCTCAAACTCCGGTTTGGGGTGAAGACGATTGGTATTGGCGAGAAGAAGCCACGGATTGGGGTTATACTTGGCGCGAGCCAGAAAAAAAATATTTGCATCCCAAATATGCTCCAGCACACCGCTATGCGCGCGATATCATTGGGTGTCTAAATCATTGGGTTGATGGATGGATTGATTGGAATATGGTTTTAGACCGACAAGGCGGTCCCAACTGGTTTGAAAACTGGTGTGTTGCCCCGGTGCTCGTAGACCCCGATCAAGATGCGATTTATTTTACCCCATTGTATTACATCATGTGTCATTTCAGCAAATTCATTCGACCAGGATTTGCTGTAATTGAACACCAATGCACGGATAAGGACATCATGATCACGGCTGTTAAAGGCAATGAAAATCATTATGTAGTGGTAGTTTTTAATCCGACTAGTGAAATCAAAAGAATTAATATCAAAGGAATCTACCAACTATATCGCGTGGTGCTCAGGCCTCAAGCGATACAGACCATTTTAATAAACAACTAACAAAAGACTAACGACTATGACAGATGTGAAATCAATGCCGAAAAAGGGTGTCTCAATGGGCCAAAAGATTGCTTTTGGTTTTGGTATGCTCGCCAATCAAATGTTTCCCGCTGCTCTGGGGGTGTTTATCATTGTACTTGTGCAAGACTTGGGCTTTGCGGCCATACTCTGGGGAATCATCCAATTTGTCCCTCGAATTTTTGATGCCATTACTGATCCCATCATGGGATTTATATCAGACAATACTAAATCAAAATGGGGTCGAAGACGGCAATATGTGCTTATTGGAGCCTTAATTATGGGCCTTGCCTACATTGCCATGTGGCAATTGTATAAAGACGACGGTGTGGTTTATAATTTCATTTATTTCTTGAGTTGGTCCCTAGTATTTTATTTAGGACTTACCATATTTAGTGTGCCTTACGTGGCTATGGGTTATGAGATTAGTGAAGATTTTCACGAGCGCACCGAAATCATGGCAGTGGCACAATTTATTGGCCAGTGGGCCTGGGTGATTGCTCCGTGGTTTTGGGTCATTCTTTACGACCCTTCTTGGTTCCCAGAAGGGGCGGACCAAGGGGTGCGTGATTTATCGATATGGGTGGCCATACCGTGTACTATTTTCGCTTTAATTCCTGCGATTTTTCTGAAAGGAAAATCAACTTTAGACCGAGATGACTTTTTACCAATCAGTGCGCCATACGTGTTGAGAAGCATTAAAGGGATTTTTACTTCAGCCTTTGAAGCGTTTAAAATCAAACAATTTCGTCAAATTGCTGGAGCCACCTTTTTGATCTTCAATTCATTTAATGTAATCGCGGCGTATACCTTTTTAATTATTGTCCATTATTTATTTAACAGTGATCCCGCAAGTGCCGGTAATTGGCCTGCTATGCATGGATCCGTGGGTGCGCTTGTTACGACCTTTTTGGTTATTCCGATTATCACGCGAATGTCAAAAGTCATGGGTAAAAAGAAGGCCTTTATCGTATCTCAACTGATTTCAATAATCGGTTATGTTTTATTCTGGTTTTTGTTTGTTCCCGGAAAGCCATATTTATTTTTATTCGCCTTGCCATTTCATTCATTTGGTATTGGGAGCTTGTTTACCATAATGATGAGTATGACTGCAGATGTCTGTGATTTAGATGAACTTCAAACCGGCAAACGTCGCGAAGGAGTTTTGGGCGCAGTTTATTGGTGGATGGTTAAATTAGGCTTTGGTATTGCTGCCCTATTAGGGGGGTTCATACTGTCTATCGTAGGCTTTGATGCCGAAAATGTAACTGAGTCTGCCGTAACTGGAATGCGTATGTTCTACACATTATTACCTATTGCTGGGGTTGTTGGGGCTATTTTAATGATGAAGAGTTATGATATCACTGAAGAAAAAGCCCAAGAAATTAAAGCCAAATTAGAAGCTAGAAAAAAATCATAAAAAAAAAGAAACCTTAATTAGTAATTCATGTCGTACAGAAAAGAAAAGATGATGTCTTTGGCCGGCGTTCAAGTCGAAGCTTTAGATCGTGAAGGATTAAAGGAGCAAAGCCGTGTTTTGCTCAATGAAAAAATGCACGGAATTTGTTTTAGCCCTTATGAAGGAGCACAAAAGCCCGGAGACCCAATTTCCGAAGCACAAATTCGCAGAAAACTTGCTCTATTGCAACCTTATACTAAATGGATTCGGGTGTTTTCGTGCACTGAAGGGAATGAGCAGATTCCTGTGCTGGCGCGTGAATATGGCTTCAAAACTTTGGTAGGAGCCTGGCTTGGTGATGATTTAGAAAAAAATGAAGAGGAAATTGCCGCTTTGGTTTCCTTGGCTAATCAAGGATATGTCGATGTGGCCGCCGTGGGCAATGAGGTTATGTACCGCAAAGAACTAGAAGAAGAAGAGCTCATAGACTATATAAATCGCGTAAAAAAAGCCTTACCGCAGATTCCTGTGGGTTATGTCGATGCGTATTATGAGTTTACAAATCGTCCAAAAATTACCGAAGTTTGCGACGTGATTTTAGCCAATTGTTATCCGTATTGGGAAGGTTGCGGCATTGATTATTCGCTGCTTTATATGAAGCAAATGTATTATCAGGCCCAAGCCGCTGCCCCTGGGAAAAAAGTCATCATTACAGAAACAGGCTGGCCGAGTGAAGGTGAGTCATTAGGTGCTGCAGTGCCTGGTTATGAAAATGCATTAAAGTATTTTATAAATGCTCAGACCTGGTCGCAAACAGAGGGGATAGAGATGTTCTATTTTGCCGCCTTTGATGAGTCATGGAAAGTTGACGCCGAAGGAACTGTAGGGGCTTTTTGGGGACTTTGGGATCAACACGAGCAATTGAAGTTTTAATTCGTATCTTATCGAAAGCCAAAGAATAACTGCCTTGCATTACGACCAATTTTTTTCTATCCATGCTGGGCCAGGAGTGTGTTATTCCGGATATCGAGAAAATCAATTTCCGGGTGGCCCCATTCCTACGTATCAAGAAGTCAAGGAGGACTTGCTCTTGGTGGCCCAGCACTTTTCTTATATCCGTCTTTACAGCGTAGATGACCACACCAGAATGGTTCTTGAAATTCTGGAACGAGAAGATCTACCCTTAAAAGTAATGATCGGGGCCTATCTAGAGGCCGAGGTCAATAACCCCAATTGCGGATGGGATTCAGGGGTATATCCTTCTGAAATTCTAAAAGCCAATGCGCTCAAAAACCAACGGCAAGTAGATGATTTAATTCAGATCGCTGGACAATATCCCAAGCGAATTTTTGCTCTTGCCGTGGGCAATGAAGCCTCTGTTTCATGGACCGATCACTTGGTGTCTGTTGAAAAAATCATGACGTATATATCGGCCGTTAAAGCGCAATGCATCCAGCCGGTTACCGTCTGCGATAACTATGTGCCATGGCTTGATGTTATGCAGCCACTGGTTGAATGTGTGGATTTTATTGCCATACACACTTATCCCGTTTGGGAATACCAAGAGATTGACAACGCTTTGGCGGTGACCCAGAGTGACTACAAAAAAATAAGCGATAAATACCCTAATCTCCCTGTAATCATAACTGAAGCGGGGTGGCCTACACAGGCCAACGGCCAAGGAATCCCCGTTCATTTTGCACACCCCATGGCGCAAAAAACTTATTATCAGGCGTTAAATCGATGGGCTCATGAATCTCAGGTTCTTGTCTTTTGGTTTGAGGCTTTTGATGAGCCATGGAAGGGTTCCGATGATCCTGCAGAGCCGGAAAAGCATTGGGGACTCTATACCGTAGAGCGCAAGCCAAAACGCGTTTTGATGCAGGCCAAATACAAGCGCTAAGGAAACTTGACGTAACTTTGTCAAAATTTTCTATATGGCCCACCGTGCTGGATTTGTAAATATCATAGGCAACCCTAATGTGGGTAAGAGTACTTTGATGAACGCTTTCGTTGGAGAGCGCTTATCAATTATCACCAGTAAAGCGCAAACGACCCGACATCGAATTTTGGGTATAGTGAATGGTGCCGATTTTCAGGCCGTATTTAGTGATACTCCGGGAATTATAAAGCCTGCTTACGCGCTGCAGTCTCATATGATGGAGTTTGTGAAGTCCGCCTTTGATGATGCCGATGTACTGATTTATATGGTAGAGCTCGGGGAAAAGGACCTCAAGGATGAAGCTTTTTTTGAGCGGATAAATAATGCAAAAATTCCTGTGCTACTGTTGCTCAACAAAATTGATTTGGGCAATGAAGATAAACTAGAAGAGGCGTTTACTTATTGGCAGCAAAAGGTTCCTAATGCTGAGGTTTTTGGTATTTCAGCCACGGAAAATTTCGGAATTACTGAGGTTTTCGATCGAATAATCGCCCTGCTCCCAGAGTCGCCTGAATTTTATCCTAAAGATCAACTCACCGATAAGCCAGAGCGATTCTTTGTCAATGAAATTATCCGTGAGAAAATTTTACTTCAATACAAAAAAGAGATCCCATATTCGGTCGAAATAGACACTGAGGAATTCTTTGAAGATGAAGATATTATTCGCATTCGCTCTGTAATTATGGTGGAGCGAGAAACTCAAAAGGGTATTATTATTGGACACAAAGGTCATCCGCTTAAATGGGTTGGCATAGAGGCCAGAAAGGATCTCGAACGCTTCTTTGGTAAACAGATTTATATCAAATTAGTGGTCAAGGTCAATAAAAATTGGCGTAATGATCCCAAGCAACTTCGTCGATTTGGTTATGACGCCCAATAATAGGGCGTGACTATTTAAACTTATCCGCATTTATCCACTAACTTTGCCTCGAATTTATTATTTATGAGTATTGTTGCTATTGTCGGACGTCCCAATGTGGGCAAATCCACCTTTTTTAATCGTTTAATCCAAAGACGCGAGGCTATTGTCGATGCGGTCAGCGGAGTTACTCGTGATCGCCATTATGGAAAAAGTGATTGGAACGGAAAGAGTTTTTCGTTAATCGATACTGGAGGATATGTCGTCGGGAGCGATGATGTTTTTGAGGCTGAAATCGATAAACAGGTGGAGCTCGCCATTGATGAGGCCGATGTCATCATTTTTATGGTCGATGTCAGTCATGGCGTAACGGGAATGGATCAGGAAGTGGCCCAGCTACTGCGACGCAGCAAAAAGCCCTACTTTTTAGCTGTAAATAAGGTGGACAGTGCCAACAGAGAACAAGATGCCGTAGAATTTTACGCTTTAGGGGTGGATCAATACTTTACGATATCCAGTATAAACGGTAGCGGTACGGGGGATTTACTTGATGCTGTTGCAGCAGCCCTGCCAGAACAAGATGAAAGTCAAGAGTCAGAATTGCCGCGCTTTGCCGTGGTAGGTCGTCCTAATGCCGGAAAATCTTCATTTATTAATGCCTTAATCGGTAAAGATCGATTTGTTGTGACCGACATTGCGGGCACCACACGAGACAGTATTGATACCCAATACAATCGCTTTGGTTTTGATTTTAATTTGGTGGATACTGCCGGAATACGCAAGAAAAGTAAGGTCAAGGAAGATCTCGAATTCTACAGTGTCATGCGTAGTGTGCGTGCCATTGAGCATTGTGATGTCGTACTTGTAGTTTTTGATGCCACTCGAGGCTTTGACGGTCAGGTTCAAAATATATTTTGGCTGGCTCAGCGCAACAATAAAGGGATCGTGATTTTGGCCAACAAATGGGACCTTGTGGAGAAAGACAATAAGACGACAAAAGAAATGGAGCAATACATCAAAAAACAATGTGAGCCCTTTGTCGATGTGCCCATAGTCTTTATGAGCGCCTTATCCAAACAGCGTATTTTTAAGGCCATCGAAACAGCGGTTAACGTCTATGAAAACCGCAGCAAAAAGGTCAAGACCAGTCAATTGAATGATGTGATGTTACCGATAATTCAGGCCACGCCACCCCCTGCGGTAAAAGGGAAATATGTCAAAATTAAGTTTTGCACTCAATTGCCTACACCGTATCCGAGCTTTGCTTTTTTTGCCAATCTACCTCAATACGTAAAAGAGCCTTATAAGCGTTTTCTCGAAAACAAGTTAAGAGAGCATTTTGACTTTAACGGTGTGCCCATTACCGTATATCTGCGAAAGAAATAATTTCAGGGCGTAGATCGTTTACAGTTGATCCTTTATGCGCAGGAGTTGGGCTTTGATTGATTCTAGTTTTTGAATCAAATCAAAGTCTTCGGATCGCCCTTTTTGCGTTTTGAGATGAATTTTAGCCCCTTCTAAGGTAAACCCGCGTTCCTTTACTAAATGATAAATCTGAGACAGATTTTTGACGTCTTCCGGTGTGAATTTTCTGTTGCCCTTGGCATTTTTTTTTGGTTGAAGAATATCAAATTCTTTTTCCCAAAAGCGAATCAATGAAGTGTTTACTTCAAAAGCTTTGGCCAATTCGCCTATGCTATAATAGCGCTTATCTGGAAGATTAACGTGCATTAATCTAGAGATTGGTTTTCTTGTTGCGACAAGGCAAGCATTTTGGCGTATTCTTCAGGAGTTAAATTACCGTAGTAAAAGTTGATCGGGTTTATACGACGTCCATCTTTGTGGATTTCATAATGTAAATGGGGTGCTTCGCTGCGTCCAGTACTTCCGACAAATCCGATTAAATCACCGCGTTTAACCCTTTGTCCTCGACGAACATTGTATTTAAATAAGTGGGCGTAAATACTGACATAGCCAAAACCGTGATCAATGCGAATGTGGTTTCCAAAACCAGTGGATCGATTGTCGGCCCGCTTAACCACACCATCACCCGTAGCGTAAATTGGTGTCCCGCGGGGCGCTGTAAAATCCATGCCATAATGAAATTTACGAGCCTTAGTAAAAGGGTCCCGGCGATAGCCAAACCCTGAGGCCATACGTGTTAAATCTTCATTATTAACAGGCTGAATCGCGGGAATAGCTTCGAGCAGCTTTTCTTTGGTGGCAGCCATGCGCGCAACCTCATCTAAGGAACGCGACTGAACCACAATTTGTTTGGTCAAAACATCCAGACGTTCACTGGTTGAACGCAGTAATTCGGAATGATCAAAACCTTCTAAATTTCTATAACGGTTTACCCCACCAAACCCTGCTTTGCGCTGCTCATCGGGAATAGGGTTGCTCTCAAAATATGTACGATACAGGGTGTTGTCTCTCTGAGCGAGCTGATCGAGGACCACTTCGGCCTCGTCCATTTTTTTGTTTAATATATCGTATTGCAATTCAAGCTGTGCGATTTCACGGCGCAGTTCTCGCTCTTTTGGGGTTTCCAGACTGGGAATATTAATATAGGCCAAAAGCAATAGGAACCCACTGAGAAAAATACCGATCAGGGTCAGGAAAAACATACCAATTTTCCGGCCGCGTTTTGGTTTGATTTTGCGGTAGGAAAGCGTTTGTGGGTCGTAGTAATATTTTACCTTAGACATAATTTAAAAAGTTCTATTTTTGCGATAAATTCAAGTGATTCCTGAGTTTAACGCAAGGCAAAGATAAAAATTGTTTGCCAGACTTAGCATCCTGACGACCAGAACACAGAAATATGACATCTGCAGTAATCCGACAAAAATTTTTAGATTATTTCAAGGACAAAGGACATGCCGTAGTGCCCTCTGCTCCCATGGTGATTCAAGGCGATCCAACCTTGATGTTTACTAACGCGGGTATGAACCAGTTTAAAGAGTATTTCTTGGGCAACAAGGCGGCGGATCACTCTAGAATCACAGATACCCAAAAGTGTCTTCGCGTGAGCGGAAAACACAACGACCTGGAGGAGGTGGGGATGGATACCTATCACCACACCATGTTTGAAATGCTCGGGAATTGGAGCTTTGGCGATTACTTCAAGAAAGAAGCGATCGAATGGGCTTGGGAATTGCTTACCAAAGTTTACAATATTGACAAGGCCACTTTATATGTAACGATTTTTGAAGGGGATGACAGTGAGGGCCTTGAAAAGGACACAGAGGCCTATGATATTTGGCGCGGACTTGTAGATGAGGCGCATATCATAGACGGCAATAAAAAAGATAACTTTTGGGAGATGGGGGATCAAGGTCCTTGTGGACCCTGTAGTGAGATTCACGTTGATCTGCGCCCAAAAAATGAACGCGATGCAAGTCCTGGAGCCGCACTCGTTAATAAAGACCACCCGCTGGTTGTTGAAATTTGGAATTTGGTGTTCATGCAATTCAACCGTAAGGCCGATGGTTCTTTGGAGAAATTGCCTGCCCAACACGTGGATACGGGGATGGGCTTTGAACGTCTTTGCATGGTCTTACAGCAAAAAACCAGTAATTACGATACCGACGTTTTTACCCCACTGATTGAAACCATTGAGTCCATTACGGACAAACGTTACGGTAAGGACGAAAAAACTGATATTGCTATACGTGTTATTGCGGACCACGTTCGTGCGGTAGCCTTCTCTATCGCCGATGGTCAGCTGCCGAGTAACTCAGGTGCGGGCTACGTGATCCGACGTATTTTAAGAAGAGCAATACGCTATGGATATACGTTTTTAGGTACGGATGCGCCATTTATTTATAAACTCGTTGCTACACTCACCAATATGATGGGGAGTTCTTTCCCGGAACTCGTGCGCGAACAAAATTTAATTCACAATGTAATTAAGGAAGAAGAGGCTTCATTTTTACGCACCTTAGAACAAGGACTTGAGTTATTGGATCAACTTATCCAAACGAGTCCGAGCCAAGTTTTTTCTGGAGCCAAGGCCTTTGAACTTTATGATACTTATGGTTTTCCCATTGATTTGACGGCCCTCATTCTTCGCGAGCGGGGATACAGTTTGGATCAAGCTGGTTTTGACCAAGAGCTCCAAAAGCAAAAAACTCGTTCACGGGCAGCGACTAAAATTGAAACAGGAGATTGGCATGTCTTGCACGAGAGTGATGCGCAAGAATTTCTAGGATACGATCACTTAAGCCAAAAGGTTCAATTGACGCGCTATCGAAAAGTAGAAAACAAGAAAGACGGAGTGCGTTACCAATTGGTTTTTGATAAGACGCCGTTCTACCCAGAAAGTGGAGGTCAAGTAGGAGATAAGGGCTATTTAGAAGCTGAAAATGGCGAAGTCGTTTACATTATTGATACTAAAAAAGAAAATAATTTAATCGTACATATCACCAAAAACTTACCGCGACATCCTGAAGAGATGCACACGGCGGTGGTAGATCAAAAACAACGCTTGCGCGCCGCCTCGAATCATACCGCAACCCACTTATTGCATGAAGCCTTACGCCATGTATTAGGGACCCATGTGGCTCAAAAAGGGTCTATGGTCCACAGCGGTTATTTGCGTTTTGACTTCAGCCATTATGCAAAACTCAGTGATGAGGAATTACAGCAAGTGGAAGATTATGTCAACGCCCGAATTCGAGATGGACTCCCCTTAGAAGAATTTCGTCAAATGCCCTATGATCAAGCTATTGAAATGGGGGCTATGGCCCTTTTTGGTGAAAAATATCAAGATAAGGTGCGCATGATAAAGTTCGGGAAATCACTCGAACTTTGTGGCGGTACCCATGTGGCCAACACCACCGATGTATGGCATTTTATCATTACTGGAGAGTCTGCAGTAGCCAGTGGTATCCGACGAATTGAGGCCATAACGGGTCATGCCGCAAAAGCGTTTTTTGAGGAGCGTGCCGCAGCCTTTAAGCAGGTACAGCGATTATTGCATCAGGCCCAGGATCCAATTGCGGCGATTGAAAAGTTGCAAAACGATTTATCGGCACTCAACAAACAAAATCAACAACTCATTCGCGAAAAAGCCAATAGTCTAGGTACGCGGCTTAAAGAAAAAGCAGAACAGATAAACGGGGTGCAATTTATAGCGGCAATGGTTGATTTGGATGCTGCAGCACAAAAGGATTTGGCCTTTAATTTGGGTCAGAATGTAGATGATTTGTTTTTGATTTTTGGTAGCAGCCATGAGGGTAAGGCCCTTTTGACGTGCTATATTTCCGAAGGGCTTGTTGAAAGTAAATCACTTAACGCGGGTCAGGTGGTGCGTGAACTCGGGAAGCTCATCCAAGGCGGGGGCGGAGGTCAGCCGTTTTTTGCTACCGCGGGCGGTAAAAAGCCTGAAGGTTTAAAAGCAGCGCTCAGTGCGGCGCGAAAAATGATCGCATAAATGAATTTTTTCACCCAGATCGAGCCAGCACCTTCTGGGGTACTTCTCAATACCGATTCGAGAATAACGGCACTAGGGTCTTGTTTTGCTCAGGTAATCGGTCAGCGATTGACGTATTATAAGTGGCCCGTAGTGCTGAATCCTTTGGGGGTTTTATTTCACCCCTTGGCCCTTCAGGATTTGGTCAGGCGCGCATTACTGCTCGATGAGTTTAAAGAAAACGACCTCTTTAAACATGAAGGGCGGTATCATATTTTGGCCCTGCATGGTCAATATTCAAGCCAGGACTCAAAGTCCCTTTTAATCCAGGCTAATTCAGACTTAAAAATCTTGCGGGATGGTTTGACCAAGGCGACCCATGTGCTCATTACCCTCGGAACGGCTTGGGCTTATCAAAAAAGCGACAATGAGGTAATTGTGGGCAATTGTCATAAGCTCCCCGGGTCTTTTTTTAATAAGAAATTACTGTCTGTTACTGAAATTCAGCAAGGGGTATCCCAGATTATTGAACTTATGGCTAAGTATAACGCTGAGGCTCAACTCATTTTTTCAGTTTCCCCGGTGCGTCATACCAAAGATGGTATGGTGCAAAATAGCCTTGGTAAGGCCCATCTGATCGCAGGCCTTCATGGAGCACTTAATCAGGGGAATAACACACCAATAGTTCCGAAATATTTTCCGGCTTATGAGTTGATGATGGATCAACTCAGAGATTATCGTTTTTACAAAAGCGATTTAATCCATCCGAATGATCAAGGGGAAGAAGTGGTATGGGAATTTTTTAAAGACCATTGGATTAATCCCGAACTTGAGGCGTATTTGAGACAAATTAAAAGCATACAACAAGGACTTGCGCACAGGCCTATACATTCTGATTCAACGGAACATCGCAATTTCGTGATGCAATTAAAAAAGCGCATTGAAAATCTAGAGCGGCAATATCCGCATTTGAAATTCGATTAATGAAGAGCGCCGGTAAACACTGATTTTTAACGCCGGTTATTTTGAAAAATAAGCCTTTGATTATTTAAGCCCAAAGACTTGTCGAATTTGATCGACATAATCCAATTTTTCCCAAGTAAATAACTCTACTTCCACACTTTTCTGACTGCCGTCCGGACGCTCAAAAATCTTAGTCACGCGCTCTGGAACTCGTCCCATATGGCCATAGGCGGCACTTTCATAGTACATCGGTTGGCGCAGTTTTAAACGGGCTTCGATCGCGGCTGGGCGCATATCGAACATTTTCAAGAGCTGCTGCGCGAGTTCTCCATCACTTAGACCCGTATGGTTCGTCCCATAGCAGTTGACAAAAAGCCCTACGGGTTGGGCGACTCCAATTGCATAACTCACCTGAACGAGAATTTCATCACAGGCTCCTGCCGCAACCATGTTTTTGGCGATATGTCGTGTGGCGTAAGCTGCAGAACGGTCTACTTTACTTGGGTCTTTTCCAGAGAAGGCGCCACCTCCATGGGCTCCTTTACCCCCATAGGTGTCTACAATAATTTTACGGCCTGTTAGACCTGTATCTCCGTGTGGGCCGCCGATAACAAACTTGCCTGTCGGGTTGATATGGTAGGTGATTTGATTATTAAAAAGCTCTTGTACCTCAGGGGTCATTGAGGCTTTAACGCGAGGGATCAGTAAGGTTTTGAGGTCTGACTGTATGCGCTCTAGCATTTTATCTTCATCGGCATCAAAATCATCGTGCTGGGTTGAAATCACAATGCTGTCGATACGCTTTGGGTTATTATGATCATCGTATTCAATGGTCACCTGACTTTTGGAATCTGGGCGCAGGTATGAAATTTCTGTTCCCTCACGGCGCATTTCGGCCAATTCAAAAAGAATTTTATGCGCGATTTCTAAACCTAAGGGCATATAATTGGCAGTCTCTTTGCTGGCATAGCCAAACATCATCCCCTGATCACCCGCACCTTGCTCTTCTTTATTGGCTTTATCTACTCCTCTGTTGATGTCTTCACTTTGTTCGTGTATGGCAGAGAACACACCACAAGAATTCCCATCAAATTGATAAGCGCCTTTTGTATACCCAATCTTATTGATGACATCGCGCGCAATTTTTTGAACATCGAGATAAACTTGCGATTTTACCTCACCAGCCAGTACCACTTGTCCAGTCGTAACTAGGGTTTCACAAGCTACCTTAGCATCTGGGTCAAATGCTAAAAAATTATCGATAAGGGCGTCGCTAATTTGATCTGCAACCTTGTCGGGATGTCCTTCTGAAACACTTTCAGAGGTAAACAAATAGGCCATAATATATATATTTGAAGAGGACCTATACTGCTGCAATCGGGCGGGTTACTGCCTTTAGCATTTTTTTGCGAGGTTGCAATCAGTCAAATCTTTCCTCTTAATTCGGGGCAAAGGTAGCCATTTCATGTAAAACCTAAAATTAAATTGATTGAAGAATCATTCTGTGATTCGTTCTGTGGCTTACTGGGGAATATCCCAAGCTATTTTGGTTAAAATTCAAAAATCACTCGCGATATTTTGCCTTTGGCTTTCGTAGAAATTTGTTTGTAAATTAATGATAATCAATTATTTAATTATTATAAACGAAAATTGAGTTTATGATAATCCGTGTCTCTTGATCCAACTCAAAGGCCCGAGATTTTTAGTTTTGACACCATTATTGAATGAATTAAACATTGAAATGAGTCAAGTCTTAAATAAATACAGTAGAACAGTCACTCAAGACCCCACACAACCTGCTGCTCAAGCGATGTTGTATGCCATTGGTTTCACGCCAGAAGATTTTCATAAACCACTGGTGGGGATCGCAAGTACGGGTTATGAAGGGAATCCCTGTAATATGCATTTAAATGATTTGGCCTTAAGGGTTAAGCAGGGCACTAGGGCTACCGGAACTGTAGGACTTATTTTCAATACCATTGGAGTCAGCGATGGAATTTCTATGGGGACTCCAGGAATGCGTTACTCTTTGCCTTCGCGCGATATCATCGCAGACTCTATGGAAACTGTGGTCCAGGCTATGAGTTATGATGGATTAGTGACGGTTGTGGGCTGCGATAAAAATATGCCTGGAGCCCTCATGGCGATGATTCGGCTTAATCGACCTTCGATCCTGGTCTATGGGGGGACCATAGATTCAGGATGTCATAATGGTAAGAAACTCGATGTGGTTTCCGCATTTGAGGCCTGGGGCAGCAAGGTGGCCGGAACGATTTCTGAAGCGGATTATCAAAGTGTGATTGAAAAAGCATGTCCAGGCGCTGGTGCCTGTGGTGGGATGTATACCGCCAATACGATGGCGGCAGCCATAGAGGCACTTGGGATGAGCCTTCCGTACAATTCTTCAAATCCAGCGCTCAGTCCGCAAAAACAAGAGGAGGCCCAAGAAGCGGGTGCTGCGCTTTATCATTTGATTGCTCAAGACATTAAGCCCAGTGATATCATTACGCGTAAATCTCTGGAAAATGCCATCAGACTGGTCACGGTACTTGGTGGATCGACTAACGCCGTACTACATTTTTTGGCCATTGCACGGGCAGCGAATATAGAGTTTAGCCTTAAAGATTTTCAACGCATCAGCGATGAAACCCCATTTTTGGCTGATCTCAAGCCAAGTGGAAAGTATTTGATGGAGGATGTTCATGCCGTAGGGGGTATCCCTGCAGTTCTAAAATATCTGCTAAAACAAAATTTAATACACGGGGATTGTCTCACTGTGACAGGAAAAACATTAGAAGAAAATCTTTCCAATATACCTGACTTGCCGCCCAATCAAGACGTGATTCGTCCTATTGATCAGCCGATTAAGGCAACGGGGCACCTTCAGATGCTTTTTGGAAATCTTGCTCCTGAGGGAAGCGTAGCGAAAATTACGGGGAAAGAAGGACATCGTTTCGCAGGACGCGCGAAGGTCTTTGATAGTGAGTACGCCGCCAATGATGGCATCAGCGCAGGTCTTGTTCAGAAAGGAGATGTGGTTGTGATTCGATATGAAGGCCCAAAAGGTGGACCAGGGATGCCAGAAATGCTCAAACCGACAGCTGCCATTATTGGCGCGGGCCTTGGAAAGGATGTGGCTTTGATTACTGACGGACGCTTTTCAGGAGGAACGCACGGTTTTGTCGTGGGGCATATCACCCCTGAGGCCCAAGAGGGCGGCACTATTGCCTTGGTTCAAGATGGCGATCAAATTGTTATTGACGCCCATTTAAACAGCATCACTTTGGAAGTTTCAGAGCAGGAGCTTCAACAGCGCAGAGCGCAATGGAACGCCCCAAAATTGAAATTTGATCGAGGAGTATTATACAAGTATGCCAGAACAGTAGCTTCGGCCTCTAAGGGTTGTGTTACTGACGAATTTTAAATAAAAGATTATGTCTGTACAAACTTTAGTTAAAGATGAAGTTTCCAAGCAGGAGACCATCAGAATTTCAGGAAGCGAAGCTGTAGTGCGTTGCCTTATTGCTGAAGGGGTTGATGTCCTTTACGGATACCCCGGAGGAGCCATTATGCCCGTTTATGATGAGCTCTATAAATTTCAAGATCAAATTCATCATGTTTTAACGCGTCATGAACAAGGCGCAGCACACGCTGCTCAGGGTTTTGCTCGAATTTCTGGACGGGTCGGTGTGGCCATTGCGACTTCAGGTCCTGGTGCGACAAATTTGGTTACGGGGATTGCCGATGCGCAAATTGACTCAACACCACTGGTTTGTATTACCGGTCAAGTTGGCGCGCATTTACTGGGAAGTGATGCTTTTCAAGAAACCGATATAGTGGGTATATCCACTCCGGTAACCAAGTGGAATCATCAAGTCACTTGTGCCGAGGAGATTCCTGAAGTTTTGGCCAAAGCATTTTATATCGCCAGAAGTGGTCGTCCTGGTCCAGTGCTGATTGACATTACCAAAAACGCTCAGTTTGAAATGCTCGATTTCCAATATAAACCATGTACGGGGATTCGCAGTTATACTCCAGAGCCAAAAATCAAACAAGAAGATATAAACGCTGCGGCTGAGTTGCTCAACGGGGCCAAAAAGCCATTTCTTGTTTGGGGTCAAGGGATTATTTTATCTCAAGCCGAAAAGGAGTTGAAGACTTTTATCGAGCATACTGGGATCCCAGCAGCATGGACGATTCTTGGGGCTTCGGCCATCGATACCGATCATCCATTAAATGTGGGCATGGTGGGGATGCATGGCAATTATGCACCCAATATGTTGACCAATGAATGCGATGTTTTGTTGGCTGTGGGTATGCGATTTGATGATCGTGTGACGGGAAATTTAGAGACCTACGCCAAGCAAGCTAAAATTATTCATATTGAAATTGATCCGGCAGAGGTGGACAAGAATGTAAAAACAGATGTCGCGGTCGTTGGCGATGCCAAAAAAGCGTTAATGGCCTTGCGCGATTTGTGCCAGCCTAACAATCATGAGGATTGGCTCAATCGATTTGCACAGCTACATAGTGTTGAAGAAGAAAAAATAATTCATAATGATTTATATCCGACCAAACCAGGCCTGACCATGGGCGAAGTTATTCGAAGTATTAATGAACACACCCAGGGTCAAGCGGCGGTCGTTACCGATGTAGGGCAGCACCAGATGATCGCCTGTCGCTATGCCGAATTCAAGCGAACCAAAAGCAATATCACTTCGGGAGGCTTGGGGACTATGGGCTTTGCCTTACCCGCGGCTATTGGCGCTAAAATGGCAGCCCCAGACCGAACCGTCGTTGCAGTTATTGGCGATGGAGGTTACCAAATGAATATTCAAGAATTAGGGACAATTTTTCAAACCAAAGCTGCGGTAAAAATTGTGCTCTTAAATAATAATTTTTTGGGTATGGTGCGCCAATGGCAACAACTGTTTTTTGATAAGCGCTATGCCTCAACAGAACTCATTAATCCTGAGTTTGGACTCATTGCCAATGCTTATCACATTCCAGCCAAAAAGGTGACTCAGAGGGAGGATTTAAACCAGGCCGTAGAGGAGATGCTCGCCCATAATGGACCCTATTTTTTAGAAGTTGTCGTAGAGCCTGAGGCAAACGTGTTTCCCATGATACCTTCAGGGGCCTCAGTATCTGAGATCCGACTCAGTTAATTGCCATGTTATTATGAAAGAAGAAAAAAATTTATACACTGTTTCCATCTATACAGAGGATAATGTAGGTCTATTGAATCGCATTTCGGCGATCTTTCAAAGGCGTCACATCAATATTGAAAGTTTGAGCTCCTCGGTTTCAGAAATAGAGGGGGTAAGTCGATTTACCTTATTAGTGCACATTACCGAGGACCAAATGCGAAAAATATTAGGGCAAATCGAAAAACAGGTCGAGGTGATTAAAGCCTATTACCATACCGATGAGCAAACGATATATCAAGAGTCTTGTTTGTTTAAGGTTAAAAGTGATTTGCTCTTCGAAGAGCGTCAAATCCAAAATATTATTAAAGACAGCAACGCCCGCATTGTGACCGTAAACCGTGATTTCTTCGTCTTGGAAAAGTCCGGACGTCGTCACGAGGTAGACCTGCTTTACCGAGAGCTAAAACCTTTTGGGATCATGCAATTTGTGCGTTCTGGCCGTATTGCCGTAACTAAAGAAAAAATGAATATAACAGACCTGTTGGCTCAATTTGCCCAGGCATAAATCTCCATCATGACAAATTATTTTAATACCCTAAATTTAAGAGAACAACTGGCCCAATTGGGTCAATGCCGATTTATGGATGCCGATGAATTTGAAGAGGGCACTAATGCTTTGGCAGGGAAAAAAGTGGTCATTTTAGGCTGTGGTGCTCAAGGACTCAATCAAGGACTTAACATGCGCGACTCTGGTTTAAACGTGGCCTACGCGCTAAGACAGGAGGCTATTGATCAAAAGCGTGCTTCTTTTCAAAACGCCACCGAGAATGGATTTGAAGTAGGGACTTTTGAATCTTTGATTCCAGAGGCAGATTTGGTCTGTAACTTAACTCCAGACAAACAACATACAGGAGTCATCGAGCGTGTTATGCCGCTGATGAAACAGGGGGCCACCTTATCGTATTCTCATGGATTTAATATCGTAGAGGAAGGGATGAACGTTCGCGAAGATTTAACCGTGATCATGGTTGCTCCAAAGTGTCCCGGGTCCGAGGTTCGTGAAGAGTACAAACGTGGATTTGGGGTTCCGACACTTATTGCGGTCCACCCGCAGAATGATCCACAAGGAAAAGGTTGGGCTCAGGCCAAAGCCTATGCTTACGCTACAGGAGGCCACCGTGCTGGTGTTTTAGCCTCGTCCTTTGTGGCTGAGGTAAAAAGTGATTTGATGGGTGAGCAGACCATACTATGTGGTGTCCTACAAACCGGTTCTATTTTGATTTTTGATCATATGGTGGCCCTAGGTGTTGCTCCAGAAGAAGCCGCACGACAAGTACAATACGGCTGGGAAGCACAAACAGAAGCACTGAAGCATGGTGGGATTACCCATATGATGAATCGATTGACCAATGGCGCTAAATTAAGGGTTAATGAATTGTCAGCCAGCCTAAAGTCGATTTGGACGCCGCTATTTCAAAAGCATATGGATGACATAATCAGCGGTGCTTTTTCACGCGGGATGATGGAAGACTGGGCTAATGATGATCACGACTTGCTCACATGGCGTGCCGCTACAGCTGAGACGGCTTTTGAAAAGACCCAAGCCCAAAATGCAACATGGCCTGAGCAGACTTATTTTGATCGAGGTGTTTTGATGATGGCCTTTGTCAAAGCTGGGGTTGAACTGGCCTTTGAGACTATGGTATCGGCGGGAATCATCGAAGAATCGGCTTATTATGAGTCGCTTCATGAGCTGCCTCTAATTGCCAATACGGTTGCACGAAAAAAGCTTTACGAAATGAACCGTATTATTTCAGACACAGCTGAATACGGTTGTTATCTTTTTGACCATGCGGCAAAACCCCTTTTGACAAATTTCATGAAGACCCAGGTTACTCCAGAAGATTTAGGTTTAGGCGGATATGGCCATGACGCAGACAATAAGACCTTGATTCAGGTGAACCAAGAAATTGCAGAGCATCCCATAGAAGATGTGGGGAAGCGTTTGCGTCTCGCGATGACGGCGATGAAAACGCTCAGTACAAAATAAATGTACGATCCGAAATTCGGCTAAATACATTTTGTTTATGGTTAATAAAAAATGCCCCGCGAGAGCGGGGCATTTTCTTGTTATATAATGGTAGATTGACCTAAATAAACATGCTTGCTATTGAGATGTCGATCTTCGGGGTGCAAGATGTAATCATGGATAAAATCACCAACCATGCTCGTTGTAATGCCCGTATTGCTTGGGTTTAAGTCTGGTGTGACAATATCCAGTTCAAGCGCTTTTTCTACAGCTTCTTTAATCATTTGTGCTTCTTTGTGCAGGTCAAAATGTTGAAGGAGCATGGCTGCAGATAAAATTGAGGCAATGGGGTTTGCAATTCCCTTACCCGTCGCTTGAGGATAAGATCCGTGAATTGGTTCAAATAAGGCGTATTGATCACCCACTGAAGCCGAGGCCAAAAGACCAATCGAGCCCCCGATTACACTGGCTTCATCACTGAGGATATCGCCAAACATGTTTTCAGTCAGCAAGACATCGAAATCACTGGGGTTTAAAATAAGTTGCATGGCCGCATTGTCAACAAATAGAACCTCCAAACTAACCTCAAGGTAATCTGGGGCAATTTCCTGTACCACGCGGCGCCAAAGTCGTGAACTCTCGAGTACATTGGCCTTATCGACAAGAGTGACCTTTTTTCTCCGGTTTTGGGCCGCTTTGAATGCAAGATGGGCGATACGTTCAATTTCATGTTTGTGATATACACAAAGATCGGAGGCTGAATTACCATCTTCGCTCAGTTCTTTTTGACCAAAATAAATACCTCCGGTAAGTTCCCGAAACATCAAAATGTCCGTGCCGCTGATAATTTCTCTTTTAAGTGGAGACTGATCCAAAAGGGTCTCGTAGGCTTTAACGGGCCGAATGTTTGCGTAAAGCCCTAGTGACTTGCGCAAGGCTAAAAGCCCTTGTTCAGGACGGACCTTGGCCTTGGGGTCATTGTCGTATTTTGGATGGCCTATTGAGCCAAAAAGTATGGCGTCAGTGTCTTTGCACAACGCTAAAGTGGACTTTGGAAGTGGTGTGCCCGTATTATCAATAGCAATGGCCCCTACATCAGCAGGTTTGAAATAAAATTGATGATTGAATTCTACAGCCACGGCATTAAGCGCTTTGATGGCTTGTTGGGTAACTTCAGGACCGATACCGTCTCCGGATAAAACAGCGATATTTAGTTTCATAGGTATTTATTATGGCGGCAAAAAATCGTTTAAGCCGTTAGAGTTTGTTCTTTTTTTGCTTCGAAAGCTGTTATGGCAGCACGTTTGCTGACCAAATAGTCGATATCATCATAACCGTTAATCAGACAAGTTTTTTTGTAGGGATCAATATCAAACCATATGCTTAGATCTGTTCCGATCACCTCGAGACGCTGTGTTTCAACATCAACCCGCACCAACGTAGTGGGATCTTTTTGGATTTGTTGAAGAAGCGCTTGAAGAAAGGATTCAGAGACTTGAACAGGAAGTAAGCCATTGTTTAAGGCATTCCCTTTAAATATATCGGCAAAAAAACTTGAGACAATGACTTTAAAGCCAAAGCCGGTTAGGGCCCAAGCCGCATGTTCTCTCGAAGAACCACAACCAAAATTAGTTCCAGCAACTAGAATTTGGCCGCTATATTCAGTCTTGTTTAAGACAAAATCAGGATTGGGTTGATCATTATTGTCATAGCGCCAGTCTCTAAATAAATTATCGCCAAAGCCTTTTTTATCCGTGGCTTTTAAAAATCTTGCTGGAATGATTTGATCGGTATCGATATGCTCTATCGGCAAGGGAAAGGCACGACTGATTAAAGTTTTAAATGCTTCCATAGGCTTAATTTAAATAGGAATCTACTGCGGTGATTTTACCTTCAATTGCTGAAATGGCTGCGACCAGTGGACTAGCGAGTAGGGTTCTTGCCCCTTGCCCTTGACGTCCTTCAAAGTTTCTGTTTGAGGTGGAAACGCAATAGGCTCCTTCAGGAACTTTATCATCATTCATCGCCAGGCATGCGGAGCACCCGGGTTGACGTAATTTAAATCCGGCTTGTTCAAAAATTGTTTTTAATCCTTCTTGCTCAATTTGTGCCTCAACTTGCTTGCTGCCCGGCACGAGCCACGCCACCACATGAGGGGCTTTTTGTTTTCCGTTAACGGCTTGGGCAGCAACACGAAAATCTTCGATTCTGGAGTTGGTACAGCTGCCAATAAAGACATAATCAATCGGGTGGTCCAAAAGAGATTGACCGGCACTCAGTCCCATATATTTTAGGGATTTCGCAAAGGACGCATCATCTGATTGTGGGATTTGTGCCCCAATTTTGATGCCCATGCCTGGATTGGTGCCATAGGTCACCATTGGCGCGATGTCTTTGGCATCAAAAAAGTATTCCTTGTCAAAAACAGCTTCGGAATCCGTGGGAAGGGTTTTCCAATAGGCCAGTTTTTGTTCCCATTCCTTTCCTTTCGGGGCGTATGGCTTGCCTTGGACATAATTAAAAGTAGTCTGGTCTGGGGCAATCATTCCTCCGCGTGCCCCCATTTCGATACTCATATTGCAGACCGTCATTCGGCCTTCCATACTCATTTGCTCAAATACCTCGCCTGCGTACTCACAAAAATAGCCTGTACCGGCATTGGTCCCAATCTGGGCGATAATAAAAAGAATAACGTCCTTGGGTAATACCCCTTTAGCTAGGGTGCCATTAACGGTGACGCGCATGGTTTTGGGTTTGGTCAAAAGCAGACTTTGACTGGCAAAAACTTGGGCGACCTGACTTGTTCCAATACCAAAGGCGATACTGCCAAAGGCTCCATGGGTTGAGGTATGGCTGTCCCCGCAAACCATGGTCATACCCGGTTGAGTGATCCCCAACTCCGGGGCCATCACATGGACAATTCCATTGTACTGGTGCCCCAACCCATAAAGGGTAATTCCATGTTTTTGACAGTTATCGGTCAGCTGCTGCAATTGTTTTCGGCTCAATGGGTCTTTGACAGGTTTGTCCTGATCCAAAGTCGGGGTATTGTGATCTGCCGTTGCGACCACTTGATCGGGTCTAAACAAGCTAATGCCACGATCTTCGAGTTCTTGAAAGGCCTGTGGACTGGTCACCTCGTGGATTAGATGCTTGTCTATATACAATACGCTCGGTCCGTTGTCCATTTCCTCCACTAAGTGTGCGTCCCATACTTTATCAAAAAGTGTTTTTGCCATCGGTTTACTTTGGGTTTATAGTCTTTGGATAAATTATGAATTGATCAAGATTTCTGAATATACTTTGCTGGATTCAATGATACGATGAATATCACTGTCCTGAACTTCCTTTTGTTGGTCAGCGAAACTTAAAAAAGTTCGGTAGACTTCATCTAATTGGAGCTTCGTTAATTCATAGCCTACTAATTTTGCTCGGTAAGCCAAAGCCGCGCGGCCACTTCGTGCTGTGAGTACAATCGCCGACTCGGTTACCCCAACATCTTTGGGGTCAATAATCTCGTAGGTCTGTCTATTTTTAATCACACCGTCTTGATGGATTCCAGAGCTATGTGCAAAAGCATTTGCCCCGACAATCGCTTTATTGGGCTGGGTGTTTACCCCCATGTGGTAAGACACAAGTTGGCTGGTTTGATAGAGTTGTGGGGTTTTTATATTGGTAAATAAATTAAGTCGTGGATGTTGTTTTAAAATCATCACCACTTCCTCTAAAGCCGTGTTTCCTGCACGTTCTCCCACACCGTTAATGGTGCATTCGATTTGTCTTGCCCCGTGCACGACTCCAGAAATGGAATTGGCCGTAGCCAAACCTAAATCATTATGACAATGACAGGAAAGAATGGCTTTGTCAATGCCTTTGACGTTTTCCTTGAGATATTTGATTTTTGCCCCATATTCTTCGGGCAAACAGTATCCAGTGGTGTCTGGAATGTTCAATACAGTAGCCCCAGCCTTAATGGCGGCTTCACACACCCGCGCTAGATAGGCGTTGTCGGTGCGGCCCGCATCCTCTGCGTAAAACTCTATATCCTCAACATAGCGCTTTGCGTAGGCTACAGCGGCATATGCCCGTTGGATAATTTCATCCTGAGTAGACTTAAACTTGTACTTTATGTGAGAATCTGATGTGCCAATTCCTGTATGAATTCGCGGTTTTTTGGCGTCTTTTAAGGCTTGAGCCGCGACATCAATATCGTGCTCAACAGCTCTTGTCAAACCACAAACAGTGGCATTTTTAACTTGCTTCGCAATGGCGGCAACAGCCTCAAAATCTCCAGGGCTCGATACTGGAAATCCGGCTTCAATAACATCGACGCCTAGGGCTTCAAGTTGATCGGCAATAATCAGTTTTTGCTCTTTATTGAGTTTGCATCCTGGGACCTGTTCACCATCCCTTAGGGTAGTATCGAATATTTGAATTTGCTCAGCAGACATTTGTGATTAATTATTTTGATAATTGAGAAGCGAATTTATATTTTGTAGGGTATTTAAGGACTGTTTTAGTCGTATTCATTACGGCGTTTACCGGCTCTTTTTTGCGATCAATTAATTGAAAATCAAATAATTAAAATCAGGTCGGTTCCTATGCCCAAAATTCAAAAAGACAATTTATTCGATCTGATTAAATCCCTTTCCAAATCGGAGAAGCGACAATTCAGTTTGTACGCAGGTCGTCTCGGGGTGAACGAACAGGCTAAATTCATGCAATTGTTCGCCATTTTAGACAAACAAAATCAATACAACGAGGCCCAAATTCTTGAACATAAGTCTATTTCTAAAAAACAATTGTCCAATCTCAAAGGCCATTTGTACAAGCAGATTTTGATCAGTTTAAGATTAAATCCCATCCATCAAAATATTCGTCTTCAAATAAGAGAGCAGTTAGATTTTGCCACCATACTTTATCACAAAGGTTTATTTGGTCAAAGTTTAAAAATGTTGGAACGCGCCAAAGGGATCGCGCTTGAGCATGAGGAGAAAAATATGGCTGCAGAAATTATTGAACTTGAAAAAGTAATCGAGAGCCAGTATATCACCAGAAGTATCAGCAATAGAGCGGAGTTACTCGTGGCTGAATCTGCAAAAATCGGTACGCTCAATGAAATCTCAAGCCAACTGTCCAATCTCTCTCTTCAGCTTTACAGTCTGTTTTTACAAAAAGGTTACGTGAAAACCGATACAGAATTGCGCTATGTCCAAGAGTTTTTTGCCAGTCGTATGCCTGAAGTTCATCTGGATGCCCTGGGTTTTCGCGAACGCCTTTGGTATTACAACGCGCAACTTTGGTACAATTTTATTATCCAAGACTTTTTGGCTTGCTTTACTTATGCTACCCGATGGACCGAGTTGTTTTATCGGGCGCCAAAAATGATTGATTTAAATCCTGTGTTTTATTTACGCGGGGCTCAGTATTTATTGGAAGCCTTGTTTTTTATTGGGGATGTTTCTCGATTTCAAAGCGCTCTTGTTCGTTTTGAGCAAACGATCGATCGGCCCTCATTCCCTCAGCGAGAAAACGTGCAAAGCTTGGCCTTTTTATATCTTTATGGCCATAAGTTTAATGCCCATTTTATGGCGGGCACTTTTCATGAAGGGCTTCGCTTGGTGGAGCCTGTATTAGCTGGAATTGAGCATTACGGTGAGAAAATAGACGAACACCACGTTATGATCTTCTATTACAAAATTGCTTGCCTATATTTTGGATGTGGTCAGTATAAATTATGCATTCAATACTTGGGATTGATTATTGAAAACAAGTCTTTAGGCATGCGGGAGGATTTACTTTGTTTCTCAAGAATTTTAAATTTAGTGGCCCACTATGAAGCGGGTATTGATTATCAAATCGAGCGACTCATATTGAGTACCTATAAGTTTTTAATTAAAATGGAAGACTTGCACCAAGTGCAACGCGCCATGATTTCATTCATAAGAAGCTTGACCCAGGTGTATCCTCATGAAATTAAAAAATCATTCAAGGGATTGTATGATACTTTGAGCCAATACAAAGATGATCCATTCGAGCGTCGCAGTTTTCTATATTTAGATATTCTCACTTGGCTGCAAAGCAATATTGAAGGTAAAAGTATTCCAGAAATAATTCAACAGCGTGTGGCCCAATCCACAACATCATAAAAAAAACAAAAATTATGACCGTCACCTTAACCCGACAGAACGATGATTATTTATTCCATGCCTCCGGACCGAACCAGCACACGGTGTCTATGGATTTCAATAAGGAAGGGCGTCCAGAGGGCGCGTCACCTATGGAGCTTTTGCTCATGGCAATAGGGGGGTGTAATGCTATTGATATCATTTATGTCTTGAAAAAACAACGGCAAACCGTGAGCAGTTATACCGTCAAGGTGACCGGAGAGCGCGCAGCGGTGGAAAAGGCAAATCCATTTAAATCAGCGATGGTAGAAATTTATCTTGAAGGGGATATTATACCCGCGAAAGCATTGCGCGCGGCTGCGTTGAGTTTTGAGCAATATTGTTCGGTGTCCATGAGCCTGCGGAGCAGTATTTCGATCGACTACGCTGTGTTTGTTAATGGAGAAAAAGTCACGCATTCTGAGTAATGAATTCATCAGAGCTTTATAATCAATCCTTCAGCACTCTACGCCAAGACAACGGGTCAAGTAAATCAGCACTGCTGCATGTTGCCTCCCTGATCAAGCCTTTTATTCATCGCACTCTAGTGGTGACCTCACACTATTTAAACGAACTTAGTGGGGCTGAGCTCTACTTTAAATGCGAACAACTGCAGCGCATGGGGGCATTTAAAATGCGCGGTGCCGTAAGTGCTATAGCTGCGCTTACCGAGCAGGAACGCTCTAGAGGTGTGGTGACCCACTCCTCTGGTAATTTTGGGCAGGCTGTGGCTTTAGCGTCAAAAATCATGGGAATAAAGGCCTTTGTAGTGATGCCCTTGGGCACGCCAAAAGTTAAGCGTGACGCTGTAATCTCCTATGGGGCAGAGGTCACAGATTGTGCGCCAAATTTATCGGCACGTGAGACCGCTACCCAAGAGATTATCACAAAAACCGGGGCCACGGCCCTTCATCCCTCGAATGCCATGCCGGTCATTCTTGGTAATGCGACCGCAACCATGGAGCTATTAGAGGAAGTTCCAGATTTGAATGGCGTTATTGCCCCAGTGGGTGGGGGAGGTCTTTTGGCGGGAACTGCATTGGCCACCGCACATTTTGGCCATAATTGCCACTGTTGGGGTGCTGAGCCTACTGCTGTCGATGATGCTTTTCGTTCTTTGAAAATGGGGTCGATTCAGACGAACGATCAAACGAATACCATTGCCGATGGCTTAAAAACACAATTAGGCTCTGTTAATTTTCCTATAATCCAAAATGGTGTTACGTCAATTTTTTGCGTCGATGAGTCCGAGATTATCGCATCGATGCGCCTTTTATGGGAGCGCACTAAGATGGTAATTGAACCATCGAGTGCTGTTGTTCTCGCAGCTGTATTGAAATATCCCGCTCAATTTAGCGGCAAAAAAATTGGCCTAATTCTCTCAGGAGGCAATGTGGATTTAAGCCAGTTGCCCTTCTAAGTTCATCAGGGCCAGACGTCGTTTTTAGTGACTTGAGCCACATAAATTAATGCCGTATATTTGGGGCCTTTATCGAGTCATGAGATACAATTGGTGGTTGTTGATTTTTGGAGTTTTGAGCCCGATGTTGTTGGCACAACAAAGGGAGTTAAAGCCCTATGCCATTGAGCTCGATTATTTTTATGGCAGTATTTTAGAACACAATTCCGATATCGCGCACCTGATCACGGGACATCCAACCGGGTTTAATCTTATATACAACCGAAAGACTTACGGCTATAATGAATGGGAAAGCCGTTATAACTATCCTGATTGGGGCTTTACCTTTAATTATCAAGATATGGGAAATCCCTATCTGGGTAAGAATTACGGACTTTATGGTCACTTTAACTGGTATTTTTGGAAGCGTCGATTGAGACTTGGTATTGGGCAAGGCATTGCCATGGCTGGTAATCCGTATGATGCTGAAGATAATTATCAAAATACGGCCTATGGAAGTCGTTTTATGAGCACCACATTTTTAAAGTTTAACCTGATACAAGAAAATATTTATAGAGGAATCGGATTCCGGTTAGGAACTGGCATTATTCATTACTCAAATGCGAATTTCAAAGCGCCAAATAACAGCACGAATACGCTTTATTTTTCGGCCGGGGTGAGTTATCAATCTCAGGAGGGGGTTATTTTAACCCGACACAATCATGGTGATTGGCCAAGCCAATATTACAGTGAGCCAATAACCGTCAATGCCGTGTTTCGAACAGGGCTCAATGAAGCTGATGTTATTGGTCTAGGACAGTATCCTTTTTACGTTTTTTCATTTTTTGCCGATAAAAGAATCAATTATAAAAGTACCATTCAACTCGGTGTGGATTTCTTTTTCTCAGACTTTTTAATTCATTTGATCCGGTATCGTCAATCAGCTTTCCCAGGGGACGGAATTGAGCCTGGTTTAGATTATCGCCGTATTGGTGTATTTTTAGGTCATGAATTTCGTTTTCGCAAAACCGCTTTTGTTTCTCAATTAGGGCGTTATTTTTATTGGCCCTATGAATTTGAAAATAGACTGTACAATCGTTTGGGACTAAAGCGATATTTTGGAAAGGAACATTTTTTTGCTGCGGTTACCTTAAAAGCACACTGGGCAAAGGCGGAGGCTGTTGAATTTGGTATTGGGTATCGATTATGAGAACAATTTTAAAAATCAGAATTAGCGCAATTTATTACACCATCGCATTGATGGGTGGACTACTTTTTTGGGGTTGCGGTAGCGACAATGCATGGGATTGTTTTCAAACCAGTGGACCAATTGTCCAGCGCACCTTTAATGTCGATAAATTCAAAAAAATCATCATCTGGAATCGTGTGCAGTTAATTGTCTCTTCTGGGCCAGAGCAGAGTGTGGTGGTCGAGTCTGGGGAAAATCTTATGAATGAGGTCCTGGTGCGTGTAGAAGACAGTATCCTTAAGGTAAGCGACCGAAACAGTTGTAATTATACCCGTGATTATGGCATTACCAAGGTTTATGTGACGTCCCCTGTGGATTCCATAGAAATTCGTTCGAGTTCTGGACTGCCAGTTATTGGACAGGGCCCGATCACGTTTAAAAAACTCACTTTACTTTCCGAGGACCGTGAGCAAGAGGGTGAATTTCACACCGATGGTGATTTTTATTTTGAAGATTTAGATGTCACCCAGCTGATAATTTTTGCCAACGGTACCAGCAAATTTTTTCTAGGGGGGCGGACAAATTCTGCTAATATTGGTCTTTATGACGGTGATTGCCGCATAGAGGCCCCAAATTTGGAAATCAAAAATCTTTATTTATTTCATCGCAGCACGAATAAAATGGTCGTGGCACCGACCAATTTGATTCAAGGTCGTATTGTAGGGCTCGGCGATGTGATTTGTCTTACGCAGCCCCCAATTGTCAATGTAGAGGAGGAATTCACAGGCCGTCTAATATTTCAATAAAACGGCTTTATCACTATAATTGAAGGGGGTCAAACCCATTTTTATTTACGACGTCCACTGGGTAAATAAAGCCTCAAGCGCTGCAGTATCATTGGTGTTTTCCAATTCTGTTAAGGCCAGATCTTTGACTAATTTTCCCTGATTCAAGACCAGTATTCGGTCACAGATTGCAGAGATATCTTGCAGAATATGGGTGGAGAGCAATATCGTCGTTTTTGGACTGAGCGATTTAATCAACTTTCTTATCTCTTGAATTTGATTTGGATCCAGTCCCGTCATTGGCTCGTCTAAAACCAAGAGTTCAGGTTGATGGATCAGGGCAGCCGCCAGACCAAGGCGTTGTTTGAACCCTTTCGAAAGCGTCCCTATTTTTTTGTGTTCGACTGAACTCAGTCCAGTACGCTGAATCAATGGCGCACTGTCATAGGGATTAAGGGCATACAAAGCGGCGGTTTGGTTCAAATATTCTTTGACAAAGAGTTCCTGCGGGAGCGGATTATCTTCAGGTAGATAACCGACGCGCCTTTTATAATTGAGGCTTTGGGTGTTTAGCGCAGTATTGTTTTGGAGCAGTTGGCCACCATCGGGATGCAACAGACCGATTAAAATTTTAATGAGCGTTGACTTACCGGCGCCATTCGGACCAAGGAGCCCGATAATCTGTCCTTTTTCTATGGAAAAATCGACCTCATTCAGTGCCTTTTGAGCCCCGTATAATTTTACAATTTGTTCAAATTTAATCGTCATATGCTTTGGCCGTAAAATTAAAGAATAAAAAATCTTTGGAAAGATTTTATGTTCTGAATGATAAAGTATATTTTCGTCATTCAAACATATCGATGAAAACGTACAACAACATATTTTTCTTTTATTTCTTTTATACAAAGACTAAGGCTTTGTGTTAATTGTACGCAACAATAACGCTAAAGCCCGATCAATTGTTCGGGCTTTTTTTATGAATAATTTACACGATGAAAATCGCAATACAAGGAATACAACATTCTTTTCACCATCAAGCCGTAAAGCAGTTGTTTGATCAGCAGCCTTATGATCTGCTTTGCTGTGATTCTTTTGATGCAACTACGCAAGCGGTCGCAAAAGGCTTGGCAGAATTTGGCGTGTTAGCTATTGAGAATTCAATTGCCGGGTCGATTTTAACCAATTACAATCTGCTTGAATCCGGATCATTTGAAATATATGACGAGGTTTATTTGAATATTCAAATGCACTTAATGGCTTTGCCAAAGACCAGAATTCAGGATATTACAGAGGTGCGTTCCCATCCGGTGGCACTGCTGCAGTGTCGCGACTATCTCAGACAATACCAGGGTCAATTTAGACTGGTGGAAGGAAAAGATACGGCAAGCGAAGCAGAGCAAATCTCAAAAGAACAACTTCAGGGAATAGCAGCTATTGCGGGAAAAGACGTTGCAGAAGCCTTTGGATTGGAGATTTTAGACAGTCAAATTCAAGACATCAAGCAGAATCAGACGCGCTTTGTGTTGTTTGGCCGCCCCGGCAGTCACTCACAAAAAACACCCAACAAGGCCAGTATTAAGTTTCAGCTCGGTCATGAGGTTGGTTCCCTCAGTCGGGCACTCGCCGTTTTAAGCGATTATGACATAAATTTGACAAAAATTCAGTCATTACCGGTTCTTGGGATGAATTGGCGCTATGCCTTTTTTGTTGATGTGACTTTTGACAACCCAGAAAAATTTAAACAAGCTATTGGTGTTTTACAAGAAGGGGTAAAACATTTCAAATTACTTGGATTGTACGCACAGAATAAAGAAAATATACCCAGTAAATTGGGTGAAAAAATTGAATTATGACTCAAAGCAATCAAGCACGAGAGTGGTTACGCGCCATGAATCTAGGGCATCCTATTGTAATCGCAGGACCTTGTAGTGCAGAAACTCAAGATCAACTTTTAGAAACAGCTCGAGGGCTGACCAAGACAAAAACTTCAGTTTTGCGGGCTGGGCTTTGGAAACCGCGAACACGCCCTGGAAATTTTGAAGGCGTGGGTGCATTAGGCCTGCCTTGGTTGAAACGCGCTAAACAAGAAACGGGGCTTTTAACCACCACAGAGGTGGCCCACCCACATCATGTTGAGTTGGCCTTGGAACATGATGTTGACATGCTTTGGATCGGGGCAAGAACAACCGTGTCTCCCTTTATTATTCAAGACATTGCCGATGCGCTGCGCGGTACAAATAAAATTGTTTTGATTAAAAATCCTGTTAATCCTGATCTATCACTTTGGATGGGCGCCTTAGAGCGTTTTGAAAAAGTAGGCATCACGCAATTGGGGGCGATTCATCGTGGATTCTCGACCTATGAAAAAACAAAATACCGCAATATACCAGAATGGCAAATCGCCATTGACTTTCAAAGCAGAAGACCCGATGTGCCTTTAATCTTGGATCCATCCCACATGGGGGGGCGCCGAGATTTAATTTTTGAGCTTTCCCAAACCGGGCTAGATTTGAATTATGACGGATTGATGATTGAGAGTCATATCGATCCCGACAATGCTTGGAGCGACGCCGCTCAACAAGTCACACCAGAGCAGTTAGGAGAAATTATCACGGCTCTAAAAATGAGGGAAACGGATGTTTCAACTAAGGAGTTTCACAATAACTTGGATGCCCTTCGCGTCAAAATAGATATTATCGACACCCAATTGATAGAAACTTTGGGCAGAAGAATGGGCATCGCTGTTCAAATTGGTCAATTAAAACACAATAATAATGTGGCGATTTTGCAGTCCGATCGTTGGACGTCGATTTTAGAGCGTATGGTGACCGCTGGACTCAAGGAAGGTTTAAGCGAAGAATTTACTCAAAAATTATTCAAAGCGATTCACCAAGAATCAATCAATCAGCAAAAGAGTATCAAAGATGCTTAGTGTGGTCCAGTGCATGTAACGATTTAATTGAATCGCGGTTAATGGAATAAAACGACCGAGTGCTGGGCCTGATAAAGGCCGAAAAATCAATGTATATTGCAGATAAATTAGCAATTTTGTGTCGTGATGAAAGGCTTGGTTTATAAATCTACTGGAAGTTGGTATACCGTTAGGTCTTCCGAAGGAACGATCTACCCCTGCCGAATAAAAGGTAAATTTCGAATCGATGGCATCAAAAGCACGAATCCAATAGCGGTAGGAGATCGAGTTGAATTTGAATTGGAAACCGCCGATCAAGAGACGCGCGGGGTGATTACCAAGATCGAAAAGAGAGAGAATTATATTATTCGAAAATCTGTCAATCTCTCTAAGCAAACCCATATTATTGCCTCAAACATCGATTATGCATTTTTACTGATCACGCCGAGCAATCCAGTAACGACTACCTCTTTTATTGATCGATTTTTAGTCACGGCCGCCGCATATCACATTGATTGTGTGTTGCTTTTTAATAAATCGGACACCTATGATCAAGACGCGCTTGATCAAGCAAAATTTCTCGCTGCCTTATATCGGTCCATAGGCTATACTTGTATTGGGATTTCGGCCAAGACAGGAAAAAATGTGGATCAAGTAAAAGCCTTGATGAGTGGAAAGACCTCTCTTTTTTCTGGACACAGTGGAGTGGGTAAATCAACTCTAGTCAATTCATTGGCGCCAGATCTGGACCTGCGCACCGCAGAGATCTCGCAGCAGCATGCGCAAGGGCAGCATACCACAACCTTCGCTGAAATGTTTGATCTGCCTTTCGGAGGTCGAATTATTGATACCCCAGGAATAAAGGGATTCGGCGTGGTGGATCTAGAGCCGACAGAGTTTGGGGCTTATTTTCCAGAATTTTTTGCCCTACAAGACCAGTGCAAATTCAATAATTGTCAGCACATTAATGAGCCCCATTGTGCCATAAAAGAGCAACTTGAAGAGGGCCTTCTGGCCTGGTCTCGTTATCATAGTTATTGTCAAATGCATTCGGGAGAAGACAGTCAATACCGAAAAGATTTATATCAATCATCATGAAGGCTTTAGTCCAAAGGGTCAAATCAGCCCATGTACGTGTTGATGAAAAAATAGTGGGATCGATAAATCAAGGACTCCTAGTGTTTTTAGGGGTATCCATTCACGATACTCAGGCTCAAGTCCTTCAGTTAGCGCGAAAAGTAGCCCGTCTTAGAATTTTTGCAGACGACAACGCGCCCATGAATATTGATGTTCAGGCTGTGGAAGGGGGGATATTGGTCGTCAGTCAGTTCACGCTACATGCGCAAACAAAAAAAGGAAACCGTCCCTCGTTTATAGAAGCAGCGCCAGGAGCCCAGGCTGAACCCCTTTATTTGGCCTTTATGGAATGTCTAAGACAAGAAACAGGCCTCGATATTCAATCAGGAATTTTCGGTGCCGACATGGAGGTTAGTTTAATCAATGATGGGCCAGTGACAATTATTTTGGATACCGATCAGTATTAAACAAGCCAGTTTCGTTATAAAAAACTCAATGCTATGGAATTAACCAGCTTACAACAACAAGTCGATCAATGGATTAAAGATCATGGAGTTCGTTATTTTAATGAACTGACCAATATGGCTCAGCTCACCGAAGAGGTTGGGGAAGTCGCCCGAATTATTGCGCGTCGATATGGCGAACAGAGTGAAAAACCTAGCGATAAACAAAAAGATTTGGGTGAAGAACTGGCCGATGTGCTCTTTGTCGTGCTCTGTTTGGCCAATCAAACAGGGGTGGACCTTCAAGCGTCATTTACGAAAAAGATGGCCATAAAAACCCAGCGCGATCACGATCGTCATCACACGAATGAAAAATTGAAATAGGTTTTAAAAAATCGAGTATATATGTTTTCTACCATAGTTTCAAAGTTAAAATTTTGGCGTTCAGTTTTGGCCTTGGCCTTAGGATTTGCTTTGATTTTTTTGGTGGTTAAGGGTTTATTGTCAGGAGGATCATTTTTTTCATTTTTATTTTCATGGCGTAATGTCCTTGGATTGACCCTAGGATCCGTTATCTATGGTTTTTTTGCGGCCTACAGCCGATTTTATAAACATTATAAAAGTCATAATAGGTCAAAATGAAATTACAACTCAAGTCATTTGATGCGATTAAAATTGATACTATTTTATCGCTCACAGGTTCAAAAAGTGAAACCAATCGTTTGTTGATTCTGCAAGCCCTTTGGCCTGAAATCCGATTGGATAATTTGGCTGAATGTGACGACGCTGACGTCATGATTCAGGCTTTAAAAAATTCTGATGGCCCTATCGATGTCGGCCATGCCGGAACGGCTATGCGTTTTTTAACCGCTTATTTTGCCTTTTTGCCTGGGTGTTCTGTGGTCATGACTGGTTCAAATCGCATGAAAGAGCGGCCTATCGGTATTTTAGTCGATGCCCTTATCACCTTAGGGGCAGATATAGAATATTTGGGTCAGCAAGGATATCCACCTTTAGCCATTCATGGGCGCGCATGTTCTGGAGGTAAAATCTCGATGTCTGGTTCCGTAAGTAGTCAATATCTAACCGCTTTGATGCTCGTCGCCTCTCGGTTTGAACATGGATTGACCATAGAAATAGAAGGGGGATTGACCAGTCTACCGTATTTGCAAATGACAGCATCTATGCTCAACAAGATAGGGGCAACGGCTGAAGTTTCTGAAAAGGAAATTAATGTCCAAGGGCCGGCCATGAATTCAAACCAACTTTGGACGATTGAGTCCGATTGGAGTGGCGCCTCTTACTGGTACAGCATGGTGGCTCTGAGTACTCAGTGGCGTCTTGGTCTGCGTTATTTCAGTTCAAAAAGTTTACAAGGAGACCGAGCGATTGCGGACCTTTTTCAAACCCTTGGGGTACAGACGGAATTTGATAAAAAAGAGCAATGTATTTGGCTCAGTAAGCTGAACCAGACTCTGCCAAAATCTATTTTTTGGAATTTGATTGACACCCCTGATTTGGCGCAGACCATTGCTGTGTGCTGCTTTGGTCTTGGAATAGGATGTCATTTAACAGGATTACACACCCTCAAGATAAAAGAGACGGACCGACTCAGCGCTTTGTCTATTGAATTGACTAAACTCGGTGCCTTAGTTGATATTACCGAAAACTCTTTGCGCTTGTCTCCTCGAGAGCATCCAATAAACCCAGAGGTTTATATAGATACTTATAGGGACCATCGCACGGCTATGGCTTTCGCGCCCCTAGTGGTGAAGGTGCCCATCGGTATTGTGAACCCCGATGTCGTGACCAAATCATATCCAAATTTTTGGAATCACTTGACCGAGGTCGGAGTCACGGTGGTTTCTGGTAATTAATTGCTGTTTTACTTGACAACGGCCTTTTGGAGGTCGTATATTTGCCCCCTTTAACACAAGACCACGCTCTATGGGAATGAAACTCTCCAATTTTAATTTTAATCTGCCCCCTGAACTTTTAGCTGAATATCCAGCGCCAAATCGGGATGAGGCAAGACTTATGGTTCTGGATCGCAAGAACAAAACCATCGAGCACAAAATGTTCAAGGACTTAATTGATTATTTCGATGAGCAAGATGTTTTGGTGTTAAATAATACCAAGGTTTTTCCGGCGAGACTTTACGGAAATAAAGAAAAAACAGGAGCACGCATTGAAGTGTTTTTACTTAGACAGTTAAACGCTGAAACGCGCCTATGGGATGTATTAGTGGATCCCGCGCGAAAAATCAGAATTGGTAACAAATTGTATTTTGGAGATGACGATTCTCTTGTAGCAGAGGTTATCGACAATACAACCTCACGAGGAAGAACACTACGTTTTTTATTTGACGGGTCTTACCAGGAGTTTCGTGATAAATTAACGGAGCTCGGAGAAACGCCATTGCCCAAGTACATTAAGCGAGAGGTAGAACCAGAAGATGCGGAACGTTATCAAACCATTTTTGCTAAAAATGAAGGCGCTGTTGCCGCACCAACTGCCGGGTTGCACTTTTCAAAGCACCTTATAAAACGTCTCGAAATTAAAGGTGTAAATTTTGCTGAAGTAACGCTTCACGTTGGATTGGGAACCTTTAGTCCCGTTGAGGTCGAAGATTTGTCTAAGCATAAAATGGACAGTGAGGAAATTATAATTGATCCTCAGGCAGTACAAACCATTAATACAGGTATTGCGCAGAAACGACGAGTGTGTGCCGTGGGTACAACCGTAATGCGTGTCCTAGAGAGCTCTGTCTCCTCAAATGCGACCTTAAATCCTTATCAAGGATGGACCAATAAATTCATTTTTCCACCTTACGATTTTAGCATTGCAAATGCCATGGTCACTAATTTCCATACGCCAAAGTCTACGCTCTTGATGATGGTTTCGGCTTTTGCGGGCCATGACTTTATCAAAGAGGCCTATGCTGAGGCGGTAAAAGAACGCTACAGATTTTATACCTATGGTGATGCCATGTTAATCATCTAATGAAATAAAATAAAGAAGCAAAACCCTCGGATATCGAGGGTTTTTTTATGGGGAAATCTTTTTTTTAATTAACTTAGAGGTTCTCTAAATACATGAGGTTCAAATAAATGCTCAGATACTGGTCCATATTCCTTCTCGTATTTCATGCGGCGCTTTGGGGTCAAGGTAATGCTCCTGAACCAAGGGGGTGGTCCTTGGACCTTGACTCTCCTGATTACGTGCACTTATCAGTGCTTGATATGGCCCATGTAATTTCTGAAGATTTGGTCGCGGATCAAGATAAGTCTATGCCTTGGCGCTATGGAATAGAGCGTCAAGTTTCTATCGATATTTTTACCCATGGGCAATGGTCAGAATTGTCTGATGGCACTCGTATTTGGCGTATGGCGTTGCGCTCTCCGGGCGCACTCAATATGAGTTTGAATTTTTCAGATTTTTATATTCCTCAAGGGGGGCAAGTGCAGTTTTATAATTCTACTCAGACGGATTGGTCTAAAGTTCATCGTTCGAGATTGACTTCTGTAAGAACATTTGGAAGTTGGATTATTCAGGGGGATGAAATAATCATTGAATATTTAGCCCAACCCAATACTACTGAATTGCCTCGACTGCGTGTGGAGAGTCTGATTCACGGTTATCGCATGGGGGCTGTGAATCAATTAATACAGCAACAAAATCAGTCCCGTGATTTTGAGGATTCAGGCGATTGTCACTTTGATGTCAATTGTAGTGTTGGAGAGTCCTTTGATGGGCATCGGAATCAACTTAAAAAAGCTGTTGCGCTGTTGAATCTGGGTAATGGTTATTTGTGTTCTGCAGTTCTTGTCAACAACGCAAAGGAAGATAAAACCCCCTATGTATTGACCGCTAATCACTGTCTTGAGAACTCTAATCCTGACTTTTGGTCTTTGCGTTTTAATTGGATAAGCCCAGATCCTGTTTGTGGTACTGAGGATAATAGTGTGGATATTGGGACTAATTTCACTGTAAATGGGGCCCAATTGCGCGCGAAAAATGGGCGTTCAGACTTTGCGCTAGTCGAGCTGAACGAGCCGATACCGGCCTCCTGGGACGTGGCTTTTGCAGGCTGGGACAGAACAGATGAACTTCCACAGTACCAAATTGGGATTCATCATCCTCAAGGAGATATTATGAAGATTTGTCGTGACGATGACCCTATGGCCCGTGATATTGCCAATGGCACGGAGGTATGGCTTATCAAAGGATCGGATGTAGGGGCGAGTAATGGATGGGATCTCGGCAGCACCGAAGGCGGCTCTTCTGGGTCACCACTCTTTAACGACCAAGGACAGATTATTGGCCAGTTGTATGGTGGTATGGCCCATTGCGACGGCATACAAAGTAATGGCCGTTATGATTTATACGGGCGTTTTGCGAGCTCATGGTCCGGAGGAAATACTCCTGAACAACGCTTGAGTGATTGGTTGGACCCGGATGGTATAGGTATTGACCAATTAGGAACCCTGGAAAATGCCCTGAGTATTGGTGATTTTGATCTTGAAGGGCTTGTGTCTGTTTATCCAAATCCTGCAAGGGATTATATTTCCATTCAAAATACAAAATATCCTCACTTAAGGGGTAATATTTTTGCGCTCACTGGTCAACGGCTTATGACCTTGGACTTATCTGCTACCGAAAACCAAGTCAACGTGAGTTCATTGGCTCCTGGAATTTATTTGCTGTATTTAGAAGATATAGATTCTGGAAACATCGTGACGAAAAAATTACAAATCCAACCTTAACCCCGACTAAAACATTCCTGACTAAAGTTGTACTTTTACGCCATCTATGACGATGACAAAAAAAGACATCAGACGGCTTAGCCTAGAGGATTTACGTTTGTTTTTTACTGAGCAAGGTCAGCAGCCCTTTCGTGCCAATCAAGTTTATCAATGGCTTTGGCAAAAAGGCGTTCATAATTTTGAGGAAATGACCAATCTCTCTTTGGAAACTCGAGAGGTCCTTCAAAAGCATTTCGTCATCAATCATATCAGTGTTGATCAAATGCAGCGAAGTAGTGACGGGACCATAAAAAACGCGGTGCGTTTACACGATGATTTAATTGTTGAATCGGTCCTAATTCCTACGAAGACTAGAACTACGGCCTGTGTTTCCTCGCAAGTGGGATGCAGTTTAGATTGTACTTTTTGCGCTACAGCCAGGCTTAAGCGCATGCGAAATCTCAATCCTGATGAGATTTACGACCAAGTCATGGCGATCCATCAAGAGAGTCTGCTTTATCACGACCGGCCATTGTCAAACATAGTCTTTATGGGTATGGGCGAACCACTGATGAACTACAATAATGTTCTGTCAGCCATTGAGAAGATTACCGGCGACCAAGGATTAGGAATGTCTCCAAAGCGCATTACCTTGTCTACCTCCGGGGTGCCCAAAATGATTAAGAAGCTCGCGGACGATGAGGTTAAGTTTCATTTGGCCTTGTCCTTACATTCTGCAATTCAAGAAAAGCGTCAAGTAATTATGCCTTTTGCCGAGCGTTTTGTGCTCGATGATGTTTTGGAAACACTTATTTATTGGTATGAAAAAACCAAAAGACGCGTGACTTTTGAATATATCGTCTGGGATGGTTTTAATGATACGGACGAAGATATTCGCGCACTCGTGCATTTCTGTAAAAAGGTGCCTTGTAAGGTCAATATAATTGAATACAATGCCATAGACGACGGGGCTTTTAAACAGGCACCTCCGCATCGTATCGAAGCCTATACACAAGCCCTGGAAAAAGCCCATATTCCGGTTACTGTAAGGCGCAGTCGTGGCAACGACATTGACGCTGCATGCGGTCAATTAGCCAACAAGCATTGAAGCACGAAAAAAAAGTATTAAAAAAAGGGTGCTTCAAACTGAAGCACCCTTTTTCGGTATTAAACTTTAAATCAGTTTTTTTATTTGACTATTTTAAAGGACTGCGAACTTTCATTTACATAAATAGTCACTAAATATAATCCTTTGCTCAACATGTTTAAATCGATTTGTGCATGCTCCTGGTTAGTTTTTTCATTGAACAAAACAGAACCATTTATCGAAGAAATTTGTACTTTATCAATTACTATTGAATTTCTAATATTCAGGTTTCCGTTAATGTCAACAAAATGACTGAGATTTATGAAATCAGGATTAACAATTCCTAGACTGGTATCTCCAGAAACTGTAATATCATCAAGTAAAACAGAATTTATGTCAAAAGAATCAAAATGTCTGAATGCCAGATAGACCTGTTGACCATCAAAAGCCGAAGCATCAATTTCAACAACCGCCCCAGACAGAGACCCATCTTCTTCTGTGCTAGGACAATCATCTGTAACGAGCCTAGTATCAACTGGATCTACCTGCAGAAAGTCTGCAATAGTTCCGCCTGAGGCCATGTAAATAGAATATTTATCATCAGTAAAAGTACCGTTGGTTTGATAAGTGCCAACCGTGTATGTAAGCGTTACATTAGTAAAGGTAGTTAGATCTATGGGATCTTTTGTTATCAACCAATTATCTGGATCGAATCCTACACCCTCCCAAGAATCAGAATCTGCGACTTTTGATTGCATAGGGTGTGCGGGTGCATAACCCAGCATGTCCGCAATTTCCCAAAACTCGCCATCTCCATCCCAATCTATATTATTCCAGTTTGTAAATAAGATATCGTCGACTAAACCATCCTCAAAATCTTCAAAGAAGGCCTGAGTGGGCTGGGCATAGACCAACGTGGTCATCAAGAAAAATAAAATGTAAAAATGTTTCATAATGCAGTAAGTTTAGTTAGAAAATGTAATTTTGATTAAAACATAAATATAATATTTTTTTGAAAACCTCAGCACAAATAAAGGTGCCTATAGAGACGGAAATGGAGCTTTTTGAAAAAAAGTTTTATGCTTCTATGTCTTCCAAAGTAGCCTTGCTGAATCGGATTACTCACTTTGTGGTGAACCGTAAAGGCAAACAGATGCGGCCGATGTTTGTATTCTTAGTGGCTAAGTTGTGCGGGGCTGAAGGTGTCCAGGAGCGCACTTATCGTGGTGCTTCCGTCATTGAATTGATTCACACAGCGACTTTAGTGCACGATGATGTAGTCGATGACAGCAATCAGCGCAGGGGTTTTTTCTCGATTAATGCCTTGTGGAAGAATAAAATTGCGGTTCTCGTCGGGGATTATTTACTCTCAAAGGGTTTGCTGTTGTGTATTGATCATGACGATTTTGATTTGCTTAAAATTATTTCAGTCGCTGTTCGATCAATGAGTGAAGGAGAGCTTTTGCAGATTGAAAAAGCGAGACGTCTCGACATTACAGAAGAGGTTTATCTCGAAATTATAAAACAAAAGACGGCGACCTTGATTGCGTCTTGTTGTGCTATTGGCGCGCGCAGCGTTCATGCTCCAGAAAAAGAAGTTCAGAAAATGTGGGCCTTTGGAGAAGCCCTAGGAATGGCCTTCCAAATTAAAGATGATTTATTTGACTACGGCAGTGCGCAAATCGGTAAGCCACTCGGGATTGATATAAAAGAACGCAAATTAACCATGCCGCTTATTCACGCTTTAAATCAGGCCAATAAAGAAGAGCGACGATGGCTGCTTAACTCAATTAAAAATCACAAACGGGATAAAAAGCGGGTAAAAGAGGTTATTGAAAAGGTGAAATCACTGGGTGGATTGACTTATGCTGTCGACCAAATGAAGCATTATCAGGCCCAGGCAATGTCCATTTTAAATTCGTATCCCGAAGGTCCCGTAAAATCATCCCTTCGCTTAATGATTGAATATGTAATCGATCGAAAAAAGTAAAGTGCTGATTTAGGCCAATATATTGTGCCTCGTTCTTGTTTCAATGGTCATGAATCAACGTATTTTAAGCTTGCCATGGTTTGTTGAATTGTATTAAATTTATATCCTTTGTCTTGCCGACAATTTTAAACACAAAATCTTAGATGATTTCTAAATTCACCATTGATCAAGTTTTTGAAACCGCTCGAGTAGAAGAGGTGATTGGTGATTTTGTACAACTCAAAAAATCAGGAACAAATTATAAAGGCTTAAGCCCATTTACTGATGAACGTACGCCAAGTTTCATGGTGTCACCGGTAAAACAAATTTGGAAAGATTTTAGTAGTGGAAAGGGGGGAAATGCGGTCGCGTTTTTAATGGAACATGAGCATTTTACTTATCCGGAGGCCATCAAATACCTGGCTAAAAAATACAACATCGAAATTGAGGAAACCGAGCAAACCACTGAGCAAAAGGCCGAAGCAGATAAGAGAGAATCACTTTATTTGGTCAATGAATTTGCTCGTGATTACTTTAAATCAACCTTGACCGAATCCCAGCCAGGCAAGGCTATAGGGCTGACTTATTTTAAAGAACGTGGATTTACTCTAGAGACTATTGAGAAATTTCAGTTAGGGTACAACGATGATCGCTGGGATGGATTTACTCAAGAGGCTTTAAGGCAAGGCTATCAAATGAGTTTTCTTGAAGAGACAGGATTAACAATAGTCAAAGGAGATCGGCAGTTTGATCGTTTTCGTTCTCGCGTAATCTTCCCAATTCACAGTATGAGTGGTCGTGTTTTGGGTTTTGGCGGGCGCACGCTTTCTACCGATAAGAACATTGCCAAATATCTAAACTCTCCAGAGAGCGAGGTATATCACAAGAGCAAAATTCTTTATGGGATAAATTTCGCGAAACAGGGAATTGCTAAAGAGGACAATTGCTATTTGGTTGAAGGGTATACCGATGTAATACAAATGCACCAAAGAGGCTTGTCGAATGTTGTCGCGTCGAGCGGGACGGCCTTAACGCCAGAACAAATTAGGTTGGTCAATCGATTGACTAAAAATATGACCTTGCTCTTTGATGGGGATGATGCTGGGATACGGGCCTCATTGCGTGGCGTGGATTTAATCTTGGAGCAAGGGATGAATGTTCGGATTTGTACTTTTCCCCAAGGGGAGGATCCCGATAGCTTTGCACGTAATAATTCTTTGGACGCGCTGCAGGATTATTTGGCCAAGAACACTACTGATTTTATAAATTTCAAGGCTTCTTTATTGGCCAAAGAGGCGGCAAATGATCCAATAAAAAAATCTGAAACCGTTCGCGACATGGTTCAGAGTATTGCTAAGATACCGGATCATATAAAGCAAGAGGTTTACCTCAAGGAATGCTCGCGTATCATGGACATTAGCCAAGAAGTTTTATTCAGCACCTTGGCCCAAATTCTTAGGAAAAATCGAAATGATGCCCAAAAGACCCCAGAGGTCAATACCCCGAGATTAGACGTTATTCAAAAGCCAAAGACCGAGTCTAAAGTGGATGTTCAATATGCGCTAGAGCGCAAAATAATTGAGCTTTTACTTCTTTACGGAGGACATGAGGAAGAATTCATTGAGACTTTGTTAGAGGCGGATGAACACGGCGCTGTTCAGCATAAAGCGGTATCTCAATCGACTCTTGTTTACCAAAAAATTTATTTGGATTTACAGGAAGATGAAGTAGAATTTACCCACACTCAATTTCAAGAGTTATATTATCGCATCATTGAAGGGTACCATCAAAATCCTGAGCTCAGAATTGATGGCTTTTTACAAAGTCTACCCCATGAACTTGCCGAACAGGTCACTCATATTCTTATGGACGAAGAGAAACATCAATTGCATCAATGGGATCGAAAACTCATTTTTGTGAAAGATAAAAAATCCGGTGTGGCTCAAATTGTATCCGAAACGATTTTGAATTTGCGCAGACATTTGGTCGCTAAAAAGATTGATGAGTTGAGTGCGCAATTTGAAGAGGAGACGGAATCACAAAGTGGTGATGAAACCCTTCAAGCCGTAACGGATTATATTGGTTTAAAGAAAATTCTTTCGGAAAAACTAAACCGAGTGCTTTGAGCTGATCGCTTAACCCAATCTGAATAGGCGCGCTTGATTGATCAAATCCGCAATATTATCCACTTTTAATTTTGTGAGCAATCGCGTTTTGTAGGTGCTGACGGTTTTTTCGTTAATGTCTAAGGCCTCTGCAATGTCTTTGTTGCGCTTTCCTGTGGAAAGCATATTTAGGACTTCGATTTCTCTCGTGGATAGTTTTTTATAACGATTGATCGCACTGCTTTCTCCGACACTGCGCGGACTAAAGGAGGCGTTGAGGTCATCGTTGAGATAGATGCCTCCTTTGGCTAATTGTTTCAGGGCTTTGAGAAAGGCTTTAGGCGATGCAGATTTGGGTAAATACCCGGCGGCTCCTGTTTTGATACATCTCAAGGCGTAAATTTCTTCAGCAAGATGTGAAAAAATAAGAATGCGCAGTTTCGGATATTCATTTTTTATATAACGCAAAGTGCTCACTCCATTCCGCTGAGGCAATTCGAGTTCCATGATAAGTATGTCCGGAGCACAGTCCTCAAGGGATTGATTAAGTTCATCCATATTTTGCGCTTTTCCAACAATTTCAAATTGTTCAGTCTTGCGCAACATGCATGAAATACCCTTGCGTATTACAGGGTGATGATCAGCGATAAGTATGCGTTTTGCGGCCTTCATTGAAATCAAATGTAATAAAAACCGCTGTTGTAGGATTTTAAATACAAAAATTATCAATGAACGGCGCTCAATGTATTTAAATCAATGCCATTCTTGTGGGATAATACATACTGGAATTGGGTTCATCTTATGTTGATTCGCCCGATTTAGTTTAAGATAAAGAGACAGGACTTCCTTTTGGCGTGGGCTTAATTTTAGTTCCTCTATACCAGCCTCTGAATCGATCAGCCCAAGATGATCGTTTTGAGTACTTTTTTGGAATGCCATAGCCCATTCCAATTCGTCATAACTCGCTCCGAGTTGCTCTTCATCCGTTTTACTATCGTGATAAAGTCCATCGGTCGGGGGGGCTTCTAATATTTCTGAAATAATGCCAAGATAGCGGCCCAAGGCTAATACTTCACTTTTTACCAGATCTGCGATTGGACTCAAATCAACCCCGCCATCACCGTATTTTGTATAAAATCCCACGCCAAAATCTTCAACCTTGTTCCCCGTACCGGCAACGAGGAATTCGTGAATGCCCGCATAATAATATAGGGTGGTCATCCGCAGGCGGGCTCGGGCATTAGCCAGGCTAAGATCATTTCTGGGATGATCCGTATCCCGAATTACAGCATCCTTAAAATTGTCAAAAGGAGCGCTTAAGTCAACCGACTGCCCGGCTACATTTTTGTGCTTAGCACACAATTTTTGTACGTGCTTGTGGGCTCTGCTGCTTTGATCTACGGCTTGATGAATAGGCATCTCAAGGCATAGCGTGGGAAGTCCGGTCATGGCGCAAAGGGTCGAGGTTACTGCCGAATCAATTCCACCGCTCACTCCAACAACAAATCCATTAGTATTTGCGTTTTTGGCATAAGATTTAAGCCATTCAATTATGTGCTTTGCAACTTTTTCTGCCTCCATGGACACCGAGATTATGCGCAATTAATGATACCTTTGTGGCACAAAAATAAGTAATCCCAGCTGAAATACGGAGTCATAGAACCTCACTTTTTATGAAGATCATTTTTAACGCACGATTAAAATTTATTACGGATATAATGAAGATTCGATTTTCTTTAATAGGTCCTTTATTATTAGGGCTGATTTTGATTTCTTGCGGTGAATTGTCTGAGCGAGAGCGTGCCATTCAAGCCATTGACCTAGATGTGAGTGTCGAGCGTTTCGATCGTGTGTTTGCCCAGGCATCGCCTGAAGATTTCGATTCAATTAAACAGGCTTATCCACTTTTTTTTCCAACCCAATACCCGGATAGTGTATGGATCGCAAAAATGAATGATACACTCCAACGCGCCATAGAGGAGGCCGTTTTAACCGTCTTTTCTGATGATGAACTGATTGCCGAGCAGTGCCGTGATTTACTCAGACATGTCAAATACGATTTTCCTGATTTTGTGCCGCCCAACGTGGTTACAACAACCTCGGATGTCGACTATAAGACTCGGGTAATTGCCAATCAAGGCTGGCTGATTTTGATGCTCGATAATTATTTGGGAACGGAACATCGATTTTATTCCGGTTTGCCGCGTTATGTCGCTAAAAATTTAAGACCTCAGATGCTTTTTTCTGATGTTGCCACGGCCTTTGGTCGCAAGTTTGTGCCGCCTCCATCGGAGCGCAGTTTTTTAGCTCAAATGATTTATTATGGTAAGCTCTTATACTTAAAAGATTTATGGCTACCCAATACTTTGGATGCGGACAAAATAGGATTTACTGGAGAGGAGCTCAATTGGGCTTTTGACAATGAGTATTTCATTTGGCAATATTTTTTAACCCAGGAATTCCTTTACAGTACGAATTCTCGATTAAAGAATCGATTTATTGATCCAGCGCCTTATTCTAAATTTAATTTGGATTTGGATAACGAGACCCCTGGAATGATCGGACAGTGGATCGGATGGCAAATCGTAAGGCAATATATGCGCAACAATGAGATCGATTTGAACACCCTTATGAATTTGTCTGCTCAGGAATTATACAATGGTTCCGGATATAAGCCCGCAAAATAATTTAGAAAAAAAACCTCCCGATAACGAATTAAAACAGAATATAATGGCAGCACATAAATCGCAGATTTCAATTGAAGTTGATTTGGACGAAAATAAAATCCCCGAGAAATTGCATTGGTCTGCTCCAGATGGCGGAGTCAGCCGCCAAGAAACTAAGGCCTTGTTGCTTTCGGTTTGGGACGATCAATCACAAGAGGCTTTGCGCATTGATTTGTGGACTAAAACCATGCCTTTAGATCAGATGAAGGTATTTTTTCATCAAACATTAGTGGCGATGTCAGGAACATTCGAGCGTGCGACCAATGACGAAAAAATGGCGGCGACTATGCGCGATTTTTGCGATTATTTTGCCGAGAAATTGGAACTCGATACCGGAAATAAAAACCAGGATTAATCCTGGCGAAAATCGGCGTTGAGCTCGTGAATATAGGACAAGAGGGCTTCGCGCCCGGTGTTATTTGATGACGACGTCACAAAATATAGGGGCACTTCTTCCCAGAATTCAAGCAGCTTTTCTTTGTATTGCTCCACGGCCAAATCACAGGCATTGGGTTTGAGTTTATCTGCTTTAGTGAAAATAATATGAAAGGGAATCTGGCTTTCTCCTAAGTAGGCCATAAACTCAAGATCAATGGGTTGGGGGGCATGTCTAATGTCGACCAGTACAAAAGCCAAGACCAGTTGCTTGCGCTTTTCAAAATACTCGGTAATGAATTTTTGAAAGGTCTTTTTGCTCTTTTTGGAAACTCGAGCATAGCCATACCCGGGTAAATCCACTAAAAACCAATTTTTATTGATAATAAAATGATTAATCAGTTGCGTTTTTCCGGGACGTCCACTGGTTTTTGCGAGACTTTTTCGCCGAACCAACATATTGATTAATGAAGATTTTCCAACATTTGAACGGCCGATAAAGGCGTATTCGGGCAGGGGTTGATTCGGGCACTTGTCAACCGCGCTGTTGCTCATGACAAATTCCGCAGATTTAACCTCCATAATCGTCGTTTAAATGGCTCTACTTTGAAGCCAGTGATGTAAATGTTGATTAAAAGTCTCCGGGTGTTCCATCATTGGAGCATGCCCACATTGGTCAATCCAATATAATGCTGAATCCGGTAGAAGTCTATTAAATTCATTGGCGACCTCAGGAGGCGTTACGGTGTCATTTTTACCCCAAATGATGCAAGTGGGGGTGTGCATTTTTGGAAGATCATCGGCCATATTATGCCGAATGGCGCTTTTGGCAATTGCCAGAGTTCTGATCAGTTTATTCCGGTCGTTTACGCTCGCATAAACTTCATCGACAATTTCTTTAGTGGCAATTTTTGGATCGTAGAACACATTTTGGGCCTTTTCCTTGATGTACTCGTAATCCCCGCGTTTGGGATAGGATTCCCCCATTGAATTTTCGTAGAGCCCAGAACTCCCTGTAATGACAAGCGCTTTGACTTTCGCAGGAAACAATTTAGCCAGTAACAAACCAATATGGCCCCCTAAGGAGTTGCCGAGTATGATTGCTTCCTCGAGTTGTATAAAATCCATAAACTTCGACACATACAACGCCAAGTTTTTTACAGTAGTCTTGAGAATTGGTAAGCTGTAGATCGGTAATTCAGGGATGATTACACGGTAACCATGTTCAGAAAAAAACTCCGTTACCCCTTCAAAATTGCTCAATCCACCCATGAGGCCGTGCAATATAATTATTGGTGTGCCTTCACCTTTGTCTAGATAAGAAAAGGACTTTTGCTTTTTGAGTATGTACCCCATAATTTGGTTTGACTGCCAAAAACAAATTTACATAAATTTTAACGAAATCAAGGGGGTTATGACAGACTTAATCTTCTCATAATCTTCGCAAATTTTTGATTATGGAATGCCCTGTTCCTGCATCAATTAGGGAAAAAAATTTGACAGTAATCAACAGGGGTTAAAACTTATTAACAATGTGGTAAAAAGTGGTAAAAAGTGGTAAAATAATCTGTATATTTGAACAAATTCAACGCAAATCAAGGTGCTTAATCTCATTGGAACATATCATTGTAAAGCAGACAATAAGGGTCGGGTTATGGTTCCTGCTGATCTCAAAAAGCAGTTATCTCCTGTTCTTGCTGAAGGCTTTGTATTGAAAAGAGCCGTTTTTCAGCCTTGTCTTGAACTGTATCCAATGGATCAATGGAATGAGTTGATGCAAAAAATTGGCGGTTTAAATCAATTCAATAGAAAGAATAATGATTTCACAAGACGATTCACTGCTGGTGTTCGTCGGATTGAACTTGATGCCACGGGGAGAATTAATATTCCTGCAGACTTGATGACGGTTGCGCAGATTAAACGCGATCTCGTTTTGACCGCTTCGGTGGGTATCGTTGAGATTTGGGATGCTCAGAATTATGAGCAGGCGATTTCCGACGCTGCCTTAGATTTTGCTGATTTGGCGGAAGAAGTAATGGGAACTCCAAATACGACTGCCAATGAGTTATCATGATCCCGTACTGCTGTCAGAAACTGTAGCGGGCTTAGCCATTAAGCCAGATGGGATTTATGTCGATGTAACTTTTGGAGGCGGTGGACATTCGCGGCATCTCTTATTGCAGTTGGGTTCCAAAGGGCGATTGATTGCGTTTGATCAAGACCAAGATGCGCTCGATAACCGAATAGATGATCCAAGGTTTTTACTGATTCACCAGAACTTCCGATATCTCAAACGATTTTTGAAGTTCCATGGTATTACTGAGGTCGATGGAATTATGGGTGATTTTGGGGTCTCGTCTCATCAGTTTGATGAAGGGGATCGTGGCTTTTCGACCAGATTCGATGGGGCGCTAGATATGCGCATGAATCAAGAGCAGGGGCTTACCGCGGCGCAAATACTCAATGAATATTCGGCAGAACAATTGACGGTTTTATTTCGTGAGTACGGAGAATTGCGCAATGGGGCAAAACTCAGTCGGGTTATCGAAGCCGCGCGAAAAGAAAAAATGATTAAAACTACGGAGGAGCTCAAATCTATTGTGCGTCCATTTATGCCTAGAAACAAGGAGCACAAAATAATGGCTCAGATTTTTCAGGCCATTCGCCTGGAGGTTAATCAGGAATTAGCGGTTTTGAAAGAGTTCTTGCTGCAAACCAAAGAGGTAATCAAGCCCTCTGGTCGCTTGAGTTTAATTTCCTATCACAGTCTTGAAGATCGATTGGTTAAGCGCTTCATGCGCCACGGTCTTTTTGAAGGAATGCCAGAAAAAGATGTTTTTGGGCGCGCATTCATGCCGTTTAAACCGGTCGGTAAGCTTATTGTTCCGTCTGCTCAGGAAATCGAAAAAAATAACAGGGCGCGCAGTGCAAAGTTGCGCATCGCTCAAAGGACAGATGAAGTATGAAAGATTCGCTACTTCATATTATTCGCGGTCAATTTTTGATCAATCAGGACGCCTTGAAGACTTGGAAGTTTATCTTGTTTTTGTCGGCTTTGGCTATGATTATGATCAGCAGTGCTCATCGGGTGGACAAAAAGGTGCATAAGATCGCTGCCTTAAGTGAAGAGGTCAAACAATTAAAAAGTCAATTTGTTGCAGGGCGAATGGCTTTGATGAATGCCAAAATGGAAACAAAAATCATAAAGGCCATGGGTAATCGCGGATTGTTTCCTTCTGAGGTTCCTCCGAAAAAAATAATTATCGCTTCAAATACTTCAAAAGATGAATAAGGATGCTCTGGCCTTAAAGCGTTTTTATGTGGTAGCGGGATTGCTATTTATAGTGGCCGTGGCGATAGTCTTTAAACTCAGCCAAATTCAGTTCGCTCAGGGGGCGGAATACCGGGCCATGGCCGCCGAAAAGACGACTCAGAATATTCCAATTAAGGCCAATAGAGGAAATATTTACGCCCAAGACGGTAGTTTATTGGCCACCTCTGTTTCTCGATATGACGTAAGGTTTGACGCAATGACAGTGAGTGCGTCAAATTTCGAGAAACATATGCCAGAGCTGGCGCGCACTCTAGGGGAATACTTTGGGCGCTCTACGTCTTATTATCAGAATATTCTTCAAAAGGCACGAAGCGGCAATCGTCGGTATCAGATTATTGCCCGAGATTTAAACTACACTGATTTTTTGGCGGTTAAGCAAATGCCCTTACTCAACTTAGGGCCCAATCGCGGGGGCTTAATTGTGGTCCAAAAACCTACTCGAGAGCATCCATTGGGTAAAATTGCAGAGCGATTAGTTGGACATAATACGACCTCGGATACGATGAAATATACCGTAGGCTTAGAGGCTGCCTTTGATTCTTTTTTGCGCGGTCAAGACGGTCACAGACTCAAGCAAAAAATTGCCAAAGGTCAATGGAAACCTGTTTCAGATGAAAATGAACTTGAGCCTCGAGATGGTTTTGATGTGGTCACGACCATTGACATCAACATTCAAGATATTGCTCATCATGCTTTATTGTCGCAACTCGAATATTACGAGGCAGAACACGGAACTGTCGTGGTTATGGAGGTTACAACAGGTGCCGTTCGCGCATTGGCTAATTTGGGACGCACCGCTCAAGGGACCTACTACGAAAAGTTAAACTACGCTGTTGGGGAAAGTCACGAACCGGGCAGTACCTTTAAAACGATTGCTTTTGCCGCCGCTTTGGAGGATCGCGCTATAGACACGGCCCAGATCGTCGATACACGCCTTGGAAGCAAGGCCTTCTATGGGCGAATGATCACGGATACCAAAGGACACGGGAAGATTTCTGCTGCTCGTGCTTTAGAAGTCTCTTCAAATATTGGTCTGGCGAGCTTAATTGATGACGCTTATAAAGATGCCCCCGAACGTTGGCTCAATTATTTCAAGCAATGGCATTTAGATACCGTGATGGGTTTGCCAATTTCTGGAGAGGGCCGACCTGAGATTCCGCGCCCTGGCGATCGTAAGTGGAGTAAGAATGCCTTGCCGTCTATGGCTTATGGCTATAATCTGCGAATGACCCCACTTCAGGTATTGACTTTTTACAACGCCCTGGCTAATGAGGGGACCATGGTCAAGCCCCGATTTGTGGACCGTATTATCAGCGACAATAAAGTCATTCACGAGTACGGCCCTGAAGTGATGCATCCTAAAATCTTGTCTGATCAAACTTTGAGTGAGGTACGCGTTGTTTTGGAACATATCGTGACGCGGGGAACGGGTCGTGCCCTGTACTCGGAACATTTTTCAATAGCGGGGAAAACAGGGACTGCTAGAACGGAGTATTGGATGGAGGATTGGGATAAGGATCGACGATACATCTCATCTTTTGCAGGGTATTTTCCAGCAGATGATCCCAAGTATTCTTGCATTGTGGTCATTCATAAGCCCAGTACTAAAAAAGGGTATTACGGAGCAGATGTCACAGGTCCTGTGTTCAAGCGTATCGCCCAGAAAATCTATACGGACAGCCCGTTGCGCGATACGATACAATTGCCGGTTAGGCCCATGTCTGAGTTCGTGCAGCAAGAGGCTCAAATCACCCAATGGTTAAATGAAACGCCAGAGGTTTTACCTGATGTGCGCGGTTGGGCTTTTATGGATGCTTTGGCGGTTTTAGAAAATTTAGGATTGACTGTGGAAGTGCGGGGAAGTGGTTCGATTATGGAACAAAGTCCTGAACCAGGAACCGAGCTAGGACAAATGCAAAAAGTAACACTGATTGGCTCATGATATTACTCAAAGACATATTGTATCGTGTCGCCATAGAGCAGGTGGTTGGTTCTACCGCAGTTGCGGTACGTAATGTAGCGTTTGACTCCAGGCGCGTAGCCTTAAACGATGTTTTTGTCGCCATAAAAGGGACTTTGAGTGACGGTCATCATTTTATTAAGCAAGCATGTGACCAAGGGGCTATCGCCATAATCTGTGAGCAGCTCCCCGAAATGATTATCAATGGCATTACCTATGTTCAGGTGCGCGATACCAGTGAGGCCTTAGCCTATATTGCTGATAATTATTACGAGCAGCCGGCGAAGGATTTGGTATTGGTGGGGGTAACAGGGACCAATGGAAAAACCACCGTTGCGACGCTATTGCATCAATTGTTTACCAAGATGGGTTATGCCACGGGTTTGCTTTCCACGGTAGAAAACAAAATAGGCCATGAAATTATTCCATCAACCCATACTACACCGGACTCCTTGACCATTAATCGTTTGTTGCGGAAAATGGTCGATGCTGGGCTGACCCATTGTTTTATGGAGGTGAGTTCTCATGGAATTGATCAAAATAGAACACTAGCACTTGATTTTGACGGGGGCATATTTACCAATCTGACCCACGATCATCTTGATTATCATAAGGACTTTAAAACCTATCGAGATGTAAAAAAACGCTTTTTTGATGGTCTTAAACCTCAGGCCTTTGCCTTGACGAATCAAGATGACAAAAATGGCGGATTCATGCTGCAAAATACCAAAGCGCGCGCGCAGACTTATGCTCAGAAATCTTTGGCAGATTTTAAAGTCCAGGTATTAGAGCAACAGATTAGCGGGCAACTGCTCAAAATCGACGGGCATGAGGTTTGGGTAAAACTCATCGGGGGATTTAATGCCTATAATTTACTGGCTATTTACGCTTGTGCCACCCTGCTTGAGGCGGACCCGATAAGCGTCTTGCAACAGATCAGCACTTTGGAAAGTGTATCCGGTCGATTTCAATATTATGTTGCGCCTAATGGCGTTACGGCCATTGTTGATTATGCCCATACGCCCGATGCCTTAGAAAATGTTTTGGGCACCATTGCAGGGATACGCACCGGAAATGAAACACTCATTACTGTGGTGGGTTGCGGCGGCGATCGCGACAAAACTAAAAGACCCAAAATGGCTTCAGTAGCCACGCATTGGAGCAACAAAGTCATTTTCACCTCAGATAACCCACGCAGCGAGCCTGCAGAGGAAATAATCGCTCAAATGGAGGCGGGGGTGCCGGCCCACGAATTCAAAAAGTTTGTCTCTATAGCTGATCGGCGTCAAGCGATAAAGACTGCTGTGCAAATGGCAGAATCTGGTGATTTGATCTTGATTGCGGGTAAAGGGCATGAGACCTATCAAGAAATTTCTGGAGTGCGCCATGACTTTGATGATTATAAAATCGCGAGTGAATTTTTAAACGACCAAACCGCCTGATATGCTGTATTACCTATTTGATTTTTTAGATAAAACCTATGATGTGCCCGGGGCTGGATTATTTCAGTTTATCACCTTTAGAGCGGCCATGACGGCCATAACATCTTTGTTTATTGCAACCTATTTTGGGCGAAGAATCATTGAATTTTTACAACGTAAACAGGTTGGGGAAACCATTCGAGAATTAGGCTTAGAAGGTCAAGCTCAAAAGGCTGGAACCCCGACCATGGGTGGGGTGATTATCATTTTGGCCATTGTGGTCCCCGTATTGCTTTTTGCCAAGCTGGACAATATTTATGTCATCCTGTTATTGGTAACCACGATTTGGATGGGGGTGATTGGGTTTATCGATGATTACATCAAAAAGTTCAAACAAGACAAAGAAGGACTTCCGGGTAGATTTAAAGTATTTGGTCAAATTGGTTTGGGTATAATCGTAGGAGGGACCATGTATCTGAGCGATCAAGTGACGGTGCGTCGTCAGCTCCCAGCGGGTGTAGAGCTCAATCAGCTGGCTTCTGATCAAGCTCAGGCCCCTGGAAATCGAGATATTTCCAAAGCATTTTATCCGGCAGAAAAGGCACTGATCACTACCATGCCTTTTATGAAAAACAACGAAATTGATTACGAGAAGGTTTTGTCTTGGATAGGGCCTGAGGCCGTTAGTTATTCATGGTTAATCTTTATTCCGATTATCATTTTTATCATTACCGCGGTTTCCAATGGGGCCAATCTTACCGATGGGATCGATGGTTTAGCAGCAGGAAGTTCGGCCATCATTGGGGTGACTCTGGCCATATTTGCATGGATTTCAGGAAACCTCATATTTTCGGATTACCTGAACATAATGTACATCCCCAACATCGGTGAGCTTTCCATTTTTATCATGGCTTTTGTTGGGGCACTCATTGGATTTTTATGGTACAACGCTTATCCGGCTCAGGTTTTTATGGGGGATACAGGGAGTTTGACCATAGGGGGGATTATCGCGGTTATCGCTATTGCGATCCGTAAAGAATGGTTGATCCCAATCTTATGCGGGATTTTTCTCATGGAAAATTTATCTGTGGTGTTGCAGGTAGGGTGGTTTAAATACACCAAAAAACGCACCGGAACAGGCGTGCGTTTGTTTAAAATGGCTCCTCTACACCATCATTATCAAGTCAAAGGTTACCATGAAAGTAAAATAGTAACTCGATTTTGGATTGTGGGCATTGTTCTGGCTGTATTGACAATTGTGACGCTAAAAATACGCTAATGGCACAGGAGAAACTCGTCATATTAGGAGCAGGTGAAAGCGGACAAGGCGCGGCATTACTCGGTAAAGCAAAGGGCTACGAGGTTTTTGTTTCTGATGGCAAACCCCTGACTGAAAAGGCCCGCACACTTTTTGAGCAGCATCAAATTGATTTTGAAGAGGCAGGACATGATTTGTCCCGTTTGGTCGATGCCCATATTGCGGTTAAGAGTCCTGGTATTCCTGATACTGCGGTTGTCGTTCAAACGCTATTGAACCATGGTGTAGAAGTTATTTCTGAAATAGAATGGGGCTTTCGCTTTACTGAAAAACCCATCATTGCCATTACAGGCAGTAACGGAAAGACCACCACGACTTCGATGATTCATAAACTGCTTGTAGATGCTGGAATATCGGCGGGACTCGGCGGGAATATTGGGAAGAGTTTCGCGGCACAAGTCATGGGAGAGGAACCTGATTATTACGTATTGGAGGTCAGTAGTTTTCAGCTCGATGGGACGACTCAATTCCAGCCTCATATTGCGGTGATAACAAATATTACTCCAGATCACTTGGATCGCTATAATTATAAGTTTGAGGCTTATATCGCCTCAAAAATCAGCATTACGCGCAGTCAAACCTCACAAGATTTTCTAGTCTATGACCATGACGATCCTGTGTTGACTCAGTCGATAGGTGCGTTACTCGTAAAAGCTAATTTGATGCCTTACACCTCGAAGACTAAAGTGGGACAGGGCAGTTATATTGATCATGATACTTTAATCATTAACACACCAGAAAATTCAATAAATATGCCGACACTCGATCTATCCGTCCAAGGAGCTCACAATCAGAAAAACGCCATGGCGGCGGCCACTGTTGGAGCACTATTAAATATTCGAAAAGAAACGATTAGACAATCCTTAGAACACTTTCAGTCGGTTGAACACAGACTGGAATACGTTTTAAAAATTAACAATGTGACCTATATCAATGATTCCAAGGCGACTAATGTTAATTCGGTCTATTATGCACTCGAGAGCATGCATGCGCCCACAATTTGGATCGTGGGGGGTGAAGATAAAGGAAATGATTATAGCGAATTGTTGCCTTTGATAAACGAAAAGGTAAAGGCCATTATATGTCTTGGGTTGGATAATGACAAAATCATTCAAACTTTTGGTTCTATAGTGGATATGCTTGTGGAGACGCAAAGTATGTCAGATGCGGTTCAAGTGGCCTATCGACTTGCTAAGCGTGGAGATACAGTTTTGTTGTCTCCGGCCTGCGCAAGTTTTGATTTATTTGAAAATTATGAGGACAGAGGCCGTCAATTCAAAAATGCGGTAAGACAATTATAGGGAATAAAGCATTATGCAACAGTTTATTCAAAATATAAAAGGTGATCGCTCTATTTGGGCCGTTGTGGCTTTATTGGCTCTATTTTCTTTTATGCCTGTTTATAGTGCAAGCAGTAATCTGGCCTATCTCTACGGCGACGGCAATACCCTTCAGTTTTTGATTAAACACTTAGCTCATTTGACTCTGGGCTTTGTTATTTTATTTGGTGTTCACCGGATTCCTTATCATTATTTCAAAGGACTTTCAATGATTGCCTTGCCGATCATGATGATTTTGTTAATTCTGACTTTGGCTCAAGGGACAACCATAGAGGGCGCTAATGCGGCGCGATGGATAAAGGTACCTGTCGTGGGGGTTACCTTTCAAACCTCTTCTTTGGCCTCGGTGGTGCTGTTAGTTTATGTGGCTCGATATATGGCACGCATTAAGGAAGAGGAAGTGACGTTCAAGCAAACTATTTGGCCTTTATGGATTCCCGTTTTTGTTGTCATTGGTTTGATCTTGCCAGCCAATTTATCTACGGCATTACTCATCTTTGCCATGGTCGTCATGCTCGTATTTGTGGCCGGTCACCCCATTAAATATATTGCCTCTATTCTCGGTATTGGGCTACTGAGTTTGACGCTTTTTATTCTATCGGCCAAAGCCTTACCTGGTTTGTTTCCGAATCGTGTGGATACTTGGACCAGTCGGATAGAGAGTTTTTTGACCGACGAAGTTGATGCTAAAGAAAAGGACTATCAGATTACTCAAGCCAATATCGCTATTGCGACTGGAGGAATGATGGGATTGGGTCCGGGAAAAAGTATACAGAAGAATTTTTTACCCCAATCCAGTTCGGATTTTATTTACGCCATCATTATCGAAGAATTTGGTCTTGTGGGGGGCTTATCCTTACTCTTCTTTTTTCTGTTTTTATTATTTCGTTTGGTGGTATTGGTGTATAAAACCTCCGATTATTTTGGCCGACTTTTGGTCATTGGCCTTGGTGTGCCGTTACTGTTTCAGGCGTTTATCAATATGGGTGTTGCGGTTTCCCTTTTTCCCGTAACCGGACAAACCTTGCCGCTAATCAGTAGCGGAGGAACCTCTATTTGGACGACTTGCGTTGCCCTTGGGGTCATTTTGAGTGTGAGCGCCCATCGCAAAGATAAAGTAGAGAACCACGAACCGTCGTCAAACCCTTTAGATATACTCAGTGAAACGATTTAGATACATGATATCGGGTGGGGGCACAGGGGGCCATATATATCCTGCAATCGCAATTGCGCAAGAAATCAAGCGACGTAATCCGGAGGCTGAAATCATGTTTGTGGGGGCGCGTGATCGTATGGAAATGCAAAAGGTGCCTCAAGCAGGGTTTCCCATTAGAGGGCTATGGATTGCTGGATTCCAAAGACGATTCACCCTAAAAAACTTATTAGTCCCCATAAAATTGATGGTTAGCCTGCTTCAAGCTGTTTTTTTATTAAAGTCTTTTCGCCCTAATGTAGTTGTAGGGACCGGTGGTTTTGCCAGCGGTCCATTACTGCGCATGGCGACACTTTTTGGGATTCCAACGCTGATACAGGAGCAAAATAGTTATCCCGGGGTTACGAATAAAATGCTGGCCAGAGGGGCAAAAAAAATATGCGTTGCCTATAAAAATATGGAGCAATTTTTTCCAAAGGAAAAGGTGGTATATACAGGAAACCCAGTGCGACGGGATTTGCTCAGTATAGGTCTTGAGTCAAAAAACGCCATAGCTCATTTTGATTTAGCCCATGACTCATCCGCGCAAAAAGCCTCAAAGCGAGGCCTCGTTTTGTTGGTATTGGGCGGTAGCCTAGGGGCCAGGCGGATCAATAACCTGGTGGCCCAAAAACTTAATTTTTTTAAGACCCATAACGTGAGGGTAATCTGGCAGTGTGGCGCTAATTATTACGCTGAATATAAAGATCTAACCAGTCAAACCACTCGGGTGGTCCCGTTTATAGACAATATGGCCATGGCTTATGCTGCTGCAGATATAATCATTTCTCGATCAGGGGCACTTTCGGTTTCAGAGTTGGCTTTGGTAGGGAAACCTGTTTTGTTTATTCCTTCTCCAAATGTTGCCGAAGATCATCAAACTAAAAATGCCCAGGCTCTCGTGGATCAAGACGCCGCGATAATGTTAAAAGAAGCCGCATTAGAGAAGGAATTTGAGGCGGTTTTTACACGATTAATTCAAGAGGAATCTTATCGAAATGCATTGGGCACAGCGATAAAATCTACAGCAATGCCTGATGCAACAAGAGATATCGTAGATCAATTAAGCGCGCTTTCGTCATGAGTATTGCTTCAGGACATAATCGATTTCAATATTTTATTTTTCTCGGAATAGGAGGAATCGGCATGAGTGCTTTGGCGCAGTATCTTGTCATGCGGGGAAAATCGGTGATGGGATATGACAGAAGTGCCTCTGATCTTACCCAAGAATTACAAGATCACGGAGCTACAATAACGCATGATACAGATCCTGTAGGGTCATGGTTTGATCCCATCAGAAGCGACCAGACCCTCATTATTTGGACCCCTGCTGTAGGCCAAAATGACCCTTGGATGATTGCGGCAAGGGCCAGCGGATTTGAAATGGTTAAACGTGCAGAGTTATTGGGTTCTATCAGTGCTGAATCAAAAAAAGTCCTCGCGGTCGCTGGGACCCATGGAAAAACCACCACCTCGGCAATTTTGGCCCATCTGCTCATTGACGCAGGCAAAAAGGGTATAGCATTTTTAGGCGGTATTGCGCAAAACTATCAGTCTAACTTCATTGTATCAGATGGGCTAGAAGTGAATTTGGCCTCGGGGGAAACCCCTGATTTTTTCGTTGTAGAAGCGGATGAATTTGACCGTTCATTTTTATGGATTAAGCCTCATTTGGCCTGTATCACTAGTGTCGACCCCGATCATTTAGATATTTACAAAGACAAAGAAACCTTCGTTGCGGCTTTTGAATTGTTTGCCTACACTTTAGCGCCCACAGATCTATACATGGCAGAAGGATTGGCTTTTAATGGAATAGGCATTGGCCTTGGGGGTCAAGGTGAAATTAGTGCTGAGCAGATTGAAGTGAAAAATGCCGCCTACTGCTTTAATCTCAACTTTGCTGATGAGCAATGGAGTAACCTAAGTGGACCTTTACCAGGTCGTCATAATTTGATGAATGTAGTCATGGCCGTAGCTATGGCACGCGGCTTTGGATTAACAAGAGATCAGGTGGCGAAGAGTTTGTTGAATTTTAAAGGGATTCACAGGCGATTTAATCAATACAAATTGGCGGATAATAAAATCCTGATTGATGATTATGCCCATCATCCTACTGAACTGCGCGCGCTTTTACAAGGCGTGAAAGAGTTTTACCCCGATCAACCACATATATTGCTTTTTCAACCGCATTTGTTCAGTCGCACGCGCGATTTTGCCCATGATTTTGCTCAAGTACTGAGTGAATTCGATCGTGTTTTATTAATGCCAATCTATCCTGCACGTGAATTGCCTATTCCGGGTATCGATAGTGATTGGTTGGCTCGTTTGTGCGATCCCCAGAGGGTTCAGGCTATGACGGCCTCTATGGCATTAGCCGCCTTTGCTGAATCATCCTCATCAATATTTATCGTCGCAGGGGCCGGAGATATCGGGTTAGAAGTTCAATCCTTAAAACAAAAATTGACTTTATGAAGCGTTATTGGTTTGCTATCAAAATGATTTTTATCGGGAGCTTATTACTCTTTTTAATGGGATTTGCTCAAAAGCGCAATTCTGAAAGAACATGCCGCGATTTATCAGTTCAATTTGTGGGCAATCCACAACCATTTATCGCTCTAGACTCGGTTAATAAATTGTTAATACAAAATAAAGCGCCTCTGGCGAGTATCCCTAAAGAAACTTTAGTTTTGAAAGAGATGGAGGCCCGACTGGTGCAGCATCCTATGGTGTATCAGGCTCAGGTTTTTATCTCAATTGATGGAGAAATTGGGGCAAATATTCAGACTAAAAAGCCTATTGGTCGGGTCTTGGATAGTCCTGGTTTTTATATCGATGAACAAGGACAACCAATGCCGCTTTCAAACCTGTACACCGCCCGAGTCCCAATCGTAACTGGTGAGGTTTTGTTGCATTTAGATGCCTTAAAAGAGTTACTGTTAATCATTCGCCAAGATGCGTTTCTTGAGCGCATGATTACTGAGGTGGCTGTAGATGCGCAAGGAAATATTCAGTTAGAGCTGCGTCAGGAAAAATACAAATTGCTTTTAGGTCCCGTTTCTAACGTGACTGAAAAGGTTCGAAATTTTAAAGCATTTTATCAAAATATGCGAAAAGATCAAGAACAAAAGCAATTCAAAAAAGTGGATTTGAGATTTAATAATCAGGTGGTCGCCACCGAGTAAAGTCATGGAACAAGAAAACATTGCCGTAGGTCTGGATATAGGAACCACGAAGATTGTGGCCATGATCGGTCGTAAAAATGAATTTGGCAAGATGGAGATTTTGGGTATTGGAAAATCCAAAAGTCTTGGCGTTCATCGCGGCGTGGTCAACAACATAACCCAGACGATTCAATCGATACAACAAGCGGTACAGGATGCCGAAAGCAGTTCTGGAATGACGATCAGCGATGTGGTTGTGGGTATTGCCGGACAGCATATTCGCAGTCTACAACACAGTGATTACATCACAAGAAACAATAGTGACGAGGTAATTCAAGATGAGGACATTGATCGACTCTGCAATCAGGTGCACAAACTCGTTATGTTGCCTGGAGAAGAGATTATTCATGTCTTGCCCCAAGATTTTAAGGTCGATGGTCAAGCCGAAATTAAAGAACCAATCGGAATGTACGGTGGGCGCTTAGAGGCAAACTTTCATGTCGTAGTGGGTCAAGTTTCTTCTATTCGAAATATCGGACGATGTGTGAAGAGTTCCGGTCTTGATCTTTCCGGAATTACTTTAGAGCCTTTGGCTTCTTCTAATGCGGTGTTGAGTCAAGAGGAAAAAGAAGCCGGAGTGGCCTTAATCGATATCGGTGGGGGTACGACGGATTTGGCCATTTTTAAAGATGGGATAATCCGCCATACGGCTGTCATTCCATTTGGGGGAAATGTGATCACTGAAGACATCAAGGAGGGGTGCTCCATCATCGAAAAGCAAGCCGAATTACTTAAGATAAAATTTGGATCTGCCTGGCCGGGTGAAAACAAAGACAACGAAATCGTCTCAATTCCTGGATTGCGGGGCCGAGACCCTAAGGAAATTAGCCTTAAGAATCTTTCCAAAATCATCCATGCTCGAGTGGTAGAAATCATAGAGCAAGTTTATTTGGAAATTAGAAATTATGGCCATGAAGAGCAAAAGAAAAAGCTTATTGCTGGGATTGTGCTTACAGGCGGAGGGTCTCAATTACGCCATTTAAAGCAATTGGTCGAATACATAACCGGAATGGATACGCGTATTGGTTATCCGAACGAGCATTTAGCCGGAGATAGCGATAGCGAAACGACCAGTCCATTGTATGCCACAGCTGTAGGTCTCGTCTTGACGAGTTTGAATGAGAAAAACCGCAAGCATTCCTCAGCCAAATTAAAAGAAGCGCTTCAGCCTCAGGGGGAAAAAGCCCCAGAGGACAATGATGAAGTTCAGGAGCCCAAAGAAGAAGTGGCACAGCCACAAAATGAATCACGCGGATTTTTTGATAAGTGGGCCGATAAGTTCAAAGAATTTTTAGATAACGCAGAATAATTATTGTTCCAAAAAAACAACCTTTATGAGCCACCAAGAGTTTGATAATATCTCATTTGACCTTCCAAAAAATCAATCGAATGTCATAAAAGTCATCGGTGTCGGTGGAGGCGGTAGCAATGCAATCAACCATATGTTTAGTCAAGGCATAAAAGGCGTTGATTTTGTCATTTGTAATACCGATGCACAAGCCTTAGAAAATAGTGCAGTGCCCGTAAAAATTCAGCTTGGTGTATCATTGACCGAAGGGCTAGGGGCAGGAGCCAACCCTAAAATCGGTGAACAAGCAGCCGTAGAGTCGGTAGAAGAAATTCGCGCCATGCTATCGACCAATACCAAAATGATTTTTATCACCGCAGGAATGGGGGGGGGTACAGGGACTGGTGCTGCGCCGATCATTGCACAAATGGCTCGTGAATTAGATGTTTTGACCGTTGGAATCGTGACCATGCCTTTCCAATTTGAGGGCAAACTGCGTAACGATCAAGCGCAAATTGGGATTGAAAATCTGCGAAAAAATGTAGATTCTTTAATCGTTGTAAACAACAATAAGCTCCGTGAAGTTTATGGAAATTTAGGCTTCAAGGCTGGGTTTTCTAAAGCGGACGAAGTGCTTGCCACAGCCGCACGAGGGATTGCCGAAGTGATAACCCACCACTATACGCAAAACATTGACTTGCGTGATGCCAAGACCGTTTTGGCCAATAGTGGAACCGCGATTATGGGAAGCGCTACGGCTATTGGGTCAAACAGAGCCAAGGAAGCCATTTCAAAAGCACTTGACTCGCCACTTCTAAATGATAATAAAATCAAAGGGGCCAAAAATGTGTTGCTTTTGATCGTTAGTGGTACCGAAGAAATTACCATCGATGAAATCGGTGAAATCAGTGATTATATTCAGGATGAAGCGGGCTATAGTGCCAACATCATCATGGGTGTGGGTGAAGACCAGGCGCTCCAAGGTGCCATTGCCATTACAGTGATCGCAACGGGCTTCGATCCGGAACAACAGAATCATATCGTTCATACGGAGGCAAAAAAAATCATACATACCTTGGAAGAGGAACAGCGGGCCGCTTATGATCTCAGTACAGATAACACGCCTAAACAGACGGTCATTAAAGAATCCCCTGTTGAGCCATTGCAGCGTTTACCGAAGATGGAAGAGCCCCCGGTGATTCGTCATACCCTTTTTGAAGACGATGATACAGAGTCTTTTGCGCCTAAAGCGAATACCCAAAGTCCTGTTCAGGATAAAATATCTCCTGCCGAACCGCTAGAAAACGTTTCGGATAGCACAGTCTTTGAGTCTCCTTTTGCGGATTATATTCCCACTACGGAGTTAATCCGTAATATACCGGTTCAAGTCGAACACGTCGATATTAGTTACTTGGCAGAATTTCAACAAGTCGTAGTCAATGAAATCGAAGTTCATGACTTTGAAATCGTTTCTGTAGATGAGTCTCTAGAGCAAGGCCATGCACCCGTTGAAAATTTTGCTGAAGAAAACACCGCTGTTGATGATCAAATGTTGATGTTTGACTTGCCAATTAATCAGCAAATCCCAGAGGAATTTTTGGATATAGAAGTTCATGGAGAGGAACTCGTTTTTGAAGAATTGAGCACCGCTGAAGAAAATCCGGAATATGAGCTGCCTATGGCAGAGCACTCGTCTTCACAACAATCAACGATTCGCTATGTCCTTGAAGATGAAACAGAGGCGGCCAGTGAGTCTGAAGTTGCGGTAGATCAAGAGGTAGCCACTGAAGAGGCCATGATCCTGAAAACTAAGGTGGCACCTGAAGAGGCCCCTGCGGAAAATCCGGAGTCATTAGATCCGCTTAATGCTCCAATTGCTCAACTTTTAAGAGAGCGTACCGAAGAGCGCAAGCGCAAGATGAAGGAGTTTAATTACAAATTTAGAAACAGCGCCTCAAAGATTGATGAAATTGAGCGTCAACCGGCGTATAAGCGCATGGGTATTGAGTTAGACGATGCTAAAACTCATGATGATCAGCTTTCTAGAACTACAGTGAATCTCGATGACGATGACCTTGATTTGCGTTCCAATAATAGTTTTTTGCACGATAATGTCGATTAAATAAAGCTGTCAGGACAAGTGCAAAATGAAAAAAAGCAAGCCCCAATGGATTGCTTTTTTTGTGCTTGATGTGACCCCGTTGATTATCGGGGATGATCCTCAATCTGCCCGCTTCTGCAAATACAAAACCGCGAGCTAGCGCTCACCTCCTTTGTTTTTCTGCGAAAACTCATAACCTTCGGTTTGCCTTTTCTCCGCAAAACAAAGAACCACGCCTTTGGCGTGGTTTTGTGCTTGATGTGACCCAGGGAGGATTCGAACCCCCAACCCTCAGAGCCGAAATCTGATATTCTATCCAGTTGAACTACTGGGCCATTGAATTACTAAGACCGCTTTTTTTGATCCTAATTTTCGGGGCGAATATACAAAAAGGTCCATTAAATCCTTGGCCTTTTTTAAGCGGTTTTCAAACGCTGTAGTTGGCCTTGCTCGATTATCTCTTGGTGCGTATATCCTCTATGATTTGGATGGCATGAACTCTAGAATTCTCGATAAACCAAAGATGTGTTTGTAATCCACCACAGATCACCCCAGCCAAATAAAGCCCGGGTCGATTTGATTCCATGGTCTCGGGATTGTATTTTGGTTTTTGAAATTCTTCTTCCTGAATAGCGATGCCATTTTCTTTTAAAAAGCTGAGATTCGGTCGATAACCGGTTAGGGCCAGAACAAAGTCATTCTCAAGTATTTTTTCTCCTTCAGGGGTCTTTATGGTGACATGATCAGGATTAATGGCGGTAATTTGACTTTTAAAATAAGCGTTAATACTCCCTTCGGCGATGCGATTTTCGATATCAGGTTTTACCCAATATTTAACTCGTTCCCCAATGGAATCCCCGCGCACGACCATGGTAACGTTCCCTCCTTTGCGATATATTTCTAAGGCTGCGTCTACCGCTGAGTTACTTGCCCCCACGACGATGGTATTTTTGAAGGCGTAGGGATGTCCCTCACTAAAGTAGTGCCGTACTTTGGAACTGAGTTCCCCTGGGACTTCGAGCATTTTCGGAAGATCATAAAACCCTGTAGCCAAGATTACTTTGCGTCCAAAGTGTACTTTTTTGTCTGTAATGACTCGAAAATCCTGATCCGCGCCTTGTATGCTTTGTACTGATTCGTAAAGGGCGAGATTTGATTTTAGTTTTTCACCTATGCGCCCATAATAAGCAAGTGCTTCATCTCGATTCGGTTTTGGTTGGGCACTGATAAAGGGAATACCACCAATTTCAAGTTTGTCAGAGGTTGAAAAGAACCGCATATTACGCGGATAATTATAAATAGAATTAACCAGAACGCCTTTTTCTATGACTGTAAAACTCAGCCGATTTTCAAGACAAGCCAAACCACAAGCCAAACCGATTGGGCCTCCCCCAATGATGAGTACGTCTTTTTTGTCTGGCATCAATGCTATTGCGTTATCTTTTTGAGATCGGCTACAGTGGCTAAAGGGTCTTTTGCATTAAACACAAAACTACCGGCAACGAGCACATCGGCTCCGGCTTCTTTTAGCGCAAGGGCATTGTCACTGGTCACCCCACCGTCTATTTCAATTAAAAAGTTGGCATTTTGATCCTTGCGCATGCTGTTGAGTTCACGAACCTTTTGGTAGGTATGCTCGATAAATTTTTGACCGCCAAACCCCGGATTTACACTCATGAGACAAACCAAATCTAGATCGCCTAAAACGTCTTTCAAAAGGGCAACAGGGGTATGTGGATTTAAGGCCACTCCAGCCTTCATCCCATGTTGTTTTATTGCTTGTAGGCTGCGATGTAAATGAGTGCAAGCCTCGTAATGCACGGTAAGAATTTCTGCGCCCAATTCTGCGAAAGTTTGAATATAACGATCCGGGTCTACAATCATTAAATGCACATCCAACGGTTTCTCAGCATGAGTGCCAATGGCCTTGAGTACCGGCATACCAAAACTAATATTTGGCAC
>Ga0181555_1000166_pt1 | contig 65499 bp, 67 predicted proteins | sample 011ome_15_FD_145601 | JGI IMG/M metagenome (GOLD analysis project Ga0181555, IMG submission 145601) | Coastal salt marsh microbial communities from the Groves Creek Marsh, Skidaway Island, Georgia - 011504AT metaG (spades assembly) | ecosystem: Environmental > Aquatic > Marine > Intertidal zone...
TCGGGTGTGTCTGGTACCCCTCTTTTGCCTAACGAAGTTATCTTGATTCCTTGAATTTTTGTAGGCGGCAAATCAGGAAAATTTACGTTCACTAACAAGTTTTGATCTGAGGGAAGTTTAGATACCTGGTTGGTAATCAATAAAGATTGTTCTGCAATAAATTTTAAATTGGTTGGATTGTAAGCAGCTACCGAAAAAGCAACGGGAACATAATCCAGTCTTCGGCCAGCAATTGCCGCCCCAACAGTTCCAGAATAAAAAATATCCTCTCCTAGATTTGCTCCTAAGTTAATGCCTGAAACAATCATTTCAATTGGCTCAGGAATAACTGATAGCAATCCGAGATATGAGCAATCTGCAGGAGTGCCTGAGACCGAAAAAATATTTTTTGAGATTTCCTCAACTTTTATTTCTTTACGCAAGCTTATTGCTGCGCTCATGCCACTGCAATTTTCTCGTGGTGCGATTAAAAAAACCTTATGCTCAGCGCTTAAGGCTTGAAACAATTCATTGATGCCAGATGCTTTATAGCCATCATCATTAGTTAGCAAAATATTCACTATATTTTCCTTAAAGAAGCAATTGCATATACGGCAATTCCGTTACCATCACCAATTACTCCCATCTTTTCTGTAGTGGTTGCCTTCACTCCAATAAAACTTTCTTCGATCTTCAAAATTGCTGAAAGGGATTTTTTTATTTGATTTACATAAGGCCCAACTTTTGGTTGTTCACATACAACAACAAAATCAATATTCCTAGGCCATAAACCAATGCCTTTTAATAAATCTAATGATTTTTCGATAATTATTAAACTACTCAAATTTTTATTTTTTGGATCGCTGTCAGGAAAATAATGTCCAATATCTCGTAAGCCTGCTGCACCCAATAAAGCATCAGAAACGGCATGCAAAATAATATCTCCATCTGAGTGTGCAACAACGGAAAGTTCACAATCTATAAAAACATTTCCTAAAGTTAAACCATTCCCTGATTGGAATTGATGAAAATCTATCCCTCTTCCGATTCGAAGATCTCTTCCTGCATAATTAGCTATATCATCAGTGTAAGTAATTTTAATATTTGATCTTTCTCCTGGTGCAGCCAATAATTTAAAGCCTGCATGCTCCATTATCTGAGACTCATCACTCATATGAAGGCCTTCTTTCTGAAGTTTGCTAAATGCCGCTTTAAAAGATTCATGGTAAAAAATCTGAGGGGTCTGCACATGCAAAAATTGCTCACGTTCAACTGGCATTAGATCCTTACCCTCTTTCATACGCAGCGAATCAGTTGCTGAAATTACAGGAAAAACTCCTTCAACAGATTGATCATTGGTAAGTTGAGATAAAAGATCTTCGAAATGACTTCTTCTTAACCATGGTCTTGCAGCATCATGAATAACTACGATCTCTATACTTTGATCAACTGCTGCTAAGGCATTAAATACTGATTCACTTCTTGTGTTTCCTCCTTCAACAAGCCTTACTCTTGCATCGTTGTAAAAAGATTGTGATTTAATCAAATGCTCATTTAAATTGATGGCGACTATCACTTCTCTAATATAAGAAATTTCTAGAAATAAATTAACAGATTTTTCTAAAACCGTCTCATCACCCAAGCTCAAAAATTGCTTAGGAATGGAACCCCCAAAACGACTGCTGTTTCCTGCGGCAGGAATAATAACTGTGATTTTATTCTTGGGGCTCATTGGATTTAACTTCCTTAAATCTTAAGAAATCCTCGTCTTCATATATTAAATTTAATTCTTCTCTAGCAAACTTTTCTGCATGAGCATCATTCTTTTGCTTGCTTAAAATTTCTTTCTCTAAAAGATTATTTTCCTTTGCAAGAGTATTATTTTTCTCCAACAGTTCTTGATTTTCATTCTGAAGAGCTAAAAAACTTCTTTTGCTATCAATCCCAAAAAAAAGATTGTAGGAAGCTGCAAGAATAAGGATAAGAACAAGCAAATTTAAAAATTTAACCAATGACATTTTTGGCAAAAGTTAGATCAGGCTGCTCAGCTTCAATCCATAGTAATCTATTATATTTTGACACTCTGTCAGATCTGCAAGGTGCACCTGTTTTAATTTGGCCTGTTCCTAAACCAACGCTTAGATCCGCAATGGTGCTGTCTTCTGTTTCTCCTGATCTGTGAGAGATAATGGATTTAAATCCATTCTTGTTACCCAGATGAATTGTTTTCATGGTTTCTGTGATCGTTCCGATTTGATTAAATTTAATTAGAATTGAGTTTGCTAAAGAATCATCAATTCCTCTTTGAAGCTCTACCACGTTAGTTACAAATAGATCATCTCCCACCAATTGACACTTATCCCCCATCGCCTTGGTAAGGTTTTTCCATCCCTCAAAGTCACTCTCATCCATGCCGTCTTCTATTGAAAGGATAGGATATTTGTTAGTTAGTTCAGAGAGGTAGTTTGTAAATTCACTCGAGTTTAGTTTTGTAGATTCTCCCTCGAGATTATATATACCATTTTTATAAAATTCTGAAGCAGCACAATCCAATGCAATCCCTACATCCCTACCCTCAGTCAGATTATTGTTTTGAATAGCCTCAATAATAAGCTCTATTGCTTCTTGATTAGATTGGAGATTCGGAGCAAAACCACCTTCATCACCCACGCTAGTGCTCAAACCTTTAGTATTTAAAATACCCTTTAGATCAGAATAAATCTCTGTTGCCCATTGCATGGCTTGAGAGAAATTATTGGCCCCAACAGGCATAATCATAAATTCCTGAATATCAATGTTATTATCTGCATGTTCACCGCCATTGATAATATTTAACATTGGGGTTGGCATTTGCATCTTTGGCTTTTCTCCGTTGATATGATGAAAAACTTGATTAATGTATTTGTACAAGGGAAGCCCCAACGTTTTCGAGCCTGCATCCAAAACTGCCAGTGAAACACCCAGAATAGCATTTGCACCTAACTTTGATTTGGATGAAGTTCCGTCTAAAGCAATCATTTTTTCATCAATATCTTGCTGGTTTGTTACATCCATACCTATCAATGCAGGAGCAATTATTTCGTGAATATTTGTTACAGCTTTGTTTACTCCCTTCCCCAAATAAGCCGCATTACCATCTCTGAGTTCAAGGGCCTCTCTTGAGCCTGTGGATGCTCCACTAGGAACCATTGAGGTTGCACAAATACCATTCTCTAAGGTGACCTTACAGGAAACTGTTGGGACTCCTCTAGAATCTATTATTTGAATAGCTTGGATAGAGTAAATGACTGACATTAAGTATTTCTGTCTTGGTTTTTTATAAAATCATCTAATTCTGATAATTGGGATAGGACAGCCGGGATCTCATCAGTAGAAATTGCACAAGGGCCATCACATTTAGCTAAATCAGGGTCAGGATGAGCTTCTATAAATAAACCTGCTATGCCTTGACTCAGTCCAGCTTTGGCTAGAGGGAGTAAATATTCTCTACGACCTCCAGCAGCATCACCCAGGCCACCTGGAAGCTGCAGGGAATGCGTCGCATCAAATATCACAGGGACGCCTAGGTCTTTCATGATTTGGAAATTCAGCATATCAACTACTAAATTGTTATAGCCAAAAGAATTACCTCTTTCACAAAGAGTAATATTTTCATTTCCAGCCTGACGACACTTTTCTATAACATTTTTCATCTCAGGAGCTGAAAGAAACTGAGGTTTTTTAAATTGAATTATTTTGTTTGTTTTAGCCGCTGCAACTACCAAATCAGTCTGTCTGCACAAAAATGCTGGTATCTGAATTACATCACAAACTTTCGAAACTGAATCTGCTTGAGATGGCTCATGAATATCAGTTATAACAGGAGCATTAAACTCTGATTTAACTTTTTCTAGCATTCTTAAACCTTCATCAAGCCCAGGGCCCCTAAACGATGAAATAGAACTTCGATTTGCTTTGTCAAAGGATCCCTTAAAAATCCAATTAATATTTAAATTTGACGTTGTTTCTGCAAATTTTTCTGCAACAGCCATCACAACTGATTCAGATTCTAAAACATTAACACCACCCATAAGAGTCATAGGCTCCTGATTTCCAATTGTAAATTTTTCTAATTTTAAAATTTTCATCTTTTTATCTTAATGGCTTTTGCAATAAAATCATTAAAAATTGGATGACCATCTCTAGGGTTGGAAGTAAATTCTGGATGAAATTGACAGCCTAGAAACCATGGATGTTTTTTTATTTCAATCATTTCAGCCAAATTACCATCCAGCGATGTGCCAACTATATCCATTCCCCCAGCAATTAATTCATTTTTATACTCTGGGTTGACCTCATATCTATGGCGATGTCTTTCAGTAATAGTTATTTTTTTATATAACTTGTGAGACAGTGAAGATTTTTTTATCAAACATTTCTGCCCACCTAAGCGCATGGTACCGCCTAAATTAGAGCTTTCACTTCTATGCTCGATTTTGCCTGATGCATCCTTCCACTCCGTTACCAACCCAATAACTGGATGTTTAGTCTTTATATTAAATTCTGTGCTATTAGCATTTTTGAGCTTTAAAATATTTCTAGAAAATTCAATGATTGCTATTTGCATTCCTAGGCAGATTCCAAAATATGGCAGCTTGTTTTCTCTTGCAAATTGACATGCATGAATCATTCCTTCGATGCCCCTGCTCCCAAAACCACCAGGCACAAGGACTGCTTGAGAAGACTTTAAAATTTTTGAAACATTTGTTTTGGTAATTTTTGCTGCATCTATCATTTGAATATCGACTTTTGCAAGATTTACAATTCCAGCATGATCAAGGGCTTCATTTAATGATTTATAAGAATCTTTTAAATCAACATATTTCCCCACAACTGCAATTGAGACTTTTTTCTTGGGATTAAGTTTTGCGTCAACGACCCTTTTCCAATCATTAAGCCTTGGAGATTTTACTTTTATTAAATTTAATTTTTTAAGGAGAATTTTATCCACTCCTTGAGCATATAAAAGCAAAGGAATTGAATATACTGTTTCAGCATCATGCATGGAAATAACACTTTTGGGATCTACTGAACAAAATAAGGCTATCTTTTTCTTTTCGTCATGTGGGAGCTCTTTTTCTAATCTACATATCAAACAATCCGGCTGCAGCCCTAAAGATCGAAGTTCCTTAACTGAATGTTGAGTAGGCTTGGTTTTGAGTTCCTCAGACACTTTGATATATGGAACCAAGGTAAGGTGAGCCAATGCAGTAGAAGATGAAGGGAGTTCGAGCATCATTTGTCTAATTGCTTCAATAAACGGCTGGCTTTCAATATCACCTACTGTCCCACCTATTTCCACAATTGCTATATCAGCACCTTTGGCACCGTCTTTAATCCTTCTTTTAATTTCATCTGTAATATGGGGAATAACCTGAACAGTTCCACCTAAATAGTCTCCTCTCCTTTCATTTTGAATCACCTCTTCATATACCTTGCCAGCTGTAAAATTATTTTTTTTACTTGCTTGAAAACGAACAAACCGTTCATAGTGACCAAGATCCAAATCAGTCTCTGTTCCATCGTTAGTCACAAAAACTTCTCCATGTTGAAAAGGGCTCATTGTTCCAGGGTCAACATTGATATATGGATCGAGCTTATTTAATGAAACTTTTAAGCCTCTAGCTTCAAAAAGAGCGCCAATAGATGCGGCGGCAATGCCTTTGCCAAGAGAAGAAACAACACCACCGGTGATAAAAATGTACTTTGTTTGAGCCATCAGTTTTTAAGTTATGATGGGAATACAGAATATCAGATTCTGAGCTTAATAAAAACTAAGTTAGGCAGATTCTTCAAATAAAGGTCTTGATAAGTCAGCCCAATCTATATCAGCATCACTTTTAGCTGTGGCATATTCCAAAATACCTAGATCTTCAAATTTACCTTTAACAGAATCTCGCAGAAGGCCAATTCTTCTTAAGTTTGGCATAACTCTTTGAAACAGAAGTTTTTGAAAATGTTTGGTAATATCGGAACTTAATTGAAATTGTCGTGCATCTTCAGCATTCCAACCAAAATGCTCAAAAACATCCATTGAAACCAGTCTTTCCCTGCTTAACCAGCATGCCTCGTATGCAAACTGAGCTCGATCTTCTTTTTCATCTTCTGATAAGGTTTCAACAAATTCTTCTAAATAATTTATTCCAAAAGTGACATGTCTGGCTTCGTCCCTAATAATTAAGCCAAGCATGTCTCGTAATACTGGATCCTTGGTTAGTTCTCTAGAGGTTTGAAAGGCAGCTAGCGCCAACCCCTCAATAATAATTTGCATGCCAATGAACTTGAGATCCCATCTTGGATCAGTAAGAATTTTATCTAAAATTGATTTCAAAGCGTTCCCAATAGGATACATAAGCTTTGTTCTTGTTTGAATATACTTATTAAAAGCTTCTACATGCCTAGCCTCATCAAATGTCTGTGACGCAGCATAGAGTTTTGCATTATAAGTTGGAGCGCATGAGGTAAGCTGAGAGGCAACAAGAAGTGCGCCTTGCTCCCCATGAAGGAATTGACTTTGACTCCAAGCAATTCGATGGTTTAAGAATTCAACTTTTTTATCATCAGAAAATTTTTGATACGGGGCATAATCGTCCCAAAATATTGGAGTTGGTTCGGTGAGAGGCTCAAATGGTCTTGACCAATCAACATCAACCTCAACATTCCAATTCAACTCCTTGCCTAGCTCGTAAAGTTTTTTGATTCTATTATCCTGAACGGTATAGTCCCAGTTATATGCTCCAGATAAAGGGGTATTAAAAATTTCAGCGATATCATCAGCAACCCCTTCAGTCATGTATGGAGGTAAATCTTCCTCCAATTGAATTTCTCTAGGGCTATTTTTTACATAATCAATTTTCATATATTTAAGTATTCACGTTTTACTCTTTGACTCATTTTGGTCATAAGCTCATAAGAAAGCAAACCATTTTTTTTTGTATTTTCTAGAATTGATAAATCAGGTGACCATAATTCACACCAATCTCCAATCTTGCACTCAGGAATATTTGTAACATCAATTGAAATCAAATCCATGCTAACTCTTCCAATAATTTGAGATTGATGGCTATTAACTATTACTGAGGTTCCATCTATAGCTGTTTGGGGGAACCCATCAGCATATCCACAATAAACAATAGCAATCTTTGTAGGTTGCTTTGTTTTCACCCTTCCGCCATATCCAATTCTCTCATCTTTATCTAATGATTGAATCGATATAATTTTACTCCTAAATGTCATAGCAGTTTTTAAACCAGGAAAGTTAATTCCTCCATACATTGCAATACCGGGTCTAACCCAGTCATAGGCTTGGTCTGGAAAATTAAATGCTCCCGCAGAATTCAACACACTTCTCTGCATGCATTTTGTGGTTTGATTCCATGCATGATCAAAATTCTGAAATTGATTTATATTTAATGGATCTTGGGGATCATCAGCGCAAGCTAAATGAGTCATCAAAACATTTGAGTTTTTAAAGAATGATTTAAACTGATCAAGCTCATCTAATTTAATACCCAGTCTATTCATCCCAGTATTTACTTTAATCCAAAAAATTAAATCATCTAGATATTGCTTGGCTAGGGGCAATTGAGAAATTGAATGAATGACTGACCAAATATTATTTTTTTTTAGAGCATCATAGGCATCAGATGAATAGACACCTTGCATGGCTAAAATTGGCTTAGAGGAGCTCTCTCTTATCTTAAGGGCTTCTTGCAATCTAACAACACCGTATCCATCTATTGAATCCTCCAATGCACGAGTTGCCATTTCAAGATCATGTCCATATGCATTGCTTTTAATAATGCCCATGATTTTGCATTTGGGTGATAAGTTCTTCTTAATTAATTGGATATTGTTTCTTACAAGATCGAAGTCAATTACAAGCTCAGAATTTGGTTCGATCATTGAATGGAGTCGTAGTAGCTATCAACGGCAAAGTCTTCAAACCTAGTAAACTCCTTAAGAAAAGTAAGATTCACTTTACCGATAGGCCCATTTCTCTGTTTGCCAATAATAATTTCAGCCTTATTCCCTTCTTCAGAGTCTTCGTTATAAACCTCGTCTCTGTAAATGAATAAAATTACATCTGCATCTTGTTCAATGGCGCCTGAATCTCTTAAATCAGCCATAATAGGTCTCTTGTTAGGCCTTTGTTCTACGGCTCGATTTAGCTGTGATAAAGCAATGACAGGTACATTAAGTTCTTTTGCAAGCATTTTTAAAGATCGAGAAATTTCTGAAATTTGATTTACTCTATTTTCTTGTGAGGTAGGTAACTGCATTAACTGAAGATAATCAACAACTATCAATGACAGTCCGTTAGGCTCTTGTCTAGCAATTCGTCGAGCTCTTGCTCGCAACTCCATGGGTGAGAGCATTGAGCTATCATCTATATAAAGAGGCAAATCCTTTAACTTAGAAGATGATTCCATAAACTTTTTTAAGTCAGATTGATTCATCGAGGCTGATCTAACTTTTTGTTGATCAATCTTAGCGTTACTGGCTAGCAATCGAGTGGTTAATGATTCAGCGGGCATCTCAAGACTGAACACCAATACCCCACCAGGAATATCTTTATTAAGAACAAGATTTTCAACGATATTCATACTAAGAGCTGTTTTACCCATGCTTGGTCTAGCTGCAACAATTATTAAGTCTCCGTCTTGAAGGCCTTGTAACTTACTATCAAGATCCTTGTAACCTGTGGATGCTCCAAGCAAGGAAGATCCATTTTTCGCAATTTCATTCATCCTCTCAATTGATTGGGGAATAAGTTCGTCTAGTTTCTGAATATTGGTAGATGTTCTGCTCGCTTCATCATTCAATGAAAAAATTTTTGTTTCAGCCTCATCAAGTAATTCAGCAGCATCCTTGCCTTGAGGGTTGATGATGAGTTCAGAGATTTCAGAATTGATTTTCATCAACCTCCTTGAAATGGACTTCTGTCTAATCATTCCAGCATAAGCTTCTAGATTTGCTGCAGAGGGACTCGTAGATGCTAAATCAATTAAATAATTCTTACCACCCGCTCTGGTTAAAAGATTTTTGCTGTCTAGTCGGTCCGAAACAGTTAATGGGTCTAGGGGTTTATTAGAATTAACAAGCTCGCCCATAGACTGAAAAATATTTTGATGGTCTTGACCCTCAAAATCTGTAAATTCGATGATTTCACTAACAGCATCATATCTTTCTGTTTCAAGCATTAGCCCGCCCAGCACAGCTCTTTCAAGCTCTCTAACTTGTTCTGTATTTTCTATGGATTTGCTAGACATAAATATGATTCTTACATCATATTATTAAGATAACAACTACTCTGGCTGAACAGAGACCTCAACGACACATGAAACTTCAGGATGGAATAACAGAGTAATTGAATAATCACCAAGCTCTTTTAAAGGCCCATCAGGCAATTGAATAACACTTTTGTCTACAATATGATCAGCTTCACTAAATGCATCTGAAATCTCTCTAGTGCCAACCGAACCATAAAGTGCGCCTTCCTCAGTCACCTGAACTTTGATTTCAACTTTTGCACCAGAAACTGCATCAGCTTTACCCTGGGCATTTGCCATCTCATCAGCTGAAGCTGCCGCTAGTTCTGCTTTCTTGCTCTCAACATACTTTAGGTTGTCATCAGAAGCAAACATGGCTTTCTTCTTAGGAATAAGAAAATTTCTGGCATATCCTGAGCTAACCTCAACGACATCACCAATTTCACCTAATTTTTGGATTTTATCTAAAAGTATAATTTTCATAATTTATCTATGTGAGTCTGTGTATGGAAGTAAAGCCAAAAAACGAGCAATCTTTATTGCTTTTGTTAATTTTCTCTGTTCCGATGCGCTGATATTTGAAACTCTTGCAGGTATTATTTTCCCTGTCTCAGTAATGTACCTTTTCAAGAGATCAACATTCTTGTAATTAAAATTTTTGTTATTAGATTCAGTCATTATTCACCATCCTTTGATTCTTCTTTAGCAACAGGTTCGGTAGCTTCATTTTGTTCTGCTGGAGTGACTTTTGGCTTCTCTTGACTCTGCTCTTCGTTTTGAGGAGCTTTTTTTGCTTCCTTTGATTCTATAAGTAATATTGAATCTTCCAGGGATGGGGAATCAACCTTTAATAAAAGGTGGCGTATAACAGATGTATCGTATTTTAATTTGGATTCAAGTTCCAATGCAGACTCTGACGGCCCTTCTATTTGAAAAATGGCGTAATGCCCTTTGTTATGATTCAGAATGCTATAGGCTAGCTGCCTACGACCAATGTTTTCAAGCTTATTGATTTTGAAATTTATATCAGTCAAAGTTTTTTCAAACTTTGTTTGAAAGTCATCAAACTTAGTGGATAAGTCAGGGTTGAGTATTAAAGTTAATTCGTAATTATTCATATTTTTCCTTATGGGTTAGTAGATTTTTTGAGTATCAAAAAACCAAGGAGCGTGAATTCTATGCCAAATATACTTAGCAATCAATAATTATTTTTTAAGAAACCAAAAGCTTTATCAAAAAAGCTTTTATTATTTTCCAGCGTATAGCCCTGTTTCATTTGATCAAAACCAAAGCCTACCAGACCTAAAGCAGTTGCATATATTGGATTTTTTAGCACTGACTCCATCCCATTAAATTTTTCTGGAATCCCAAGCCTTACACTGGTTTGAAAAATAGACTCAGCCAAAGCAACAGCTCCTTCCATTTTTGAAGTACCGCCTGTAAGGACTATTCCAGCCGGGATTTTATTTTCGAAACCATTACGTTTAATTTCTGCTTTAACTAAATCAAAAAGCTCTACATATCTTGGTTCAATAATTTCAGCTAATGAGCGTCTTGATAAGTCTTCTGGAGGTCTGCCACCAACTCTCATTACTTCCAAGGTTTCTCCATCTTGGGTAAGTTCCGCTGCTGCACAACCATGCTTTTGTTTTATATCTTCTGCCTGAGCAGTAGGAGTTCTTAAGGCTACAGCTATATCACTGGTTACCTGATCACCTGCTATAGGAATAACCCCGGTAAATGATATCGAACCAGAATTAAATACTGCAATATCGGTTGTACCTCCACCGATGTCCACCAAACAAACCCCAAGCTCTTTCTCATCCTCAGATAAAACAGAATATGAGCTGGCAAGCTGCTCTAAAACAAAGCCATCGACACCAATGCCGCATCGTTTTACACATTTTTCTATATTCTGTATTGCATTATTAGCGCAAGTAACTAAATGAACATGAGATTCTAATCTAACACCAGACATTCCAAGCGGCTCTCTAATAGAGTCTTGATTATCAATCACATATTCTTGAGGAAGGACATGAAGTACTCTTTGATCTGAAGGTATTGCAACTGCTTGAGCTGCTTCAATAACTCTATCTATATCACTTGCTTCAACTTCTTTATCTTTTATTCCTACTATTCCGTGAGAATTTAAACTGCGAATATGGTTTCCCGCAATCCCAACATATACATTCTTAATTTTTCCTTCAAAGGATGCCTGAGCCTGATCTATAGATTTTTGAATTGCATCTGTAGTTGCATCAATGTTAACTACAACTCCTTTTTTAAGACCGCTAGATGGATAAGACCCCATCGATACAACCTCAAGAGAATGTTGATCAACATACCTGCCTATAATACAAACAACCTTCGAGGTTCCAATATCTAACCCGACAACATAGTCAGAATCTTTTGTTCCATTATTTGCCATAATTTAAAGCAGCTCCATCTCTGTATCTTAAATCAATAATCCTAGGAGTTAAGTTTTTTTCGAAAATATATTTTAATGTTAATTTAAGTTTTTCCAATACTTCAGAAGAGAGATCTGAGCCTAACTTTATTTGAAAATTACTTTTGGTCTTAAAATGCCACCCTTCTGGTTCAGAATAAGAAATGGAAGAAATTTTGAGTTTAAAGTCTGAGGTTAATAAATTAATCTCCTCTTCAACTCTCAACCATTGCTCAACAAATTCAATCGGCATATCTAAATGCAACAAGTCAGGATACTCACCAAAATACAAAAACTTACTTAGCTTTGCATCCAAATAAAAATTTTCCTGCCAAATATATTTTGGCTCTTTTGAATCGATAAATATTTCTAACGGCTTGAATGCATGTTTTTTAATCAAAAAAGAATTAATCCAGTTTTGATTATTTAGAAATTTTGATAGGTTTTTATTTGGGGTAACACTTGATAAATTAAGGACTAATTCCTGAGCTTTTTTTAAGGTTGGAGGCTTCTCAAAAACTATTAAAATCTTTTCATTTTTATCGCTCGAACAACTCAACAAAAAAGTAATTAAAAATAAAAATATTAGTCCCGTTCTATTTTGCATTAATAATTTCTTGTACAAGGTCATTATATGAAAGCCCAATTGACTCAGCAGATTTAGGAAATAGACTATGCGAAGTCATTCCAGGAGCGGTATTAACTTCAAGCACGTAAAAATTATTATCTCTGTCCCTCATTAGATCAACCCTTAACCAACCCGAACAACCCGTCACATCGAGTGTTTTAAGGCAGATTTCCTCCAACTTCTTTTTTTCATCTTTTGAAAGAACTAGCTCAGTAAGCTGAGTATCTTCATTAACGTATTTTGCATTGAAGTTGTAAAAGGATTCAGAGGTTTTGATCTCTACGGCAGGCAAACATCTACCATTTAGAATTGGAACAGTAAGCTCTTTAAAATCTATACTTTCCTCCAAAATGAATGTTCGCCTTGGATCTACGCAACCATAAATAGCATCCTCTAAATCCTTGTTACAGGAAATTTTAAATACATCTATGCTTGATCCATCCTCTGCAGGCTTTAAAAACAAATCCTTGAATGGTCTAAGTTGGTTAAAAAAAGGGTTCTCTAAATCTTTCTCCATTTCAAGCAATGATGAAATGGTGATCCAGTTTGGAGTAGGAATTTTGTTGTCTTTGAGAAGCACTTTACAGGTATTCTTGTTCCAGGTATTTACGCAAGCTTGATAATGGCTGCCAGAAAATGGAATGCACTTTTGTTGTAAAAGTTTTTGCAATTCTCCCGATTCACCATCCTCACCATGAAGGGCAATAAAAATAAAGTCTTCTTCTGTGAGTTGTTGAGATGAGAAGTTTTTTGGATAGTCGATAAGCTGGGCTTCATATCCCAAATCTTTCGCTGCTTGAAAAATATATCTTCCGCTCTCAAGAGAAACCTCACGCTCAGAAGATTTCCCTCCATATAAAACTATAATTTTTTTTATTGCCACTTTTGTTTAATCTTCTTATTCAGTTTTGAAATTGTTCCTGCACCTTGAGTGATTAAAATAGAAAAATCTTGATGATTTTTATGAAGCCAGTTCATAGGATCTTTATTCCCAATGTAATGGACATTTTTATGATTTTTTAATATCTCTGAAGCAAGTTTTTTAGACGAAATTCCTTTAATAGGTTTTTCACTTGCTGGGTATATATCCAATAATAGAAGAAAATCTACTCTAGATAGAACTTTTTTAAAATCATCAAACAGCTGTTGCGTTCTTGTAAACCTATGAGGTTCAAAAATCATGCATATCTTTTGACGAGGAAATTTTTCTTTAGCAGCAAGAATGGTTGATAAAATTTCAGCAGGATGATGCCCATAATCATCTATCAGCACATGTGGATGGTTGGAAAAATAAATCTCTGAAAGCTCAAATCTTCTTCCAACACCTCTAAAATTAGCTAAGCCTTTAGCAATATCCTTGACTGATATATTTTCTTCAATAGCTACACAAATAGCAGCAGTGACATTGTATAAATTATGTCTGCCGCTTAAATTTGTAGAAAATTTATATTGTTTTTTATTGTTATGATCTATTAATTGAAACTTTTGAAGGCCGTTTTCTAGCTTTGCATCCGTTATTTGAAATCTATTTTTTGAATTAAAACCAAAGGTTATCTGTCTTCTATGTATTTCTTTTGAAATTTTACGAATGTTTAAATCATCTAAATTAAGAAAAATATGACCATAAAAAGGTAAATTTTCAGCAAAACTGACAAAAGACTGATTTAATTTTTCTTGATTTGAGTCATAGAAGCTTAAATGGTCATTATCAATGTTAGTAATTACAGCAATGTCAGGTTGTAAATGCAAAAATGATCCATCGCTTTCATCTGCCTCTACAATAATATAGTTACCATCCCCAAGGTTAGAGCTTCTCCCAACACTAAGAACTTGACCTCCCACCACATATGTAGGACTCAAATTTGCTGCATTAAAAATACTGGCAATGATGCTGGTTGTAGATGTCTTGCCGTGACTTCCAGCAATTGCAATACTGCGATATGGTTTCATCAGCGTTCCCAGCATCTCTGCCCTTGGAATAATAGTTAAGCCACATTTCTTAGCATATGATAGCTCAGGATTTCTCTTTGATATTGCTGACGAAGCAACGACTAAATCTGTTTTTTGAATAAGCCTTGGTTCATGGCCTATTTGCACTTTGGCGCCAAGTTTTTTTAATTCCTTCAGCTCATCCGTGATGACCAGATCTGAACCAGTAACTTTAAAACCCCTTTTTTGCAAAATAGTTGCAACTCCAATCATTCCAGATCCACCGATTCCGATCATGTGAATTTTTTTGAATTTTTGAAATCCTAATAAAGACATCTGTTTTTTAAAATTTTAAAATTGAACTTAACATTCTTCTAGCAGCTTGAAAATGATCTATAGTGGTTTCTTGATTTGACCATTGTTCATAAAGTTTATTCTCAACAACCTTTTGAAGCTTTTTAGAAAGAGACTCCAAGGATTCAGACTCTTCATGCATCAACCCCATATCTAAATCCATAATATAAATTGCATTTAAAAGTTGATGATTATCAATAGCTGATGGCAAAGGAATAATCACTGATCCTCTTTTTAAACTTACGGCATCTGAAAGAGAAAGTGCGCCTGCCCTAGAAATAACAAAATCTGACCACAGAATTTCCTCATGAGGTGAATCATAGAACTCCTCTACCTCGACAGAAATATTGCTTGAATATGATTCCGTAACTCCCTCAGACTTTCCATTTCCAGATTGGTGCCTTACCTCTAATGGTATATTTAATGAATTTAAAGCTATAGGTATATTATTATTGATAAATTCAGAGCCTTGGCTCCCGCCAGTCACATACACCCTTAGTGGTTCATGCTTTTCAGTGGCTGATGAGCTTCCTTTTAATTTCTTTATCGGATTTCCTACAAGCATCATCTTTTTTGTAAATGGCTCATTTAGTGAGAATCCTAAAAAAATTATTTTTGAGAATTTTCTTAATACATTATTGGAAGTTCCCATAATTGCATTTTGCTCATGCAAAAAAAGAGGTTTTCTGCAAATCCATGCTGACAAACCTACTGGCAAAGAGATATAACCTCCGAAGCAAACAACATAATCAATCTTATTCTTTTTCAAGTAATAAATACTTTTAAAAATTGATGCTATTAAACAAATTAATGAAATAATTTTTAAAATTAAATCCTTTCCTCTAAAGCCTCTCATGGGAATAGTGAAAAGTTTTATATTATTGGGAACAACTTTTTTTTCTATGCCAGTTTTTGTTCCAATCCAAACAACCTCATGATTATTTTGAATGCATTCTTTTCCAAACTCTAGTGCTGGAAAAACATGGCCTCCGGTTCCTGCTGCAGAAATTAAAAATTTCATTACTTTATCGTTTTATTTTCAAAATTAATTCTTAAAACCATTCCCATTAAAAACATAAATAAAATTAAGCTTGTTCCACCATAGCTTATAAAAGGCAAAGTCAAACCTTTTGTTGGCAAGATTCCAAGATTTACCCCTATGTTAAATACTACTTGAATTGCAATTAAAATACCTGCACCGAAAGCAAGCAATCCTTGAAATAATTTTCCAAGCTCTAGTGCTCTAATGGATGTTTTGATAATGCCAAAAATCAATGCAGCAAAAAGAAAGATCACCATTAACCCTCCAACCAATCCAAATTCTTCAACAATTACTGCAAAAATGAAATCAGTATGTGGCTCAGGGAGGTACAAATTCTTTTGAAGACCGTTCCCTAAACCCACGCCTAGCCACTCCCCCCTTCCAATGCCAAGCAGGGCATTTGATAACTGCCATCCGGGGCCATAGAAATGGTCAAACGGTTCAGTAAATGAAATAAACCTTATATATCTGTATGGCTCTAGATAGACAGCAATGGCCGCCAAGCAACTCATTAATAGAATCAATAATGAAAATTGAAAAAACGAAATACCTGCAAAAAATAATAGAGCAATTACCAAAGCCCCAATTACCAATGTTGATCCAAGATCAGGTTGAGACATAATCAACAACCCAAAAAGAGCTAATACAACCAAAGGCCTAAAAAACCCCAATGAAGTATTAATCTCACTTAATCTTCTAACACAATATCCTGAAATATAAATAACTAAAGCCAGTTTACTTACTTCAGAGGGTTGAATATTAATTGGTCCAATTCTGATCCATCTTAAACTTCCGTTGACCTCTGTGCCCACTCCAGGAAAAAAAAGAGCAATTAGTAAAAGCAAAGAACTAATTAAAATTAACCAATCCAGTTTGAGAAATAAGTTGGAGGGAATGCTTAAAGCAATTATTGTTGCAAAAATACCTATAATTAAAAAAATTACTTGTCTTGAAGCAAAATGAAAAGGGGTTCCATAAAGATCTTCTGAAACATATACACTTGATGAGGCAACCATTACCAAGCCAATAAATAATAAACAGAAATATGGAAAAGTAATTAATGTATTTTCTCTATTAATCATTTGGGCCCAATGCTAATTTGACGAAATGATCTCCACGTTCTTCAAAATTTGTATAATCTAGGCCGCTTGGATGACCTGGTGAAAAAAGCACATTAGTCTTGCAATTATATTCATCTTTAAAAATGTAATTCATCACTGATGAAAGACCTTGATTGCAAAATAATATTTTTTCTGGATGAAATACTTTTTTTGATATCTCCTCCGCATGTTTACCGAAAATATATACTTTTATTGGACCGCTAATTTCATAGCTATCGTATTGTTCCTTGCCAGGGTCCCCACAAAGGATTAAAACGTAGGGGCGAGACATTTTACTAAGCGCAAATTTCAATGCGGTTAAATTAGTTGCTTTTGAATCATTTATAAAGACTAGATGATCCTGTGCTACTACATGCTGCAGTCTATGCGGCAATTCTTTCAATACAACATCCTGAACTTCTTTGAGCTCTCCTCCAGTGATCATTGACCATAGTTTTTTTGGATTTGATTCTTCTGTTGATATTTTTGATTCTTTGATTCTATTTTTTGCATTTGTATAATTTGCGAAAGTTCCATGATAATCAATGTGATCAGGCGCAATGTTTAATAGCACTCCAAAATCTAACTTAATATGCTTGACCTTTTCCAGCTGAAAGCTTGAAAGCTCAATAATAGAATATGAGCAAGAATTAATACTATCTAAAACGGGGGTGCCAAAATTTCCAATCAATTGAGAATCTTTTAAAAGCTGATGCAGTTGGTAGCAGCAAGTGCTTTTTCCGTTTGTACCTGTTACTCCAATCTTGAAAGAGCCATCTTCTTGAAAAAAAATATCTAAATCTGTTAGATAGGGTATTTTATTAAATTCTCCTTTTGTATAAAGCTTCTTTACATTAATTCCTGGACTCAAATAAATCGTTTCATAAGAACTCAATGCGGCTTGATCAGGTAATTGATTGGATATATTCGGTCCCTTTAGATTTTCATCGTAAATGTCAAAAGTTTTACCTTTTTTTATCAGATATCTTTCAAAAGATTGGCCCGTGATCCCATAACCAAAAATAAGAGATTTCATTGAAATTTATCTTAACTTCAGCGTTGCTAGAGCGAATAAAACAAGTACGAAAGTTATAATCCAAAATCTAACAATAACTTTTGGTTCTGCCCAGCCCTTCAATTCAAAATGATGATGAATTGGTGCCATTAAAAAAACTCTTTTGCCCCTAAATTTATATGAGCCGACTTGAATAATAACGCTCAAAGTTTCCATCACAAAAACTCCTGCCATAATTGCAAAAACTATTTCATGCCTGACCAATACTGCCAGTGTGCCAAGAATTCCACCCAGCGTTAATGATCCTAGATCACCCATAAATATCTGCGCAGGGTATGTGTTGTACCAAAGAAACCCTATACCAGCTCCAATCAATGCTCCACAAAAAACTATTAACTCTCCACTGAGAGGATTAAATGGAATAAATAAGTAATTAGAAATAATTAAATTTCCGGATGCGTAAGCAATCAGACCGAGACCTCCAGCTATTAGAACAGAAGGTAAAATTGCTAACCCATCAAGGCCATCGGTAAGATTAACAGCATTAGAGGAGCCTACAATTACAAAAATACTTATAAATAGGAAAATAAATGGAGAAATTGTAAATATATATTCTTTGTTGAAAGGCAAAATAAAAATTTGTTCATTTCCACTAGGGGAAACCTGCAACATAAACAATATTGCAATTAAAGAAAAAATAAACTGCAATATGAGTTTATATTTTCCCTTCAAACCTTTTGAGTTTTTTTCCTTAATTTTCAACCAATCATCAATAAAGCCTATTGCGCTAAAAGAGATAGTTATAAAAATTAGAATCCAAATATATGGATTCTTAAAATCGGACCAAAGTAATGTTGAAATAATTAATGAGGATATAATAATCAATCCTCCCATAGTAGGTGTTCCAGATTTTGAAAGATGTGACTTGGGTCCATCTCCTCTAATTGATTGTGAGAACTGAATATATTTTAAAAATCTAATCAAGACTGGACCAAGGAAAATGGAAAGCATGAGTGCCGTCAGAGTTCCTCCAATGGTTCTAACAGTCAAATAACGAAACACATCGAAACCGGAATCATATGCCATCAACCAAGTACCCAATAATTCGATCATATTATTTCCATAAATCTAGAATTTCTTCCATTCGCATGGATCTTGAACCTTTTAATAAAATATTCTCTTTTCCGATCAGATTTTTTTTTAAGAAATCAATTAATTCTATTTTGTCCTTAAAGAAAAACCCATTATCGCCAAATGCAAATACTGTATGTCGGATCAAATCTCCATATCCAAGTAAAATATCTACACCGTGTATTTTGGCATAGTCTCCCAAACCAATGTGTAGTTTTTTCCTATATCTACCAAGCTCTGCCATATCTCCAAGAATTGCAACCTTTCTACCTTTAAATTGACACAAAACGTCTAGTGCTGCTCTCATAGAATCTGGATTTGCATTGTAAGTGTCGTCGATGACCTGTGACTGCTTAGCCCATGTTTTAAGTTCTAAGCGCTGGGGGGGGTTTAACAGGCCTCTCAAACCATCTACAAATTCTTTTGTGTTTAACTGAGCAGCATGGATCGCTGCAAATGAAGCAAGAATATTTAACACATTATGCATTCCTAAAAGCTTTGTTTTTATTTTAATTCTTTTTTTCAAATGAGTAGATTCGATAAAAAAAGATAAGCCTTGTTTTGTCATACTGATTTGACTGGGGAAATAAGATGCAGAGGGTTTTTTACCAAACGTATAAAAACTAATATCATCCCTTATTTTTTTCCAATGATTCAGATACTTACCATCCGGAACAATTGCTATACCATCTTTTTTTATATTGCTGATAAGCTCTGATTTTACCTCTAAGACTCCCCTAACTGAGTTAAGCCCATCTAAATGTGAATGGCCTATATGAGTAATGATACCAATATTTGGTTTAATAATTTTAGACAGAAAATCTATATCGCCTAACTTCGCTGCACCCATCTCAAAAATTGCTGCTGTATTTTTTGAATCCAATTCCAAAGCACAAAGCGGTAAACCAATTTCATTGTTGTAATTCTGAAAAGAGGCATAACTATTTTTTATGCAGCTTTTTAAAATATTTTTTGTGGTTGTCTTGCCATTACTGCCAGTTACTCCAATAACATTTCCCTTGTATCTTCCCATTGCAACTTTAGCAGACTCAATAAGATACTTTTCAGGGCTCTTAACTAAAATAATTTTTGATAATTGAGCTGATGAATTTAAAATTTTACCCTCTTTTGCAATTGCAAGAGATGCACCTTTTCTTATAGCCTCTTTGGCATAAAGACTTCCATCCTCATTCGAGCCAGTCAGACCAAAAAAGACTGAATTCTTAGTTACTTTTCTCGAATCTATTTGAAAATTTCTAATTGGCAAGCGTGATTTACCATCAAGCTTAAGTGAAGTTAATAAATCTTGTGTATTTTTAATTAATCTCATTGCCTAAAATTTCTAAGACACAATCTCTGTCATTAAATGGAATTTTGTTTCCTAATATCTCCATGGAGGTCTCATGACCCTTACCTAATATTACCAATATATTTTCTTTCGTTAAGTGCTCAAGAGCTGCGGTTATTGCTTTCTTTCTATCCTCTATGATTTCCACACCTGCTTGATCGCCTTCATTCATTGCATCTGAAACAATTTCTGAGAAAGATTCATAACGATTATTATCTGATGTGAAAAATACTTTGCTAGAAAAATCTTGAGCCACTTTCATCATTTTTGGTCTTTTTGATTTATCTCTATCTCCACCACAACCAAAAACTAAAATAATTTCATCATAATAACCGCCTAATTCAGATAAAATATTTTGCATAGATTGTGGGTCATGAGCATAGTCAATTAATATCTTTCCTTTTTTTAACCTTAATACCTCCCCCCTTCCCCGAGGGAGCTTAATCTCATCTCTATTGGTGTTGTTCAAATCATTTGGTTCAACATGTTCCGAAATTAATGCAATTGCCGCAATATAATTGTCAATATTAAATTTAAGGAATAATGAAACGTTTACTTCTAAGGCAAGACCAGGAAAATTTAAATCAATCTTTGAAGATCCTTCAGGGTTATAAACAAATGAATACTTAAATGGAGCTGAGGGGTTTTTTGCACTCAAAAATTGCGATTTTGCAACCTGCTCTTTCTGAGCTTTAGACAGACGTGGTAGCAAATCTTGCATTTGATCTATTGAAATTATTGTAGGTTTTTGATTATTGAGATTAGCAATGGATAATTTTGCATTTACATAGTTTCTTTCTGTTTTATGGTAATCAAGATGGTCAGATTGAATATTAAGTATGATGGTCTGTAAAAAAGGGAGGTTACATAGCCTCTTTTGCTCTAAAGCATGTGAAGAGATTTCAAGAAAAACATATGTTTTTTGTTGAGTTTTGCATGATTGCAAAATTTCAAACAATTCAAAGATTCCCGGGGTTGTGTTGCCTTTAGTTTGCATAAGATCATCATTGATAATTGCCCCTAAAGTGCCAATGTATATGGAAGGTTTTTGAAGCTCCCTCATAATTTTGTGCGCCATAAATGCTGTTGTTGTTTTTCCATTAGTGCCCGTCACACCGTGAAAGATGAACTTATCCTCAGACAATTCATAAAATCGGAATAGGATTTTAATCACTATGTCCTCTAAATTATTGATGTAATAAATTGGAATATCTATTTCTTCTTCGATTTCTTGGTCACAAATGATGCAGGATGCTCCTTTTTTTACAGCCTCTTTTATGAATTCTTTTCCGTGTGATGCTGCTCCCTGTCTAGCCACAAATAAAGAATTTTTATGCACTTCCTTTGAGTTATCAGTTATTGATGTGATCAAACATTCATCGAACACATTTGTTTTAATCAGTGGCTTAATAAGAGGTAATTTATTCATCTAAATAATTTAGGACATCATTAGAAATAGCTGCAAATAGTGGAGCTGCAACGCTACCACCAGAATAATTATTTAAACCTGGTTCATCGATGGTTACAAAAATTGTAAGTCTTTTAGATTTTAGTGGCGCTATGCCTGCAAAGGATGCTATATATTTGCTTTGATCATAACCACCCTTAGAGCTGGCTTTGTGAGATGTACCTGTTTTTCCAGCCACTTCGTAATTTGATAATCTTGCTAAGTGTCCTGTCCCATCTGAAACAACTAATTTTAAAGACTCCAATACATCACTGGCAGCATCTTTACCAATTACTCGCTGCTTGTATGCTTCAACATTATCTTTAAAAATTTTAAAATCTTTCAAATATCCCTCATTAGCAAAAACTGAATATGCTTGAGCCAGTTGTAAAGAAGAAGCCGTCATACTGTACCCAAAGCCAATGCTTGCAATTTCATGATCAGAAATATTATTTCTTGAATTGATAACTCCATAGGCAACTCCAGGAAAAAATAGATTTGGTGGTTTTGAAAGGCCAAACCCCTTATACCCTGAAATCAATCCATCTATACCAACTTGCAAAGCTAGCTTAGAGGCTCCAACCTGACTCGATTTTGCAATAACCTCACTAACAGTTAGCATTTTGTAATTTTTTGGGTCTGACACAGTTCTGCCACTTAAAGTTATAAATCCCGGATTCGTATCAATCATTTGTTTTTTAGAAAGTATGCCCATATCAATCCCCTTTGCTAATACTAGCGGTTTTATAATTGATCCAGGTTCAAATGCATCAACCAGAGCTCTATTCCTCTGAATCTGTCTTTGAGGGCTATTAGGGTTATAGGATGGATAGCTGGCTATAGCAAGGATTTCTCCAGCAATATTATCTAATACTATAGCGCTGCCCCCTTTTGCATTATTAGCCTCAACAAAACTTGAAAGGTGTTTATATGCATAAAATTGAACCCTGCTATCAATAGTTAACTTTTTATCAAAACCCTCAATAACCTCTTGAGTTACTTTAGGTCTCCTGCTTGCATTTCTAAAAAAAGTTTCTTGTCCTGGCACACCAGACAATTCAGCATCTAAAATATTTTCAAGTCCCTCCAAACCAAACCCATCTTTCCCAGCAAACCCTATCAAGGTAGCTATTTGTTCACCCAACGGATAATATCGTTTTTGAGATGATTCAATCTCAATACCAGAGAGTTTCAGGTTTTTTATGCTTTCGTATTGAGAAAAATTTAAATTAGAAAAAATCAAAGTTTTTTTATTAATTTCTTTAATAGCTGGGAAATTTTTTTTTAAAATTACTAAATCTTTTAATTTTTTAAAATCATCTTCTGAAAAGTTTTTTAGAGCATATAAATCATATTGATTGATTGATACAGCAAGTGGAAAATTATTTCTATCCACTATACTTCCTCGGTTAGCAGGTATTGATCTAGAAGTCTCGAGCATGCTCTCACCTTTAGATTTTAAGAAATCTCCTTCAATATATTGAAGACTGACTATTCTAAAAACTAAGATTAGTAAACTGAGAGATAAAAATATATATATCAGATATGCCCGCCAACTATAGCCAAAGTTATTTTTCATAAGTTAAATTAATTGCTTTGGTAATCTCTACCATCTTTAAGATTTCCTTTGCATGGCGCTCAACTTTAGCTGGAGAGCTATGATGATAGTATTCAGTTTTTAAATTCAAATTTATTTCGGTCAATTTATTATTTGCAACTTGAAGGTAAGCATTGTTCTCATGTTCCTGGCTAAACTCCCATCTAATTTTTATAGTCTCAAGGCATATACAAAATAAAATAAAAATATTTGTAAATAAAATATAAACAAAAATATCTCTTTTCATAGTTTCGAAAATACCCTCATTACTGCGCTTCTTGAGCGAGGATTCATTTTAATCTCATGGGTGGATGGTTTTATTTTCTTTTTGATACATCTATATGTTTCTTTTACTGAAGTGTTAATTGGTATATCTTTTGGTAGTTGATCAATTTGAGGCTTAAAAAAATTTTTTACAATTCTATCCTCCAGTGAGTGGAATGAAATGATTACCACAACTCCTCCTACCTTAAGAATATTATGGAGCTTTGAAAGCACCATTCTTAAGTGATGAAGCTCTTGATTTACATGGATTCTTATTGCTTGAAATGACTTTGTGGCTGGGTGTGTTTTACCAGTTCTTTTAAGCACGGTTTCAATTACTCTCGTCAGTTCAATTGTAGTTTGCAATGGTTTCGTTGCTCTGAACTCCACTATCCCTCTAGCAATTTTTCTTGATGCTCTCTCATCACTGTATTGATATAAGATATCGCTTATCTCTTTTTCAGACGCAGTATTTAGCCACTCAGCTGCACTAAAACCGGCAGATGTGTCCATTCGCATATCTAAGGGACCATCACTCTGAAAGCTAAAACCTCTTTTTGGATTATCTAGATGAGTTGAACAAGTTCCAAGATCTAATAGCACTCCATCAAATTTCTGTTGAGGAAACAACGAATCAATTTCAGAATAATTTGAGTGGTGAATGCTAAAACGTGGATCAGTTATATTTTCTTTTCCAAATGAAACTGCTTCTGGGTCTCTATCAACAGCATGAAGTCTTCCTTGAGGTGATATTCGATTTAGAAGTTCCAGAGAGTGGCTTCCCCTACCGAAAGTGAGATCTAAGTATGTTCCAGATAAATCATGCAGCAAGAAACTTAATGATTCTTCCAGCAGAACTGGAACATGAAGCATAGATTTAGTCTACTTGCTTTCTCATGAAGGTTGGCACATCAAGGAAATCTATATCCTCTGCAGACGATGTGCCACCTGACTTGGCTGATTGATCTATTTTGGGTGTATCTAATCCAACTGGATTGAGTTGCACTGTAGCTCTTCTGGAATTATCAACCGCTAAAGTTGCTGTTTTTTGATTAACACCTGTCGCCACAACCGTAACTAATAATTCTTCTTCATCCATTGAATCTTCCATTACGGTTCCATAAATAATAGTTGCATCATCGGCAGTAAAGTCTCTAATTACTGAATCAACCTCATCAAAATCAGCCATTGTGGGAGATTTTGCAGTGATATTCACCAAAATCCCTCTGGCATCTTTTAACTCAATATCTTCAAGTAGCTCTGAACTAACAGCTTGGTTAGCCGCATCAATTCCTCTTTCATCAGCACTTGATTGGCCTGTGCCCATCATGGCAATACCCTTTTCTGACATAACTGTTTTTACATCAGCAAAGTCAACATTGATATATCCAGGTTTCATAATAATATCAGAGATACCTTGAACTGCTCCTTTTAAAATATCATCTGCTTTAGCAAAAGCTTCTTCCATGGATGTTTTTCTGCCTAATATATCCATTAATTTTTGATTGGGTATAGTGATCAGGCTATCGACTTCCTCAACCAGTTCTGCTATCCCTTGCTCCGCTGCAGCTTTCCTTTTATGGCCTTCAAAATTAAATGGTTTAGTTACGACTGCTACCGTTAAAGCTCCAAGCTCCTTGGCAATCTCAGCAATTACTGGAGCAGCACCAGTCCCAGTGCCACCTCCCATTCCCGCGGTAATAAAAATCATATCCGCTCCGGATAATAACTCCTCGATTGCAGCTCTATCTCTTTCTGCTGCTGCCTTTCCTACCTGAGGATCTGCTCCAGCTCCTAAACCTCTAGTCACGTTATCACCAAGCTTTAAAATAGTAGAACCCTTTGCTCTATCCAATGCTTGAGAGTCAGTATTTGCACAAATAAATTCTGCTCCCTGAATTTCATGATTGATCATATGAATAACTGCATTTCCACCAGCCCCACCCACACCAATAACCTTGATCTTGGCTAGTCCTGCATTTTCTTCAATTATTTCCCAGTTCATTTTTTTACCCCTTTAAAAAGATATTGTTTTTAACCGCTCTGGCAATACGACCTCTAAAATCTCTGTAGATAAGGCGCCGCCTGTTTGCCTCATTTCCCAGTTTTTGTTATTCCAAACTTCAAATTTATTTCCCATCCCGATGAAAGATACTTTTTCTGCTGTTTTAATTTCTGCATATTCACGAAGCTCAGATGGCAATAGAATTAGCATTCTGCCTTTGGGATCAAACGAACTAACACTAGCATTTCCTAAAATTGTCCATTGTAAGTTTCTTACAATGGGATCAAGACCCTGCAATGATTGAAGCTCACTAGATATAGTATTCCAAATTGAACCTGGATAAATTTTTAGCGATGGATATTGGGGGTCTCTTGTAACAACGATACTTTCTTCATTTTGAAGAAGAAGTTGATCTCGATATCTTGCTGGGACAGCTAGCCTGCCCTTTGCATCTATCGAAATTGTTGTAAAACCAAACATAATGTATGTAAAAATTAATATCTACACACTTTATACTACATTTAACACACTTTTACACACTTTTTTTTAAAAAAATTAGATGAGTTGATCTATAAGCCGGATTCTGTGTTAGATGACCATCTATCTAGGCAATATGTCACCATATTGCTCAAGCAACCTACCCGAATCCTAAGCGAGTAACCTTAACGGATTCCTATTTGGTTTTGCTTCAAAGTGGGGTTTACACTGCCGTATTTGTTACCAAATACGCGGTAGGCTCTTACTCTACCATTTCACCCTTACCAATTGCTTGGCGGTATAATTTCTGTTGCACTTGCCGTGGGCTCACGCCCCCCAGGAATTACCTGGCACTCTACTCTACGAAGTCCGGACTTTCCTCTAACAAATTGCTAGCAGTCATCCGATCAACTCAAATACATTTTAATACCTTTTACTAGTCTTTAGAAACTTCTAAAAGAAATTTATAAACTTCTTGTTTTGAGAAAGAGGTAATTTTAGCAATTAGTTTTGAGGCCTCTGTTGGAGACAGGTAATCAAGAAATGGTCGACAAAAATTTTCATTTAAATCAAAGCCTTCACTAAGAGATGAGCCAGGGTACACAAGAACAACAAACTCTCCCAGCAAAGGAATCTCATTACTCTTTATTAGAGCCATCATTTCTATAATACTTCCTCTATAGATTGATTCATATTCTTTGGTCATTTCTCGGCAAATTGCTACCTGCGTATCTGGGTTTAGAACCTCAGAAAAAATTGAAATAGTTTTCACAATCCTCTTTGAAGATTCAAAGAAAATATTGGTCATATTAGAATTTTGTAGCTTTATGGCAATCTTTCTTTTTGCCTCATGCTGTTTTGGCAAGAACCCATAAAAAGAGAATTTATCTGAAGGCAAACCTGAGAGAATTACAGCATTTATGGGAGCAGAAGCCCCTGGAAGAACTGTAAAAGAAAGGTTTTCTTTGATACAGCTTTGAATCAATGGGTATCCTGGATCAGATATCAAGGGCGCCCCCGCATCAGATAACAAAGCTAAAGTTTTTCCGCTTTTAAGTAATTCTATAATTTCTTCGCTAGCCTGATTTTCGTTATGTTCATGAAATGGTTTAGTTTTTTTTTGAATATCAAAATGCTGCAAAAGTTTTGCTGCAATCCTGGTATCTTCCGCAAAAATATTATCCACTTCCTTTAAAGTATCAATTGACCTCAATGAGAAATCATTTAAATTACCAATGGGAGTACAAATTATATAAAGCATGAATTTAATTAAATGATTTTTAAAAAGAATAAATATTTATTACATTTTTTAACATTAATTATCTTAGCATCTTGCTCAACAACATCTAAGATTTTAATTTCAAATTCTAACGAGGTTCTTGGAGAAAATAACCTAAAAAATTTTGAAGATATTTATGACTATCAAAGCTACTTTGAAGATGACTTAGAAAAAATACAGCAGGCTATTGATAGTCAAAAATTAAATCAGGAAGAATTAAAAAATGCAAAAATATTAAAAAGAAATTATGAAAAGATTTTATCCAAGAAGGGATATAGGCTTGCTGTCAATGTCGACCAGAAATACTCTAAAGAACTAATAGAATTAGCTTATAAGCTCAATCTTCCTATAAATATTTTTTGGGCTGAGAGCAAGCAAGTCTTACTCCCAGACAATTTGCTATCGCAAAAAATTAATGGTTTCTGTGCAAGCCTTTATCAAGATGCTATTTCAGCACTAAAGAAGGAAACAAATAAAAATACTGATCCAGTAATAATTATTTACTCACAAGAATATGAATCCTTGGTTGAAGACTTGGAACCAAATAATAGAAAATTTATGAAAGTAAAATACGATTCAAGTGATTTTCAAGAATTTTCTGCTGAGATTTTAGAGATTAATTCAAGCAAAAAAAGATTCAACAAAATTTCTAAAATAAACCCAAATCAAAATCTTAATTTTACTCCTCGACCTAGGTATGATTTTAAGCAAATCATCATTCTGTTAAATCCCAAAGAATATAAATCAATGATTCCAGCTCTTAGATATCATGGAGGAAACAGTTTCAAATATTTTAATTTTATTTCTTCTTTAGAGGCAATAAACGCACCTCTGCAATTACTAGACTATGAAGATTCTTGGGTTCCCATATCTGTTCATACAATATCAAAAATACAAAAAGATAATTCGCAATCACTGGAAAGGTATTTAGAGCTAGGCACTTTAAATGAATGGTTAATATTGCAAGTACTTCAACAAGCTGGGATCCAATCTGCAAAAATCAATGGTATCACTGGTGGGATTATTTATAAATCTAATGGATGCGCCAAAAGAGAGATACCTTTAGAGAAAATAAATACAAATTTATTTTTGTCTTAGTCCCTTTGATCTCTTTCTATCAGAGAAAGGCTGTCTTGAAAACTAGGTCTAGCAAATATTTTTGTTTGATAATCTAATAAAGGTTTTAAATGTCTGTTGAGTGGAAGGTTTATTCCAAGAGAGGGAAGTCTCCATAAAATCGGAGCAAGATAGCAATCAATTAATGAAAAATCCTCGCTCATAAAAAAGTCAAACTCTTTGAAAGTAGGTGCAACGGTGCTGATTTCATTCAGCAGTTCTTCTCTAACAATTAAAAGCTCCTTCTCGGATTGCTCTTTAGCAATTAAAGTATCTACCATTGGACACCATTCCTTATCTATTCTTAACATCAGGGTTCGACTATTCGCCCTTGAAACTGGATATACAGGAAGCAGAGGTGGATGAGGGAAGCGTTCATCAAGATACTCCAGCATGACTCCTGTATCATACAAACCAAGATCTCTATCGGCTAAAATTGGCAAAGTATGATATGGATTAAGTGCTAGCACCTCTTCTGGAGCTTCTTCATTGGAAGTTTCTCTTATTTCACATGCAATATCTTTTTCAGCAAGAACAATTCTTACTCTGTGGCTATAATGGTCATCTTTGTCAGAATATAAAATCATGCTTCCTCTTTGTTTTTGGTTAAATTCTAATGGTAATCTTTTTGATACTCTCTAAATAGAAGATAGGCAAGTGCTGTAAATACTATAAAAAATAATACTGCGTACCAACCCATTCTCTCTCTATCTACTCTGCTTGGCTCACCTACATATGTCATAAAGTTTACAAGATTAAATATAACCTCATCGAACTCTTGAATAGAAAGATCGCCTGAACCCTCAATTGTTTTAAGATAGCCACACTTTTCTTCTGTAATATCGTTGCCCATCTCATCCCTTTTAACTCCGCCATTGCTAGCAATTATTGGCACATCCTTACAAGATAAGATTTGTTGGCCCTGCATAGAAGCTAAAACATTAGGCATAGCTGCACCAGGATAAACCATATTATTGACTCCATATGGTTTCGAAGAATCCTCATAAAAAGTTCTTAAATATGTATACACCCAATCTGCTCCATGCAATCTTGTAACAAGCGTTAGATCTGGAGGGGCTATACCAAACCAAGCCTCAGAAACTTCTGACTTCATTGAGCCTGTCATCCTATCTCCAAGCTTTACATTTGGGTCAAAAACTAAATTATCGATGAAAATATCTTCTGGAATATCTAGGTCTTGAGCAATTCTTCCCCATCGAGAATATTTCAATGAATGGCATCCATAACAATGATTGATAAAAGTAAGGGCGCCTAACTGCAGTGACTCCATATTATTAAGCTCAGGCTTAAAAGAATCACATTCGCCATAATCACCGCATGCTGCACCGCCGGCTGCTAGGACTTCTTGCGAACCCATATATAAAAAAGCTAATAACAAAAATTTCTTCATAACCTTTCTGGCACAGGTTTAGTTTTTTCAATAGATGTATAAATTGGCATTAACAAGAAAAATGCAAAATAAATAACGGTACCAATTATGCTGAGCGTTGTTCTTAATGCTGTAACAGGAACTGTGCCTAACCATGCCAACATTAGCCAGCTTATAATAAAAATGGTCATGGCAATCTTACTCAATATTCCCTTATACCTTATAGATGCAGCTTTACTTCTATCCAGCCATGGAACAACAAATAGTATAGCTATTGCTGCACCCATCACCACAAGACCGCCAAGCTTATCAGGCACTGCTCTAAGCATTGCGTAATATGGTGAGTAGTACCAAACTGGAGCAATATGCTCAGGAGTACTCAGTGGATTTGCCTCTTCAAAGTTAGCCAATTCCAACATATATCCACCACCCTCAGGAAAGAAGAACATGATTATTGAAAAAACAATCCCAAATATTCCAATCGCTACTAATGCATGCAAGACCTTATATGGAAAAAATGGGACGCTATCCAATGGTACTCCATCCTCATCTAAATGTTTTTCAATATCAACACCCTCTGGATTACCTGCTCCAACCTCATGCAAAGCAACCAGGTGCATAAATACCAATGCGATTAAAATTAGGGGCAGTGCAACCACATGCAAAGCAAAGAATCTCGAAATAGTTGCGCCTGAAATATAATAATCGCCCCTAACCCAAATCTCCAATGACTCGCCAATGTATGGGATAGCTCCAAAAAGGGAAATGATAACTTGGGCTCCCCAGTAAGACATTTGACCGTATGGTAAAACATACCCCAAGAAACCTTCTGCCATCATGACAAGATAAATAGTCATACCAAAAACCCAAACTAATTCTCTGGGCTTGTGATAAGAGCCATATAACAATCCTCGAAACATATGCAGATAAACAACAGCAAAGAACATTGAAGCACCGGTAGTATGCATGTATCGAATAACCCATCCATATTCAATATCTCGCATGATATATTCAATAGAAGCAAAAGCGCCCTCTTCTGTATTCTCATATCCGAACATCAACCAGATACCTGAAACAATTTGGATAATCAAAACTACTGATGCCAATGCACCAAACATGTACCAGAAATTTACTTTCTTTGGAACTGGATGTTTTGAGAGATGACGTTCGTATGTATTTACAATAGGTAAACGACTATTTATCCAACTGAAAAATCCTGATGATTTTTGGGTCATTATGCTGTGCCTCTTTCTTCCCCTATTGTTAATATACTTCCGTCAAAATAGTGCGGCGGAACCTTTAAATTGGTTGGAGCTGGAACTCCTTTGAATACTCTTCCAACAATGTCAAACATTGATCCATGGCATGGGCAAAAAAACCCACCAACCCATGATTCATCCCATGGCTGAGATTCCATTTCAGGATAATACTTTGGAGCACAGCCCAGATGGGTACAAACTCCAGCTATAACAGTATATTCTGTTGATAGAGATCTTGTTGGGTTTAAATCTCTGTATGGCTCATCGATCTTAAGTGAGCCTGGATCATCTAATTTAGACTCAACTTCAGGAAGTTTCTCTAATGCTTCTTTGCTATGGCGAATAACAAAAACTGGTTGTTTTCTCCAAGAAACCTGGATTTTTTGCCCAACTTGCATTTTTGAGACATCAACTTTTACTGGTCCGCCAACAGCTTTTGCTTTGGCGCTAGGATTCCAAGAAGCTACAAATGGAACAACAGCAAATGAAGCACCAACAGCACCAACTGCTGAAGTCATTCCTATGAGTACTTTTCTTCGCGTGGTAATTTTTTCTTCCATGAAAGTAGAAATTAACGTTTGGAGAATTGAGAGCTTTTTCTTGCTTTCTTTAGTCCTGGTTTCTTTCTTTCTACTTTTCTGTCATCTCTGGTAAGAAATCCAGCAGATTTCAATTGTGGTCTTAATGCTTCATCAAACTCAAGTAATGCTCTAGAAATGCCATGTCTAATAGCTCCGGCTTGACCAAAACTACCACCGCCCTTAACCATAGCTTTGATATCTACTTGCTCATCAAGTTCTGTTAATTTAAGTGGTTGCATGACTAACATTTGTGCTACTTGTCTGCCAAAGTAATGAGATAATTCTTTGTTGTTGACCAATATTTTTCCTTTGCCTTTTGACAAATAAACTCTAGCTGATGAAGTTTTCCTTCTTCCGGTTGCGTAATGGATTGCTGCGCTCATAGTTTTGGTTCCCAGATTTGAGGTTCTTGTGATTCATGAGGGTGATTTTCACCTTTGTATACTTTAAGTTTTTTGAACATTTGCTTTCCAAGTTTATTTTTAGGAAGCATGCCCTTAACAGCCTCTTCTATAATGTATTCAGGCTTATCTTCAATAACATCCTTAAAGGCTTTAGTTTTTAGTCCTCCAGGATAAAGTGAATGAGTGTAATATTTTTTATCGTCAAACTTTTTTCCAGTGACCTGAATTTTTTCTGCATTGATAACTACAACATAGTCTCCCCCGTCAGTGTGGGGAGTGAAAGTAGGTTTGTCTTTACCTCTGATACGATCAGCTATTTTTGTGGCTAGACGCCCTAGGATTTTGTTAGAAGCATCCACAACATACCAATCATGTTGAGCGTCTTCTTTTCTGAGTGAAAGAGTTTTCATTACTTTTTATGTTTAAAGAAAAAAATTAGATGCGAATGTTAATGTTTACGCGCTATTTAATCAATATTTTAATTCATTTAGTTTAGTTTTTCTCTAAATTTTGAAGATATTTTGTAGTTGCTATCTGATGAAGCCTACTTTCAGTACGAACCCATAAATGAAGCAGCTGATTACCAGAATATAGGATATTAATTAAATTTGGATCATAAAAAAATTTTAATTTTTGTTTTTCTTGATATGCAATGTCAATAAAACTAATGAATCTCCTTAATTTATCGAGGTGATCATCGGTGCAGGGATGAAAATTATTGATAAAAACCCATTCAAATGTTTTCACAATTTCAATAAAATCTTTACTAGCGCATGGCGAAGAAAAAAAATCATCAAAAGAAAGCCATAAAATATTATCTGAACAACCTAAACAATCAAATGATCTATTGCTGACAGTGAATTCAGTTAAATTGATAACTTCTGAGCTAAATGTTTTTTGTAAAAAATCCCTGACACTTGTATCACTATTGCTATCATTCAAAGAACTATCAAAATGCGCAATTTCTCTTAACCTGTAATCTTCAGCACCTATAAGATGATGAATAAAAAAATTATCATTTATAAAATTAATGGTTTTTATAAATTTTGCTCTCTGAAGGCCATTTTTATATAGATCATCTGGATGTGAATTAGATGAAATCATTAATCTAGTTCCTTTGTTTGTTAATGATTCAATTAAAGTCCCGATGATCATTGCATCTGCAATGTCCTCAATCTGAAATTCATCTAAAAAAATTATTTTATAATCTTTAGAAAGGCTTTTAACAACCATGAGCAATGGGTCGCTATTTCCAGAAAAATCAGATAATTTTTTATGCACAAGTTGCATAAATTCTACAAAGTGAAATTTGCCTGAATCAGAAAAGTAACAATCATTGATGGCTTGAAGTAACATTGTTTTACCTCTGCCAACTGGACCGTAAAGATATAAATTACCAATTAGATTATTTTTAGAAAAAAATAATTTTGGTTTAAGCGTTGAGTCTATAGAAATAAATTCTTTTAAAAATGAAGCTTGGGAATTATCAAGGACTATGCCTTGGTTAGATAAATTCTCTATTACAACTTCTATATCCTTCATATTATTGATTTAATGGGCACATGAGACTTTTTAATAATAAGCTTTCGAGGATAAATTTTTTAATCTTGGTAGGTATTCTGACATATCTTTTTGCAAATATGTCGAATGAGGATGCTTATGTAGAGGCAATTTTGAAGGCATCTCCTTCTGTCATCAACATAAGCTCTAAAAAAAATAATGGATCTAGATTATATAACGATGCATCTAAAAACGAAGTCATTGGTTCTGGAATCATTATTTCAAATGAAGGGTATATTATTACCAACCTTCATGTAATCGAAGGCACAAAAATCGTTGAAGTAGAGATGGATAATGGGCAAATTTATCCCGCATCTCTAATTGGTTTTGATCGACGGTCTGATCTCGCAGTAATTAAAATTAATCCAATGGATGCTTTAAAGCCTATTGAGGTATCAAATAGTGAATCGGTTCGAGTGGGGGATCAGGTGATTGCAATTGGAAATGCATTTGGGCTTGGTAAAACTTTTACAAGTGGGATTATTAGCGCCACTGGGAGAGATTATGGGAATCCATATCTTGAATTAATTCAAACTGATGCTGCTATTAATCCGGGTAATTCTGGTGGTGCTTTAATTAATCACAAAGGTAATCTTATTGGAATGAATACAAAAATTTTTTCAAAAACTGGATCTTATGCAGGGATTGGTTTTGCCCTTCCAGCCAATAAAATGATAGAGGTTGCCTCAGAGATCATTCAATTTGGCTCTGTCAAGAAGTCATGGGTTGGGGATTTTAGAGTCAAAACTAAAAGATTTCTATTGAATAATAAGATAACCTTCGGGCTAGAAATATTAGAACTTAAAAATTATGGGCCTCTTTTTAATGATGGGCAGATAAAACCAGGTGCAATAATCTTATCTGTTAATGAGAAACCCCCTTCATGGGAAAATTTAACTTATGCGCTAAATAATTCTTTTCCTGGAGATCAGATTAGCTTTAAAATTTTACAGGATTCTAATGTAAAGAATTTCACAGTTACAACAGAAGGCATTCCTGATCAATAAATCTAAATAAAAGGAAGAAGATACTAACTAGAAAATTAATCGTCTTGCCAAAATGGCTGGCGTTTTTCTATAAAGGAGGCAATGCCCTCCTTTGCATCATCTGCAAGAGAGTTTTCAGTCATTAAATGTGAAGTGTAATTGTAGGCATCAGATAAATTCATCTCATTTTGTTTGTAAAAAGCCTCCTTACCAACTTTTATTGTTGCAAGAGACTTTGTCGAAATCTGATTCGCAAGTGCCATTACATCAACATGTAGACTTTCTTCTGGCACATGATCATTAATGAGAGATATCCTTTTTGCTTCAGCTGCATCGATCATATCTCCTGTAAGCAGCATTTTCATAGCATCTTTTTTGCTTACATTTCTAGAAAGCGCAACCATTGGAGTTGAACAAAATAAACCTATGTTTACTCCTGGTGTTGCAAATTTTGATGAATTCGAGGCTATTGCCAAGTCACAACTAGCCACTAATTGACAGCCAGCAGCAGTTGCAATTCCATCAATCTCAGCTATCACTGGTTTTGGAAAATTTACGATCATTTGCATTAATGAGGAACATAAATTAAAAAGATCTAAAATGTATGCCCTGCCCTCATCTTCATTTTTTCTAGCTTCGGTTATATCTTTCAGGTTGTGTCCTGAACAAAAAACATCACCAACCGCTGCAATGATGATAACTTTAATTGAATTATCTGATGATGCCTTTAGTAAAAGCTTTTTAAGCTGGTTCATCATGTCTTTTGAAAGAGCATTTTTGTTGTTAGGGTCATCCAGCACCAATCGAAGGATGCTTGCCTGACTTTGATCAATCTTCAAAATGTTTTTTATATTTTCACTCATTATTTATTCAATTTTTTTCAAGAATTTTTTTTGGACATTTATTCATCACAACTGTTAAGCCAGCATTTTTGGCAAAAGATTCTGCCTCTTTGCTATATAGACCTTCTTGCATCCACAAAATTTTGGCGTTAATTTTTATTGTTTCGTTTATAATGCTTGGGATATGTTCTATTGCTCGAAACACATCTACCATATCAATTTTTTCCCCTATAGCTTCAAGGTCTGCATAACACTGTTGACCAAGAATTTTAGTATTAGCTAAATTTGGGTTAACTGGAAAAATATCAAAACCATTGTCTTGAAGAAATTTCATCACTTTGTAGCTGTCTCTCTCCGGATTGGAACTAGCTCCAACTATTGCAATTGATTGAACCTCATCGAATATTGATCTTAAACTTTGATGATTCAATGCTTCTATTTAAAACGTGAGATTATTCTAGCCGCGCTCTTTTCACAACTAGGGCCCATTAAATGAACTCCATCAATGCATGGCAGATCCATAATTTTTTCTATCAATTCTTGGCAGATTTGTTCACCAGTTTCTGAGGGTGAGTCACTTGCGTCTAATCGATTGAGTATTTCATCGGAGATGTTTACACCCCATAAATTTTTTCTCATCCAATCGCCTTGTTTAGCTGATTTTAACGGTCCCATTCCGATTATTACTTTGCAAGTATTAAAGGAACCTTGAGCATTTAATTTATCTGAATATTGTTTGATTACATCATAGTCAAAACAATATTGAGTTTGAACAAAACTAGCTCCCTTCTCTATCTTTGCAACTAATTTTTCTAGCGCATCTGACTTTGAGATTTGAGTGTATAAATCGTCTGCCGCACCAGCAAATATTGGCAAAGGATTTTTTATAGAGGTTCCGTCAGACAAAGTTCCTCTTGATATAACCTCACACAATTCAATCAATCCATTTCCATTAAATTCATTCACAACTGCTGGTCCATTCTCGTCAGGCTGGTCTCCACTTAAACAGAGAACTTTGTTAATTTCAACAGACAAAGCTCCAAGCAATACAGACTCCAAAGCAATTTGATTTCTATCCCTGCCAGTGAGTTGCAAAATTACATCTAACCCTCTTCTTTTGATCTCTGATGCAACCAATAAACTATTTAAACGGCTCTTACAGTTAGGAGAATCTGTGACATTTACAGCATCAGCAATACCAATGAGCTCATTAACTTGGTCTACACATTCTGCTAAATCTGTAGTGACATGAGGAGTTGTTTCAGATGTGAATATGAAGTCAGTGGTATTAAACATTTTTTTCTCCTGCAAAATAGTAGATACAGAAAATTCCTACTATATGAACGATGATGATGTATTTTGATATGATAATTGTTTTTGCAAAAATCGCTACTAATGAGGCAGTCTTGTGATATCGGCGCCGAGATATGATAGCTTTTCTTCAATTCTTTCATAGCCCCTATCTATATGATAAATGCGGTCTACTATCGTCTCTCCCTTGGCACAAAGTCCAGCCAAGATTAAGCTTGCAGATGCACGCAAGTCTGTTGCCATAACTGGAGCTCCATTAAGAGAGTCAACTCCTTTAATAAATGCATTGCTACCTTTAACGGTAATATCACAACCCATTCTGTTCAGTTCTTGCACATGCATAAACCTATTTTCAAATACATTCTCTGTGACTACAGAAGAGCCATTAGACAATGCATTCAATACGGTAAATTGTGCCTGCATATCTGTTGGAAATCCTGGAAATGGAGCTGTAGAAATATCTACCGGCAAAATAGAATTTTCTTTCATGATCAGCTGAATAGAGTCATCCCCGATATTTATCGAAGCCCCACTTAATTTTAATTTATCTAAAATATTATTCATTCGGGGAGCTTGAACATTTGAAATGGTTACGTCACCGCAAGTAATAGCGGCAGCAATAAGATAAGTTCCAGCCTCTATTCTATCGGCTGGAATTGAAAATTCTGTTCCATCCAGATCATCAACACCATCAATAACAATCTCATCAGTTCCTGCTCCAATGACTTTGGCTCCCATAGAATTAAGAAAATTTGCTAAATCTTGTACCTCAGGCTCTTTTGCAACATTTCTTAAAACTGTTTGACCTTTAGCAAGAACTGCAGCCATCATAATATTTTCAGTTCCGGTCACAGAAATTCCAGGAAAGTCAATTTCGCACCCAATTAATTTTTTTGCAGTTGCTTCAATATAACCATTTTTTAGTTCAATCTTAGCTCCAAGTTTTTTCAAAGCATCTAGATGAAAATCAACTGGCCTTGTTCCAATCGCACAGCCGCCTGGAAGTGCAATTCTTGCAAAGCCATGACGAGCTACAAGAGAACCAAGAACTAAAATAGAAGCGCGCATGGTCTTAACAAGCTCATATCTAGCCTCAAAATCATGCAGTTTAGATGTTGAAATCGTGAAATCCATGGTCTCATTCAGAGTTATATCAGCTCCCATGGAACCTAAGATTTCAAACATAGTTGTAATATCCTGAAGGTAGGGTAAATTTTTAAAAGTAATAGGCTGGTCGCTTAATATTGTTGCTGCTAGCATTGGCAAAGCAGCATTTTTTGCTCCTGAGCAAGAAATAGATCCAGAAAGTTTATTTCCGCCTATAATCTTCAATTTTTCCATAACTATCCTATCTCTGATGGAGATTTCGTATTTAAACTCAAAGCATGCAACTCACCCGATTTAAAATGCTCTTTTAAAGCACTTAAAACTAACTTGTGCCGTTGCAGGGAACTCAAACCTTCAAATTGTTCACTCACAATCAAGACTTTTGAATTACAATCCTCTCCATCAAATGATATCTCAGCTTCAGGAAATTGTAATTTAAGAAAATGAGTAATATCCATTAGATTGATTTTTGATGAAGATTAATCGAGATTGGCATCAGAAGTCCAATGCTTTATTATTTCGTCGATATTCTCGTTATGCTCTTTTGCAAGAGCCTGAAATTGATTTCTAAAAGTAAGGCCCAAGTTTACTCCGTTCACAATTATGTTAATGATTAACCAGTTTCCATTTTTATCTTTTCTGACTTTATAGGTTATAGGATAGATATTGCTAGAAGTGATTAGATTCTGCTGAACATCTTCGGTTGTTTTTAGTTCTGACACCTCTGGAAAAATAGTAACAATTTTTTGATCGCCCCATTGTGCCAAGGTTGAAGAATAGGTATCGAGCAGCGAAGTTTTGAAAGATTCGATAAATTGAAGCCTTTGTGATTTTGAGGCAGCAAGATAATATTTTTTACCCATTACACTTGCACCAACTCTTCTAAAATCGACCATTGGTTCAAAAACAGTGTTTATCTTCTCTTTAAATAATTCAGGATCATTGGTGTAGAGCGCTTGATTGTTTCTGATGATAGAAACCATTTTTTGAGCCTGAGAATCCATAAATTGATGTGGGTTAGATTCAGCGATCGCATCAACGTGAAAACAAAAGATCGCAAGAACATAGGTAAGTGATTTCAAAGTACAATTCATAAAGGTATTATAACATTAGTAAAAAACTATAAATAAAAATGAAAGATAAGGATTTTATCAGCTCAGCTCTAAAAGTTATCGAAATAGAGTCAAATGCTGTGAAGAGTTTAAGTAATCAAATAAAGACTGATTTTATGGATCTCTGCTCAAATATTCTTAATACTCAAGGAAAATTAATTTTAATGGGTATTGGTAAATCTGGCCACATAGCTCAAAAAATTTCAGCAACACTATCAAGCACTGGTACTGCATCCTTTTTTATACATCCAACTGAGGCTGCCCATGGTGATTTGGGGATGATTAATAAAAAAGATTCAATCTTAATTTTGTCTAATTCAGGAGAAACAAAAGAGATAATTGAAATTTTGCCTGCTTTAAAGCGCTCAACCTCTAATATTTTTACTCTTACTAATAGCAACCAATCAACTATTGCAAAAGCTGGAAAAATTAATTTAGTGATCAGTGCTGATGAGGAAGCTTGCCCATTAGATCTGGCCCCAACTTCTTCAACCACAATTGCTTTAGTATTTGGAGATGCTCTAGCAATTGCTTTATTAGAAGCACGTGGCTTTAGTAAAGATGATTTTGCAAAATCTCATCCAGCTGGACAGCTTGGAAAAAAACTTACAACACTCGTTCAAGATTTAGCAGTTATGAATGAAAAAGCTCCAATGGTTGATCAAACCACTTCTTTAAAAGAAGCATTGATGGAAATAACTGGAAAAAAGCTTGGGTTAACCTTGGTTACGAATGAAAAAAAAATTGTTGGAGTTTTTACAGATGGCGATTTGAGAAGATGTTTGAATGATGAAGTAGACATAAATAATACGCCCATCAAAGATGTAATGACAATTACATTTAAGAGCATTGAGAGCAATGCCCTTGCTATTGATGCTGCTGAAATTATGGAAAAAAATAAAATTTTTAGTCTAGTCGTTAGTTCCTCAACACAAAAAGAACATGCCATTGGCATTATTACAATGCATCAACTTCTTGAAGCGGGAATCATTTAATTTAAAGAAATGTCTCAGAACTATAAAATTTTATTAATGATATGCGGATTTTTATATCTACCTTTTGTAGTTTCAGAGGAAAATTCGAGCTTTCAAAATATTTTAATTCAATCAGATCGAGTCACAATCGATAGAAAGAGCGAGAAATTAGTTTTTAAAAATAATGTTGAGATTAAAATTGATGGCTATGTAATCAAAGGCTCTAATGCCATGTTAAGCAGTAAAGATGAAAAATTAGAAATATATGGTAAGCCAGCATCAATCAAATCTGAGGAGATAGATGGGCAAGCAGAAAAATTTGAAATATATCCAAATAAATCTATGAATTTAATTCGAAATGCAAAGCTTCTAAACAAAGGAAACACAATTACATCCAATTTTATTACTTATCAAATTATTGCAAATGAATAGTGATTGCCTAAATCTGACTAATATAGAAAAAGCGTTTGGCTCAAAAAAAATTCTTACAAATATTAGTTTTTCAATTGAAGCAAACGAAATTGTTGGTTTGCTAGGTCCAAATGGGGCTGGTAAAACAACAGCTTTTTATATAGCCGCTGGTTTAATTTTTCCAAATGAAGGAAAGGTATTTATGAATAATGAAGATGTGACTAGTACTCCGATGCATGCTCGCGCAAAATTGGGATTAGGCTATTTGCCTCAGGAAGCTTCAATATTTCCAGATCTTAGTGTGGAGAGCAATCTCTTAGGAATAGCAGAATTAACTGATAGAAAAAAAGAAGAAAAGATTAGTGTAGTAGAAAAAGTGGTAGATGAGTTTGACTTAAAAAAAATCCTTCATATCAAAGGAAGAATGTTATCAGGTGGACAAAGAAGAAAAATTGAAATAGCTCGAACATTGATTTGTCAACCTAGCATCATGCTTTTAGATGAACCTTTTGCAGGCATTGATCCAATTGCGGTTGAAGAAATAAAAGAATTGCTTCTAGAGATTTCAAAAAAAAATATTTCTATTTTGATCACTGATCATAACGTTAGAGAAACTTTAAGCTTATGCAATAGAGCTATTATCCTAAGTGAAGGCAGCATAATTGCTGAAGGCGACGAAAATAGCTTGAAAGAAAATAAGCATGTTCAACAAAAATATTTTGGTAAGATGTTTTCCTAAAAAATGGTCATTAAGCTTGTAAGAGAATTCAGACAAAATCAGCAGTTATCAATAACTCCACAATTAAAAAAATCAATAGACCTTCTCCAACTGTCAAGATTAGAAATTATTAATAAGATTAACAATGAGATAGATAAAAATCCCTTCCTGAGAAAAGATTTTGAGGGTGAGTCAGTTGGAAGCTTTGATAATACAAATCTACTTGATAATCTGTCAAATGAATTGAGCTTACAGGATCATCTTGAGACTCAGTTGGAAGATATCAGACTGAATCATGCTGAAAAAAAAATTGCATTGGCAATCATTCAATCCCTTGAAGAAAATGGTTTACTGCAATTAGATTTGGATGAAATAGAAGCGCTTATGGAATACAGTTTTTCAATCCAAGAAATTAAAAACGTCTTAAAGAATGTAGTTCAAGATTTAGACCCCGCCGGAGTTGGAGCAAGAAATTTTAAAGAAACAATTTATATACAGTTAAGAAAAAAAGATATCCCCACTGAAGAATTGGAAATCGCAAACAAAATTCTATTTAACCCTAAGTTTTCCTCATTTGAGGATGCCCAATCTGATTTAGTAAAACATTACTCTAAAGATTCTATTGAGTCTGTACTCAAAAAAATAAAAAAATGTGATCTTTCACCTGGTTTAGAATTTGAATCTACATATTTGATCCAACCAGACTTAGAGGTAATTCCGGATAGCAATCAAAATTTTAATGTCCGATTTAGGCAAGAAAACTTTCCTTTAATTAGCCTTGATCAAGATTTAGAAGAACAAGTTAAAAATAAAGAAAATAAAGCAAATAAAAAGCTAAAAGAAAAAATAGGTGAAGCAAAATGGCTGATAAGAGCGATCAATAAAAGAAATGAGACTGTGCAAAATGTTGGCACTCTCATATGTAGAATACAAGCTGATTTTTTATCCGATAGATCTGCAGAGCTAAAGCCGCTTTCAAATTTAGAGCTTGCAAAGAAATTAAAGATTAGCCCATCAACTGTTTCAAGGATTTTACGCTCTAAATATATACAAACGCCTAAAGGTGCTGTGTCAATGAAGTCACTTTTAGCAAGCTCTGTATCGAAAACAAGAAAAGTTACACCTATTCAATTAATGGAAGAAATTCAAAATATAGTTGAAAGTGAGAAAAAAAAATTAAGCGATCAGAAAATTTCAGATTTATTAAATAAGCGAGGGTTCAACCTGGCTCGACGAACAATCTCAAAATATCGAAAAAAAATCAATTTACCAAATTCTAGAAATAGATAATTCATAATTTAGTGAGTTAGAATTGAAATTATGAATGAAATAATTCCTCGACACTTCTCGTCAGAAGATCTACTGAAAAAAATTCAGGGACAAGAGGTTGAGCCATCCATTAATCAAATAAAAAGAATTTTATCTAGCATGCATCCTTCTGAGGTAGCACACAGCATAGAGTCCCTTCCACCTAAAGAAAGAAAATTTCTGTGGTCGCTGATTGAAACTCAAGATGAAGGTGAAATTATTTCAGAACTGCATGATGAAATTCAACAAGAGCTTATCTCTGAGATTTCACCTGAAGAATTTATTACTATAATTGGTGATTTAGAGCTTGATGAAATTGTTGATATTCTTCAAGTACTTCCAGATCAAAAAACAGAAAACATTTTATCTGCCATGTCTCAAAGAGACAGGCAAAGAATTCAGGAAGCCCTAGAATATCCTGAGGATTCTGCTGGCGGGTTAATGAACATAGACATTATAAGTGTTAGGCCAAAACATAATCTTGAGGTAGTGATGAGATATCTGAGGGCTCAGCGAGAATTGCCAAAGAATACTGATCAAATATTTGTTGTTTCAAGGGAAAATAAATATTTAGGATCTTTGCCAATTTCTTCAATTGTTGTCTCAGATCCAAGTTTGAATGTAAGAGAGCTAATGGAAAGTGAAATTCAACCATTGGAAGCAAACTTGAATGATAAGGATGTATCAAGGTTGTTTGAACAAAATGATTGGGTATCAGCGCCAGTTGTAGATAGTGAATCAAGATTAATTGGAAGGATCACTATTGATGATGTGGTTGATGTCATTATGGAAGATGCAGATCAGAATTTCCTTGGGATGGCTGGAGTTGCTGAGGATACATTTGCCGCCCCAGCAAGAGCAGCAAGAAGTAGAATTTTGTGGCTATCAATTAATCTTATCACTGCGTTTATAGCATCGATGACAATTAGCCTCTTTCAAGCCACAATTGATCAAATAGTATATCTAGCTATTCTGATGCCCATTGTTGCAAGCATGGGTGGAGTTGCTGGAACACAAACTTTAACAATTATGATAAGGGGATTAACTCTTCAGCAAATAAATAAATCTAATTTAAAATGGCTCTATAAAAGGGAATTAGCGGTATCAATTGTAAATGGAATATTATTATCTATCTTGGTTGGAGGAATAACATATTTCTGGTTTGGCGATTTAATCATCGCAACGCTGATTTGTGTTGCCATGGTTGTAAATTTAATATGTTCAGCGATTGCCGGCATTTTTATTCCTATTATTCTTCAAAAGTTCAATCAGGATCCAGCAATCGCTGGAAGCGTTGTTGTGACGACTGTTACAGATGTAATAGGTTTCTTCTCTTTCCTTGGTCTTGCAACTTTATTTCTTATTTGACTCTTTCCAATTTAGGTTCAGAGATAGTTCCTATTATTTCATATTGATAATTAGTAAAATTATTTATATCTTCTTCAAAGACCTGATTTAATACTGCTGAACCGGCAACTGCAGGAAGCCCTCCAAGAATAGCTGCATACCATGGAAGATTCTCACCAAATCTAATTCTGAGGTCTAAATTAAGATCTAAATCCTCCAGATTATTTTCGGAGTTTTTATTAATTTGACCAACCCATTTCATTTTTGCAGCATTTGTTTCTATGTATAAGGGCGATGTAAGGCGAAGCTTTGATTTGCCAAATAATAAATCGGCCTCAACCCTGCTTAATTGAGTGGAGGTAAACTCATCAATTGAAAGATCTAAGTTCGCAAGCTTGCCGAGGATATTTCTTAAATTCAATACACCAAGCAAGTTAAAGGCAAGCGAATCAGAAAAAGAGTTCTGTATTACTAAATCTTTCATAACAAAGGTACTCTCCCCTTCGAGTTGACTTAACTTTGAAAGCTCTCTCCATTGTAAATTTATAGACCCATTAAAATAAGAAAAATCTGCAAAGTCTTTTAAATACGGAATTTTATTTGAGTCCTTGATTAGATACTCTCCTCTCATTTTATAAAGAGGTTTTATCTTATCGATTGAAAAATATGCTGCCGAAGATTTTTCTAATGGTTTAATTGAAATTAAATTTGAGCTTAATTTAATATTATTTGCAGTAAAGTTGTTTTTATTATTTAAAAGATATACATCAAGGTCTTTAATTTTAATTTTTCCAAAAGAAGAGTTGCTTACTATCAGTCTAGAATTTAGAGGCCCATCAAGTGTTGATTGTGTTGAATTTATAAATTTTGTATTAGAAATATCTGAATCCTTCATTTCCAATCTTATAAATCCAGTCCGATCAATCCTGAGATTTAAATTAAGTTTATCTCCAGTTATATTTCCTGAAATTTCTGATCCTTTTAAATCAAATTGACCAGAGACATCGGAAAAATTATTATTAAAAAATTTAAAGTTTTTAACGTCAAAAGCTAGCTTATTAAGCTTTAAGGATGCTAATTGTGAATTTCTAGAAAATGCTAAGCTTAATAAGTCCTCATTAATAACTTCTGAATAAAGATATATATTTAATCCGGGCTCTTGTATAAAACTCTTGAACTGATCAGGAATTTTTTTACCTATTGAAATATAGCCATCATAGTTGCTTGCATCCCTAATATGCATATCAATCTTTTGATTGCTGAGTTTTATAGATGGATTTGACAAGTTAGAAATCAAAATTTCTGTAGGCAATCTAACTAACTTATTCTTAGAAAGTGAATTTAAAGGCGAATTAAGCTCAATATGCTTTAGATCAGAATACATCTTTAACATTGATGGTGAGTTTTTTTTAATATTAAAATCTATTTTAAAAAATTCATTTCCAGAAACTTGAAGATATTTTGAATTCGCTATGAGTTGTTCTAAATCTAAATTGATACGCGTTGAAAATGTTAAATCATATGTTTCAGTTAGATCGTTGGCTGAAAGAAGAACAGAAATCTTATCTTTCATAAAAGACGATGGTAATAATCCATACACCTTATCTAAATCAACAATAAATATACTCGAATTATCAAAATTAATTTTGTAAGACTTGGTTACTGGCATAGAAAAATTTTTTGTTTTTAGAGAAATTGCATTTTTTAAGTTCAAACTTGAGAGCTGAATCTCACCTTTGTTCTCTGCTTGTATATTGGGCAAATTAATACTCACTCCCCCAAGATCTAATGCACTTTGTAATTCGATTGAGGTGATATCATGAAGAGAATAAAAATTAATTTTTGCAGTCTTGTAATTCAACAAGCCATAAGCTCCAGCAAATGAGAAATTAGCTGCTTTACCGGATGGAGAAAACACATATAAATTTTTGATGTCCGCCTCAATAATCGGTTCAGAGAAATCAATAATTAAATCTTTATTAGCAGTTAGCACAGATTCATTGCTAAATATTTTTACTTTTAAATTAGGATTCAGATTTGAGCGATTAGTAGAGTAATTAACATAAACAGAATTTTTGCCAAGGAGATCTATGCTTTTATCGATATAAGAACTTACTCCGTTCAATGATTTTTGAAGAGAGAATGTAATCAAATTTTTAGAAATATCAGATCCTTTAAGCTCCAAAGACAGCGGGTTCAATAGCTCTGAATCAATTTGCAAGGCTAAATTAATCTGAGAAGATTGATTTAAAATACGGGCATTAAGATCAAAAGCTAAACCAGAAAAATTTCCTGCTCCTTTAATTGATACTGGAATAAAGTCTTTCTTATGATTTTTTAGTATCGAGGTATCTGAATCTACTAGGAATTTCATATGATTTCCATTCCCAGAAAAATTACCACTGAGATTTTTAATTTCATCAAAATATAGATCATTTAAATCAAGATCTTTAACAAATCCAGAATATTTTGGAATGATGCTATCAAATGATATAAAAAAATTTTCAATAATTAGATTGCTTACTTTAAATTGATCTATTTCAATAATTTGAGGTGAAATAAAAAATCTAGGCACTGCTATGGATTTTTTTTGAAGATTAATTTGAATCGGGCCCTCTTCATCTACAAATGGGTTCAAAAATTCACTTAATTTCAATATGCCAATATTTTTTCTAGACTGGTAATAAAAAGATCCTTTGTTTGGCTTGATTGATAATGAACGAAAAAATAAGCTATTAGAGTCAAAAGAGCCACTCACAATTGCTTGATCATTCTGCAGTTCTCCCAGAGCATTCATTTGAAATTCCAAATCTTTTATAGACGAGGCGCCGAAAGCAGGAATTAAGCTTAACCATTTAAAGGAATAAAGATTTATTGAAAAGCGATAAGATTCTTCAACAATGTCTACGGCAATGGTGCTTAATTGGTTGTCATGCAAAAAACTAAGCTGCCCAGAAAATGATCTAGATAATTCACCAAAAAGATCGCCATTGATTTCAAGTATTGAATCATCTCTTCGATATTCAAAATCTTTGAATAAAAGGGAAATGTGTTCATCAAAATTTAGAAAAAAGCTTGGAAATGAATTGGCGCTTTGTATATTTGAATGATCATAGTAACCATCTCTTAAAGCAATATTATTAATATTTAAAAAGTAAAAAAATTTCTGCGGCTTAAGAGATAATCCTATATCTAATTCTTTGATCTTAATAAGCGTCTTATCATTGTGAAAAATATTTAAATTAAAGAACTTTAAATTTCTATTTAAGGCGTTTCCGGTGCTTTCTAGTTCTGAAAAATCTATTGAGTAGGAAGGTAGAAAATAATCATCTATAGTTTTAATTAAGGCCCAAGGAGAAAAGGTAAAAACAGCAAGGAATAGAAAAAATAGCCAACTTAAAATACCTCCACTTATGACCGAAAGGAAAAATAATTTCTTCATGATCTATAAGTTTGAAAAAAAACGTCTTCTGAAAGCTCTCATAATAAAATAAATTCCTATCCATAAAACTAAAGTTATTAAAAAACTAACCGTCAAAACTATATAAGAATAATTATTAGGAGAAAGCAACAGAAATTTACATGCTGTGTAGAGAGTAGATGATCCTGAAAAGAAAACTGATAGTTGAAAATAAGAAAAAATTCTAAATCGAAAAACATACAAATGGATAATGTAAGAAGTTGCAACAAAGAAAAGCATATTCAAACCAATCACATTTGAGAAAAATAAGTCGATTATCAGTCCATAAATCAATGCAGCTGAGCTTTGAATTTTATCTGGTAATGCAAAAACCCAGTATGCAAAAATTAAAAAACCAAAATTTAATTCCAAAAACAATTTAATACTTATAGGGTTCAGAGATTCATCAAGCCAAAAACCCAAAATAATTGTTAAAAGAATAACGAGATGATTGCTAAATTTCATCAGCCTCTCTGCCTATCATTCCAAAGAAGTTTTCTTCTAAGGGGTCAGTTTTTAGGGTTATTACAACTTCAATTTCATTGATTGAAATTGAATTGATGGCTGAAATCATTCCAATTTCAATATCTTTTAAAAAAATACCGCCTAAACCGGATGTAAAAATACTATCGCCAATCTTATTTTGAAAATCGTCAATATTTTTATTTAGCTTGCAAGAAATTAACATTGGCTTACCCTTGCCTCTTGCATTGCAATAGAAATAATTAGATTTAATAGGCAATAAATGCTTAATATCTGAAAAAAGTATGACTTCAATAAAGTTTAAATAGGTATTTTTAGTTTGACCAATAAATGAGCCCCCTGCAAAGACTGGAGTATTTTCTGCTACTTGAGCCTGATTTGAATTGTGTAAGAAGATTCTATGTGTTGAGCAGCAAAAATAGTTTTTTAAATCTATTGAAGCTATCTTAAATATATTGATATTTTTAGTTTTAAGTGAGTCAATCAATGTCTCTTGAAGATCAATAATTTTGAGTGACTCTTCTGCGTCTTTGCGTTGAATAAAATCCTGAGTCCTAATTTTACGAATTTGCTCTCTTAGCTCTTTGTTTTCTTGAGCGAGGTTTTTATTTTGCTGAAATGAAGATAATGAATTGCTAATATTTTCGAACATGCTGCTAGCAACCAACTGCGCGTAGAGATTGGAGGCATGAACAAAACCTCTCAATGGAGCAAAAGTTCCATAACTAATATCACTAAATAATAAAAATGCTGATAAAAAAAAGCCAAGTGCGTAATTTCTTACTGGGGTATATGAAGGCGTAGATCTCGCCATATTTAGTTAATTATTCTGTTGAAAGTAGATCAATATTATACTTATCGATAATTTCAAGAGCCTTGCCTCCTCCTCTTGCAACACAAGTTAATGGATCTTCGGCAACGATAACTGGGATTCCTGTAGAAGAAGAAATTAATACATCCAAGTCCCTCATTAAAGCTCCTCCTCCAGTCAGCACAATACCCCTTTCAGCAATATCTGCGGCAAGTTCAGGCGGGGAAAGCTCCAAAGCATTTCTTATTGCACGCACCATCCCAGATAATGGGTCTCTCATGGCCTCATAAATTTGAGAACTTTTTAATGTGAAAGTTTCCGGAATTCCCTCAGCTAAGTTTCGTCCAGTTACATTCATTTCAAGATCTTCAGAATCAGGAGATGCGCATCCAATAGTATATTTAATTTTTTCAGCTGTAGATTCTCCAATAACACAACCATAGTTCCTTCTAACCCATGAAGTAATTGAGTTATCCATAAGGTCACCGCCAATTTTTACTGACTCAGCGTAAACCACTCCATTTAGAGAAAGAATTGCAATTTCTGAAGTTCCTCCTCCAATATCTACAACCATATTTCCGTTAGCTTCCTCAACTGGAAGGCCAGCTCCAATGGCAGCCGCCATTGGTTCTTCGATTAGTTTTACGTCTCTAGCTCCTGCGCCTAAAACAGATTCCCTGATAGCTCTTCTTTCAACTTGAGTTGATCTGCAAGGTACACATACAAGAACTCTTGGGCTGGGTTTAATAAACCTTTGCTCATGAACCTTTGCTATAAAGTGCTGAAGCATTTTTTCTGTAACCTGAAAGTCAGCAATAACTCCTTCTGATAATGGTCTAATAGCTTTGATATTACCTGGAGTTCTTCCAAGCATTTTTTTAGCTTCGTGTCCCACCGCTACAACTGTTTTTTGGCCTCGACTTTCACGAATAGCCACAACAGATGGCTCATTAAGGACTATTCCTATATCCTTTGTATAAATTAATGTATTGGCTGTACCTAAATCTATTGATAAATCATTAGAAAATAGGCCTCGAACAGTTTTAAATAGATTGAAATCCACTATGATATTCCCTGTAAATTCATTTTAGGATGCTTTTAGTTTAATATTGCGCATCAGAAATAAAATAATATCATATGGATCAAGAAACCGTCAGAACTATTTGTTATCTAGCGAGACTAGAAATAGATCAAAGCAAATCTGAAAAAATACAAAAAGATCTCGAGACAATTATTGATCTCATAGGTAGCTTACAAACAATTGATACCTCAGATATTGAGCCTCTTTACAGTCCACTTGAAATGACAGCTTTTATGCATGATGACATTGAAAAATCAGATAATAAAAAAGAGAAATTTCTTGAAAATGCAGCTGCATCAAATGAGGACTACTTTCTAGTCCCGCGAGTGGTTGAATGAGTATTCAATTTAAATCAATTGTTGACCTTCGAGCAATGCTTGATGAGGGATCGATATCTGCCTCGGAGCTAACTCAAGAATCTCTTAAATTAGCTAAAAAATATAAAGAATTGAATTGTTTTGTAACGATGAATGAAGAATTAAGCGCTAAAAAAGCTAACGCTATAGATTTAAATGAAAAAGATTCTTCATGGCTCTCAGGGATTCCTTTGGCACAAAAAGATTTATTTTGTACAGAAGGCTTAAGGACAACATGCTCTTCAAAAATACTCAGTAATTTTATCCCCCCGTATTCTGCAACAGCAGTAAAAAAACTAGAGGATGCTGGCTCTATTACTGTTGGCAAAACAAATATGGATGAGTTTGCAATGGGATCTTCTAATGAAACTAGTTTTTTTGGAAATGTTCATAACCCTTGGAAAAAAGGATATGTACCAGGGGGGAGTTCTGGTGGATCTGCTGCAGCTGTAGCAGCTGGAATTGTTCCAGCCGCCACTGGAACTGACACAGGAGGATCAATCCGTCAGCCTGCCGCTCATTGTGGAATCACTGGATTAAAACCAACTTATGGCAGAATTTCTAGATGGGGAATGATTGCTTTTGCCTCAAGTCTAGATCAGGCTGGACCATTAGCGAGAACAGCTGAAGATTGTGCCATATTGCTTAATACAATGTCAGGGCATGACTCAAAAGACACCACATCATTAAACTCTGATGTCCCCGATTTCTTGGAAAATATCAATCAACCTATTGATGGGTTAAAAATTGGCATTATTAAAGAATTTAATCTCGGCGACTTAGACCCTCAAGTACAAGCACTTTTTGAGGAGTCAAAAAAAAACTATGAGGCCTTAGGCGCTCAATTCATCGAAATTTCACTGCCAAATATATCTGCATCTGTTCCAACCTATTACTCCATCGCCCCAGCCGAGTGCTCATCAAATTTATCACGATTTGATGGTGTGCGTTTTGGACATAGAGCAGAAAATACTAATGATTTAAATGATTTATATATCAAATCAAGAAGCGAAGGATTTGGAGATGAAGTTAAACGAAGAATACTTATCGGAACATACGCGCTTTCTGCTGGATACTATGATGCCTATTATAAAAAGGCGCAACAGGTTAGAAGGTTAATCAAGAATGATTTTGACCATGCTTTTCAATCTGTTGACGTTTTGATGACGCCAACTTCACCCAATGCCGCCTTTAAATTTGGTAGTAAGGGTGCACAAAATCCCGTTGAGCTTTACCTTGAAGACCTCTTCACAATTTCATCTAATTTAGCGGGCCTTCCTGCAATCTCAATTCCACATGGACAAATTAATTCCCTACCAGCTGGCCTTCAATTAATTGGAAATTTTCTGAGAGAAGATCAGATACTTAATGCTGCACATATATTTCAAAAAAACTCAGATCATCATCAAGCTCGACCTAATTTGGGAGATTTTTAATGAGCTGGGAAACTGTTATTGGGCTAGAAACACATGTTCAGCTATCAACAAAAACAAAGCTATTTTCAAGAGCCTCTACTGCTTTTGGGGCAAGTCCAAATACAAATGTAAATTTAATTGATTGCGGTCTTCCAGGAGTTCTGCCATCTGTAAATAAAGAGGCTTTTTACAAAGCGATCAGATTTGGAATGGCTGTTGGGGCACAGATTAATCAAACCTCATTATTTGATAGAAAAAATTACTTTTACGCTGATCTCCCTAAGGGTTATCAAATTACACAAATGGATTTACCAATTGTTTTAGGTGGGTCTATAGAAATTATCTCAGATGACTCAGCTAAAACCATTAATATTACTAGAGCTCATTTAGAGGAAGATGCTGGTAAATCAATCCATGATGAATTTGAGGGCTTCTCCGCAATAGATTTAAATAGAGCAGGAACCCCGCTTTTAGAAATTGTTTCTGAACCAGAGATTTCAAGTGCAAAAGAGGCAGTTGCATACATGAAAGCCATGCATCAGCTTGTTACCTACTTAGATGTATCTGATGGGAATATGGCGCAAGGCTCTCTTAGGTGTGATGCAAATGTATCCATAAGAAAAAAAGGTGAGAAAGAGCTAGGCACTAGAACAGAAATAAAAAATATTAATTCTTTTAAATTTATTGAAAAAGCTATTAATTTTGAGATTAAAAGACAAATTAAAATTCTTGAAAATGGAGAAAAAGTTACTCAAGAAACAAGACTTTATGACAGCTCCAAAGATGAGACTCGACCAATGAGATCAAAAGAATTTGCAAATGATTATAGGTATTTTCCAGAGCCAGACCTGCTTCCGGTTATTATTTCTGATGAGGAAATACAAAAAATTAGAGATGAATTTCCAGAGCTTCCAAGGGATAAAGAAACTCGTTATCAGGAGGAATTTGGTTTATCAGTATATGATGCACAAATTATTGCATCCTCCAAGTCCATGGCTGATTTCTTTGAGACTGCTTTGCAAAAAACTAAAAATTACTCCCTTCTATCAAATTGGTTGATAGGGGAAATTAGTGCGTATTTAAATAAAGAGCAAATAGAAATTCATGAATCAAAGCTAACCCCTGATATAGTTGCTGTGCTAATTAATCGAATTGATGACCAAACTATTTCTGGCAAAATTGGAAAATCTATATTTGAAGAAATGTGCACAAACGGTTCTTCACCGGATGAAATTATTAAATCTCAAGGCTTAGAGCAAATATCTGACGATGGAGCCATTGAAGAAATTATTATGACTGTGATTAATGAAAATCCAGCTCAAGTAGAGGCATATCTAGCTGGCAAAGACAAATTATTTGGTTTCTTTGTTGGGCAAGTAATGAAATTAACTGAAGGCAAGGCGAATCCCAATACTGTTAATAGCATCTTAAAAGATAAACTTAAGTAATAAATAAACTTAAAGTCTCAGCAATATATGCCGGTTTATCCACTCCCTTAATTTCCATTGAAACTTCATTTTTAACTAAAAACTGTCCTGGATTTTTTTCTGTCACATCAATACATTTAGTATGTATACGAACTTCTGAATTAACTGGAACTGGGCTTAAAAAACGCACTTTGTCCAAACCATAATTCAAACCCATTTTTGTACCCTCAAGCACCATACCAATTTCTTGTGCAAATGAAATGCCAGCAACTAAGGATAATGAAAGAAAGCCATGTGCAATTGTTGAACCAAAAATAGGTTCTGCTTGTTTTGGATCAACATGTATAAATTGATGATCCATGGTTGCATCGGCAAATTTATCAATTCTTTCTTGATCAATCACCATCCATTCGGAAGCGCCGAGATCCTTACCAATTACCGAATCAATTTCACCAGGTTTTACAATGTGTAACATATCATTCTCCCATTAAATGTTCTTTATATTCTTCTCTTAACTCAACCTTCAACAACTTTCCTGTTGCACCATGCGGAAGCTCTTTGACAAAAATAATATCATCGGGTAACCACCACTTAACAACTTTTTCTAGCAAGAAATCATTGATTTCCTGCTTATCAATTTCATTTCCATCTTTTGTGATCAAGAAAAGTAAAGGTCTCTCATCCCACTTAGGATGTGGAACTCCGACGACGCATGCTTCAAGTACATTTTCGTGAGTTAGCACAGCATTTTCTAAATCAATTGAGCTTATCCATTCTCCTCCGGTCTTTATCACATCTTTTGCTCTATCGACAATCTGCATGCATCCGTCTGGATGGATAGTTGCAACATCTCCAGTATCGAACCAGCCCTCCTCATCTACTGCAGGACCATCTGCTTTGTAATATTTATGCATGATCCATGGGCCTTTAACCTTTAGAGCACCGCTTGCCTCTCCGTCCCTAGGAAGTTCATTATTTTCATCATCAACAGTCTTAATCTCCACGCCAAACATCGGATAACCCTGTTTGGTTTGAAGCTGATATCTTTCTTCTTTAGGCAGACTCATGGTTTTTTTGGTTGGAGCATTCAAAGTTCCAAGAGGACTCATTTCTGTCATCCCCCATCCATGAGTTAAAAATGCATCATGCTGTTCATCAAATGCCTTGATCATTGCATAAGGTGCTGCAGAGCCTCCAACTAAAACTTGATCAACTGTATCAAGCTTAAGGCCTTTTCCCTCAAGATATTGTAATAGTCCAAGCCAAACGGTTGGAACACCCAGCATTGAGTCAACTGATTCTTGCTTTACCAGCTCATACAAGGACTCTCCATCCAGAGCGTGGCAAGGCAAAACTAAAGTTATTCCGGTAATTAATGCACAATAAGGTACGCCCCAAGCATTAACATGAAACATAGGTACAACTGGTAAGACTGAACTAGAAGAGTCAAAACCCATGGCTCCAGATACTGAAATTGCATGCAAAATAGTTGACCTGTGAGAATACAAAACCCCCTTAGGATTACCAGTAGTACCAGAGGTATAACACAAAGCAACTGCATCATCTTCATTTAATTCAGGCCAATCGTATTCATCTGACTCATCTTTAATTAATTCATCATAACTTAATGCATTTTTTAAATTATTTTCTGGAATCACATCTTTTGATGATGCAATAATTATTGTTTTAACTGTATCTAATTTATCTTGAACACTCTCCACAAGCGGAATAAATGTAGGATCAACAATTAAAACCTCATCCTCTGCGTGATTAAGTATGTATATTAACTGGTCAGGAGAATACCTTGGGTTTAATGTATGTAGGATAGCTCCCATGCCAGATACGGCAAAATAGGTTTCAAAGTGCCTACTGTTATTCCAGGCAATAGTTGCAACTCGATCATGTGCATTTACGCCAAGTTTTGCGAGAGCATTAGCAAGCTTTTTAGAACGCTTAATTGACTTTCCATATGTAGTTGAATTTATTGATCCATCTAATTCTCGTGAAACTAATTTGCCATCAAAATTATATTTTTCGGCATGTAAAATTGCCTGTGGGATAGTTAAATCCCAGTTCATCATATTACCTTTCATTACAGTAACCCCTTTATATATTAGTAATCTTGAAGTTTTTTAACAGAATTATATCCTGCGTTGACTCTCAAGAATAAATCTTATCATATGAAAATAATATTATTTATTTGCATAGGTATATCTGTCTAAGCCTTGAAAATCTTTGCAAGTCACAATATTTTTAAAGCCAAAATCTTTTAAGATGCTTGAAACCTCTGATCCTTGAGAATAACCGTGTTCAAATATGATTTTTCCTCCTAACTTTAAAGAATGAATTGCTTTTGAGGCAATGTGAAAAAAGCTTTTTGATCCATTTACGGAAGTCAATGCCATTAAAGGCTCATGATGAAGGGCGCTGAGATGGGCATCATTTGGTTTTATATATGGTGGATTAGAAATAACTAAATCAAGAGAATTCTCTATGGAGTAAGCTAACCAATCAGCTTGCACAAAAGTTACATTGAAAGCGTTGTGGCGCTCTCTATTGATATGAGCTACTTTAAGAGCTGAATCTGAAAGATCTGTGGCAAGGATTTTAAGATCTTTATTTTTCAAGCAAATTGATATGGCAATGCAACCTGAGCCCGTTCCAACCTCAACAATGGTCGAGTTTTTATTTAACGATAGATCTAATACCCACTCTACAATTAGTTCTGTTTCCGATCGAGGAATTAATACTCTTGAATCAACATAAAATTTATACCCCATGAACTCTGATTCATTTGTAATATAATCAAAGGGAACGCCGGCTAAGTATGATGAAAAAAAAGTATCGAGTTTTGAGGTTTCTTCAACTGATAAATTATACTCATCTTCAAGAGTGATGATGGTATCGCTTAATTCAAGAGACTTTAAGAAGTATTTTAGGTCTCGTAAAATATTTTGATGCTGAGATTCTTTTGATCTAGCGAGAGTAAAATAATTTTTAAGGCTTTGATTCAATTATGAGGTTTCTTCAAGGTTAGAAAGCTGGGCTAATTGATTTTCGGTAATTAACGCTTGGCAAATAGAAATCATGTCGCCATCCATCACTTGGTCTAAATTATGCTGGGTTAGCTTGATTCTATGATCAGTGATACGTCCCTGAGGGAAATTATAAGTCCTAATCTTCTCACTTCTATCACCAGTACCCACAAGAATTTTTCTTTCACTAGCAATTATATTTTGCTGCTCATCAATCTCATTTTGTTTTAATTTTGCCGCCAAAAGAGCCATAGCTTTAGCCTTATTCTTATGCTGAGATCGATCATCCTGACACTCCACTACCACTCCTGTTGGAATGTGAGTTAGGCGAACGGCAGAGTCAGTTTTGTTAACATGCTGCCCCCCTGCACCAGATGCTCTGTAAGTATCTACCCTTAAATCGCTTTTATCTATTTCTATGTCTTGGACTTCATCAACTTCAGGTAAAATTGCAACGGTAACTGTTGAGGTATGAATCCTACCTTGCGACTCAGTCTCAGGCACTCTTTGAACACGATGAACACCAGATTCAAACTTAAGGAACTTAAAAACCCCTTGACCATTAATTTTCACAACAGCCTCTTTCAAGCCACTGGGCTCTGATTGCTTTGTATTTACAATTTCAACCTTCCAGCCTTGACGCTCAGATAGCCTTGAATACATTCTAAATAAATCTGCTGCAAAGATTGCAGCCTCATCGCCGCCTGCTCCCGCTCTAATCTCAAGGTAAGCAGCCCCATCGTCTGCTTGATCTTTAGGCAGCAACATGAATTTAAGTTTTTGTTCAAGCTCTGCAATCTTCTCTTGGTTGGATGTGACTTCTATTTTTGCAAGCTCAATTAACTCTAAATCTCCCGAGTCTAAAAGTTCCTTTGCACCACTTAATTCTTTCTCCACATCTTGGAGTGATTGAAATAGATCAACGATGGGAGTAATTTCAGAATATTCCCTATTTAATTGAGTGAACTGAGCCATATCATCTGTCGCACCCTCTTTTGCAAGAGCTTCATGTATCTCAGTGGATCGAACTCTAATGCTCTCTAATTTTGCAATAATGGAATCTTCAAGCACTTCTAATTTCCTTAATCATAGACAAAACAGCATGAGGGGTTAATGTTGAAATATATTGTAGCTGATCCTCTGAGACAACATTCATTTGTTTAAGGGATGCACATGGGTCATCTGAATTCAGCAACTCTAAGAAGTCTTGCTCATCAAGATTATTAGAGACATTTTTAAGAGCAATATAGGCTTCATTGCGATTGTTTTTATTAGCCTTCTCTTGAATTAAAGATTCAATTCTTTGCTGAATAAGATCTCTTGCTTTTAATGCCTCAGAGGAGCGTTCCTCAAGATTCTCTTGGGTGACAAGCTCAATATCTTCAATTGTGAATAAATAAGCATACTCCAGATCTCTCACTTGATTCTCTATGTTTCTAGGAACTCCCAAATCGATTAATAGCATTGGTTTGTTCTTTCTTTCCCTCATGGCTTGCTCTATCAATCCCTTTCCAATAATAGGTAGAGGTGAATTAATAGACGTGACTAAAATATCTGTATTCTTAATCAGAGTGCCAAGCTGAGATAACTGAGTTGTCTCAATAGAAAGAGCATTATTAATTATTAATGTTTTCTTGGATCGATTAACTGCATTAATATTGGTGATGCCATTTGTAAAAAAATTTTCAATGACGCTCATTGCCATCTGGCCAGCCCCTACTATTGTAAGTTTTTGCTGAGTTGGATCCTCAAAAATCTCTTGAACAATTTTTAATGACAGTCCTGAAACAGATAGCGGGTTAAAACCAATCTGTGTTTCCGTTCTTGCTGCTTTTGCAATTGATATAATATCCTCTGTTAGTTTTTGAAATGGGCCATTCAATGAACCGAATCCAATATATGTCTGAATTGATTGCTTAAATTGGCCCAGTATTTCCTGCTCGCCCAATACCTGAGAATCAAGGCCACTTGCAACATAGCACATATGTTCGATAGCCTCATTGCCGTTAAAAAAATATAAATCATCATTCAGATAATCGCTTGAACCAAAGAACTCAAGGGTTTTTTGGGCAATTTGCTTTATGTTTAATGAGGCACCGTAAACATAAACCTCAGTTCTATTACAGGTAGAGAGAGAAAAAAATGATTCTATGGAATCATTGAAACTACTGTCAAAGAAATTTTTAAAGTCTTCTTGATTAGAGTCATTTATAATAAAAAGTTCTCTCTCTGATAACTTTGTAGTTTTATGATTTATGCCAAATAGCTGTAATTCCATAACAAAAATTATCTCAATATTTCTTTTAATATTCTTAGGTTCATGTTCATCAATATCTAACTCAACATTTTCAGAAAGAGTATTTACAGGCAAGCTATCCTTTACCGACACTCACAGCCGCTCTAACTATAATATAAGGGTTAATGCATTGCCTGAAAACGTTATTATACAGATTGGTAAACCTTTATTTGGAAATCTATTAAAGATTGAATTTTATCATTCCTCAGGCCTGTCTTTTGATCCGAAAATTGATAATGAGTACCTTTACTTACTGGAGGGTTTTGATAACAAAGACTATGTCAATTTTTTTAATTCTTGCTTTGGTGATTTAAGTATTGATAAAAATATATTCATCTTAAAAAAATATGACTTTGAATTAAAATGCAATCATCAAAATAATGACGAGGTATCAGTCCATATGACTTACAAAACTGAGCTAAAAATTGTTGGGCTTTTAAAGCATGGATAGCCTAAAATTAAATTGCCCCGCAAAACTGAACTTAAATCTCTCAGTGTTGAGCAAAAGAACTGATGGGATGCATGAAATTAAAACACAGTTTCAACTAATCAATTTATTTGATGAAATGTTAATCAAAAAGACATCGAGTACATCCATTTCTGTAAAAACTAACCTCGGAACCTCAATAGATGGGGAGGAAAATATAGTTTTTGACGCAGTTAGATCATTATCAAATTACATTGGCAAAGAAATCCATTGTGATATAGAGATTGTAAAGAATATCCCATTAGGGGGAGGCTTGGGCGGGGGTAGCTCAAATGCAGCAGCAGCTCTCATAGGAATAAATTTCTTATTTAAGCTTGGACTCTCTTTTTCAGAATTAATGAAGCTGGGCAAAAAACTTGGAGCAGATGTACCTTTTTTTATTTTTGGAAAAAATGCTCATGCATCCGGTATTGGTGAAAAGCTATCTGAGGAAATAAAACACTCTAATAAAAAATATTTACTACTATTTCCTCAAGTTCACTCCTCAACCAAAGAACTTTTCTCTGAATGGGATGATTTAAGCAAGGATTCTCAAGAATCAATTCTGATGAAGGAAGAAAACTCGTTTTTACCTATCTTTCTTGAAAAAAATCAAGATATAAAAGAAATTTTTAATGAATTGAATAAAAATAACTCCTTTAAGCTATCCGGAACAGGATCAACAATATTTTGTGCTTATAATGATCAAGGTAAAATTGAAAAAACTTTAAAAAAAATTCCAACTAAATGGAGACACTCTTTTTGCGAACCTTTACAATGTTCACCATTATTAACTTACTTAAAATAATGGGGTGTAGCCAAGCGGTAAGGCAACGGGTTTTGATCCCGTCATGCGCTGGTTCGAATCCAGCCACCCCAGCCAATACTAAAGAAAATGATTAATAAACCTACTGTAGGAATTTTTTCAGGCTCCGCATCAATATCCCTTTCAGAGGAAGTTGCAAAGATACTTGGCCTAAAGCTTGGTAATATTGATCTTGGAAAGTTTTCTGACGGTGAAATAAAGGTAGAAATTCTGGAGAATGTTAGAGGCCATGAAGCATATATCATTCAGTCCACATGCGCTCCAACAAATTCCAATTTAATGGAGTTAATGTTAATTACTGATGCTCTAAAGCGCTCATCAGCCTCTAGAATCACAGCTATCCTTCCCTATTATGGTTATGCTCGTCAAGACAGAAGGGTAAGATCTGCCAGGGTTCCAATTAGCGCTAAAGTTATAGCAGACATGATGAACTCAGTTGGTGTCGATAGGGTGCTAACTGTTGATCTGCACTCAGAATCTATTCAAGGTTTCTTTGATATGCCTGCAGATAATGTTTATGCAACCAAGATTATGCATGATGATATTAAATCAAGGTCTACAAAAGAAGAAGAAATATTAGTTGTTTCCCCAGACGTCGGAGGAGTTGTAAGAGCAAGAGCATTAGCTAAATTCTTAGATGAGTCTGACCTTGCTATTATTGATAAAAGACGAGCAACTGTAAACGAATCTGAGGTAATGAACATTATTGGAAATGTTGAAGGAAAAAGCTGCATTGTCCCTGATGATATTATTGATACAGCAGGAACATTATGTAATGCGGCTCAGGCTCTTAAAGATGCAGGAGCTGCCAAAGTGAAAGCTTATATTACCCATCCAGTTTTATCTGGGCCTGCAATTGAAAGAATCTCTAATTCTTCGATAGATGAATTAGTTGTAACCAATTCAATTTCTTTGTCCCCAGAAGCAGAAAAATGCAGTAAAATACGCGTCATTTCTCTTGCCCCTACTATTGCAGAGTGCATCAGAAGATTAAACAATGAAGAGTCGCTAAGCGCTCTATTTTTGTAGAAAGATAAGTTATAAGGTAAGACATATGTCAAATGAAATTATATTAAATGCAGATCTAAGAGTTAGGACTGGAACAAATAAGACTCGAGAAATTAGACGAGAAGATTCAATGGTTCCTGCTATTATCTATGGTAATGAGGAAGAATCAAAGAACATTAAGCTAAAATTAAATGAGCTTACAAAAGCTTCAGAAAATGAACTCTTTTATACCCAAGTTCTTAAAATTTTACTTGAAGGAAACGAAGAAAAAGTTGTTCTCAAGGAACTTCAAAGAGAACCTGTAAAAGGTAAATTTCTTCATGCAGACTTTCAAAGAGTTTCCAGAAAAACAAAACTCAAAGTTATTGTTCCATTCAGATTCAATGGCGAAGAGGACTGTGAAGGAGTTAAAACAGATGGTGGCGTGCTTGCTAAAGCAATTTCAGAAATAGAAATCGCTTGCTTGGCAGGAAATATCCCAGAAGCAATTGAAATTGATATTACAAACTTAATGCTAAATGAGGCAATCCGTTTATCTGACATAAATCTTCCGGAGGGTGCTGAAATTCCTGGCTTTGATGGAGAAAATGATCAAATGATTGTTTCAGTCAATCCTCCAAGAGCAGAAGAAGAAGAGCCTGAGATTTTACCTGATAGCGAGGAAAGTGAAGTAGCTGAGGGAGAAGGGGAATCTGTTGAACAAGATGACTCTAGCGAAGAGGCTCCTGAAGAAGAATCAAGTGATTAAGGTTCGTATTTTCTGTGCCTAATATCTGTATCATTGGCTTAGGCAATCCTGGGGCTCAATACAATGGAACACGACATAATATTGGAAAAGACTGGATAAAAAGTATAGCAGCAGATTGCAATCTAGAGCTTCATTCTAAGAAAAAAATTCAAGCTACAGTCGCCATCTCTTCTGATGAAAAAATTCTGTGGGGTTATCCTGATCAGTATGTGAATGAATCCGGTCATTCGATTAATAAAATTGTAAAAACAACAAATTTCAGTCTCGAGAGAATAATAATTATTCATGATGATTTAGACCTGCCAATTGGAAATCTGAAGCTAAAAATAGGTGGAGGTCATGGTGGCCATAATGGGCTGAAAAGTATCATATCTCACTCAGGAGAATCATTTATTAGGCTGAGGGTAGGAATTGGGCATCCAGGAAATAAAGTAGATGTAACAAACTGGGTTTTAGGCAAATTTAAGCCGGCTGAAAAAGATCCAATTCTAGAAAGCTTTTATAAATTTAATAATATTATTGAGCTTTTGAGCAACAATGATATTGAGAAGGCTCAATTGAAACTTCATACCGAATAAAATGGGGTTTAAATGTGGAATTTTAGGATTGCCTAACGTAGGTAAGTCAACTTTGTTTAATGCAATAACAAAATCATCAATTCCAGCAGAGAACTTTCCATTTTGCACAATTGAACCCAATCTTGGAATAGTCAATGTTCCAGATAAGAGACTTGATAGCATTAATAGCATTGTAAAATCTGAAAAAGTAATCCCAACTACTATGAGCTTTGTTGATATTGCTGGGCTTGTAAAGGGTGCCTCCAAGGGTGAAGGTTTGGGAAATGCCTTCCTAAGTAATATTAGAGAAATGAATGCCCTCCTCCACGTTGTTAGGTGTTTTGATGATGAAAATGTTGTACATGTTGATGGCACAATCAATCCATTAAAAGATGTTGAAACCATTAATCTTGAATTAATTTTTGCAGACCTTGAGGTTCTTGAAAAAAGAGAGCAAAAGTTAGAAAAACTAATTAGATCTGGAGATGGAGATGCGAAAAAAAATAAAGAAATAATCCAATCTCTGAAAGAATTAATGGAAAACGGAAATTTACCAAGGCTGGATCAGTTTGATGCTGAAGAGATAAAATTTATTGAAAGCATGAATCTGCTTTCAACTAAACCAATGATGTTAGTCGCAAACCTGTCTGATGATGATTCAAAAAATAATCTAGGGGATTTAGAGGATTATGCCAATAATAATCACATGAATATTATTCCCGCTGTCATTAAAGTTGAACATGAGCTCGCTACTTTGGATGAAGATGAACAAGCAGAATATCTAGAATTACTTGGAATGGATGAGCCTGTATTAAATAAAATTATTCTTGCAGGCTACAAGCTGCTTAATCTAGAAACATTTTTTACCTGTGGGCCAAAAGAATCTAGAGCCTGGACAATGCCTCAGAACTCTTTAGCACCTCAAGCTGCCGGCGTTATTCATACAGATTTTGAAAGAGGTTTTATCAAAGCTGAGGTTATTTCATATGAAGATTTTATCCATTGTGAAGGGGAATCTGGAGCTAAGAAAGATGGCAAATTGCGGCTTGAAGGAAAGGATTATATGGTGATGGATGGTGATGTAATTCACTTTAAATTTAATGTTTGACTTATAAATCAAGTTCTTTATCATTTCACCACTTGGCTATGTAGCTCAGATGGTTAGAGCACAGCACTCATAACGCTGGGGTCGGTGGTTCAATTCCACCCATAGCCACCATTAGCAATAAGTTTTAAAAATAAAGAAGAATGGTCAGATAATAAAGTTACCTGAGATTTGACGCCCTTGTATCTACTATTCTTTCTTAAAGAATATCAAAATTATTATTAAAGATACTAATACCAATAAAGCATCTTCACCAAGCATGCTTAAAATATCAGTAACATTTTTGTAAACATCTCCAACAAATGGAGTAGTAGGACCAAAAATAATACCTAGTAACAGAGAAACTGCTACCAGAGGCAATAATAATTTTAATAACTTGTTAAAAAATGCAGTGAGTTTTATAAGAGAGTTATTAAGATTCATTTTTTATAAAAAAGTTAGAAAGGGTCTAATGACCCTTTCTAACGTAGATTAAGCAATGCTTATCTGTTTACTAAGCTATATAGAACCGCTAATACAAGTAGCCCTACAACACCGCTAGAAGCCAAAGACTCGACTAAAGAAGTAATGTTTCCAATTACATCTAGCCCCATCATATCACCGAAAGCAAGGCTTCCAACGATACCAAGTCCTAAGATACCAACGATAACACTAGTCAGATTACTAACTAGGTCGCTTAACATTCTAAATGCATTATCCATAATTTCCCCCTATGGTTTGCATGGTTAGTTAACCTATAAAACCATAAAATGAAATTGTGGACAAGAAAAACGTAAGAAAAAACTTGCTAAATTTGACTTTTAGCAAGTTTATCTATAAATGTTATAAATAATATTTTTTATATATTATAAGTATTAGTTATTTTATAATGGCTACTGCTCTAATACTTTTTTGGATAATTTCATTTTTCCTCGATCAAATCCAATTAACTTGACCTTGATAACATCACCCTCACTAAGAACATCAGAAACATTCTCAACTCGCTCAGAGGAAATCTCAGAAACATGAAGCAATCCATCCTTACCAGGTAGAATATTGACAAAAGCACCAAAATCTACAATCTTGACAACTTTTCCTTCATAAACTTTATCTAATTCAGGATCTTCTATGATCCCTTCAATGATTTCAAGAGCAGCTTTCATGATTGATTGTGTTTCACCGAATATAGTTACAACACCATCATCATTTACATCTACAGATGCTCCTGTATCAGCCTGCATGCCCTTAATTACAGCCCCACCTTTACCAATAATCTCTTTTATCTTGTCTTGGTGAACAGTAATTTTTTTCATTGCAGGAGTATTATCAGACAATTCTTTTGGCGCAGAAATCACATCATTCATTTTCTCTAAAATATGCATTCTGGCATTTTTTGCTTTCTCTAATGCAGACTCCATAATTTCGGCTGTGATACCTTGAACTTTAATATCCATTTGTAATGCAGTAACACCTTCTTTAGTTCCAGCAACTTTAAAATCCATATCTCCAAGGTGATCTTCATCTCCAAGAATATCTGTTAATACTGCAAAACTATCTTCTTCTTTGATAAGCCCCATCGCAATACCTGCAACTGGATTTGAAATAGGTACACCTGCATCCATTAGTGATAGAGATGTTCCACAAACAGAAGCCATCGAGCTTGATCCATTAGATTCAGTGATTTCTGAAACAACTCTCAAGGTGTAACCAAACTCCTCGGAATCTGGCAGAACAGCTTTGATTGCTCTTTTTGCTAAGTTTCCATGGCCAATCTCTCTGCGTTTTGGCCCGAGCGGCATACCAATTTCTCCAACACTATATGCAGGGAAGTTGTAATGCAGCATAAAGGTATTTGATTCTTCACCATTTAATCCCTCTATCCTTTGCGCATCTCTTGTTGAGCCAAGTGTAGCTGCAACTAAGGCTTGAGTTTCACCGCGAGTAAATAAAGATGAACCATGAACGCTTGGCAGAACATTTGTTTCGACATAGATTGGTCTCACGGTATCTAAGTCTCTTCCATCAATCCTAGGCTCATTAGATAAGATGCTTTTTCGAACTACATCTTTTTCTACTAATTTAAAGGCATTCATTAATTTACCTCTTTCCATTTCATCTAGATCTTCGTGAGCGTCATTAATCTTTTCTCTAATAGAATTGATTGCTTCGCCTCTATCAGCTTTATCTGCAATCTTGAATGCGCTTGCTATTTCTTGTGTAAAAGAATCAGTAATCTTCTGCTTGAATTCAGCCGTTAATTCATCTTCAGAATACTCCCATGGAGTAGGATTTACTTTAGCTCTTAAGTCTGAGCAAGCTTTTATAACTTTTTGCATCTCTTGATGACCATAGAGTACTGAACCCAGCATCAGATCTTCACTTAGCTCACTTGCTTCAGATTCAACCATTAATACCGCATCTTCAGTTCCTGCCACTACCATATCCAGCATGGATTTCTCAAGCTCTTCAGGAGATGGATTTAAAACATAATTACTATCAATAAAGCCAACTCTTGCAGCTCCAAGAGGACCTTGAAATGGGACCCCTGAAATTGATAGGGCTGCTGATGCTCCAATCAAAGATGCTATATCAGGATTAATATTTTTATCTGATGATAAGACAGTACAGAAAATCTGTATTTCATTTTTAAAATCTTCTGGGAAGAGCG
>Ga0181555_1000168_pt1 | contig 65412 bp, 61 predicted proteins | sample 011ome_15_FD_145601 | JGI IMG/M metagenome (GOLD analysis project Ga0181555, IMG submission 145601) | Coastal salt marsh microbial communities from the Groves Creek Marsh, Skidaway Island, Georgia - 011504AT metaG (spades assembly) | ecosystem: Environmental > Aquatic > Marine > Intertidal zone...
TTATTATTTTTTATATTTTTTTTTAATTTTTTTTTTTTATTAAAAATTTTTTTTTTTTTTTTTTTTTTTTTTTTTTTTTTTTTGTTCTATTTTTTTTTTTTGTTCTTTTGTTAATTTTTCCATTTCTTCTAATTTTAAATTAAAATCTTTTTTTTCATCTCTAATATATTCTAAAATAGATTTAATATTTGTATTATAAGCTGTAGAAATTAATTGTTCAGTTATAAAATTGTTAAATGTTTTTTTAGATTTATAGTTTGACACACTAGATATTTGAAATTTATTATTTAAAAGTGTCAATACATCTATATAATCTGTTTCTCCGTTTAATATTGCTCGTATATTAATATCAGAAAACGTATGTTTTGAAAATTTATCTATTTTACTTTTATATTTATCATATAGTTTCTTTAATATATATGATAAGATTCTACCTTTTCTGAAGAAATTTATAATATAATTATATTCATTTTTCTTTTTTTCTAGGTCTTTAATTGTTGTTTCATAACTTAACTTTACAGCTTTTATTTCTTCTTTATAATTTGTGTTTGCAGGTATTATTTTTATTTCCTGCTCACCTAATAATATTAAAAATAATAAATATTCTTGGGATAAACCATCTCTTAGATATATAAATTCATCTATAGTACTATAAAAATCATCGTCTTTTTTAATTTCTTTTAATGATTCTAAAACAGGTTTAGTTTGTTCAATTCTCTCTCTAATTTTCTTTTCTTCTTCTCCCTCTTCATCTTTTTGTTTATATATCTCACCTAAAATATTTTCAATATTTTCAATTAGTTTTTTATTTTTATATAATCGTTTATATAATGAAATCTTTATAGGGTTGATATTTGTTAATAATTTCCTAAAATTCATTATTTTTTTATCCTTTTTAGATTTTAATTCGTTAGGTGACAATAAAGGTTTAACAATACTTTTATAATAATCTTTAAACTCTTCAAGTTCATCTTCTGGTAACAAAAACTTTGTGAAAAAATCACTTACAAATCTTATTTCACCTAATTGTTCAATAAAATCAACCCTATTATTACTAATATCAATAGCCGTATCATCATAAAATGATAAACTACCTAATATATTTTGTAATGAATCTAGTTTCCATTGTTCAGTTTTCGGTGTATTATTTAGTATTTTGTTTAATACTTCTTTCATTTGTTTTTTTTGTTTTTTTATATCATCTTTCACTTTATCTTTTTGTTTTTCTTCTTTCGTTGGCATTCTTATTCCTCCTTCTGCGATAAATTCACCAATTCCTGAAATTAAATCCTCAGGAATAAGTAAATCTAATCCATCCTTTATATTACGTAATGTATTACTATTTTTTTTATCTTCAATTTTTATACTTTCTTCTTCTTTTTCTGTTTTTTTTTCTGTTTCTTTTTTTTCTGCTTCTTTTTTTCCTGTTTCTTTTTTTTCTGATGTATCTCCTTTTTTTTTTGCCCTTTTATTTCTTTTGTTTTCAATATATTTATTTCTGTCATACCGACTATCTGGAAATTTCTCTTTCGCTTCTATGCTGTCTTGTCTTCGTAATTCTTTTTCTCTTTCTTGTTCTTCTTCTTTTCTGGTCCTTTCTAATTTATCTTTTGATGTTTTTCTGACCCTATCTAATTTTTCTTGTTGTTTTTTTTCAGAATCTTTAAGCAGTTTCTGTATCCTTTCATCTTCTGCTTTCTTTTCCCTTTCATCTTTTTTTTTCTGTTTCTTACTCTTTTTTTTAGGCTTATAATTTGTTCTCTTTTTTTTACGCAATCCAAATCCTCCTTCTTTATATTGGGGGAGTTTGCGTGTTATTTTTTTTCTTCTGTTTAATATAGTAGGGTCTTGTTTTTTAATAGTTGTTTTTTCGTGTTTTTGACGTTTTATGGTTTTTTTTCTTGGTCTTTTTAATAATTTTTTTTTTGTTACTTTTGGATTTTTTGTCGGTTTTGGTTTTTTGGTATCCATAATAAAATGATAGTGTAATTTAATATCCAATAAATTATTATTAAATAATATTACTATTAATAAAATAAAACATAAAAAATATAATAAAAATAAATTAATTCAAATTATTAATTAATTCAAATAATTAATTATTTGTTTATAATTAACAATAATTGTTAATAGTGTAAATAATGTATATGATACATATTGAGAATACATAAAATCTTTTTTTTGATTTTGTAATTCTTTTTGTTGTACATTATAGCCGTTTTCTTTAATAAATAATTCGTGCTGTTTCTTAACAATTTCTTCTTCTCTTTCATTATATTCAATTTCTTTAAAATGTATTTTTTCTTCTAATTTTGTCATACTAAATATACTATCATAGATGTGTTCTATATCAATATTTTTTCTATTATATTTAATAATTAAATCACTATATGTTTCACTAAAATACTTCCAACTTATATTACAATATAATCTTGTTTTTTTAATAAATTCGTCTTGATTATTATCATCTTCTTTATTTTTAATCTCTTTATATGATGAAATAATATCATTACCTACTATAATAATATGGTTTTTGTCTTCATTAATAGCTTCTTTAATGCTTCTATAATTTCTATTTAAATTTGTAATATCAAAATTATTTATACTAACTCCTGGTGTTAATTTAATCCTATCATCTACATTATTACCATTTTGAGACACTATAATAGGAGAATAATTGTTATTATCACCTAATAATTTATAACATCGATTATTATAATTTTCATCATACAAACTATTCTTTTGATTCATAGAACTCACCATACATAAATTATTAAAATATAATTCCCTATTTATATCATCCAATTCATTTAAATCATTATTCGAATTACTATCAGTTTGTTTAATAGCATCATCTATTTCTTCTATAATTTTTTCTTCCTTTTTGATTTCTTTTTTATTTTTTGAACTTTTTTTTTTATTTGATGTTTCTTCTATTTCGATTTGTTGTTGACTGTATTCATAAACAGAATTAGCTGTAATACCGTGAATTGTTATTAAATTAGCCCATTCTTCATATTTAAAAAAAGAGTTTTTTATTTTTCTATAAGTAATTTTATCTACATCGCCCAATTTCATATCTTCCATAATTAAAAACTTATATTTTCTAGCTAATTCTTTTAACTCTTTAATAAACATATTAATATTACCAATGTCTGTAAATAAATCACTGTGTAATTTTACCATACAAATATATGGTCCGCATAATTCCAAAATATTTCGCCCCGTTTTCCAACTAGATACATCTAATGATAAACATAACGCGGTTTTCTTTCTAATAACTAATCCAATTAATAAAGCAGATAAGGGATTATTAAATATATATTCGTAATTTTTAATAGATAATTGTCTTTGATTTTCTTCTTGATTTAGTCTTTCATTTTCTTCTTTTATATAAGAATAATATTTTTTATCAGTACCAATACTACTAATAATTTTACCATTATCATATTGATTAATTAATTGTTTTACTGAAAAATAATTACTAATTTTTGAAATTTTAAATAAAGAATCAATAGGAATATTTAATGTTTCTTTAATATCATTTAATGCTCCCGTCTCTCTATCAAATAATACTAATACATATGACACAAATACACCACTATTTTCCAGTTTAGTAATAGTATCAATAATACTGGAACCGGTAGTTATAGTATCCTCAATTAAAATAACATTATCACCTATTTCATATTTACCTTCAATCATTTTTTTTGAACCATATCCCTTTTTATCTTTATGCATAAAAATCATTGATTTATCCAATTTGTTACTTAATAAACTAACTAATGGTAATGCTCCATAGGGAACACCTACTAAATGGTCATACTCTAAATCTGTTATAGTATTTATTTTATTAATAATTTTATCAGTAATCATATTCATCAAGGGGACATTAGAATACATCTTTTGAGAATTTATATAATACTCTGTTTTAATATTATTTTTTAATATAAAAGATCCAATTTCTAAAATTTCATCTTTCAATAATGTTTCATATATTTCATTTACTTTATTAGACATTTTATAAACTTACTAAATATTTATTTGTAAAATAATATAAAATAATATAATTAACTTATTTAAATTGTATTTTATTGATTATAATAAAAATTATTTAATTTAATTTATTAATATTATATATATATATATATAGTAATGAATTCTAATAGTTTAAGACAACTTTCTTGTTTAATAAGGTCTAAAATTAGGGAAAATATTATAAATAATCATACTATTTTATATAATAATATTCATACTATTGAAAATTGTAAATCTATAGTAGATAAATATAATGGTGATGATTGGCTATTATTTAAATATCTTATTAATTTACATCAACCAAAATTAGATAAATTATATAATGAAGATAAAATTAACAATATAAATAATAAAAGCAAAATTTATTATATGAATGAAAAATACTATTTACAAAAAAAAGAAAAAGATTATTATAAATTAAAATTACCATATACAGATTGTAATGATATTTTTAATATGTATTTAATTAAATGGCTTCCTGGGTCATTATCACCTATTCATAATCACCCTGAATTGGGATGTATTGTGCGAATACTTGATGGTGATGTGTTAGAAAAAAAATATGACCACGATATTAATTTAGAAATGAAAACATTATTGTCTAATGATAAAGATTACGATATTAACTTAAAAACAACTTATATAGATGATAATCAACATTATCATAGCATAAGTAATATATCTCACAAACCGGCATACACCCTTCACGTATATGGTTATAATCCATTAAATCAACACGAAATACGTATTTTTAATGAACCAAATGAAAATGAAAATGAAAATAAAAATAAAAATAAAAATAAACTAAATATTAAAAAAAATGATTTCAATTTATTAAGATATATTATGATTTAAATAGTAACACTATTTATTTCTTAACAACATATAATCCAATAATTAATTGACCTTTTATTGACCCACTACCTGGATTATTTTTTAGTATTTTCATAGTTGAACCTTGTAATCCATATAATTTAACAGTAAATTTGGATAATTTTCTTGGTGTAATAGAACACATATAATTTGATTTTAATTTAATATTATATGATTCGGCAGTAGTAGCACTTGCCGCAAGATCAGCAGAATTATCTGTTAAACCATAAGTTTCATTTGGAATTATATATTTATCATTTAAATCTACATTATTGGAGGCTGTTTTTAATGGTAATTCATCAATTTCTAAAGCAAAACAATTTATGTTTTCTATATGATTATCACCTTCATAATCTAAACTTTGTATATTAATGAATTCTAAAAATATATCAGAATCACTATCAACAATTAATGGTTCTACTAAATCTTCAGCAAATGATATTTCATTAGTACCTTCAAAAGACTTTTGAATTACTATAAGTTGGGCGCTTCTTTTTTCAAAATATTTTGTGTTTTGAAAAAAATTAGTGTTTACATTTGTTATTGTTTCTTTATCAATATGCTCTTCTAAATCTATATGATTATTTGTGATTATATTTCCTTCAATATTATTATCAGTCATTTTATCTATCATTTTTGTTGTTATTTCATTTTTTCTTCTATATAAATCTGACGGGTCTGCTTTAATATTATCAATTCTAGTATCAATTAAAGCGTCGTCTCTTCCAATAGACATTTTGTTATTATTATTAAAAGTATTAGGTTGTGTATTTAGAGAATTTTGTTTAAGTTGTTCTAGTTGTTTTTTATATCTTTGCATTTCTATGTCACGATTATTTGCTTGTTCTTTCATTAGAGCCATTGGGTCTTTTTCTTCATTTGTTTCCAAGGTTTGCATATTATTATAAATAGGTTGGTCTGAATTATTAATTTCATTTATAAATTCATCTGATAATGTAAATGGAAGCACATTAACATTGCTTTCATTATTTACTATCGTCTGAGTTCGTGTATTGTTAGTATTGTTAGTATTGTTAGTATTATTTTGGATGGGCATATACATTTGTGGAGAACCTGGTTGTGGTCTTTCGTCTGATTTTTTTTTTTGTAACATATCATTATATTGTTTATTCATATTATTAACTGAAGGGAAACTATTAGATTGTACGGAAGAAGAATTAGGGGATACTTCTTTACGATTCTTAATTAATTTGTTAAAATAGTGTGTTGCCTTTTCTACTAACACATTATTAAGATTAACCAAATTTCTGTTATCTATACTCATATTATCAAATACCAATAGAGACATTTTATTATAATTTTGCTTTAAACTTCTATTTTTGTTAATATCATAAGCATTATTATTTTGCACATTCTTTCTCACCTGTTCAAAAGTAAAATCTAAATTGTTTTTTGAAAAAAATAATTCTTTTATATCAGAATTCATATCTGTATATGATGTAATAAATTATTAAATATTTAAATATATAATATATATTATTTATGAGATTAATTTTTATTTAAATTTACAAATAATATGAAAATAATAAAATAGTTAAAATAGTTAAAATAATTAAAATAGTTCAATAATTTTTTAATTACTATAATTAAAAAATGTTCTTCTTTTAGCTAACATTTTATCATCTTTAATTATATTATTACAAACACTTTCAAAACTTTTCCCTTTTAATTGTTCTACTATAAAATTCATACTGTAAATACCACATTCACTATTTTTATATTGATGCCGGGTTTTATTAATTTTAATTTTACATTTTATATTTAAATCTTCTTTTGCTTGTTTTTTAAGTTCATTCATTAGCGCTGTTACTTCACTAGGCGGTTCATAACCATAACTATCCCAGTATCCTATTATTTTTTTATTAATATCCATATACATACCTATCCAATGACTACCGCTCTGTGTGTGTTTATCTAAATTAAATATAATACCGATTTTTCTAATTTTTTTATCATATAATTCTTTTAACTTTATATGACATAATTCGCTCACTACACATTTATTAAATTCATCTTTTAAATCAAAATCAATAGGTACTGGACCAAAAAAGCGATAATCTGGATATTTTACTTCATATTGAGCCATTACATCAAAAATATTGTTAGTATCAAGCCACTCAATTGGATTTTTCTTCCACTCTTTTGGTCTAGAAGGTAGGAAATTTTCTTTCACAATTTCACTGTTTTCTTTTGATGTTTTTTTTAAAAATGATTGTTTAGTCCAACAAAATTCAGTAGAACATTTACCAGACATTTTATTTCCTAATTTATTCCATAATTTAGAATGTGTGTCGCTTTTACTTACTTTAATTTTATTATCAGTATGAGATTTATTCCACGCTTCTATTAATATTAATAAAACATCTTTATCAAAACAAGAACCATTATGTTTTTTAGTATCAACAAAAGGAGCACATATTTGTGGTTTTTTACTTATTTTTTTAGTTTGTTTTTTATTTTTCTTCAAACTTCTTTTTTTCTTGGATTTAGATTTAGAATTTTTATTATTATTATTATTATTTAAAAATAATTTTGTTAATTTTGATGCGATTGATTGGCTCATTTTTTATTATTTTTTTATTATTTGTTATTAATAATTAATAAATATATATATATAATTTCAATATACAAAAATATATTATTATATATTATAATTAGAAATTTTCTTAAAAATATAGAAAAATTAAATACTATAATATAAAATGAAAACTAGAAAAAATAATAATAGTAATAGTAATATTCTAAATGGAGATGCTGTATTAGTGTTTTTATCATTTATATTAATTATAATGTTAATTAATCATTTTAATAAATGTTGTGACAAATATAATACAAACGAAGGATTTAGATTATTTTATGAATCATCTCCATCTACACGCAATATGTCATATGATTTAAGATGCGAACCTATTATTCCTAAGAAAGATTTTGGAATAATGGGCTCTAGTATAAACCCTCATTATAGAAGAAAATGTTTAGATATTAGTTCTAGAAGTTAATTTTTTTTTGATTTAGATGATTTTGACTTTTTTTTACTAGATGCTGATTTGGATTTGGATTTGGATTTGGATTTGGATTTGGATTTGGATTTGGATTTGGATTTGGATTTGGATTTGGATTTGGATTTGGATTTGGATTTGGATTTGGATTTGGATTTGGATTTGGATTTGGATTTCTTTTTGTAGAATAATATACGTTTCTTTCCATCTCTAACTACTATTTCACCTACTGGTTTGCTTCCTACTTTACTTAAAATATCTTGAGTATATAAATATCTTCTTTGACCAGGTGGTGGATTTTGAACTATATAATAATATTTTCCACTCCCTGGAGGAAACGCAATTTTCATATAATTTACTTTAACTATATATTCTTGTTGTATTTCAACTATATCTATAGTATCATCTATATTTGGTGTATAAAGAAATTCGTCTCTATTTTCAGTATTATAATCAGAACAAATAATATCTTTTTGTTTTTTAATATTATCCTCGTAATTAAGAGAACAATCAAACGCAGAACCCATAATAAGTATATTAAATTCATTTATAATTTTCTTTTTCCTTTCTGATATAATATACAAAAATTCATCAGAAGTAATAATTTTCCCTTTTTTATTTAAACCATCATTATGATGAGCAATATCTCTTTTTATTGTAGTTGAAGCAACATCTTTAATTTGATTAACACCAAATGAAGCCATATAAATATAAACAGATACGTCTTGTTCATTAGGTTTTAATGCTTTATGAGAACCCATACGACGTGCTCTTCCTATAACTTGGTCTATTAAAACGGGTTGCCAATATGGTTCCATAATATGTACTTGTCGCACATTCATAAGACTTATACCCTCAGCACCAGTTCGTGTAGTCATAAATAATTTAATTATTTTTCCATATTTATTACGTTCTTTTCCAAATATTTGTTCTAATTCTTTAACCAAATAACTACAACTGGGGGGCATACTTTCATAATCACTATTAAATATAAATTTCAATACTTGCTTTGTTTCTTTATCTACTGTATCACCTGCAAAAATCATATAACGATTTTGTTCTATTTTTTTTTTAATAACATCTTCATCGCCCATATAATCATAAAATAAATCTTTATCTAATCTATACTTTTTATCTATTTTTACAAGTTTAAATTCCCTGTAATTACTTGCTGCCTCTAATGCTAAACCAAACATTTTTAATCCAACCAAATTAATGAATTGACTATAAAGGAAACAACATCCTACACCCTCTTCAATATTATTTATTATAGCTTCATATTTAGGAGCATATGTACTCAACGCTGTTTTATTTAAATAAGTATCTTTTTCCTCAGCCATTTTTTCCATAAAATGTTTTACTAATTTAGCGTGGTCTTTTGCATTTTTTTTATATTCTTTATCTAGTTTCTTTTTATCTTTATATGATATTTCTTTTTTTGCTGATTTTTTGGATGATGTTGTGGATGATTTTTTAGATGATTCTGGGTTTAAATCATTACCTGCGTCTATTTCTTCAAGAAGTTCCATAGTTTTAATATTATTTTTATCATAAGGGGAACCTATTTCATCAGGAAATACAAAAGAACAAAATAATCTACTATATATTCTAAAACTAGATTTAACTTGTTCTTTTTTTTGATTTCCTTTTTGTCTGCTTTCAGATATTAATTCTTCATTGCGAACTTCTTTATATTTACCTAATTGATAATCACTCATTGGAACAGATACAATTTTGCGAAACTTTAATTCTGGAAATTCACTTTTATCTACAACTTTATTATAATAACTAGTTAATCCCCCCATCCGTTTTTTAATAATTTCTTTGTTTTTAAGTTTATTGAGTTCAGTATTATAGAACAATTTTTCAAATGCTTCTTCTTCTTCTGGTAATGCTGTATTATTTTCAAAATTATACTTTAATGTAAATGCTTGTTCCTTTCCTAATTTTCTAATATAATTATCTATTTGTGTTCTAAACTCTTCAAATGATATATTTTCTTCTGGGTCATAAACAATACCATTCCATGATGATTTGCTTGTTGATTGGCTTTGGCTTTTGCTTTTGCTTTTACTATTAGTATTGATATTCATATATCCATCCGGATTTTTAGTTACTTTAATCGTTTTCCGTGTTTTATCAATAACAATCTGGTCTATATATTCATCCTTACTTAATACTGATTTAATATTAGACCAATTTATATTTGTATTTGGATTTGTTATAATTTTATAAATAAGTGTTGGTATATAACCCCGTAATATATTAAATAATCGTGATGATTCAAATACACTATTAATTAATGGTGTTCCAGATATGAAAACATATTTTGTATTAATAGATTTCATCATAAATTTATAAAAAAACTCTCCAGTCACTGTTTCATTGGCCATACTATTTGTCAGATTATGAACCTCGTCTACTATAACTAACTTATTATCAAAATCACCTTCTTTAATTTTCTTTATAAGTCTAGTATCATCTAAATGAAGAAATGTAAATTTATTATGTATTGTAGCCTCTATTTGTTTAGTAAGTTGATTTTTATGTTTATCTGTTAGATTATCATAATTTGGTGATTTGAGTGTTTTAAAATCTATTAGATAAAAACCACCATTTTCTTTAATTATATTATTTGGTATGTTAAGTTGTTCTGCTAATTGTAATTCTTCATCAGTTTTACATTTGCTAAAAACCCAATAATTGACCATTCTCATATAAGACGCTCCGCATTTTTTAATTTCATAAACAAAATTAGGTTCTAAACTTGCTTTAGATATAAAAATAACATCTCTATCTGTATTTGCCTGTGCGATTGAAATAGCCGCACACGATTTACCTAAACCAAGACCGTGAAAAAGAAGTATTCCACGATTTGGATTACCTGTTTGAAAGAAATTCTTTACTAATCTTTGAATACGAAATAATTGAAGATTACCCTTTGATTTTGGTAATTCATTCCCTATTTTATATTGACTAAACATCGAATAAAACCAATTAGAAAATGCTTTCCTATTTGGCAATTCCCATACTTTTGGAACTACATCTAGCTCTTTTATTGGTAAATATCTCTCTAAATTATCAGCATCTACGCTTACTATCTGAATAGAATTATTTGATTTTGTTTTTGATTTACCAGATGATTTTTTCATTATAAAAAATTATATATAATTATTATAAATATATTAGAAATATATTATAAAAATATAATAAATATATTAAATAAAAAATATATGTTATTATTAGAAATAATTTATTATTAATAAACTTTTAGCTATTTTATTTTAATATAAACAGTTAATATTCTTTGCATTTCCAAATGTTATTAGGTTTGTTATAAATTAATACATAATCCATAACTTTATTATTAATTAACACGGTTACCCTAGAATTATCCATTTCCATTATTTTTAAATGGTTTCCTATTGAGTGTGAAATATATTCTTGTTTTTCTCTTGGTTCTGGTTTTTCTTCCTGTTTTTCTTCCAGTTTTTCTTCCTGTTTTTCTTCCAGTTTTGATGTTGATTTAGATTTAGATTTAGATTTTGGTTTTGGTTTTGTTTTTGGTTTTGTTTTTGGTTTTTGTTTTTGTATCTTCTTTTTCATAATTTTCGATTTTTGAGAAGATGGACCCATATTTAATGGATGTTTTATTATTACTTATTTTAATATAAAAATTTCAATTTTATAGATATTTTAATATTTAAAATCAATTAAATATAAAATTGAATTAAATTGATTTTAAGAATTACCTCATATTATAAATAATATAAAATTATAAAATTATAAAATTATAAAATTATAAAATAATTAAATAATAATTAAATAATATTATCTCTAATAACTATATATTTATTATGAATTTTAATAAAGAAGAAACTGACCAATTATTATATCTCTTAAAAAAGGCAAATAAAGACCCTATATACGAATTAGAGTGTATTATTGGTAGTAATTTCAAAAGAGATGTAAATACTAAAACTGATTTTATTAATGTTCTCAAAAGATTAAAGGGTCGTTTTAGTAGAATGACATCTAATAATTTTCTTCTAATTGGTTTTTCTAATGAAGACAGAGAACATTCATCTATTACAAAACACATATCACGTGTTGTTTTAAATGGTAATGGTTTAATAAGTCATTATGCTAAACATAATAAATTAAACAATATTATTCAAAATGTAGTTTTTGAAACAAAAACATATGATGACTTCTCTAAAGATAAAGTAGTCAATCAAAATTATGGTATTCGTTTTAATCTCAAAAAAGAAGAACAACTAGACCCTAACAGTACACACGTTACTAATTTAGTTAAAGAATGGTCTAGTATTGGAAAACATTTTCGTAAAAAACAAATATTTACATTTTATGAAGATGAAAACGATTTTAAAATAGATATATCTATTATTAGTTCTAATCATAAATCAGCAAAAAATGCTAAAACTCTTCAACAATCACTTGTTTTAGAAAACAAGAACCTTTCTTATGAAATCGAAATAGAATATATTGGTAATAAAAAGATGAGTGAAGAAGATAAAGAAAAAGGGAAGGAAGTGAAAGATGTTAAAAGTCATAAAAGTAAAGACGCTGATGAAAAAAAATCAAAAGAAGAACAAACAGTTGATAAATTTACTAATATTATTAAAACACTATTACAAGCTAAACAACAAACACTTTTTATTGTTGGTATGAATGATATGCGTAAGGTGAGTTCTAATTTTAAAAAATTAATTAAAAATCCAACATCTACATATCTTCCAAATGTTTGTGATTTAGAACATCCCAATGTGTTACAACTCCCTATACTAAACTATTTTTCTAATGATAATCATAAAAATATACGAATGGACTACGCAGTCACTGATAAAGCAGACGGTGTGCGATACCTTTTATTTATTAATAGTGACGGTAAATGTTATTTTAAAGGACGCGAATCTTCAAGTGATGAATATAAATATACTGGAACTATTATGAAAGACTATGCAAACAGTATTTTTGATGGTGAATTAGTAAATCGCACAATCGAAGGAAAATTCATTCAAAATTATTATATGTTTGACGCATATATAGTAAAAGGTATCAATATTACAAAAAATCCATTTGGTATGAAAAAAAATCCAAATCATAGGTATCATCACGTTGTTCAATTGGAAAAATACTTTGATAAAAGCGATAATGTTTTACAAGATGATACTATTCCGGCAATATATATGTTGAAAATCTTTAAGAAAAACTTTTACTATGGTAATCAAAGCAGTGATGTAAAAGCAAAACTGGATAAACTAGATATAACAAATCCAAAAATTATGGATAAAATTGTTGGCAAATATGATACAAAGATTTTTGAAGGGGTTGAGAAAATTCTCAAAAAATGTAGTGTTAAATACGGTGGATTATTGGAAGATGGTCATATGTTTTCTTATGTACTAGATGGTCTCATTTTCCAACCAGTAAATCTAGGAGTTAATCAAAACTTTGAAGGTGAAACAGTCAAGAAAATTGGCGGAAGGTGGCCAAGCACATTTAAATGGAAACCATCACACGAACTCACTATTGATTTTATGGTAAAATTCAATAAGGATAGTGTTACAAATAAACCAATAGAATTCTTTTACAAAAACAATAAATATATTCAAGGAACACTCTTTTGTAAAATGTGGAATACTCCCATTCATAGAAATATGATGGCTTATAAATTAATAAATGATGGCGTTAATTTCAATAAATATGATGAAGACTTTCCATTTTCTCCTATTTATCCTTATAATGGAGAACTTTTGAAATCCACATTATATGATAACACAAGTCAAATATATATTTTAGTTGATAAAAAAAATCAAATGCGTTGTAGGAATAATGATATTATAAATGATGGTGCAACAATAGAATGTTTATATGATGTGAAAAGAGATGAACAATTCAGATGGGTTCCTAAAAATGTGCGTCCTAATAAAACACCAAATGCTTTTATGGCAGCAATGGGTGCGTGGAAATTAATTAATAATCCAATTACAACTCAGATGATTTTAGGAAAAGAAACAATTGATAATACAGATTATTATTATAACAATCAAAAAAGTAATGAAACTAAAGCAATGCGAGATTTCAATAATTTCGTTAAAGATGAAATTATCAGAAGGGGATTAAGCAAACCCAAATCCAAATCCAAAAAAGGAAAAAAGGGAAATGAGAAAGACAAAAAACCAAATAATGACGGAAATGATAGTAGTGGAGAAAGTAGTGGAGAAAGTGATATAGAAGATTTGTCTTTAATATCTTATACTGATAAAACTGTATTGGATTTAGCGTGTGGTAGATTTGGGGATTTTTTCAAATATTGCCGACACGGTGCGTCTAAATTAGTTGGTATGGATATTAGTCCAGATAATATTTTTGATATTGAAAAAGGGGCTGCTGTTCGTGCTTTGAAATCCATTTCTCAAAACCAAAATTGTAGACCATTGGTTAGTAACACTATGATGTTATTAGGAGATTGTTCTAAAAATCTATCTAGTAATGAAGCTGGGTTGGATGACCTTAATAAATATTATTTAGATATTTTATATGGTCGTATTAAACCTAAACACGGTAAATTATCTAGAATGAGTGGAGTTGGTGTTAATGGTTTTGATTTAGTTGTATGTAATTACGCTATTCATTATATGATGAATGATTATGATTCATTACATAGTTTCCTACAAAATGTGAAAGAAAACCTAGTTCATAAAGGATATTTTATAGGTTCGTGTTTAGATGGTGAAGAAGTAGTGAAGGCATTAAAAGATGATTCTAAAATAGAGGGATATTATAAATCCTCAAAGTCTTCATCAAAAAAATTCAAATCAAAATCCAAATCTAGTAAATCCAATAAATTAATTTGGAGTATTGAAAAAGTGGATAAATCTAAAAAACTGTTTGAAGATGATTTTATAGGACAACGTATTCGTGCCTATATGGATACATTTTATGAACCAACTGAAGAAAATCTCGTTCATATTGATTTTCTTGCGGAAGAAGCATTAAATTATAATCTCAAATTGGTTGATACAAAACTCTTTATCGATAAACAAGATAATTTATTTAATGATTATAAGAAAGAGAAGAGCGATTATCATAAAAAAATAGAAGAAAATGACGCCATAAAACAATGGACTAGTTTCCAAAGATGGTTCATCTTCCAAAAAATAGATTAATACTAGTTAATTGTATTTATAATTATTTTAATTATTTTAATTATTTTAATTATTTAATTTTTCAAAAAAAAATGTTTTCTTATTTTATAATACTTTATTCATTAAATAAATTATTAATTAAATCTTAATTAAATCTTTTTTTATTATGGCTAAACGTTCTCGTAAACTTTCAACTAGACGTCCTCGGCGTTCAAATTCCAGTTCTCGTAAAACAATGAAAAGAACAAAACGACAACCTTCCAAGAAACGTACTCTTAAGAAACATTCTTCCAAGAAACGAACTCTTAAGAAACATTCTTCCAAGAAACCTAAAAAAGTTAAAAGAAAATCTATCCGAAAACGCAAAAAAACCAAAAAGGTTATGAAAGGGGGTGAGTTTGATGGTACTTATAAACCAGTTTTTGATGAACATGGTAAAGTTAAAATAAATAATATAAAAGAATTCGATAATAAAAACGCAGTAAACCTTTTAAAAGGAAAGTCTGAAGGGACATGGTTAATTCGTCAAAGGGAAAACCCATTAGAAGATGGCAGCGGCGATGGTATCGCATATGTGCTAGCAATAGCAACGAAACAGAGACAATACCTTAGTGTTATTTCTATTCCTATTATGGAAAGTAATCAACTTACTGATATTAAGTATTGGTTTCGACGTGATCCAAATACATTATATACAAGTTTAGAAGACCTAATTAATAAAAATAAACATTTGTTCCCTAAAGAAAAAGAATTAAAAGATACACAACCAGAACTACCAAAAAAATCTTCTGTAGAACGTCCTAGTGATATTCAACAACTTAAAGGTGAACCTTATTACGTGGGAAACATATCTAGAGACAATGCTATAAATAAGTTAAAAGGTTCTTCACAATATACATATTTAGTAAGATATGGTAAAGATGTAGGTACACATATTTATACTATATCAGTTGTAAAACAAAATAATACTATAGGACATTATCCTATATGTTATATTAAACCTAGAGATATAGTTGTAGGTGTAGGTTATGGTTATTATATTAAGGGAAATATGCAGGTAGGGTTTCATACAAGAATTGAAGATTTAATTGAATATTATAAAAGCAAATATATAGATGATAATACAATGTTAAATGAATATTTAAACGAAAAAACATCAACATCACCTCTCCTTCCTTCTGAAGATACACCTTCTAAAGATACACCTATTAAAGTACAACCCCCCGAACAATTGTATGTTAATAAAGTAAATTATAAAATTGGAGAAGAAAAAGACGGTGTTGATCATTATGTTGAGATGAAAGTTAAAGATTTTACTATTTATGATGAAAAATTAGAAGGCGGACAAACAACATTTATAATAAGTTATACTAATGATCAATCTCAATTTTATTTACATGATATTAGTCCTGTTAATGGCCAACTTTATGTAGGTAAAAGTATAGATGACTTAATTGACTATTATACAAAAAACTCTTTCTATTATACACTAGTAATTGAAAATGACAATGACCCTAAACTCCTTGGAAACGAACAACAAGAAGAAGAAGAAGAAGAAGTACTCTCATTATAATTAGGTTACTTTTGACCTGTAAATAACGAAAGAATAAACTTATTTCTTAGAGATTATCTTTTTGAAGTTTAGAATTTTGGTTTTGGTTTCTTTAATGATAGCCTCTATTTCATCCACTTTCTTATTTTTAAGTTGTGTTTGTCGTCCTCCTTCTAATTCTAATTCTAGTTTATCTTTGTTTAATTTTTTAATGTCATTTTTCAATGTTTGTATTTTTATATTTGTATTATTACTATTTTTAGTCATTTCTTCTAATTTTTCTTCTTTATATTCATTAATGCGTCTAGTTGCTATTTCCAATCTATTATGTGAATTCTTATCATAAATTTCTTCTTTTCCAATGTTAAATTTGTAAAATTTGACACTATCACTATTATCGTTTTCTAGTAAGTAAATCTGTGTTTTATTTTTAGATAATCGTAAATTTAATTTAGATAGTATTTTTGTATATTTATTAATTAATTCAGTATTCTTAGTTTTAAATTCTATATTAGTAGGATTATATTGATTTGATTTACTTTCTAAAAGTTGTTCTAGTTGTTTTTTATTATGTGTTAAATTATCTATTTCTATTAAAATATTATTATTATCCCTTTCAATACTAGAATAAAATTGTTGTAAATTATATTCTGGTTTTTGATAACATTCATTTAATTGTTTATTTAATGTATCTAACAACTCTATTTTTTCCAAAATAATTGTTTCATTATTCATTTCTGTTTTATCTTCTTTATTAACATCTTTATTATTTTCATTCATAATAAGATTATCACTATTCATTAAAGTATTAATTTCTTTTTGTGTTTCTTCTAGTTTTTTGTTAATCTCTTCTATTTCCTCTTTTATATCATAAAAAACATAATTAGCTCGTTTATGTTTTTCATCATTTATATCATATTTTTTTCGTAAATCTAAAATCTTTTCGTCTATATTCATTATTTGACTTTTATAATAAATAACGTGTTTCTTTTTAAGTTTAATCTTTTCTTTGTATTCTTCCATTTTCTTTTGTAATTCAATACGGTCGTTATATTTAGTATGTGTTTGTTTTTTTTTAAGATTTATTATTTCCCTTGTTTTTAAAAGTATATCTTCATTATTTGACGTCAAAGTGTCTATAAGATTTGAATTTTGTGCGATACTTTCTTCTAGTGTTATTTTTAATTCATTTTTTTTCATTTTAATGCGAAGCTGTTCTTTCTCAAATATGTCATTTTCTTTATTTAATTTAGTAACTGTTTCCTTTCTAATATTACTTATTTCATTATTTATTTTATCAATATTAGGATATAATAAAGAATATTGGTCTTTTTTTTCTTCTATTTCTTCTATATACTTTCGTACTTCAGCTTCATTTTTTTTAATATATTTTTTATGTTCTCCTTCAATTGTTTTAATTTGTTTTTCATTAGTAAGTATTTCTTTATTTAAACAATTAATTTGTTTTCTAAGTTCGGTGTTTTTATTCATTCTATTATCTATTAACTCTAAATAAATAACTTAGTAAATTGCTATATATGATTTTAATTATAAATTATTATAAATTATTATAAATATATTAAAAATGTAAAAAAAACTATAATAATAGTCAAGTAATGATTACTTTATTTGTAAAAATTTTTTCATCAATTGTATTTTTAATAACTAGTTGATAAGGTGATATTTTTATGTTTTTATATGTAATATCAGTACTAGACGAAATATGTAACATTAAATTATTTAAATTGCTCTTTATAGCATCATATTTCACTTTATTATAGGGGTCTACTAAATATAAATGAAAATGAATATAGTTATTTGATTTATTTGAATTATCATTAATAGAATTAATTAGTTCATCAATATATTGGGGCATATTACCAACTAGACATAAATGTATATTATTATTACTAACAATTATATTCATTAATTCTATCCATTTTGGATTATTAGATAATATGATTTTGATATGTTGTGTTTTATTATAATTTAATATATCATTTTCAATTATATTAAATGGGCTTTTGTTTTCTATTATTTTATTTAAAATATAATATGTTTTATATCCAACATATTTATATATAAAGTTTTTATTTACATTGTAGGTAAATTTGTTTTTTTTAATAGATAAAACAGTATTATATAATACTTTAATAAGTGATAAATAACAATTAGTTTGTTTTTTGTTATCTTTTTTGTTATCTTTTTTGCAATTTTGTTGATTTTCAATATCAGTTAATATTTTATCAGTTAATAGAAATAATTGTTCTTGATTTTGGCTATGATTACACATTGGACATTTAAATTCTTTCCTACTAATACTATTATTTATTTTTTTAAAATAAAAATTAGTATCTGTTGTTTCAACTAAAGAGTGTTTTTTGTTATTAAAATATAGAGTATTCGCACATTTAATACAGTATGTATGTAGGCATTGTGTAATTACATAATTATCAGTAACATTTTCATAACAAACATTACATACGTGTTTATTATTTATAACATTTGATTTAAATGTTTCATAATATTCCTGAGATAAATTTAAATTATTTGTTTTGTCTAGTAGCTTACAATTATCATAATGTTGTAAATCGTTTTTTGTAATAAACGTTGGAGTCATTAATTTACTTTTACATTTTAATAAATTTAAAATAAAATAATCAGATTCACTATTATTATTTTTAGTTATATAATCATTATAGTAACTGTAAAAATATTTATCTGGTTTAATATAAATTGGTGTTATAAGTCCCATTTCTTTTTTTAAAAAATCTCATTAATAATAATTATATTAATTTTATTTAAATTTACATAATATGAAAAAATTTAAAATTGTTTAATAATTGTTTAATAATTGTTTAATAATTGTTTAATAATTGTTTAATAATTGTTTATTCTATCAAGAGATTGCCATTGAACGCTAGGTGGAGATGTTGGTACAACGCAAGTATTATCAATGTTTTCAAGTTTTTCACATACAACATCTTCATTATATTCTGGATGAGCTAAGAATTGGTCAATTGGATTTGCGATAAGAGGTCGGTGGTTATTTTTAGCCAAAATTCTAGAATCTATTTGAAAATCATATGGTTCTTCAAGATTGGCTTGTGGATTTTTACAAAGCCATTCCCATCTATTCCAACCAGTACCTCTTAAATTACAAGGGGGGTTACTTAATCTAGTATCTTCACTTCCCTTAAAGCAATTATCAAAAGATATAAGTTCTTTTTGGTCTCCTACACATACTTTTGCTGATTTTTGACATCCTTTATGTTCTTTCCCAGCTTTAGCTCCACAAAGTAAAGAATTTTCACAAGTTGGAAGATATTTTCTGCTAGGACAATTACTAAGATTTCTACTAATACCAATAAGTTCTGAATTGACATCTATTAAATCAGTATCAGTATTCAGAGCAACACCTCCATTTTGAAGACGAATACGCACATCAGTTGGGTGACACGGTTTACAAGAATTTGGAGGTGTTCCTAATTGATAATGACCTGGTCCAGTTGTTTCTGCTAAAACTTGTTGGTAAGAGCATTGATCATAAGGTAATCTATTAAAACTCATTTTTATTTAATTTAATAATAAATATAAATTAATTTATAATTATATATAATATTAATATTTTAATATTAATATTTTAATTACACTATATATACTATAAATATAATATTTTTATTTTTCAATACTTAATAATTAATATTTATTTCGTTTTTAAAGATTTTTTGCATTTATTTTTGAATTAAATAAAATGTATAAATATTAATAAAAATTATAAATTATTATATTATAAAGTATCTATAATATGAAAGAACAAAAAAAAAAAAAAATAGAAATAAAAAAGAGATAGAGTTAAAAACATAAAAAATGAGAATACAAAAAATATAGAAAAAGAAAATAAAGATATAAAGGAAGAGAAAAAGGAAATTAAAGAACTATTAAAAGATATTAAACCTAAAGTTAATTTAGAAGGGGCGAATCATTTAAAAAAGATTGCTGATAAAACAGAAGAGTTTTCTGATACAATTAAAGGTAGTGTAAATGATATTAGAGAAACATTTTATTCACTTGGAGGCATAGGTCAAAGTTTAAAAACAATTAGTAAATCTATTGGAGCTTTTTTTAAAGTTCTGTTTTGGGTATTTAAATTCATATTTTTTTTTGTTGGTGAATTATTAAATCCATTTAATTTATTTAATGATTTATTTAATTCATTCGCAAGTTTACCAAGAATTATAATTAATGTTGTTGTAAGAATAGTTGTTTCATTTAGTAAATATATTGTTAATAAAATATTAAATCCAATAGTAAATAAAGCATTTGGATGGGATTTAAATGTAGATGATGAAAATAAAGATAAGGACGTTATAAGGACAGATAAAAAATGTTATAAGGCCGATGAAGGAGCGTTACCTAATACTGTTATTATTTCAACTATATTATTACCCCCACTTGGGATATTTATGAGATTTGGATTGCAAAAATGGTTAGAAATATTAATTGCTGGGGCATTAACTATGTTATATTATATTCCGGGTTTAATATATTCATTTATTATGATATGGCCTAAAAAAATAATTTTATTAAAATAGTTAATAATTTTTGTTATAAATTATATATAATAATAATAATAATAATAATAGAATCAAATTATTAATAATATATAAAATAAAATAATGAAAATTAAAGAAAGTTTTAAGGCAGATAAATTTGGATTTATAGATAGAAGTGAAGATAGAGATAAAAGAATATCTATGGAAGATTTTGATAAAAAAACAATAGAAGCTGTAGAAGCAAGTGGAACATATGGTAAATTAATATTAGCATCATTTGATTATGCTGTTAATAAAATAATTAAACTTATTAATTATTTATTTCTCGGATTTTTTAAAGACGGTTTTAATTGGTTTAAATCAGACGAAGATATAAAAAAAGATATAGAACAAGAGAAAAAAGAAAGACTTAGAATTTTAAAAGGGGGAGCTGTAATTATAAGATATAAATTTATGAGATATTTGATAACTATATTAATGCCCCCATTTGGTATATTTATGTCAAAGGGGTTATATGGATGGGTTAATATATTACTATCTATTATGTTAATGTATATTAGTTATCCAATAGGTATTATATATGGAATGATTATTAGTTTTAATAGTTATTATTCTGAATATTATCAAGAAATGAATGAAAAGGAAATAAATGAAGGAACAAAAACTAAATAATTTTTAATAAGATTTTATAAGATTAAATTTATTAAAAATTTTAATATATAATAATTATAATATATAATATTAAAATGGATTCTAAAGAGTCTCATGAAGAAATAAAAAAGAAAATTAAAAACGGCGAATATGGTTTATTTGATAAAATACTATACGGTGGTTTAGGTTATGGATATTTTTGTATTCCATCTGATGTATTTAAATGGATATTTACTGGTATATTTCCACCTATAGGTATTTTTATTCATTATTTTGGTAAATTAAGTAAAAAATTTCCTTATATAACAGCACAAAATCTTAAAAATTTGGTATCTCATATTGATGAATTTATAATAGCATTTTTAGGTACAATGTTATTTTATGTTCCTGGATTAATGTATGTTATTAATATTTTTAATAAATCTGCTTCTACATCAGAAAATCTTGAAGATACTAAAGAAAAATATGAAAATACAAGTAATAAAGAAGATAAAAAAAAGGAATATAATGCCGATGATGATGATGATGATGATGATGATGATTATGATGATGATGATGAAGATTATGCTCCAACTAATCTAGATAATTTAAGAGAAACATTATTTAATGATTAAATATAATTAAATATAATTAAATATAATTAAAACATTATTATCTAGTATTATATATTAAATATTATTTATAAAAATTATAAATAAAAATATAAAAATATAAAAATATAAAAATATATAAATAATGTCTAACATAAGGTTTTCTGTAAGTAATTTATTTGTAATTATGAATATGAATTATTTCAAGAAATTTGATAAAGTTGTATTTAGTGTATGGAGGTCTTTTAATTATGGAGATTTCCAGAAATATTCTGATTTAGCAACTAAAAAAACACCTGATATTATCCCTAAAAATTTATCAACAACAAAACAACTAGAAGCTTTTCAAGATAAATATAAATTTGATATTAAAGAAGATATTAAAAAATGTCAATCATCTAAAACAAGTGCTGATGTTGTAAAAAAAAAAGCTGAAATTTTAGAATCACTTCCAAAAAAAATAAAAAAAGAAGATTTAAAAGAAATAACAAAGCTAGTTAACGATACAAGTAATACTGTATATGGAACAAAAAATGAAAATAATGCTGTCGTAGAATTTGAAAAAACTCATAAATGTAAAGTATCATCTAGTCAAGCGTGTAGTGAAATTACAATTAATGATGGTATGATTGTTATTGTGGGTAAAATTGACGGGTTGACTGAAAAGGGAGAGGTTGTAGAAGTTAAAAACCGAGTAAATAAGCATTTTAATACTATTCGTGGATATGAAAAACCACAAATTATGACATATTTATGGATGAATAAAGCACAATCGGGTTTTTTAGTTGAAAATCTTAAAACAAAAGATGGATGTAATCTTAATGTTATTCCTGTTGAATATGAAGATAAATATGTGGAAGAAAATGTAATTCCTAATCTGATACGTTTTCATAAGTTTTTTATGGATTTTATGTCTAATGATGAATGGAAGATGGATTTAATAAAAGGAGAGGAAGCTAAAATTTATGATATTTTTATGAAAAAATATTAAAAAGAAAGAAACAAACAAAAAAATATTATTTAATTAATTATTATATTTACTTATAATTATACTTCTTTTTTTGTTTGTTTCTTTCTTTTTTCTAAATAAGTTAAATAACAGTATTATCCTCTATCTACACTAATCTCAGTTAATATATTTTCAGTGTTATCATTAAATAATTTATGTTGTTCGCTAAAAGTAAAAGTATATTGTTGACTATAATATACATCATTATAATTATAAAATATTTGTTGTTGTTGCTTTTTCATTTTTAAATAATCTAATTTTATAATTTATAGATTAAATTACAATTTTTATATTACTTTATTTTCTTATTTTCTCATTAATGTTAATACTATTAAACATATCAAAATAATAAATATTATTATAATAGTTTGTTTATTTAAAAAGACATTTTTGTTATTATTTTGATAAGTATGGTTATTATTTATATTAAAAAAATCTTTTTTATTCATTTGTAAGGAAGATTTTAATTTATTTAATGTTTTATACTTTTTATGGTTATTATTATTTTTTTCTAAATTATTAGGTTTTTTATTTAAATATTTTTCATAAATATTCGCGAAATTTTCAGTACTATTATTTTGAGGTTCTTCTTCTTTATCTAATATCATTTCCTTATCATATTCATCTTTAATCGATTTTAAAAAACGTTCTTTTTCCAATCTCTTTGCCTTATTTAAAGTACCCATTTTTCTACTTCCTATAGCACTAAATGTTTCATTTTTTAAATTATTAGGAGGACAACCTTCTTTATTTTTAGATTCTTTTTCTAATCTCTTTAATGTTGTTTCTAATTTATTAACCACATAATTTCCAAAATATGTTTTATCTGTATTATCAGAGTAATCATTTCTTCTATTAGTAATTTCATTATCATTTTTACCTATAATTTTAACACCTACTATTCCAGAAGCCATAGCATCTGAAATATTTGTCATATTATCATCAAATAAAATTACTTTTAATGGTTCGTATATTTTATAAAATCGCATCATTTTTTCTATAAAATCGTTTTTATTAGGATAAAATTTTACGGGTTTGCCATTTGCACCACGACATAAAGCTTTTAAATTTACTTCTGTAAATATATGTTGATTAAGACCAAATAAACGGTCCATATATGCTTTAATAATTTTATATGTTCCAAAACTAGCAATACCTACACGAATACCGCGACTTACTAAATAATTAACAATACTTACAAAATATCGCCAATTTGGTACTTCAATATCTAATTCGTTATTTGTTCGTTTTAAAATATCTTCTGGTTCCATTGAATTTTTATAATATGTTGTTGTATCAATTAATGTATCATCAAAATCCCAAATCCATATTTTAAATTTATCTATCATATAATCACTTATAAATTTGTTTTTTTCAACATAAAAATACTCATTACAAACATTATTACTCATTTTTATTTTATGGTTTTAATATATTTATTATAATAGTATCTATAAAGTTTATATATAGTATTTATATAATTTTTTTATTTTTTAAATAAAACTATTATATCAAAACAAAAATATGAATAAAAAATGAATAAAAATAATAAAAAGAATATATGTTTTAAAATTATTTAATACTAGATTTTTATTACAAATTTTTCATAATAATTCGTTTTGTATTAATTAACACACATTCTATAATAATCACTATAAATGTTAGTTAATGATGGTTTTAATATATGACAAATTTCGCCTGGTTTTAAACCTATAAATTTAGCTTGTGGATCTTCTCTTCTTATAGTTGGGAAATTGCTATTATCTTTAATATTATATTTAATGAATAATTTTTTTTGTTGTTTTTTTGTAAGTAATTTATGTTCCGGAACCGTAAAATGTTTTCTAATATCAAATAACAAATTTTTAATACCATATAATTGAACAAAATAATCATATTTGACATATAAATCATCTATAAATAATTCTACATTACTTTCTTTTTTTACTGGTTTAAATTCTATATTATCTAAATGAATAATAATTAAAGTTTCTTCCTTTTTTAAAATAGAATTATAAATATCTAATATTTGTTGTTCTAGTGATTTAGTTTTTTTAAATTTATCTAATCTATATTTAACAAAAAGTGTTTCCTCCTCCCCCCCTTCTAATGTTTTCTTTACTAAAATATCTAATGGTCCTATTTCACTAGAACTATATATTTTAGAATTACCTTGCTCAGATAATATATTTAAATCATCAGAAGAATAAGAATTATAACTTTCTATATTAAATCCCCTATCTTTTAACATCGTAAGAATTACTTCTCTAGATCTATATATGTATTTTAATATTTGTGCTTGTTTTAATGACATTTTAAATAATTATGTTAATTTAGTCTTTTAATTTATTATAAATGTATATTGCTTATATTATTATCAGATTATAAAAAAATAATCAATTTTAATTTATATTAATTTAATTATACTTGTTTTTATATTTTTTATATGTTTTTAATAATACATATATTTTAATAAGAGGGTAATACATTATCGGGTACTAAATTATTTATATTTTCTCCTATATCAATGCTATCAATTTCTGTATATTTGGGTGGTATTTCTTCATTATTATTCATATTTTCATAACTACTATTATCTCTAAAAATATTAATATTGTTGTTAGTATTATTAGAAACATATATTCTTGCTACTCCAGATGCTGACGTATGTCGATGTGTTGCAAAAATAGTTCCCATTTTTATTAATTGTCTTTTATAAAATATAAAAGTTTAATGCAAATATTCAATTTTATAATGAATATTAAGTGAAAAAATAAAAAGTTTTAATATTAATAATTTAAAAGGTATTGATAATTTCTTATCAAAAATTTGCTCCTAGTGGGGTTCGAACCCACGGCCTCCGCATAACATCGGGACCAGCCAATCGCCAAAGCGACCAGAACTGCTTATAAGTACGGCGCTCTAACCAACTGAGCTATAGGAGCATTGTTGGGTGATAATAAAAAGAATTATATAATAAATATATAATGCTTTTCTTATACATATACTAAATAAAAAATTGTTAAATTATTTAATTAAATAACAATTAATTAAATAATAATTAATTATAATTAAAATAATATTCCGATATTGGTAAAAAATATGCTAGGATACTGACACCCGAAGGTTTCCAGTTGAAATAGCTAAATTTTTTAATTTAAACATCATAAAGTCTAGTTGTAAAATATAAGGACTTCTAACTGCTACATATGAGCTTGTCAGATAAATATCTCCTAACACTTATTGTATTTTAAGTTATAAATTCAATTTTTATGTAGTTTTTACATTTTATTTAAAAATTAAATAAAAATAAATAAATTTCTAAATCTTTACATATGATAATATATAATAATAAATAAATGAATACAAACATTAAAGTGGGAAATAATAATAATAATAGAGCAATAGATGGTATTTTAGTAGATTTAAAACCCAATATCATCGCAAATAATAATAATAATAATAATATGTCTTGTATAAATATGAATTGTTATGATTGTAATAAATGTTATATTAAAGAATATGAACAAAAAATAAATAAAACTTATAATATTATTATAGATAATTCAAAAAATAATGAGTATTATATAAATAAACCATTAATAGATTTAATTACAATACCTAAAAAATATGATATAAATAATATTAATTTCAACAATAATAACAATAATAATAATAATAATAATAATAATAATAAAAATTTATAAAAGAAACAATAACTATAACTATCAAAAAACATTAATAACTCTTCCTATGCCCTTTGTTTGACCTTCTCTAAATAATAAATAGTTATTTTTTTCTATATATTCTGGTCTATGCATAAATCTAAATTTAATCTTAGAACGGTCGCCTGTTCTCAATATATTTTGCTCAATACTACATATTTTAGCTGTTTGTGTTATAGTACCACAATGTATAGTTGGTTGATAATTTTCTTTAATAGTTGTAGGATGGTGTAATATTAATACTTCTGCTTCAAATTCATAAAAAAAATTAATATTTTTCATTATAAGCATACCTTTTTTAATTAAAGTACGTCTAAATTCAATCTTATTATTATTTAATGCCATTTTAATAGCAAAACATCCTCCCTCACCTGCGCGTAATTCTTCTACGTCTTCTTTAAAATTATTATGAATTGATTTAATAATTATATTTATAAAATCTCCTTTATATGGTCCTAATTTTAATATATCTCCTTTTTTAATAATACCGTCTTTCATAGTACCACTTACAACAATACCTATACCCCTTATTTGATATGTTGACTCAATAATAAAATGAGGGCTTTGTTTTTCTTTTAATTCATATCTTTTATATGGGTCTAAATTAAATACAAATTGTTTAAAATTGGGCAAACCTTCACCAGAAACGCTAGAAATTTTAAATATTGGTATAATTGATTTATAATTACCCGATTTATAAAATTCTTTCATTATTTTAATATCAGCTGTGTCATTTACAGTCATAGTTTTCATATTACGTTTATGAAAAATATTTTTAACGGATTGTATTGTTTCTTTTAATATATTTTTAGGAGCCATATCAATTTTTGTAATAACTATTATTATAGGTATTTTTAATCCTAATACAACACCTAAATGCTCTTTTGTCATACGCTGTACTCCACTATTAGCACCAACTAATATACATACATAATCAACTAAACATCCGTTTATACCTCTTATTGTTGTTTTCAGATATTTTTCGTGTCCTGCTAAATCTATTAAGTTAATAACTTTTTCATTTTTATATCCTTCACTAGAAGTATTATTTTTGTTTTCATTTATTTTATGCTTAATTGTACTAGTTTTTTTATTATAATCATAAAATTGTTTATTTTCTTTATTATTAAGTTCTTCAATTGAATTAAAATAAGTACGCATAAAATTAAGTGTTATACTTGATGTTCTTCCTGATACTTGTTCATGAGGATGTTTCATAATCAAAGACCTAGCACTTCCTCTTCCGTTATCAAGTAAGTTATTTGTTAATACTGATACAAGACTTGTTTTACCAACATCAACATTACCTACTATACCAATTCTTATTTCTTTTTTGTTTATCTTTTTTATTTCTTCTTTATTACTCATATTTTTTTATTTTTATGTTTTATTTTTTTTTATAATAAATTATTAAAATTAAATCTTAAATTTATTTCTAACTTATAAAATATAGAATAGTTAATACTAGATAATAATAATTATGAATAATAATAAAAGTTTAAAAAAAATGAATAAAAAAATTAAACATACTAAAATAAATTCTAAAACACGAAAAAGTAAAAAAAAGCGTAATTCACGAAAAAAGACAAAAAAATTATCTAGACGTAATATGAAACAAAAAAATAGGAAACAAAAATCTAAAGTAAAACAAACAACTTTAATAAATGGAGGAGGTTGTGGTTGTAGCGCATCCGGTACAACCAGTACATTTAAAAATTATATGAGCGAATTAAGAAATTCACTTGATATTAATAATTTAGGAGGAGGAGGCTATACTGTTTCTCCCTCTGATACTATTAATGGACATAAAACTACTATAAAACAATACGATGATAATAAACCACCAATTATAAAAAGTGTATTTAATTAAGTTTTTAGTTTTTATATTTTAATATTATATAATTTTAAATAATAATACTAATCATAATAATAATAATAATAATATATTTTTTTAAAGATTAAACTATATAAAAATGGAACCTATAATTTCATTTCTCGCTTATATTTTTAAAATATTAAAATGGTATTTATTTACAATATTACCAACATTAATATTAATATCAGTAATATGTGTATTAATGGGTATGTGTATTAGATCTGGTCTAAAAGGAGGTATGGGAGTTTTAGTAATAATAATAACAATATTTATTTTCATATTTGTTGTTTATGGTAAAGATACAATAAAAATAGTGTCGAAAATTAAAGATAAATTAATAGGTACATATTTTAGTGGGAAAGCTATATTAGGTTCTCCTTCTTCAAATGAAACTGAAACTGAAACTGAATAAAATTAATAAATGATTTTAAAATTGATTTAAATAATATTATTGATTAAAATATAAAATAATAAAAATATTAAATAATGAATTATGAAAATAATATTATAAATGATAATTTATTAGTAATATTAAAAACTAACCTACAAACGTTATATGAATTAAAGCTAAATCTTAAAAATGTATATATGACGTGTAACCTAGACGATAATCCAGATATGAAAAAACAAGCATCTGGATTACAATTTAAACTTAAAAATTATAATAAATGGATTACTTTAATAAATTCTCTTTCAAAAATAGATTTTAAAAACAAATCTTCTATAGAAGACAAAATATCATCAAAAAGTTTGTTGGGAAAAATTAAAGAAATTAATGATTGTAATACTTTAAAAGAAATTGATGAAACAAAAACTTTAATAGAAACATTGGAAAGTAAAATATCAACTGATTTTACAACTAAAAAAGTAAGTAAAAATAAAACATTTTTCAAAAATAAAAATACAGTCTCTAAACATAAAAACGTTGATTTATATAATTTACAGAGAGTTAATGGTATAGGGGAAAAAACAGCACAAAAATTTCTAGATAAATCTATAAAATTAGAACATTTCCTTGAAGAATGGGATACACATTTTAAATCCAATAACCACAATTTAGTACCAAAAGAAAATATAACTATAACTTCTTCAACTGATTTAAGTACTTATTCATCAGAAAGACAATCCTATATTGATAATAAATTTAAGGATACTAAATATTTGAAATATCTTTCATATTCTCAATTAATAGGTATTAAATATTTACACGATATAGAAAAGAGAATTCCTAGAAAAGAAATAGAAGGTATGGAAAAGGTAATAAAAACACTTTTGAAAAAAATGAATAAAGATATTATAGTAGAAGTATGTGGTTCATATAGAAGAGGAAATAAAGATTCTGGTGATATTGATATTTTATTAACTCATCCTGAAATTGTTGGAAATGATGACATAAAAAGAATGAACCAGAATATTTTACTTAATTTAGTAATTTGTTTACAACAAATTGGGTTTTTATATGATCACATAACAGTTGATGGTAATACTAAATATATGGGAATATGTAAATTAAATAGAAATAAACCTTATAGAAGAATAGATATTCGCTTTATTTCATATGATGCTTTTCCATCAGCCCTACTCTATTTTACAGGTAGTGCAGATTTAAATAAAAAAATGCGAATTGAAGCAATCACCAAGGGTTATAGATTAAATGAATATGGATTGTATAAACTACAGTTTGATAAGAAACAAAATAAAGATGTTTTAGGAGACAAATTTGATACACCCACAGAAGAAAGTATTTTTAAATTATTAGGTATGGATTATTTAATACCAACTGAAAGAAATATAAAATAATGATAACATATTATTAGTAATTAAAATAAATACAAAAATTATTTTTTATTTTTAATTATTTTATTTTTGATGATAAAAAAAATATATATACATATTATAAATAAATATTAATTACTTTTTTGTTTTAAATATATAAATTACTTAATCTACTTAATTAAAATGGCTGTTACTGATATTGTAAAAAAAGCACTTGAAGGATTTCAAGGAAATAATAATAATAATAATAATAATAATAATAATAATAATAATAATCAACCATCTACTTCACAATTGTTTGTATTGACTGTTGTAATTATATTGTGGTTTTTACTTGTAATTCTAGTAGGTAAATACTTATGGAATGAATGTCTTTGCAAAGTATTGACTATATGCAAACCAACAGATGACTTATTTGTTATATTTGGTATTATCTTATTATTTGATATTCTCCATCCCAAATTTTAAATGTGTGTATTATTTTAAATATTAATTTTTATTTTATTTTTTAATGTTATAATATAATAATATTGATTATTAATATATTTAGAATTATTTAATAAATATGTTAAAAAAACAAAAAATGTCAAAAAAATCAACTATTAATAGAGATACATTACTTATAGTACAAATCTTTGTTTTAATATTACTTATTTTTTTAATTATAAAACAAGTCAATACATTTAAAAACAATAAATTAAAACATAAAGAAGGATTTTTAGATAATGAAACAGATACTGTTATATTACATACAGAAGACCCTGCTGATAGTGCCGCCGAATTAAATAACATTATTCGTTTAGGTTATTTAGAAAAGATAATACCCGCCACTTTTGACAAGGACAATACATTAACCGTCAATTTTAATTTATCAACATTAGCAACATATAATTTATATAATAAAGTTAGTGGTAATACTACATATGATGAAACCTCTTCGTTATATAAAGATAAAAGTGTTACAAATATTACTATTCTAGACGAATTTTCAGTTATTTTATATGAAGGTAATAATTTTAATAATGATAAACGAAGTAAATTGATTATTGGTCCAAAAATAGCTTTTGATTTAAGAAATCATTTTGCAAATGATAAATATGAGCCTGTATTATCTAGTCTTAAAGTTTTTAGAACAGCTCTTATAGATAAAGTTATAAAAAGAGAAGCTAATTTTAATAATCAAATATTATTATTCGAAAATAATAACCTTGGTCCAAACGGTGAAATTTCAAGAATAAATTTACCAAAAGAAAAAATGGATATCGATGGAAACGGAGAAGAAATACAATATAAATATAAATATGATGATAAAGTGGATATTAAACCTATAAATTATATATGTTTACCTGGTCCTGACGCTACTACGGGAGATTATGATAGCGGTGTTTATAGAAATATTAGTTTAACATTAATAGATACTGGTAAATCTAATAAAAACCCAATCATAAAAACCGGAGCACTAACATCTCCATTAACAAACATTAAAAATTATATAATCACACCTAAAGTACCTACATTAGATACATTTACTGCTCTAGATGTTATAAAAAATAATATGGTTCAATTAGAAAGTTTAGAAGGTGAATTTAAAAAAATGTTTGATGAAGCTGTAGTGGAAAGACCAAAAACGAAAGAAAAAGAGGACGAACTCATAGATAAATTAGCTAGTAGTTTTATGAAAAAATTTGATAAAAATAATAATAGATTGAATCATAAAATAGATAGTTTTAAGTTGTAAATTATACTCTATAATTGGGTCGCAGTTTATATTTAGAAAGTCTTGGAAGTAATACAGCCAATAATGTTAAATCTTCTTTAATTTCTCGTTTTGTATATTTACTTTTAATAAAATCATTAAAATCTTCCATTTCCTCTTTTTTACCCATTAATTCATTCGTTTTAATATTTTCACTTACACTTTCAAATAAAAATAAACCCTTTTCAATCATTTCATTTAATTCATCATCTTTATTAGAAATTTTTTCACATAAAGGATAACATTTATCTGTCATATCAGAAGGAATACCAATGGATGTAAATACTTCCTCATATGCCGCAGGATTTGAATTTGTTTTCATAATATTTGTATGTTTACATATAATTCTATACATATAATACAAAAATAATTGTTTATGTTTTATTTGATTATTTATAATATAGGATCCCTCTAGTTTAAAAATATCATCTTTGATTAATTTTAAATTTTTTAAAAATTCATCCATTTTATCTATATAATTTATTTAACTTATTTAATTTATGATAAAACAATATTTTAATATATAATATTTTAGTATATAATATTTTAGTATATATTTATAAATTATTTATTTATTAATAATTTAATTTATACTTTCATTTATTTGATATTTTTCATAATGTTTTTTTAATTGTTCCGAGGGTTCTTTATCAAAATCACTATGTGGATTATTACGGCTGTGTTGTTTACAATATGAGGAATTTCCGTGTTTTTTTCTACAACATTGTTTTCCATATATAATACTACCGTTTTCTAATTTTATAATATTTCCATTCCCCCATATTCTAGCCCTACATTTATCTTTACTATAAGCAAAATTTGTTCTTCTCTCTTTCGTTGTTATAGTCATATTTTTATTTTTAAACTTTCTTATAAAAATATTTTTTTTTACTTTAAAATAAATCTTATTTTTCTGCTTAGCGTTGTATTTTTTATATTCATATTTACTATTTTTACAATATTTATCTAGTAAAAATTTAACATCTTTTTTTTTAATCGTTTTTGGATATTTTTTATGAATATATAATATTAGATTTTCTATTTCATTATTAATATAGTTAGTTATCAATTTTTTGTAATTTACGTCCATATATTATTGTTAATTTTTAATTATTTAAATACACTAGTTAAATAATCAATTTTATAAAATTTTTTATATTTTATAATATTATAATACAAAGAATAATATATAAAATGGTTTTATATAAAAAAAAATCCATTAAAAATAAATCAAAAATAAATAATATAAAAAAAGTTAAATCAAAAAGAAATAATATAAAAAAAGTTAAATCAAAAAGAAATAATATAAAAAAAGTTAAATCAAAAAGAAATAATATAAAAAAAGTTAAATCAAAAATAAATAATATAAAAAAAGTTAAATCAAAAAGAAATAATATAAAAAAAGTATTCATAATTAAAGGAGGAACTAAAAAAAGTATTAATATTAATTGTAAAGAAGTGTCAAGTGATCCTGAGATAAAAGAAGGAGACATTATAACAATACCAATAGGTACTACACTTTATACTGGTGGTAAACAATGCGAATATGCTAAAGAAAAAGATTTAGGGCCTTGGTGTTATCAAGGGACTAATCCTAATAAACCATATAACAATGTTGTATTTTTTTCATTTTTTCCTAATATAGCAAAGACTTACGCAAGTAAGGCTGGTATTGTGAAGCAAACTAAAGTTATAAAAGAAATACCCACTATATCGTATAAAATAATAGATGATATATTCGTTGAAAATGATGAGGTTCTTGAATGTATTTGTAATAAGCATACTGATATATCAGCAATATTACAAGTTGATGATGGTGGTACTAATATAGAAATAGCAATTTGCGATCCTTCTATGTACCTCTCTGACCCTACTATTATTTAATTATTATTATTTATTTTATTATAAATTGAAAATAATATAAGTTAAATAATCGATTTTATAATATAATACTAATTGTATAAATATAAATATAACTATGGATATTACTATAGATATAAATGATGAAGAAGATAAAGATTATTTAATCAATACACAATTAATAAATAAAAATATAAATAAAAAACACACTACATCTTTAACTAAACAAACTGAAAATAAATCAAATAAATATAATAACATATTACTATATTTATTTTTACAAAAAATGTATAACTATGAACCTGGTATAGTAAAATTAGTAGGGTTGTTTCACGATTATAAATATCAATATATAACTATATTTCCTTATTTATATGAAAAACCAATAAAATTAGCTAGATGTATGGGAGATTATTATATTAATAATAATAGTGACTGTGATAATTGTATTTGTTCAAGTTGTGACCCAGATGGGTTTAATTTATTAAAACCATATCGCATATCCCATAGATTATAACATCTTTTTAATCTTTTCATAATTCAAGATTATTTTTTTGGGAGATACAATAAAAACGCTCATTTTAGAAGTATTAAATATTTTATTCGAATATTTCATAATATCATTAGGTGTAATATCATTGAACTTCTTTTTTTTTGTTTTAGATGAAATTGATTTTTTAATTTCGTCTTTATAATATTTAGAATTTATATCTGCAAACACGTATTCTTCGCATTTATTAATAGTATCGTCTAAAATATTATCGTCCGTCATAGCATCTCTAATAAGTTTTTGTTTGTATAAATTAAAAATGGTTTTTTCATCTAGTAAGTTTGTTTTTAACTTATTTAAATTTTTCATCACTATTTCAAGAGATTTTACAATATCTTCATTATTATCTGGTTTAATATTATATTGAATATTAAATAAACCCTCATAAGAATGATTTGGTATTTTAATACTCATATTATATATAAGTTTATTATTAGACCTTACATCTTCTTTTAATTTACCGGATAATCCAAAATTTAAATATGTTTTAATATATTTACTAATTTTATGTTCTTTAGATATTTTGTTGTTTTTTACAACAGGAATACCTTCAAAATATATATAAACATATGTTTGTAATGCTTTCTTATCAACTATTTGATTAAATCCCCAATTATATTTTACTTTTTTGCGCATTATATCATTATTAATATTTTTATTGATACTTTGAAAATATTTATATTCATTCATATAATCTTTATATTTAATATGATTTTCTTTAATTTTATAGTGAGAAAATAAATCTTTTCCACCAAATTCGTCTTTAACAAGACTTAATAATTTATCCAATTTATAATTAATTTTTCCTCTTATACCAAAAATACAATTTTGTGGTAAATATTGAGATTTTATATAGGCTAATAAATGGTGTTTTTCAATTGTTTTTAATGTTGTTTGAGAACCACCAACAGAATCTTTATATATTGAATTTTTATAAATATTATATAATGATAATCTATTATAATAAGAAGATAGCTTATCTTTTCTCATATTAAGTTCATTATAAACAACATTTTTTTCATCTTCTAAATTATAACCATCTATTGTACTAAATTTTATCATTTCTGCTAGTAATTTAATATAAGTAAATAATTTAGTAGGGTGAAGTGTAATATAATATGCTGTATATTCATTTGATGTTGATCCATTTATAATAGAACCTTCACTTTCTAATTTTCTTTTCAATTCTCCTTCATTATTAATATTTTTAGTACCTATATAAAACATATGTTCTAATAAATGAGACAGTCCATCATATTTACCATCTTGAATACTACCCGTTTTTACCATAAAAACAATATTTACATTAATTTCTGATTTAATATTTTTAATATAACATTTTAATCCATTATCTAATTTAGATAAATAATGTATTTGTTTTGATTGTTTTGGTTTTGATTGTTTTGTTTTTGATTGTTTTGGTTTTGATTGTTTTGGTTTTGATTGTTTTGGTTTTGATTGTTTTGTTTTTGATTGTTTTGGTTTTGATTGTTTTGTTTTTTTTTTAGATTTTGTCATCATATACATATATTATATAATTATTAGATAATAAATTACTTTTTGTAAAATATAAAATTGATTTATATATATATATTATTATTTATTTACAATTTAAAAAATATAAATAATATATATATAAATATAATTAGTATACAAATATGCCTCCTAAAAAGACATTAACAAAAGATGAAGAACAACAAAAGATAAAACCAAAATCTACTCCAAAGAAGAAATCAACATCAACGCCAAAATCAACACTTAAAACAAGTCCAAAGAAGAAATCATCACCAAAATCATCACCAAAAAAAAGTCCAAAAAAGAAATCATCTCCAAAATCTAAATCAACACCAAAATCTAAAAATGAAAAGGAGTTAAAATTAAAAAAGGAGAATGATGATAATATTTTAGAAGAAAATAGTGATAATAAAAATTTTGAGAGTGATGTTATTGAAATGGATAATACGACATTTCAAAGTGATTATAGAGAAATTATAGATACTTATAATCCTTTAAATAATAAAACTAGTAGTATTTTGACTATTTATGAAGCTGCTTTAATTGTTGGAAAAAGAGCTACTCAAATAACATATGGTGCTGATCCGGTTATAGATTATAATGAAACTGATACACCTGAAAGTATTTCTATAAGAGAATTATTAACCAAAAAAATACCATATATTATTAAACGCCAAATGAATAATGTAATCGAATATTGGAAAATTGATGATATTGAATTAAATGAAGAAGCTATTTCGATATATGATTAATAGTATTGTAGTATAATATTATTAAAATATATTAAATAGTTTATAATTAAAATTATTATATTATAATACTATATAATTACGATAAAAAATATTATTTTTAATATTTATAAAAATATTAAACTAAATAAATTAATTCAAAATGAAATCATTATTAACAGCATTTAAAAATAAAGATGATATTATACCTTTAAAAAAAAAAGAATTTGATATATTTTATAATTGTAAGCTTAAATATCCGTTAATTACAATTAGTAAAATATCAGATAAAACAGGCAAAACAGAATCTAATAATCAAATTAAAAGAAAAGATATAGAAGACCCATTTAAACAAGACAAAATTTTACCTAAAAAATGTAGTATGACATCTAAAGAATATAATACATATATGGAATATGGTGGAAGTTTAGGGCATAATGAACCTGCTGGTCATCATAAAACAAATTTATCAACTTATAATGAAACATTTCTTTTTTCCAATATATCACCCCAAGAAATAGTTTTTAATACTGGTTTATGGGTTATTTTAGAAACATGGACTAAAAGATTACAAAATGAACCAGATTTAGAAGATATTACTGTATTTACAGGAAATATACCTTCTAAAAAAATGACGGATTTTAATGGTGTTAAAATGAATGTACCAGATTATATGTATAAATTAGTTTCCTGTAAGCATAAAAAACATCCTAATAAATTTTATATAGCGTGTTTTCTTATGAAAAATGAACCACCAACAGAAAAAATTCACAAAATTTATAATTATTTAGTGAGTCTTAAAAAATTAACAGAAATGTGTAATATAAACTTTTTTAAGTTCTTTAATCATTATTTACAGTTTAATCCAACTAAATATAAAATATCTAGTATGAACAAAATAGTACGAATTGATGTAAAATTTAATAGAATGTTAGCTAAACAAATGATTAATTCATTATATTTTGGTAAATTAATTTATTCAAAAACACTTTCTCTGTTGGAAAAAAATTGGATCGAAGCACATAGAAGTGGTTTTGGAGATGAATTTCATGAATATTATTATGATTTAGCAAAAAAACGCATTAAACGAGAAAATAAAAGTATAACTAAAAAGACAAGTAGTAAAAGGTCAGGAAAAAGTAAAAAAAAAAGTAGTGGTAAAACAGGTGTTAAAAAATCAAGTAGTTTAAAAGCACCTATTGGAAAAAAAGGAAAAACTAAATTTAAATCTTCGCGATAATAAAATTTTAATATAATTATTTCTTTTTAGTACTCTTTTTATTTTTTGATAAATATGTTAAATATTTTTTACTATATAATTTAGATAATCTTGTTTTATTTTTTGTTCTTGATGATGACATACATTTTTTGATTTTCCTTTTTATATTTTTATCATCATCATATTTATCTATATTATGTGATGTTAATTTAGATTTAATACATTCACAATATTTTAATAATTCTTTTTTTGAATATAGTGAACTTTTTATTTTTTTAATTTTATCATCACAACTATTAGTAAACATACTTTTAATTTCATATGTAGGAACAAACTTAGTTATATTTTTATATGTTTTTTTACTATTATTAGTATTATTATTATTATTATTATTATTTGATTTCGTAGTTGATTTTGATTTCGTAATTGATTTTGATTTTGATTTTGATTTTGATTTTGTTTTTGATTTTGATTTTGATTTTGTTCTTTTACTTTTCATTATTAATTATATAATATAATAAAATAATATTTTATATAATATATAATATATAATTATTAAATACTATATTTAATATTAAATAAAATAATATCTATATATAATATAATTAATATAAAAAATTATAAAATTATAAATATACAATGATTAGTGAATGTTTAAATGATATAAATGAACAAACCGATTTACATTTATATTATAACCAAGAAAGTCCTAATAAACTACCAACATTTATAACTTGTCAAGATAAATTAGAAAAACAAAATTTAACAGCTAATAATTATATACTTGATAAAAATAATATAAACGCACATATGCCTGGTATGGGTTCATATACTAGATATAATTATGATATGTGTAATGATACAATAAATCATTTATTATATACTCAAAATAGACAAAATAGTATTAGTACAGATATATTAAATAATAATAATAGTAATAAAAAATCTACTAATCCAAAAATATATAAAAATTATGTTAAAAATATTGATATAGAAAGTGACTTAAAACGATTTAATCATACTAGAGATAAATGTTTCAATGATAATTATAAAATGAAACATAATAAACTACCATTCACACAACATAAAGATATTTATGATAAACAAGATAATTTATTAAAAGATATAAAACAAAAAGGCAATTATAATAAAAAATTATTATCAAATAAAGATAATTGTATTAAAGAAGAAGAACGTGGTTCTTTCCCTAAATGTAAAAATCCACCACTCCCAATAAATCATTTACGTGGTTTAGGAACATTGGAAACTGAACCAGTTTATTATGAATTTAGTAATCAAGAATATTGTAAGGATTTTCCTTGCCAAAAATTATTTAATAATGTTACTAAACGAAGTATGATATTAGATATTTCACATCGTGATATTAATCCAAAATGTTTAAGTGCTTGTAATGTTAAAGTTTAACTACATAACAATTTTACAATATATTAATGTTTTTTTATATTTTTTCCCATTATAATCTATTAAATCATAAATATTATCCCAATCTATTACATCTATACATTTTGCTATTGTATAATTGTATTTGTTATCAGTACCTTGTTTCATAGCATATCCATCTATATTACTACTTGTTATATAATCACCTATAGATATATTTCCATTTATATTAATAGATAAAATATAACACTCTCCTGATATTATAATATTATTATTTACATTTAATTTAACAAAATTAGTTTCCTTTTCCTCTAAAATAGTTCTAGTATTAAACACACCATAGATATTTTTATCATATTCTAGTGTTGTTATTTGACAAACATCTTTATTTTTTACAGAAATTAACATACCTTGTATAGGTTCATTATTATTAATATCTTCAATAATAACATTTTTATATATATTAGTATTCATTATTCCATCGCAATTAATTTTTCCATTTACACATAATTTAACATCTAAATCATATTTATTTTTATTATTGTCATCATCATCATTGTCTATTACTTTATTTATTTCTATAATATTTTCTTTCAAATCGCCATATATAATTGGATTATTATTACCACTTATTATTAATTTATTTTCTTCTTGTTTATTAAAGTTGTCATTTATATTGTTATCAGCAATATCATCTTCATCATTATATGTTTTTAAAATGATATTTCCATCACCATAATATTTACTAGATAATGAATTTCCTATTAATATATTATTCTTTGTATTGTTATTTAACGATATATCACTTGAATCTAGTGATATAGTATGAATATCATAATTACCTATAATTGTATTGTTATCACAATTTTCTGTCAACATAATACCACTATTATTACCAATACAAATATTATTTTCACCATTTTTAATATATTTCCCCGTATTTAGTCCAATAAGTGTATTATTACAACCATTTTCTAAATTTTCTCCAGCTTCATATCCAATTAAAGTATTATTAGCACTTTCTTGTAATCTTATATTATTATGAGTACCTATAATCGTATTTTTATATTTAATATCAACTTCTCCATATTTATTTAATAACGTATAATTAATATTGTCTTGTTCTATTAATTGATATGAGTTATTACAATTTATATTATTTTTATCTAGAGAAATAATTTTACCACAATTAAATATACTATTATTTATTATTAATGAAACGTTTTTATTTTGATAAATATTAATATTATCTAATTCAAAACAACAGTCGTTTATTTTATAAATATAATCATTAGTATCATTTTCATAATATATTCCTATTAAATTATTTTCAATTAGTTTAATATTGTTTTCATTTATTTGTTTAATTGATGAATTATTTATATCTATAAAACTATTTTTACAATATATAATAGTATTTTTTTTACTAGCTAAATTAGTTTTAAAAACGCAATTATTTATTTTACCAAAACTATATTTATTGTATATAGCATTATATTCTGTAAAGTATGTAGTGTAAACATTATAATCTAATATAAACTGACAATTATTAATATTATATTCACAATTTTTAAAATATAAACCAATTATTGATATATTAAACTTAACATTCATAATTTCTATATTATTTTTACTCATACCATATATCAAAACTAATTCATCTTTCTTTATTTGCGAATCTAACACTGTTTTATCTAAACTAAAATTTATAGTTAAATTAGATATTTTTATGTTTGATGCTAAACCAATTAAATATTCTAATTGTTTATCTGTTTTAATATTAAAATTAATAATTGTCTTATCTATACCAACACCCTCTAATTCCATATTATCTATTAAGTCTATTACGTTATCTTCATTATATACACCCTCATTTATTTCTATAAAATATCCAGTATTGTTTTCATTTTGTTTTTGATTTTTAATATCTTTTGTTTTTAATATATTAATCGCAGTAGAAATCTTTGAAATATGTCCATCATTATCATCTAATGATACAAATATTTTATTTGGTATATCATATAAAACATTACTATTATCATAATATGGTTCTCCTCCCAATATACTAGTATTTTTTATAATAATTTGAAATTTGTCAGTATCACTAATATATAATGTATTGTTTTTAGTTGATACACTTTTACGAGTCGATACAACACTATTATATATTTCTAAGGTATAGACTGGATTTATTTTAATTTCTTCTTTATTTAATTCATCTTTTGAAAAATTATTTAATTGTAAATCTATTGTAACTTCAAATTCATTTACTTCTATTATTTTATAATTTTTATTTGTATTATCTAAATTAATTATATCACCTTCTTGAAATCCCAAATCAATGAATGTTGAATTATTATCGATTATATCCTTATCTTCTTCTTGCGTTTCTTCTTGATTTTCATCTTCTTCTTTAAATGTTATCTTATTACCTTCTAAAATATATTCTCTACTATTGTAAATAAGTTCCTTTTTTGTTTTTGTATTTAATTTTATATCAATATTTTCTGATTCATTATCATTTAATTCATCGTTTAATTCATCATTATGTGTATCATTAACACAATAAATACCATAACTTAACTCATTATTGCCCATAATATTAATTGATGAAAAGCTAGTGTTTACATTACTACTATCCAAAAATATTCCTATATTATAAACGCTCTCACCTACATAAATATTATTGTATTGTAATTGAATATTTTCACTATTTTCAACATAAATCGCATAATTATAATTACTAGGACTGTCTATCATTATTATATTATTTTTCATAATTATATTTGTTTCTTTTAATACTATTCCTTTAATAATACCATATCCTAAATTAAATATTATTTCACTAGATTTAATAATATTATTATAACCTCCATAAAAATAAATTCCTATTATTTCGTGATTATTATGATTTTCAAAATCAGTAACATTAACATTATCTAAAACAATATTACTTTTATTTTCACTGTATATTCCTACCCATTTATTAATTTTTAAAGGAGTATCTATAAGTATCTTAATATTTTTAAGAACTGTATTATTACCCATTGTAATCAAATAATTTGTCTCTTTATCAATAATATTATTTATTTTAATGCTATTTATTGGAAATTTTATTATAGCAGATTGAGAACTTTCGCATATTAAATGAACATTATCTGGTAACAAAATATATTCTTTATATATTCCTGGTGAAAGACTAATTGTATAAATACAATCATTGGCTAATTGTCCTAAAAAATTATCATTATTTTGGTCTGTAAAAATACCATTTATATAACCATATTCTTCTGTACCAAAACAATGTAAAATAGCCTCATTAATAGATGTATAATCTGCTTGATTTGCGATTGGTGATACTGTAATAATACGCCTATATATTTTACTTGTTGAAGTATTTACCGCAGATAATATTCCTGTTTTTGCGTCAATATTAAGATTAGAACCTACTTTAATACCTCCTAATATTTCGTTAGAAGCTACATCTAATCCAAAATTACGCCATGTTTCATTAAATTCATTTGCCCCATCTTTATGATGAAGACCCTGGAATCTATGAATGTGTGGATTATATCTTATAAGTCCCGCACACAAATTACTGGAGTTTTCTTCTTCATTATCTGTTTCATTCCCTTTTATGTTTGTATATCCAATTCGAATACCGCGTTGGAATAAAACATCTTTTGATACATCTATTAAAGAAGCCATTCACTTAATAAAAAAATATATTAGTAATTAAATAAAACACTAAATAAATAATTAAATAAATACTTAAATAAATATTAAAAATATGAAAATTAAATTGAAAAATGATTATATAATTTAAAATACATTAAACATCATTTACTTACGGGATTTCTTTTTTGAACCTTTTCGTTTCTTAGGTTTAGCTGCTGGTTTACCTACTGGTTTGTAAGTTGCTTTGCAGTCCGGATGAGCCAATGCTTGAGGGTAATTTATACCGTGTTTCTTAGCAAATGCTTTGCAGTGAGTAATCCACGGACTAGTTTTCTTAGATTTAGATTTAGATTTAGATTTTTTAGCCATAATAAAAATTAGTTAATTAATTAAAGTGTAAAATTAAAAGTATTTATAATTTATTGTTAGATTTTAATTTCAATATTAATTAAAAATTAAATAAAATTAAATAAAATTAAATATTAACATTAAATAAATAATAATCTTTTTCTCCCGTTTCAATAAATGTTCCGACTTTAATATAATCTATTCCTGTATTTGGTTTAATTGGACAATTAAATACAAATCCATTTTTAGATAATAAACCATTTGTTCCTACCTTTTCAACTTGTTTTAAACTCATTAAATTATCATCTATTTTACCATTATCAACACAATATTTAACTGTTGTTATTCCACGAATACATACTTTTGATGTTCTTTTTTCTGAATTTAAAAGAACAGATTCTAACGCAACTCCATAAACACTAATTGGATTCATAAATAAATTTAATGCCCCTTCATAATTAAATGGAAAACCAACTAATTTATTATCTTCTTCTTCCAATGATACAAATTGACCTCTTTCTATTGATACACCTTTTTTAATTGTTATAATTGAAATATCGCCATAACATTTAGATACTGAACGTGTTGACGTATTATCTGTTTTCATTTCATTAATAGATAAATTTGATATATCCCAATTATAAGGTTGTGGATTAGAAGTTAAAACTATATTATCTTCTAATGTTTCAATATTCATTGTATTGATTGACATTTGATTATTATTATAATTCGTTGGATTAGATACTAGATTACGGAATACTACTTTTTTATTATCACCATCTTCTTCTACATTTTTTAAAACTAATCCTTTATTATTAGAATCACTATTATTTATGTTTTCAAATTGATATGTATTTAATTTATTAATACCTTCATCACCTTTTTCACCTTTTAAAGCGTTAAATTGAACCCATTTTTTTCCATTATATCCTTCAAAAACATAATCAGATGAAGATGATGATGTTTTATTTAGTCTAATTATACCATCTAGTTCTTTATCAGTTTCTTGAACGCGTAAATTAAGTTGTGAGGAATTTTTACTAGAATAAAATCCAGTTAAATTATCATCTTGTGTTTTTTCTTTTGGAAATGGAAATGGTTTCATCATGTTTATAAATATTTTACTTTTATGTTTTTTTATTGTTTAACATATAGTTTGTATCTTTTTAAATTAAGTAAATGATAAAATTGAAATAAATAATACATTATCATGTCTGAAAATTTTCATAAATTATATATTAGTTTGAAAAAAAAATATGAAAGTATATCACATGACAAAGATTTGATGGCGTCTTTTATTCAAAATGAACCAGAAGATAGTATAACACGACATCATATTAAATATATTCTCCTTTACTTCACTTTATCCATTTATCAAAAACGTGAAATAAAAGGGGAAGAACAAATTAAAGAATTATTAAAAAAAACAGCAAAAAAAAAATTACATAGTGATGATAAAGAAACAAAAGAATTATTAGCAAAAGAAAAGCTATTACCAGAATAAATAATATATAATATTTAATAATTATTAAAGTAGGTTAATTTAAATAGAATTTAGTTTTTTATTTTTTCTGTTGATATTGGTTTTTCTTTTTCTTTTGGTGTTGGTTTTTCTTTTTCTTTTGGCGGTGGTTTTTCTTTTTCAGGTGTTGGTTTTTCTTTTTCAGGTGTTGGTTGTTCTTTTTCAGGTGTTGGTTTTTCTTTTTCAGGTGTTGGTTTTTCTTTTTTATGTGTTGGTGGTGGTGTTGGTTTAGTTAAATGTTTATACATTTTTTTAGCGTTTGCTACTAAATCATCAGCAAATCCTTTTTCTTCTAACATTTCAAGAGCAATATGTTGTTTTGTGCGCCCTTCTTTTAATTTATATGTTTTTGTTATTTTATTATCTTCATCATATTCAATTGAAAAATGATAGTTTTTATAACATTTTTCTTTTTCACAAAAATCGCTTAATGTAGAAAAATGAGTGCTAATGAGACATACTGAGTTATCAAAAGAAGCCATTTTTTTAGCAATCGCGTATGCTCCTGATAATCCCTCATAATAATTAGTACTTACAAATATTTCGTCCATAATTGAAAATACATATTCATTAGGAGCCATATCTTTAAAACTCTCAATCTGCTCATAACATCTCTCCATTTCTGCTTGGAAAAGAGATTCTTTTCCTTGACAATCTGGTATATTAAGATATGTATTTATGTGATGATATGGTGTAAAATCCATATATAATGCAGGGACAAGACAAACTGTTTGACCTAATATCAAACATTCTGTAATTGCTTTTAAAAATGTTGATTTACCAGAAGCGTTTGGTCCGGTAACCATTAAATCTTTGTATTGTTTTTCTGTTTTATTGCTAGAACCACCTATTATTATACTATTACTTACACTATTATTTTCACTTACCATCATATTATAAAAATTCTCTAATATAATCTGTGGTTTATGTTTTGATTGTTCTTTGTAATTTGCTAGAGACATTTGAGGATTATTTCTATTTAAATCAGCAAGTGAAGACCAAACATCTACGTGAGAAATATATTCTAAATATGATTTTAATATTTCTGGATTGTTTTTAACAATTAAAAATTGTTTTAATATAACACCTTTATTTGATAGTATCAGCGATGGATTATTTTTAAATACTTTATTATCTAGTTGGTAAAGTGAGTCGTCATTCATAAAATTTATTTTATTTGAAAACTTTTCTTTTAGCTCTAAACAATCCATACATCCCAATGTATTATATAATTCCTGAGCTTTACATATCCATTTTGAAACCTTATTCAATTTCGTTTGAAATAATTTAATAACTTTAAGATACGCATAAGAGAAATTAAGTGTCGAATAAAGACTATATAAATATGATCCAATAATAAATATATAATAAAATATAGATGTTATTTTTGAATCTATTAAAATTTTCACTAATTTCATAATAATATTTGTAAATGATAAAAACTGTTTTCCACCAGTTTGTTCAGTATTTGTATTTTGTGAATTTGTATTTTCATACATTTTATAAAACTTGCCTATAGTAGATGTAATACCACCACTCATATACATTTTACTTATCATTTTCCAATATGTTTTAAACGATATTTTTAACTTCATTATTTTTGATATTAAAATATATGGTATTACAATTAATAATATAGGCATAAGTAATCCATATAATGGTATTAATATTAATTTACAATAATAAAATATGTTTAATACTGTTTCATTTTCATTTAACCATCTATTCCAAAAATTTTCAAAATATACCATTGAAAGCATATTATCTATTTCATCAGTTGAGTTTTTATAAAACCAAAGAACATCACCCTCTGATTTTTTTAAATCTTTCAAAATTGTTAACACTTTTTCTAATTTATTTTCATCATTTTGTAAATGTTCCAAAATATTTTTTCTTTCATTTAGAAGATTTAAATCTGTTTTTGGTTCTGTTATTGTTTTCATAAGCTGTATTTTACCCAAAACCGTTTGTGTATTATCTATTTTATTAAAAAATGTTTCTTTATCATCATTTTTATTTGATTCAAAAAACTCTAATTCATTATATTTTGAATAATCACTATTATCAATAGATTTTGGGAATTTTTCATCTAATTTAAATAGTTTTTTAACTAATAATTGTTTATCATTATAGGACATCTCTTTTGTTTCTTTTTTAACTATTTCAGAAAAACTATAATTTTCATCTTCTAATTCTTCTGGTGATAAATTATTTAATCTCTTTTTATTCCTATTTTGTATTGCTAAATATAATTTTTTCAAAAAATCACTATCTTTAATAAGTTGTTGTACCTTTTCAGATTCTAATATATCATCAAATAATGACATATTAAAAACTAGATTTAAAATTAAATAGTTAAATAAGATATAATGAAAATATGAAAGTAAAATATTAAAAAACAATAATATTAAAAAACTGAAAAATAAACTTAATTTATATATTTAAACTTTTATAAATTTAAATCTAATGTTATTTCTTTTTCATCTCCTAAATCCTTTATGTTAGAAATGTTAGAAAGAAGTGCATCTATATCACTAGTTGAATTATTGTTTAATGTATTTGGAGTATTTGATGATGGCATTTCTCTTGTTGGAGGTTGTGGGTTAGAAAATGGTGGTTTATTCATCGGGTCGTATATAGGTGGTCCCATATCTTCCATTCTTGCCTGTGGTTGCGATTGTTGTTGTTGTCTAGAAGAATTACCACCACCTCCACCTGTAAAGTTATTTAATATATTACCCATAAATCCTCCAAATCCGGGCTGTGATTTACCCATAGATGTTGCGGCTGCTTGTCCAAATTGTTGCATTAAATCTGGATTTTGTTTCATAATATCTCCTACTCCAGGTAAAGCACTCTTAAACATAGTATTACTTAAATGGAACATAAAAGCACTACCAAATAATGTAAATAAAAGTCGTAATTCTGGTGCCATCTGTCCTTTTTCCTTATATTTTTCGTATAATTCTTCAAATATATCATCATAATCGTGAATACTTTCATTTACTTGTTCACTCCAATTATCTAATTTAATACTAAATGGGTCAAATTTAGTATTAAGAAATTCCATACCGGTAACAACAGAAATAAGCATATGACGCTGCATTTTAACACTAGCATCTACTTTCCGTTGATAAGAAAGACGTTCATATTCATATTTCATTTCCTCATAATCACTAGACATACTAAATGTTTTAGGGATTCTCATACCTTTATCTCTCAATCTTTCGAATTTACAAAGTAAATCAAATTTTGCTTTTTGTATTTCTTCATATGACATAGGTTTATTTTCTTCTATGTTTATTCCACCCATATTATTATTATTATCGTTATTATTATCGTTATTATAAGTATTTGAAGGTGAAAAGGGACTAGGACTAGATGACATTTCTGGTAATGTAGGACCATTCATACTACCACTTCCTAAATCTATATTATCTAAATTTATGTTTTCTAAATTATCTTCAAAAAAACTATCGGTTAATATTTCACTTGATTTTACTGATTCTGGTTTAGAAGGTTCTTTATTAATAGAAATAGAATGATCTGTATTATTTATATCAAATCCTCTAGATGTATTTTCTCTTTGTTTATTTTTATTAGCTAATAAATCCAATCCAATATCTGTTATATCATTATTTAAAGTGGAATTATTACTTGAATTATTATTATTATTATTATTATTATTATTATTTCCTAATTCTAAATTAATAGATTTTAATTCATTATCAATTGAATCTAAATCTAAATTATCCAAATTATCCATATTATCCATATTTAATATTTATTTTTAAAATGAAAAAAATATGAATTTGATATTCTCTTAACTTCTTATTAGAATAAATTATAAATAAATATACGCAATTAAAGTCTTAAATGTAAAAAATATTATAATTTATAAAATTTATTTAAATAAAATAAACATTATTTATTTAACAAATAAATAGTTTATAATTTAATTATAAATTCAATTATGTCAAATTCTAATATTAATGAATCTAATAATCCAAATTATAATTGGTCTAAAAAATGCGAGAAAGCATTAAATTTACAAATATATACTGAATATTGGGCTTCTCTTCAATATCATATGATTTTTGCATATTTTGATAGACATAATATTGGATTGCGAAATGTTGCTGAATATTTTAATAAAGCTAGTTTAGAAGAAAGAGAACACGCACATCAATTTATGCATTATCAAAATATAAGAGGTGGTAAAGTAAGTTATGCTACAACATATGATATTGATTTTGATTTAAATATTAAAAATAGTGAAATTAAAAGTGATGTTTTGTGTGCGTTTGAAAAAGCATTAGAAATGGAACAATTAGTATATGATAAATTATTACTTCTTCATTCTATAGCAGATGAAAATAAAGACCCACAATTTAGTGATTATATCGAAGGGGAATTTTTAGAAGAACAAATTAATGCGATTGATGAACTTAATGTTATAATATCTAAATTAAAATTAATTGGTAATGATGGACACGGTCTTTGGGATTTTGATGCGAATCTTTTAAAAAATTGAAATATATAAACTAAAATATAAAACATATAAAAACTATGAGTTTTTCAATAAATCAAACGTTTGTGGTTTTTATTATTATTTATTTAAATCTTTACGTTTTTAATTATATATCATTAAATAACTTACTAAAATATGTGTTGTGTTCTTATTTATTAAAAGTATTATTATTATTAAGAAAAGAATTAATTTATATTAGAAATAGAAATAGATTTCTGACACGCATATTAATTAAAGAAAAGAAATTTAATAGATCTTATAAGAAAGAATTAGGGGAAAAAATGAAATTATTAGAATTAGAACAAACTAAGAACTTAAGTACTGAATCCAAATTGGAAGAATCTAAGAAAGAAATTGAACGGATTAGAACATTAATTTTAGAATATGAAATTAAAGATGAAGTAATTAAGAAATATAAATTAATTCTTAAAGAAAAAAAAGAAAAATTAGAGGAAGAACGTTTAAAATTTAAAATAAGACAAGATAATATAAAAGCATCAAATATGAGAAAACAAAATAGAGGTTGTTCCGTTATGATTCAAAATCATCTTATTTATGAAGATAGGGAAATTAAAATTGCTAAACAAAATTTAAAATACGCACAAGATCATTTCCTTAAAATCTTATAGAAAATAGTAGTATAAATAGGCATAAAAATATAGTTAATAAATAGTAATTATAAATATAATAAATTTTTTATTATTTTTAAAATAAATTATCGGCGTTCATCTAGTGCGACATAATCCATATTTATTTTTTTAAAAATGTCTTCTTCCGTTTTAATAGAAGGTACTTGTTTATTAGTGTCTCTTTGATAAAGACCCCATTCATTTAATTTAAAGTTCTCTTTCTTTGCCTTTTCACGCATCATCTTATTAAATGTAGCACCACTTGTATAATATAATTTAGCGTAAATATAAGATTGTGGTGTAACTATTCTCATATCTAGATGTCTTACTTTACTTTTCGATGTTAATTGTATTAAACCTAAAAATTTTGTTTTACCTAATGATAATGTATTTATAATAACTTTATTATTAATTAATTCTTCTATTATTAAAGAAAGTATATTGCTTTCTTCTAAACTAGATTTGTTTTTATATTTATTTGTAATTATTAAAATATCAATATCTTTTGATTCTTCTGTATAACTAGAAGCAAAACTACCTGCCAATTCAATATCTAAATCATTTTCTTTAAATTCTGCTTTTTTTGACGATAATATTACTGTAACAACTTTTTTATATATTTTAGTTGCTTCACTTCTAGGTATTTTAGTCATTAAATCCTTATGATGTTTCATACCTATTTTTTGTTGTGTTGTTAAATTTAATTCTATGTTTCTGTTATTTTTAATAATATAGTTTTCTAAATCGCTTAATGTTTCTAGTTTAAATTTATTTTTAATTTCTTCTGCTTTTTTAACTCCAAATCCCAATATATTAGAAATATTATTATTATCAGAGTCATTAGTTGTAATAGATGTAGTACTAGATGATTTATAGAGTTTTCGTAATTTATTAAGTGTTTGTAATTCATTTGTAGCAATAATTTCATCAATTTTTTCAACCATTTTCTTACCGACATTAGGAAGAGATAATACTTCTTTACCAGCAGTTATTTTATTAGGATATCTCTTCAATTGATAAACAGCTTTATCATAAGCGTTTCTTCTTATTGAATTTTTCTCCATTTCATAAAAATGTGATAATTCTTGAAAGATTTCTACAATTTTAAGATTAATGGAGTATTTCTTATAAAGTTGATTAGATGGTGATTTCTTTTTAGATGATTTTTCCTTTTTAGGTGGTGTTTTCTTTTTCGTTTTTTTTGGTTTTGTTTTTTCAGTTTTTGGAGTAGAAGAGGGTTTAGATATTGGTTTTTCAATTAATTTAAAATCTGCATGAATTGGTTTATTATTATCCCACCCTCTAAATAAAGAGATTTCTTGTGCGTATTTACCCATATCTTTTGGAGAATCATAATATCCACCACTATGAGTTTCTAAAACCATCGGAATATTATGTTTAAGAGAAACAGTATGAATTTCTTTTAAAGCTAGTAAATCACCCCCTTTATCTTTATCATAAATATGACCATCTCCTATTCCTTCGTGTTGGTCTTTTCTTGAATTACAAAGTGCTTTACTATCATTAATATGAAAAAGCGTTAAATATTTAAGGCCAATTAGTTTATCAAAATCTGCAAAATATTTCTTTGTTCCTTCAATAGATGAAATATCTCTTCCAGATGAAAAGATATGTGCGGTATCAACACATATCCCTAATCTAGAATGATATGATTTTGGAAATGCTTTCCATATTCTAGTGAATTCCTCTAATGATGTTCCTATTTGACTTCCTTTCCCAGCTGGTGTTTCCAAAATAATTTTAACAGAAGAACAATCCTTTGTTTTGTCAATAGCATACTTTATATTTTCAACCATATTAGAATATGCTTCATCTTCATCTAAATCTTTTTTATAACCAATATGAAGAACACAACCTATACCTCCTAAACGTGCTGTTAATTTAATATCAAAAATTAGATTATCTAGTGCGTATTTGATGGCTGAATTTGAAGGTGGATGATTACAAAAGTTAAGAAGATAAACTGTATGAATTACAAGAACTGTTTTCGTTGTTTTAAGATGTGTATTAATAGCATCTATTTCTTTAACCGATACTTTAGTTTTCATTTTCAAACTTGTTGATTGATTACTTCCTAAAAAGATTTGTAATGAATTACCACCAATATCTTCCGCATATTTAATAGCATTCAAAATACCTTTACTAATACTAGCGTGTGGTCCAATAAGTGATTTCATTTTATATTATTAATAATTTATATTATAATTTATATTATAATTTATATAATCTATTTATATTTTATTTGTTTTAAATTTTTGTTTATGTTTAATTTAAACTAGAAAATATGTAAAAAAAATTATATATATATTAAAAGTAGTATTTAATTATGTATTGTTCTAATTGTTCTAATTGTTCTAATTCTATTAAATAATATATATTTATTATTAATAATTTTAAAGTATTGTTTGTAATATATTAATTGTTATTTAAATTGATAGGTTATACTTTTCAACTTCAGATATGTAGTGTGTTTCTTTTTTTCTAAACAATTCTAATATATTTACTAGAAGTTCATATTTATAACATATTAAAATAATTATCATAAATATAGAAATACATAAAATAATAAGAAGTTCCATTAAATTATAAAAATAATGTTTTTCCATATAAACAATATCTTGTCCTTCATTATGATAACATTCTATTGATTTATTAATATATTCGTCATAAATTTCTAGTGCATTTTCTAGTTTTGAAGTACCATATCCTACAGTATTACCAGAAGGACAATAGTTTGTGTATAAAGAACATTTAGAACCCCCTTCATTTTTTACAGTATATGTGTTTTTTTGTATTTGATATTCTTTAGATGTAGAAGTTTTATTTTAAATTGAAACAAATATTTTTACACAAGATGTCAAAGCATAACAACGCAATCCACAATCACATTTTGACCACAAATTATTACTGTTATCTACAATATTTTCTCTATAACTATTTCTATAATATGTATCATATGTTGGTAGTAGTGTGGGGTATTCTATTCTCTCTACCAGACACGTTTTATTTTTAAAATGATCTAACTTATTATCATAAGATATAATTTCTGCCATTATAATTAATGCAACAAAACTAATTGTAGAAAATATGAAAATACAACAACTATTAGTTGTTTGTGTCATTGTTGAGATTATATATTTATCAATCTAATTTTATTATTAAATCAAATTCAATTTTAAATGTATTTTACTTAACCATATAACCAGAAAGAGACACTACCAAACTTAATATTAAACCAGTCATACCAAAACTAAAATGTTTTTTCTTATCCCATTGAGTATCTTTTTGATTACTAATATGAATTTGACTTAATAATAAAATTAAATTAATAAATATTTTGGCTAAAATATAACATTTGCCACTTCTTTATTTTTAATATGATAAATATATGCTGATATAATACCAGAATATAATAAATATAATCCAAATGTTTGAGTCATATGAATATCAATACTATCATATTTAATATCTTTTGTGTTTTTACTTAATAATTTAGATGGACAAACATACCATAATAAACCAAAAATTATAGATGATAAAGCATCTAGTAATAATATATTTAATTTCATTTTAGTTATTTATATATGAAGTTTTAATATTATAAAAGATAATAATATAATTAATATAAATGATTTAATAAATGAAACTTAATATACGAATAAAATTGATTTTAAAATTGATGAACTATAATTATAAATGTCTTCAATAGATATTCAAAAAATGTGTGATGAAATATTACCATCAACAATAGAACACTGTATAGAACAAACCTTAGAACCACCAATAACACTAATTAATTGTCAAATGAATAATCCTTTGGAAAATATAAATGATAAAATTAAAAATAAAAATGATACGAAAATAAAAAAAATTAATACCACTATTAAATCGAATTTTCAAAATTTACATATGATTATAAATGAAATGAATGAACAAAATGAAACAATTTTTAAAATATGTAATGAAACCACTGATTCTTTACAAGAAGAATATACTGTATTAATTAACGATTTAACAAGTAAATATAAAAATAATTATTGTAAATTAAAAATAACATATAAATCTGTTGTGGAAAAAATAACAAAAATATATAATATGTTATTGATTAAAGAATATTTTGATTTCGTTTATTATAAAAATGAACTATCATTAATAGAAAATTCAATTGAACTTTGTATTTATAACTATAATTGTGTTAAAGACTATTCAAATGGTATAAAACCAAATTTACATATTAATGATAAGTTACTTATTCATTTTTATGAATAACTATTATATTATTATTAATTTAATAATTTTAAGTAAAAAAAAAAAATTAATTAAACTCATATAAAATTGAATTTTTATTTATTTTTAAATATTTTAAACAGTTTCTAACTTATTATGGATTTGGATCCAAATTTTTTGAATTTTTTACGTTCAGAATCATATTCTGATTTTGGTTATATATTAGCAAAAGATAAAACTATTCCAAAGGAAGATGATAATGATAGATTTATAGAAAGTGAAGCATCAGAACTTAAAGATATATCTGATAAAACTTATAAAAACTTTTACGAAAGAGATGCTAAGAGATTAGGAATAAAAATAAAAAAATATTTGTGTAAACTAGTACCAATATACGAACAATATATAGAATGCGAATTACTTATTTTACAAAAATATATAGACGATATTTTAAAGAAAAAAGATTGGTTAAAAAGTTTAGATAAAAAATCGTATGATTATGAATGTATGGTTCTTACAATTAAAGAATTATATGATAGAGTTACACATCAATTTGAGGAATATTATAAATTAAATCACACATATAAATTATATACTTATAAAGGGGAATACAAACAATTTGTTTATAGTTATGATAAATTAATTTTGTCATATAAAAAACAATTTGATAGTTATATTGCAATAATCAATAATTTTATTGTTAAACTAGATTAAAAAAATAATATTGAAAAATAATATTAATTAATATATAAATTAAAGTTAAATAAAGCTAAATAAAGCTAAATAAAGCTAAATAAATCTAAATAATTTTAAATTTAAATTAAATAAATACTTTTTTTATGATCCACACGCCTCGCAATTTGGATCGTCTCGCCTACATACAAATGGTTCTTCTTGATTAGTAGTAGTAGTATTTGTATTACCTGATTGTGTAGAATCTTGTTTTTCTTTCTTTTTCATTGTTTTGCTAATATCAACACTAAATTGTTGTGCTTGAACAGATGATTGGCTTCGTAAATAATACATTCCTGTTTTTAATCCTTTTTTCCATCCATAAAAATGCATACTAGATAATTTTTTATAATTTGGTTGTGAAATAAAGATATTCATACTTTGTGATTGGTCAATATATGCTCCTCTATCAGCAGCCATATCAATAATTACTTTTTGTTTAATTTCCCAAACTGTTTTATAAAGTTCTTTAATATTAGTAGGTATTTCTTCAATAGATTGAACACTACCATTATTAAGAATAATCGCATCTTTAATATCATCATTCCATATTCCTAAAGAAATCAAATCTTTAAGCAAATGGGGATTGATGATTTTAAATTCACCTGCTAGTGTCCTTCTTTTATAAATATTGCTGGTATAGGGCTCAAAACATTCGTTATTACCCAAAATCTGACTTGTACTGGCAGTAGGCATAGGAGCCATTAATAAACTATTACGCATTCCGTGTTTCTTAATATTTTCTCGTACTTTATCAAAACGTTCTTTTAATTCTTCAATTGGTTCTTGACCCCATAAATCAAATTGTAATTCGCCCTTTTGTGTTGGAGAATTTTCAAATGATGAATACGCACCAGCATAAATTGATGGTAATTTCAATTCTTGTTCTATAATATAATTATCATTTTTATATTTTTTAATATCTTCCTTTGTAATTAAGTTTTGTTTTTCTTTGGTATCTTGTTTAATATCTTTAGATTCTAAATCAGTAAATACTTTATTATCATTTGTAGGTGTTGTATTTGGAGTTGAATTTGTTGACGATTCTAGAGTCTTAGATGATACTAATTTTGATGTTTTTAATTGTTCTTCATATTGAGAAACCATTTTCTTATAATCATTAACAACTTTCTTCCTCTTTTTAGAAATATCCATACTTGCTTCAAGAGAAGCCAAATACATATAAGCAAATATCTGTTTATTAAGTAGTTTTGCATCTTCACTATCAAAAGGAAATCGCAATAATGAAAATACATCTGCTAATCCTTGAATACCAATACCAATAGGTCGGTGCCATTTATTACTATTTTCTGCTTGTTTCACTGGATAATAATTAATATCAATAATTTTATTAAGATTTCGAGTTACTACTTTAACAACTTCTTCTAGTTTTTTAAAATTAAATAATGGTTTTTCATCTATATATTGAATAAATTTGGGAAGAGCAATACTAGCAAGATTACAAACTGCTACTTCGTCAGGGGATGTATATTCTACAATTTCGCAACATAAATTACTAGAACGAATTGTTCCCAAATTTTTCTGATTACTTTTAATATTACAAGCATCCTTATAAAGCATATATGGTGTTCCTGTTTCGATTTGACTATCAAGAATAGTATACCATAATTCTTGAGCATTAATTGTTTTCCTACCCTTTCCTTCACTTTCATATTTACAATAAAGTTTATCAAATTCATCTCCATAAGTATCACATAATCCCGGACATTCATTTGGACACATAAGAGTCCATTTACTATTTTCTTCAACACGTTTCATAAATAAATCCGGTATCCACATCGCATAAAATAAATCACGTGCTCTCATATCTTCACTTCCAGTATTTCTACGTAACATCATAAAATCTTCAATATCAGCATGCCATGGTTCTATATACATCGCAAAAGAACCTTTACGACGACCACCCTGATTTACATATCTAGCTGTGTCATTAAACACTTTTAACATAGGAATAATACCATCGCTTTGACCGTTAGTACCTTTAATCTTACTACCCAACGCTCTAATAGGATGTACTGAACAACCAATACCACCTGCACTTTTACTAATAAGTGCACAACGTTTCATAGTTTCATAGATTCCATCAATACTATCCTCTTTCATTGTAAGAAGAAAGCAAGATGACGCTTGTTGTAAATGTGTTCCCATATTAAAAAGTGTTGGTGTTGCATGAGTAAAATATCCTTCATTCATTAATTTATAACTTTTAATAGCATCTTTAACATTATCTTCATGTATACCCATACACACTCGCATAATCATATGTTGTGGTCTTTCGATAATTTTACCATCAATTTTCATTAAATATGCTCTTTCTAATGTTTTAAATCCGAAAAAACTATAATTATAATCTTTAGCATAATTAATTGAACTATTTAGTTTTTCTTTATTTTTTATAATTGTTTTATAATATTTAGTATTAATCAAATCTGCTTCATAAAGTTGTTGAGTGACTTCAGAAAGACTAGGAGATGTATTTTTATGGAGATTGCTAATAGCATAACGAGACGCTAAAGTTCCATAATCATAATGCTTTGTTGATAAATTAGCACACGTTTCTGCTGCTAATAAATCTAATTGTTCCGTTTTTACATCATCAAAAGATTGACTAATAATTTGACGAGAAATCTCATTTTTATTTACATTTAGTAGATCTTCTGATAAATTACAAACTCTTTTAATTATTTTAACCATATCCATTTCTTCTTTTTCACCATTCCTTTTAATTACATTCATCATTGATGATGATACAGACATTGTATTATTGTCGCTTATAGATTCTTCGTTATTAAAATTATTATTTTTAGAATTCATTAATTTATTAGATATTATTTATCTTAAGATTTTAATTTTAAATTAAAATCAATTTTATATTTAATTAGTATTTAAATAGGTTTTGTCCTTAAATGTGATTAAATTTTTTTATTAATTAATTAATAAAAAATTTATTATTAAAAAATAAAATTGATTTACTAAATTAAAATTAATTTAATAAAATAATATCTAATAAAGTAATAGATAAAACAAATAAAATGGATTTAGAAAAAAAAATAGATAAAATTAAAGATGGATATACAGTAATAGAAGATGAACAAGACGGCCATGATAAATGTGGAAGTTTATATTGGGTATGGTGTAAAAATGGCTGGAGTGGTAGAAGTTGGGAACTAAATAGTGAATTAGAAAAAGATATTAAGAAAGCCAAAGAAGAATACTATAAAAATAAGGATGATAAAAATGATAAAGATTATAAAGATGATAAAGAAGAGACTGAAAATAATTAATTTTGATTTTCATATTGTTTAACTATTTGTTTAGCCATTAAATATTCACTTTTTAATATTTTTTTTGTATTTCCTACTTTATCTTTTGGTATAACACAATATTTACTTTCTTCATTAAAAAAACCAGTTACTATAATAATAAAACAAATTGTTACTATAAGCGATATTTTTACATCTTTTGTTGCTATAAAAACGACAACAAAAACTAATAATCGTCTAACAACTTTATGATTTAGTATATTTTCTTGGAAACTGCTTATCTCATTAGATACTTGTTTTCCACCTACATTTAATAAAAGCATCATAATTCCAGAAAAATATTTACTATTATTTAATGTTGAAAATAATGTATTCAATGATACACCAATATTTGATAACATTTTATACTTTATATTTTATTTATATTTTTATATATTTATATATTTATTTTCTATAAAATAGATTGAGAAAAATATTAAAACTATTAATACTAAAATTTAATTATTTATTATTTAATATTTAATTGTTAATTTAATTAATTATTTAATGGATAAAATGGTGTTCCTACAAATTCTTTTTGTAAAGTATCATAATCAAAAGATGCTAATGGAGGTCCATTAAGAGTATTATATGTTTTAGTTATACTATCATCATCGGATGTAACCATTCTACACCCAGTTACATCATATCCACTTTTGTCATTTTGTGTTGCTAATCCATTTAAGTTTTTAACTAAATCACTATCTTTGAAATTTCTTGCTCTTTCTTGATTATTAAATGGTACTCCCCCTTTAATAAAATTTTCTCTTAGAACTTCAGGTATTCTACCTTGTAGGAATGGTTCTAAAACTCCACCACCAACCACACCCATTGCTTTATTAACATCCTTAATTTTATCACATAATGTTTGCGATTCTTTAATATTTTTATTAAATTCTTGATTAACGTGAGCGATAGCAGATTCTAAATCACTACTTGCTTGATTTGTTTTTTTTTTAATATCTCTTAATTGTTGATTTTTAACTTGTTCTATTTTTGCAAAACCAGGATTTGAAACTCCTAATTCAAGTATTTTTTCTTCTGTTTCTTTTGCTAATAATTCTTGTTCTTTTTGTGCTTTTATGTCTTCTATCGGTTTTTTTTTAAGTTCGAGTAGTTCACTTGTTAATTTGTCTACTTTTTCACTAGCTTCTTTATGTTTTTTTTCCTCTGCCTCTACAGCCGACTTTGCGTGTTGTAACTCCTCATACTTTATTGATAACTCATCTTCAGTTAATTCTTCATTTTTAATTTCATTCTCTATTTGAGATACTATTTTTTTTTGCTTTTCTAATTCTGTATTTGCATTCGTTTTTTCATTTTCTTCAGCTGTTATTTGTGTTTCTTTCTCTGCTATTTGTGTGTCTAAATTTGCCATTTGAGCTTGTAACATATCATAAGGGTCTTCACTTGAAAACTTTTCTGCTAGATTATTTTTCATATTTTTATAATAAGATACTACTAATAATACCAAAAATAATACCGCTAATCTATTATCTAATAGCATAAAGAGACAAACACATACAAATGCTATTATTAAACTTCCAGTATTTTTTGTAATATCAGTAATAAAATTATTACTAGGTAAAAAACATATTATCAATATAATCACTACCATTATTACGTAAATACCAATTTCATTATTTTTAAGATTAAGATTATTCATTTTAATACTTTATAATTTATAATAAAGAAATATTATAATTAATTTATAATTTTATATTATAAAATATGATAATATTTTTTTTATTATCAAAATATTAATCTATTTTAATTGTAAAGTAATAAAAAAATTTAAAAATGAATAATCTTAAAAATAAAGAAACTATTAATAATTTAGGTAATGATAATAATAATGATAATGAAGATAAAGTAAACAGCAATAATAAAAATATAGAAGGTTACGAAGAATTAAATGACTTAAATGTTGAAGAAAAGAAACGTTATTCTTTAAAAGAAGAAATTAAAAGAGTAATTGTATTTTATAAAGACCAACCTTCCATTTTAGTAATTGTATTATTTATTACTTATTTATTGTATTATTGTTTTAAAAGTAATATTGTTACGAATAATATTAAACATTTAAATATGAAAGGAGGTAGTGACTGGAAACCAGTTAAGGATTCTATATTTGAATTATTAGTTAATACTAAACTATGGAATGGTTTAAAACAACAATTCGATTATGATGGTGGTATAATGAACAAAGTTGTAGTTATATTTGGATATATATTTCTAGGTTTTATTGTTAGACCAATCAAAGCTTTTTTCTATGTATTTATAATATTAGTTGGAATATCTGGATCATTTTTATTTCCATTTTTAGTGTTTGGTATTATGTTGTATTATGTATTTAAAAAGGTTATATTTAATAAAAAACCCAAATTCGATTAATTTAATTACTGAAAAATAATAATTTATTATATTATAATATTAATTATAAAAGATTACAAATTATTAAACTATAATAATGACTTTTAATAATGTATATTTATTAGAAGAAATAGAAAATTTAGAAACTATAAAAGAAACAGAAGAAATAGAAACCGAAGAAAGGGCAAAGGGAGAAAGAGAAAAACAAAAAAGAGAAACATTACGTCTTAAACAACGTAATGATAGAATTGAATTTATTGTTTATATATCACTTTCTTTGATTATAGTATATTATATTTGCAAACTTACTAAAAATGATACAAATGGTATTAAATTTGGCGGACTACATAGTAGTTTAAATTTATTTAGAAAGGCACCTAAAAATGTTAATAAAATAGGGACTACATATAAGAAAATGGGTAAAAAAGCAAAAAAAAAAAGAGGGGGAGCTGAAAAAAATAATGAATTTAATTTCAGTAGTAGTTTTAAATCTAGTAATTTTGATAGTGGTAGTTATAGTAAATCTATTATAAATATTAAAGAGAGTGGTGCTGGGAAAGTTGTATTAACTTTAGTAGTAGGTGGCTTTTTATGTATATTTGCTTTTATGATACCTAGTTTATTACCACTATTCTTATTATTTGTTATATTACTTATTTGTAAAACATTTGCTGTTGAACAATATAACAAAATAATTAAATAATTAAATAATTAAATAATTAAATAATTAAATAATTTAATTTAATTTATTAGAAAAAAATAATTTATTTTTATAGTTTATAATAAAAATAAAATGTCTTATTGTTCTTTAGAAGAAGCTTGGGGACCAAGTTCTATTTGTAGTAGAGTAACAAATAAAAGTGGTAAAAAAAACAATATTTCATATAAAATAGCAAATGAACAAGATTGTTCAGAGAATAACTTTATGTATAATGATTTAGATAATGAAGATAATTACTCTTTATTGCCACAAAAATATAATTCAAATAATTTAATATTAGATTATAATAATAATAATACTACTAATAATAATTTATCATTAGATAAACCTGTTGAATTAAATGAAAAATTAAATGATGAACTAGATGTAAAACCACACGACCTTAATTATTCACATTATTCTAATTTTAATGAGTTAAATAATGATGATAATATTGCCAATGAAGATATGGAAGAAAATAATAATAAAGATATAGAAGAAGATATAGAAAAAGATATAGAAAAAGAACTAGATGAGGATAGTAGTGAACTAAAACACTTTAATAATAAAATTAATATAGAAGGTTTTACTAATAATACTAATACTAATATAGAAAATTTTGCTGTCTCTCTTGAAGATGTTATGAAAAGACTAGATGCTATTGAAGCAAAATTAAGTAACAGTAATAACAAACAAAATAATGTACACGATATAATTTTATATATTATTATTGGTGTATTTATATTATTTGCTCTAGATAGTATTTTTAAAATAGGAAGATTAACAGTTTAATCAAATAAATTATCTGTTTTAAATTCTAATGTTTTTATATCAGTTGGATGATATACCGTATTATTATATATTGTACTATCAATTAAACCTAATTTTTCATTTACTGGTTTAAGTTGTTCTTTTGGTTTTTTTTTCCAAGAAATAAATAATAAATTAGGATGTGTATAATTGACTTTAAACCCACGTTCTATTAAATCTTCCATAATAAATATAATACATTTGGTCATATCATATAAAGGTACTCCAAATATGAAAGTGGGTACACTATAAAAACAATAACAATCATTTGATTTTTTATTAGTTGTTATAATTCTATATTGAACTTTTTCTAATATTGTTTGGTATGTTTTATTTTTTCTATGCTCTCTTTTCTCTATTTCATTATGTAAATTATGAATATTAAGCATTTTAATTATTTTTATATTTTATATTTTAATTAAAAATATTATATATATAATTATTATATATTATAATATATAATAAACACAAATTAAATTAATAAATTCGCTAATTTAATTAATATGGAATTAGATTGGAGAGAAAAGCTTTTTAATCAAGATTTATGTAATGGTAATATTAAAAAAGATACTAATGGCGATATTGTTATATCTGGTTCTGTAGAAAGTGAAACTGAAAATCCAGATATTACATACTGGGCAGCTGCTCCAGCAGATCACATGACTTCATTTAGTGGAAGTGGTCTCCCTTTTCCAAATCCAGACGTGGCATTTGAAAATACTCCCAATACTGGTAAAGTAGCTACTAATGGTGGAAAATTTACTTTCAGAATTAAATATCCGAATTCATATTATGCAGCTCTTGGTACTGGTTATATTCCACCTAGTGTTAATATTAAAATATGTGGAGAAAATGAACCAGAAAAAATAACTAGTATTAAAATAGACGATGGTATTCCGTATCGTTCTTTAACTCATATTAAAAAACATAATGTTGCATTTTATAATGTTCCTGAACAAGAAGTAAGAACTCAAGAACAAATATTAAGAGCAAGCGCATATCCATCTCAAAATATTATGCCTTCTAATCATTGGGGACTTAAACCTCCTAAATAATATAAACTTATAATAAATGAATTATTAAATTTTTAAACATTTTTCACTATAAAAAAATTTAAAGAATAATATATAAATTTTAATATATAAATTTACTATTTTTCTTTTTACTATGTCATCTAATAATATAAATAATACTTTTCAATCAGGTGGAGATTTGTCTAGGTTTTCAACTACGAATGATAATACTTTAATTATGCTATATTTTACAGCATCATGGTGCGGACCTTGTCAAAAAATAAAAAGTTTTATAACTAATAAACAATCTGAATATCAAACTGTTTGTTTTAGCACTATTGATGTTGATGATGATGATTATCAAGAATTATGTAATGATTTTTCTATAAGTGCTATGCCTACTTTTGTTTTTTATAAAAATAATAATGAAATTGATAAAGTTGTAGGGGCAGATGAATCAAAAATTGAAACACTTTTAAATACTCACAAATAAATTTATTTAAATAAATTTTTAATTATTTATTTAATTATTAATTTCTAATATGAATAATTATAATCGTATTTATTACGATAATTTAAATTACATAATAAATAATGAAAATGAAGTTGGAGAAAATGAAGTGAGTGAAAACGAAATTGCTCCAGATTATAAATGTGTTATTTGTTTTGAAAATATAATAAATTTAGAAGAAAAAGTTTTAAATAAATTGTGTGTATGTACAGATAGTTTAGTGTGTAATAAATGTTTAATATATATGGAAAATAATAATATCAAAAAATGTCCGGTTTGTAGAGCTAACTTAAATATTTATACAATAAATAGATATATATTTAATATTAAAAATGTGATTTTATATTACATAAATTTTATAATATTTATATTATTCAATGTAATTATTTACAATATGGCTCTTAATTATAAATATTATAATAATAAAACAGATTATCCTATTATTAATAATTATAACAATGATGATATTTTTATAATAGATAGTGACAAAAATTTAGATATACGTGAATCATTTTCTAATTATGAAGTATGTAAAAATAACATTATGTATAAAAAAAATATATATTTTCTTTTAACTAATTTATTTGTAAATATATTATTTCCGATTGTTTTAGGTATACATAATAGTATTTCTCTTTATAGATATCATAATGATGAAGAATCTTCTAAAATAAATAGGGGAATAATGTATGTTTTTACTTGTTTAAATATGTTAAATATTAGTGTTATTTGTGTTATTAATAAAAAAATAGTTCATTTACAATTATTATTAATGCTTAATGCTTTATTATATGGAATATTATTTTTTTGTTCTATTTTATTATATTTTTTTACATATTTAGATTTATTTCATAAACAAATGAAAAATGAAAATATGATTAATATTATACAATATAATATATATAATCAATTAGTTTTAAATACAATACAAACTACTAATGTTTAATTTTTTTGTTAAATTTTAATAAATAAAATATATAATAAATATATCAATTCAATATTTTAAAAAAAAAAAGTATTAAAAAATGATAGAAGATATATTAAATGTTAATACTATTTTTTATATTAGTTTTGTATCTTTAATAATAAAAATGTTTAAAAATAGCACTTTAACAGACGAAGAAATA